>JACCDH011193783.1_pt1 | contig 44975 bp, 22 predicted proteins | sample 7442481 | NCBI WGS metagenome assembly JACCDH01 (sample SAMN15323433, study PRJNA562643) | freshwater metagenome | isolation source: river surface water | place: USA:Blue River Watershed | collected 2017-08-15 | reverse complement strand
TTATTTCTTTCTTAATTTCTTCTATAAGGGATGCAAAGTAAATCTTTTTTTCGGGATATTTCAAACTTAATTTCTCATAAGCTGCTATTGCCTTGCTGTATAGCTTTTGTTTTACGAATATTTGAGCAAGTGTTTCACTCACCGGCACGCCTGCATCATCAGCACTTTTCTTAGCCTTGTTTTCAGTATTTACAGGTATTTCATCTTTGTTTACTTTTATTACAACCGGATGGTCAGACTTTATAAATTGTTCAACTAGTGAATTGCCCAATATATTTTCTGACTGAATTTTCTCGTCAGCTTTTATTAAATAACCTTCATTAAATACATTACTTACAATTAATTCACCTAGCTCATCTTGTATTAATGGCTTAATCTCTTCGCTAGTATCTAAACGTATTATTGGTTTCTTAGAGTTAGATATTTCTCCTAATATGCTTGTGCCTCCAAATGATTCTGCATTATTGAAATTAACATTTCTGCTTTTTAACCACTCAGTAAAACTTAAAGGTTTTTCTGTGGATGTTGGCTCTTCTGAAATGATGTTTACTTCTTGTTCTACTATAGCAACCTGATCTACTACCTCTTCCTCAATTTCCTCTATTAATTCGTTTATATGTTCCTCTCTACTCTCCTCCGTTTCTTGAATTGAATCAACCTGGTTTATTTGAGAAACTAATTCAACTTCTTCCTCTGGTCTGACATAATCATTACCAGTTTTATTAATCAATTTATATAAAGCTTTTCTATCGGGAGTATATATTGCAGCCCATTTCAATGCTTTATCATATTGGTAACTCTCGATATTATTTAATGCTTTTGCTCTTAATAAATGAAAGGTCGAAGAATAAGGGAACAACTCAATCATTGCATTTATTTGTGTTAAATGCGTTTCATTTAGTTGACTCGGATTTTTAATTAAATGATGTAATTCTTCCTTCCTCATGTTACCAATTTACAAAAGCCTTATTAAAAATATCATCAATTATTTGTGTATTTATAGTTCTAATTAACTCTTGCTCAATTTGTGATAAGTTAGTAGAACCTGGATAATCAGCATATCTAGTAAATACTTGTTCGAAGTTTTTCGTTTCATCTTTGTTATTATTAAAAATAATTTTTACAGAGATGGTTAATCTATTTTGTGAAGCAAATTCATTGCCTTGTATTGCAATTGGTTTTATATTATAATCTACAATTGTACCTTCAAACTCTATGTCAGCAGTCGTTCGCACTAAAGCTAGGCCTGTTTGTGTTACTATTCTATCTTTTAATGATTCAGTTAATGATTGACTCAATGTAGGTACAACCAATGGTGCATTATTTTCAATAAAGCCAACAAATACTGTTTTAGTATCAGGCGAAATTGATGCACCACTAAATGTGTAAATTTTACAAGCACTTGTAAAAAATAACACAATTGTAATAAAGATATACGATAAAGTTTTGGTCATTATTTTTCTAAATATATTAAATTACAGATTCAAATCGTATTCTTTTATTTTTCTGTATAAAGTTCTTTCTGAAATACCTAGCTCTTGTGCTGCATACTTTCTTTTACCTTTATGCTTTTTTAATGCCTTTCTAATCAAATCAATTTCCTTTTCTTCGAGTGAAAGTGTTTCTTCTACTTCCTCAACAATCGGACTTTCAATTTTGTAATTATTCGGATTGTTGAAGTTCGGTTGTTGGTATATAGGTGTAGTATTGTTTATTGGTAAATGTAAAGTATTAGCACCATCTTCAACAGCGTGTACATCCTTATAAAGTTTATTTATAATACCAGTATTGCTAGCTAAATATTCATTGGTATTTTCAGAATTTTGTAACAGATCAACCACTACTTTTTTAAGGTCCATCAGATCTTTTTTCATATCGAATAATACCTTGTATAAAATATCTCTTTCAGAAAATTCGTTTTCAGAATTACTCCCTAATCGAGCTGGCAATTCAGATATCGGTTGTTCAAATGGCAAATATTTTAAAATAGAATGTGCATCAATTACATTCTTTTCGTTTTCAAGAACAGCGATTTGTTCTGCAACATTTTTCAATTGACGAACATTGCCTGGCCATTTGTAATTTTCAAGTATTGCTTTCGCTTCATCGTTGAGTTGAACAATCGGACTTCTATATTTAACAGAAAAATCTGAAATGAATTTTCTAAATATTAAATAGATGTCTTCTTTCCTTTCTCTTAAGGATGGTACTTTCAAAGGAACTGTGTTCAATCTATAGTAAAGATCTTCTCTGAATTTAGCTTTTTGTACAGCTTCGTAAACATTAACATTTGTAGCTGCCACGATTCTTACATTTGTTTTCTGAACTTTAGATGAACCCACTCTTAAGTATTCGCCAGTTTCTAAAACTCTTAATAATCTAGCTTGAGTGCCTATTGGTAATTCAGCAACTTCATCTAAAAAGATTGTGCCTCCGTTGACTACTTCGAAGTATCCTTTACGTGCTTCATGTGCACCTGTGAACGAGCCCTTCTCATGTCCGAATAACTCTGAATCTATCGTACCCTCTGGTATTGCACCACAGTTAACAGCTATAAAAGGACCATGTTTGCGGGCACTCATTTGATGGATGATTTGCGAAAACACTTCTTTACCACTACCACTTTCACCTGTAATTAAAACAGATATATCAGTAGGTGCAACTTGTCTTGCTATATCAATCGCTCTATTTAAAATCGAAGAGTTACCAATGATTCCAAAACGATTTTTAATTTCTTGTAAATCCATATTTACGAATTAATTTTGTTCGATGATTTTGCCAATTAATGTTGCTGAAGTACAAGACTCAATTAGTACATTAACATAATCGCCTTTTTTATAATTTATATTAACAGGGAAAACAACCATAGCGTTTTGGTCGCTTCTGCCTGCAAAATCATTTTCTGATTTTTTAGAAAATCCCTCAATTAAAATCTTCTGTGTTTTACCTACATGTTCTTTCATTCTCTCTAATGAGTGAGCTCGCTGCAACGCAACAATCTCTGCCAATCTTCTAGCTTTTACATCATCAGAAATATCATCTTTTAATTTCTTAGCAGCTGGCGTACCTGGTCTTTCAGAATAACTAAACATATATGCGAAATCATATTTCACATACTCCATCATACTGAGTGTTTCTTGGTGTTCTTCTTCAGTTTCTGAACAAAAGCCTGCAATTATATCTGTCGATATTGTACATCCGGGTAAAATATTTCTGATAGCATCTATTCTATTAATGTACCATTCTCTAGAATAGGTTCTGTTCATTAAATCTAAAATTCTAGTACTACCTGATTGAACTGGTAAATGAATGCTTTTGCAAATGTTTTCATAGTCACGCATGGTATACAAAACATCATCAGTTAAATCTTTGGGATGAGAGGTTGAAAATCTAATTCTCATTTCTGATTTAACTTGTGCAGCTAAAGCTAATAAATTTGCAAATGTTACTTTCTCTGTTTTGGTTTCGTTTTCCCATTCATACGAATCAACATTTTGTCCTAGTAAAGTTACCTCCCTAAATCCTTTCTCGTATAAATCTTTTATTTCTTCTATGATTGATTGAGGATCTCTGCTTCTTTCTCTGCCTCTTGTAAAAGGCACTACACAAAATGAACACATGTTATCGCAACCACGAGTGATTGAAACAAAGGCACTGACACCGTTAGTGTTTAACCTAATCGGACTTATATCACCATAAGTTTCTTCTCTTGATAATAATACGTTTACAGCTTTTTGTCCGTCGTCAGCAGATTGTATTAAGTTCGGCAGATCTCTGTAGGCATCAGGACCAACAACTATATCTACCAATTTTTCCTCTTCTAAAAATTTAGACTTTAATCGTTCTGCCATGCACCCTAAAACACCCACTATCATGCCAGGCTTGGCTCTTTTTGCCGCCTTGAAATCTGTTAGTCGCTTTCTAATCCTAAGCTCAGCATTTTCTCTTATAGAACAAGTATTTATAAAAATAACATCCGCTTCATTAAAGTCGTTTGTAGTTTGGAAATCGTTATTTAACATAATCGAGGCTACTACTTCAGAATCAGCAAAATTCATCTGACAGCCATAACTTTCAATGTATAGTTTCCTAGATGCAACTTTATCTACCTTATTTTCAATCATTAATGCCTCACCTTGACGGCTTTCATCATGATATTTCTGTGTAATTCCCTCTAGCATAATCAAATTTAACCCTCAAAATTATGAAAATTCTGAAAATTTGTCAGCATTTTTATAATATCTTAGTACTAATACCTAAAAAACTAAATTTTGAAGCCTAAATTAAATTTTAATAAACTATTTCTTTGGTGTTTAGTCGCACTCAGCGTATTGTTTATTATAGGCTCATTATTAATAACTTATTGGGAACCTATTCTCAAAAAACATATAAAAGAGAGCATTTACAATAGTACAGATAAGCTTTACAGGGTGGAGTTTGATGATATTGGATTTAATGTCTTTACTGGAAGTCTAAGCATAAAGAACTTTAAGTTAACACCTGACATGTTAATTTACAAAGAGTTGAAATCCAAAAAGCAACATCCGAGGTATTTATTCAATTTGCACATTCAAAAATTTAAGTTTAGTGGCATAAATATATATGAGTTCTATTTTCATGATGAATTACAAATTGATGAACTCAATATAAATCACCCAAATGTTTTAGTTATTAACGACATATTAAGTAAAGAACAGAGTGACACTAATTCAAATTTAAGACATCCGTATGAGTTAATAAAAAACGAATTAAAAAGCTTGCAAATAGACCAAATAAATTTAAAAAATATAGATTTCGAGTTCATAAGTGATAGTCTTAGCGAACGAAAGAGTCATAAATTATTTTTAGCCTATTTTAAAGTTAGAAATTTAACTATTGACTCTAATTCAAAAAATAATTTAGACAGGCCTTTTTACTCTGATGATATAAAAGTATCAATAAAAAATTATTCGTTGAATTTAAAAGATTCCGTTAATAAAATGCAATTCGAAGAGGTTGTCGCAAGCACTGCAAGTTCCTCTATCGAATTGTATAATTTCAAAATTATTCCGTTAAAAGATTTAGAAAATTTTAAATCTAGAAATGGCTACAGAAAAACTAGAATAGACTTGTATGTAAGAGAAGCCAAATTAACAGGTATTGATTTTAAAAAATTATTTTACGAACAAAAACTATCAGGTGATTTAATACAAATTAATAAACTAAATTCAAATATATTTCAAAATAAAAAAATCCCCTATGACCCTAATAAAATAAGGCGTTTCCCGTCAGAATTAGTTTATGATATTAAAATTCCTTTTAGTTTCAATAAAGTAGTAATTAAAAATTCTGAACTGAATTACTCTGAAAAAGATTCAAGGACATTGTATACTTGGAATATTAGTTTTAACTCATTAAATGGCTCAATTAATAACTTCACTAATGATAATGAACGAATAAATAGTAATCAAAAAGTTGGTATTGAAATTGAAAGTTTATTAAACAAAAAAGCGTTAACAAAACTAATGTTCACATTAGATTATCTCGATAAGAAGCAGCCATTTTTTGTTAAAGGAAGTATAAAAAATTATAACCTTAAAGACTTAAATCCGATACTTGCTAACTTATCTTTACTAGAGGTTGCTAATTGTGATATGAGGAATTTGAAATTCACAATGCAAGGTGATAAAACTAAAATGCACTCTAGCATTACAATGCTTTATAATAATCTTAGAGTAAGAATTTTAGAGAAAAATGCTAATGAAAATAAATTTAAGAAAAACGGATGGTTTTCGTTTTTAGCAAATTCTGTTTTGCTAAATAATGATAATCCGAAGTTTAATGGTAAAACTATACATCCTAAATTTCATATTAATTATAAGAAAGATTATAGTTTCTTCGGGTACATATGGAAAGCACTATTTAAGGGTATTAAAGAGAGTGTAGGTGTAACTGAGAGAATGGAGAGAGAGATAAAGCAGAGAACTATCAGAATAAAAGAAATCAAAGCATACAAAGAAATACGTAAAGCTAAAAAGGAAATACGTAAAGCTAAAAGATCAGAAAGAAAGAAGCTATCTGCATTTAGTTCGTCAAATACATTAACAACTGACAAACAACTATAGGTATTTGTTGTTAACAAATTAAATTAAAACACAATGAAACTATTTTTACCATTCTTAATGATTTTAGGTGGCTGTTTTGGTACCAACGAGATCAAAAGCAAGCCGATTGAAAGCAACAAAAACAATATGACAGGCAGCAAAAGTTTTTACGACTTCAAAATGAAAAGCATCAATGGTGATGTGATTGATTTTAGTATTTATAAAGGTAAGAAAGTATTAATCGTTAATACGGCTTCAGAATGTGGCTATACCAAGCAATATAAAGATTTAGAACAGTTGAATAAACTTCACGGTGATAAAGTCGTTATAATCGGATTTCCTTCAAATAACTTTGGTGGACAAGAGCCCGGTACAAACGAAGAGATTGCTTCTTTTTGTCAAAAGAACTACGGTGTTAGTTTCCAAATGTATGAAAAGGTAGATGTTACAGGTAAAAGCGCATGTGATTTATACAAGTGGTTATCTGATAAGTCTTTAAACGGGTGGAATGATCAAGCACCGAAGTGGAATTTCAATAAGTATTTAATAGACGAAAACGGACAATTAGTAAAATACTTTGCTTCAAACGTTAACCCTATGAGTGAAGAAATTATTTCTTCTCTAAAATAAAAAATAGTTCAGTACCAGATCTAGGTTCTACAGAATTATAACATTTTTCAAAAGTTTTGATGTTAAATAAAGGGGAGAAATATGTTAAATACTCCTCTTTATTACCACCAAATGGTGGCCCTGATTGAAACTCTTTATCAAATAAAAGTCCGACAAGCTTAGCTCCATCATTCAGCAAATCATGCATTTTTTGTGCATAACCTAATCTAAGCATAGGGTCAATAGCGCAAAATAAAGTTTGTTCTATGATCAAATCATACTTGTTTGCATGTAGAAATATATCCTCAATATGTATATTATCTTTCTTAAACTTCGGATGTTTACTAATGAAATTCTGAATTGCAAGCTCAGCAAAATCAAGTATATGAACATCCTCAAAACCTATGGAATTAGCATAAGCGGCTTCATGAGCATTCCCACATCCAGGAATTAAAATAGATAAAGTCTTATTCTCTAGCTGATCTAGGTATTCTTTTATTGGTCTTGATACTGCTTGAATATCCCATCCTGTATTACCTGAAAAATATCTATCATTCCAATAGTTTGAATCTAGTTTAATCTGCTCCATATTTTATATTATATTTGCGCACAAAATATTGATATTAGTACAATTATGAATAAAGAAGAACAATTATTTGCACAACTTTTGTTTATATTTCATTCATCAGGTATGCAAGGCTTAGGAAAAGTTCTAAACCCAGTGACCAACAAAATTGAAAAAAATCTCGAACAAGCTAAACAATCAATTGATATGTTGGAAATGTTAAGAGATAAAACTAAGGGTAACCTTAGTGAAGAATCAGAAAGAATGTTAAGTCAGTTTTTATCTGATTTAAGATTAAATTACGTTGACGAAGTAAACAAAAACTAAAAGCTATTCTATGGAACAAGCACCACAGCCTCAAAAAGACACCAAAAAGATTTACATTTTATTAGCGGTAATCATTTTACTTATTGGAACCAATATCTTCTTATGGTTACAAAAAGATAAAACTGAAACTAGATTTGAGCAAACGAGCGATGAAAAAGATAAACTGCAAGTGCAATTAAATCAGTTAGAAATTGAATTAAGTGAAGCTACTGCAAACGCTGACTCTATGAGTGAAAGTTTAATTGCGAAAGACGAAGAACTAAAAGCGAAAGTAGCTCAACTACAAACTGCATTAAAGAGAGGTAATATGACTGCCTCTGAATTAGAAAGAGCAAGAAATGAAATTGATCAGTTGAGATATTATATTAAGAAATATCAAGATGAAATAGTTAGTTTGAAGAAGGAGAATGAACTATTAGCTTCAGAGAATACTGGACTTAAAAAATCAGTAGAATCAGAACAGCAAAAATCATCTGAGTTATTGAATCAGAATATCAATCTTTCGAATAAAGTAGCTGTCGCTTCATTACTCAAAACTGCAAATCTTACAGTTAAAGGTGTACGTTATCGTTCAAATGGTAAAGAAGTAGAAACAGACAGAGTGAAAACTTTAGAAAAAATTAAAGTGACATTTAATTTAGCTGACAATCAAGTTGCCCCTAAAGGTCAAAGAGAATTTTACTTAAGAGTTATAAATCCTGAAGGTAAAGCTGAAGTTGTAACTGATGCAAATGATTCTAAATTTAATGCTGATGGATCTGAATTGCAATATTCAGCAAAGTCAACCTATAACTTCGAAAATAAAGCTGGAGAAACATATACCATTTTCTGGAAAAAATCTTCTAGTATAAATCCAGGTGTGTACACAATCACTGTTTATGCGGATGGTAGTTCTATAGGAACAACTAGCGTAACATTAAAATAATTTATTTAGAGGGTTTGTAATTAACTTATAAACCCTCTAAAAAAATGCTCTTGCTTGCATACTTCCTGAATGAATTACTTTCGATGATTCAGAATTTCTTCCTTCATATATCACACTCAATTGAAATGTTTCGCTAATATTTCTTTGCCAATTTGCCGCCCAAGTGTAATTCTTACCCGGTTGCAATGCTTCTAATATTTCATATGCTATTGCTGAATTCTGATTCCCAACATAATCATTGTTAATGTAATTTAGAGAGGCGGTCAAGCTTGTTTTTCCGCCAGAATTGTACTTTAACTCTGTGCCAATTTTATTTTGATTAGCAATTTCTCTGCCTGCTATTTTATTCTCCATTTTCTGATACTTATATACGAAAGCCAATCTCCAAGAGGCGTCGTATTGTATCGCGAATTCTGGACTTATAGACATTGCATCTAGATTATAGTTTCTGTCACTCGAACTTTCATTGAATGAATTTTTTTCAAATAATTTAGCTTCTATATTAAAACTATATTTTGCTAGAATATTCCACCTTGTTCTTATAATATGTTCATATGTAGTTCTTGAATCGAAACCAAGACTTAATAATAATTTAGCACTATTATTTTGATAAGTATATTCGGCACCAAAAACTGGGTCTGTTCTTTTGAAAAATATACTTTCCCTAAATTGTGTATTTAAAGTTATTAATGAAGTATCATTTATAGTGATATCAAAAGGATTGAAATTATTTTCATCACTATTAAATAAAGTCCTTTTCTCTATTTTATAATTAAGTTGATTTGAAAAATTTGCGACTAACTTTTTTATACCTTTTGAATTTGTAAATAACCTTTGTGGATCTAATAATATATTTTGAGATATTGCTGTTCCTTTTGTTCTAACAAAATCGCTGTTATTTAATGTTATTCTAATATAATCTGCTTCGTAACTAAACTTTGCAATTTCAAACTCATTCAGTTCTTTTATTCCATTATTGTTATAATCTCTATGTACATAAACTCCTTGTCCGGCTGGCACTTGAATATATGTAAAAGATCTCTTCGGTTCTTGGCCAGTATTTAATTCATAAAATGTATTTATCACTAATAATCCATTCTTGATTCTTGCATCATGATTTACTCTTAACAGATTATTGTCTTCAGATTGAAGATTAGTTCTTGTTCTATAAACTTCTAACTGTCTATAATTATAGTTGATTGAAAGTATTGAATTTTGATTTTTAGTAAATTCTGCAACAGCTCCAATACCCTGTGCTCTTGTACTTGTCAGTAAAGAATTATTAAATGGTAATAAATCTATTCTATTAGAATATTCAAGTCTATATTTATTTAATTGACCATCTTTGTTATTAATGTATACTCTATAATCTTTAAAAGTAAAACTTGCCAATCTTAGTGAATCATTTAAGGTTGATTTACTAATATTCATTTCAGTTTCTTCAGCAATACCTATGTTAAAATATTTTAAGCTTCTGCTAAAATCAAATTTATGTTTAATGAAGTTTGATTTACTCTGATCAAATCTGCTAGCATCTACTAAATTTATTGATGCAATACCGTTGAACTTATACTTGCCAAATTTAAAATCAGAGTTTATTGAATTTTGTATTGCGTTGTATACATCTGCGCTTCTAAAAGTTGAAAATTTATATTGTAATATTGGTTTATTATTATTTTCGTAACTGGTTAAATAACTTAACCAAATTTGATTGCCTTTAAAATTTGTACTAGGATCTAAAGCAAATTCTCTATTAAATTCTTGCGGTCTATAATATTCCAAAAATCTAAAATCAGCACCTACTATTTCTATTTGTGCACTATTTTTTAATTGATAATTATTCAAACTATCTTTTCGTAAGTTCTTTGTATGTGTTATAGATGTTTTGTTAGCAACAGCTCTTTGACTTCCTGTCTTTGAAAATAAATTATCATCTATATCTGAAATCGATGTTTCATTATTAATTAATAGATTTTTAAATGATTTATCAATAGCAAACGTATAATATGAATTTCTTCGTGGAGCAACAAGATAAACTAGTGGCTCATGAGTCCCTTGTGGTATTCCATTTATCGGACTAACCCATTTAAACACTCTGCCATTTGCCAGAGATTGATCTAAAACATAATTACCCTTATTGGATCCAAATTCTGAAAAATTAATTTTATAAATAGCATTCTCGGGGTTGGTTGAGTAAACATATATTGTTTGACCTAGACTGTCGATTTTTTGATATCTAACTTCAGCATCATTAAATCCAACACTATCTTCTGATAAGAAAAATCCATTATTATCATTATAAGCTTGGCTTGACAAAAATTGTTTTTTTTCATCATTTAACTCTTGTAATAAAGGCCTATTTTTTGAATCTTGTTCATTATAATAGTTAAAACGAAATGACCAGGTTTTATATTTCTGCTCAGTGCTAACAGTAGTTAATGTACGCGAATAGTTTTTGTCTGAATACTCAAATTCAACGGTGATTCTAGAATAAGCAGTTATTAATCTTTTCGGACTAAAAATTATCTCAGCAGTATTGTAATCAATTGTATAATCTTCATTATCTCCTCTTTTTAACAATATACCATCTAAATAAACGCGTTCGGTACCTGCTAATACAATAATAAATTGCTCCTTATATAATCCGCTTAATCTGTACGGACCTTGGTTCCCTTCTTTACCTAAAATGACCATACGATTATATTTACCTTTGGCAATGGCTATAGATGCTGCATTTCTAGTTGTAAATCCATTTTCAAAATCATATTGGCTACTTACCATAGCGCCTTTTACTTTCTTTAAATAATTGAGAAAATAAGAATTCGGTTTTCTTAATTCATAATCTCCTGCAATTACAGAGTAATTAGGATTAATTAATTGAATATATACACGATCAAATTCTTGTATCTGTTGCGTATTACCTTCTGGTTGAATAGGTATGTTGTCATCAGAAATAGCTGCAATAATTTCTAGGTCATCAGAAATTCTACCAGACATTTGTAAATTTAAACTTGAACTCACACTTAAATCTTGATTGTTTCCAATTGTAATTGCTCTTGAAATACTTCCTGAGCGATTCAATTCAGACAGGCCAATTATGTCTTCTTTTTTTGATTGTTCACTAATAGCAAAGGGATTTGCAACAACTCTTGATTTTAATAATAATAATTTAGGGTCTTTGTGAAAATACCTTTTATATAAGAAATTAGTAGTTGAGTCAGAATTAGATTGAGCTAATAATAACTTATTAAAAGTAAGTAATATAAAGAATAGTATTATTAGCCTTAGCCTCATCACTTGTTAGTCAATGGTAATGAAACGTAAAAAGTAGTGCCTTTATTGAGTGATGAGTTAAACCAAATTTTACCCTCGGCATTTATAATTATACTATTTACTATTGCAAGCCCCATTCCCATTCCTGAACCTTTGGTTGTAAAGTTTGGTCTAAATATTTTTTCTCTCATATCTTCATCTATACCTACACCATTATCTTGAATTATTACGAGTATACTATCTTTATCATTCATCAATTCGACATCGATTTTACCAATTCTTTGAGAGGGTATTGCTTGAATTGAGTTTTTAATTAGATTATTGAATACTCTTATCATTTGATCTTTATCTGCATAAATAACAGACCTTAAACTAGGGTTATAACCTAAACTAATCTCAATATCATTTTCATTCTTGTATAGATCAACAACGTTAATTATGATATCTTTAATATCAACCTGTTCTAATTGAGTTTGTGGCATTTGTGCAAAATTTGAAAATTCGGAAGCAATTAAAGAAAGTGACTCTATTTGCTGAATCATTGTTTTGCTAAATCTTTCAAATTTATCTCTAAACTCTGGGTCGTTGTCAAGCCAAGATCTCTGTAATAATTGCAACCCCAACTTCATTGGAGTTAATGGATTCTTAATTTCATGAGCAACCTGTTTTGCCATTTCTCTCCAGGCATTTTCGCGTTCAGATTTAGCAAGTCTTTCTGTACTCTCTTCTAACTCATGAATCATTCGATTGTACTCTTTAATTAATCTGCCAATCTCATCTCTACCTTTCCAATCTATTGCATCCATCTTCTTCCCAATTTTTGTCTCTCGTAATTGCTCTTCAATAAGAGTTAATGGATAGGTAATAGAGTTTGCTATAAAAAATGCTATAAAACCTATAATTACAAAAACAAATACATAAACATTAATAAACGTGGTGAAAAATTGTGAAACTCTGTTTTCATATTCTAGTTTATTAGCAAAGTAAGGTAGATTCAAATATCCAACAATTTTATTATTGATATCTCTTATTGGTGCATATACAGACAAGAAATTTAAAGCACCAATCTTTTCGTTTTTACTAAATTCTGATTTCTCATATCTTTTCATCATTAGATATGCATCAGGATTCATATACCTAGAAGTTAACCCTTCATCAAATATTTTTGGTTGAGTAGAAATTAATAATCGACCATCTAAGTTGTAAATATTAATATCTGTTAAATATTGATCTGATAATGCCTTTAGTTCAATCGACATTTTATCATCATATTTTGCCGTCCAGTAATTAATAACATTTGACTTTTTCTCTAATGAGATTAGTATTGATCTTACTTTTTGACTCAGTCGTTCATTTTGTTGTTTAGAGTATTGATCACTTATATAGATAAAAGTTATATAAGCTACTATTGATAATGAAAATATAATTGTAAATATTAATGAAACTTGGATTCTAGTTTTAAACAAGAATCTGAATTTCCATGTAAAAATATTCCAGTTTATTGTTATCAAATTAAACCTTTTGCCAAGTAGTCTTCTTGTATAAAATATTAATAAGAAAAATGAAAACAATCCGAATAAATATGAGAAAACTGCAAATAACTTAAGAATAGAGTCTTCTTGCTTGCTTACAACTATTACTATTTCTTTACTTGGCTTATAGACCAAATGATCATAAGAGTTTGTGTTAATAAAAGTATAGCCTTCGTTTGAAGTGTTAAATTCGAGATCAGTTAAACTATACGGGTAAGCACCTTGCTGTGAAATTAATTTACCTTGTTTATATATAGAATATGAATAATACTTAAAGTCTTTATTCATTTTCAATCCGCCTTCTAACAATAGCTCCGGAAAAATATTTGCATCTCTGAAATACTTTGATTTTAATTCAATTAATAAATATCCTACATTCTTATTATTTAAAGTAATTGGAATTTTACCATAATATGTAAGTATACCATAAGTATTAGATTGATAATAAAAATAACTATTAAATGTTGGTGTGCATTGATTATTAATTATATCATCAAAATATTCAATATCTCTATTATATGTTTGCTTAATTGATTTCCCTTGATCATCAAATTCATAAACATTTAAATCATACTTCGAGAAATATCCACCGAAATATAACTGTTGTATTCTAGTATCTAAACTTTCGTTGGTAATTTCATTGCTTTCAAAAAAAGACTTTACAACTTTGTCGTTTACAATTTTTTTCACCAACCCCTCTAATAAATATTCTGCAATTGGATCGTTAGCTGATTCTAATTTTGAAGCTAATAATTGACGATTTTGTTTTTCCTTCTCTGATATGAAATCTGATAATCTAGAGGCAGAAGAAAATGCAAAAATTGTTAATATTAGTACTACTAATGGCAAATTTAAATACTCTCTTTTCTTATTTTTTGCTCGTTCAATTAATATTATAAATATTGTATTTGAATAAAATAAAATATCGGGTTTTGCTAATAATGACTTAACTAAAAAAACTAATACTATTGCAATAACGAATACATTTAGTTTTTCTCTTTTACTTAAAAAGAATTGATGAAAAACTCCAATTAAAGTGTCATTGTATAAATAAAAAGAATAAAGCATTAGGGCTAATACAAAGAAGCCAGATACACTATAAAAATTAAGACTTAGTATATTTGTTAAGTCAAAAGAAATGTTTGAGTTCATCACTAAGCCCTCAAACACATAACTTATAATGTCTAAGAAAAAATAAGAGCTAATTACAAAAACAAAAGTGAGTATATAGCTTACTTTAACATTATAAATTCTAAAGTTTAATTCTTTAATCTTGTCAAACAGAAAATATACCACCCAGTGTATCATTAATAAATTTAAAATCAAATCGCCTAATGATGGGAATAAGAAATTGGATGCGTAGATGCCTGGACTAAAAAAAGGAAGTTTGTAAATACTTTCAGGAATAGACCAGTACATCGTAACTGTTCTAAATAGCAATATTGAAAATATTAGAAAAAGAAATGCGGCTAACGACTCTCCTTTATACCATAAGTGTTTAACGAAACTATTTACACATAAATAAGAAAATATAAATATTAGAATCCATAATAGCAGTTGAATATAAGACGGACTAGAGTTTAAACTTTCGTCATTAACAACTATTCTGAATAATTTTTGACCATTCGAATCAGTTATGACTTCCCCATTCTGATTGCTTAATAATTCAATATTTACATAATCAGGTATATCAAAATTTTTGCTGTAATTATTTTTTAGGTACTCATTTTGATAACCATATTGATTTTTTATATTTATTAGTATGAGTACTTTTGAATCTTGAATACTTTTCTGTCGAATAATATACCATCCGTTATCGAGCATCCTAAAATTATTGCCGTCTTTTAATTCTAAATAATCACAATCAGGGATAATTTTTGACTTGGACCAAAATCTAATATTATTTGAATTATAGATTAAAACCGAATAGCTTTTATCTTTAGTTTTATTTATGAATCGTTCCCAATAAAGATTTCTTTTTAACAAAGAGTTGTCGACACATAATGTATCAATAAACTGATCCTCTAAAAATAATTCTATATCTGATTCATATTCTTGAATCTTACTAGAAATATTACTTGCAATGCGTGTCTGAATTTGTGTCGGACTAGACCAAAGAATTATAAGCTGTAATGCTAATAGCAAGAACAGAGAAATAAAAAAGAAATTTCTACTATTTCTAAAGTACTTCGTCATTTATTTTTTGTCGGTTCTTCGGCTACCTTCGTATATCTCATATTCTAATAACCTACATTCTAATTTACTATTAAAGAATTCAACTTTACGCTCTGCTTGCAGTCCGACTTTTTTAGCTAAATTCGGACTTGCCGTAAAAATATATCCGAAGTAGCCCTTAGCTTCTTTTTTCAAATAATCTCCCATGGCCTTGTAGATATTTTCAAGCTCTTCGTAGTCACCTAGTCTTTCACCATATTCTGGATTAAACATCACGACACCTTTTTTTTCTTGAGGGCAAATGGTTTCTCTGAAATCTTCAAGTCTAAATTCAATATGTATGTCGACTCCGGCGGTTTGAGCATTAGCTCTTGCTGCATGCACTGCCACCGGATCTAAATCACTAGCAATTATTTTAAAGTCTAAGTTTTTCTTTACGTTCAATCTAGCTTCTTTCCTCACGTTTTCATAAACAGTTTCGTCGTATCCCTTTATATGCATGAAACCATAATTAGAACGCATTAGTCCAGGCACTCGATTTAAAGCTATCATAGCAGCCTCTATTGCAAGGGTGCCACTACCACACATAGGGTTTACAAAACTCGAATTTGCATCCCAACGAGTAGCCATAATAGTAGCTGCTGCTAAATTCTCTTGCATAGGTGCTAAGCCTGGCTGTTTTCTATATCCATGTCTTGAAAGTGTTTCGCCTGAGGTGTCAATATAGATTGAGGCTTCATCACCTTTCCAAAATAAATGGATAACTGTTTTGTTTCTATTAGGTCCTGAATCAGGTCTTAAGCCCTTTTTTTCTCTAAATCGATCTACTATTGCATCCTTTAATCTAACATTTGCATATAGATTATTATCTATTGTCTCATTTTGAACATTAGATGTAATGCACAAATAGCCATCAATCTCTAATAAGTCTTCCCATGGCATCTTTAAACATTGCTCGTATAACTCATCAGCATTTTTTGCCATTATCTTATTCCAGAGCCATAATACTTGATTTCCTGTCCTTAAATGTAGATTTAATTTAATACAATCATTAATGCTACCTTTTATAGAAACACCTGTAACCCACTGCTCTTCAATATTGTAACTAAGTTCTTTTACCTCTTTTTGTAGATAGCTTGAGATGTACTTCGGACAAGTGATTATGATGTTGCTTGATTGTTCAAATGATATTGCCATAGTACAAAACTACTTATTCATATGCATTTATCCTTGCTTTGTAAAAAATTAGATTCAATATAATATTTGTAGAGAAAATATTTATGTTTATAAATTGCAATCTAAAAAGTATTAATATAAAAAATATCAAAATGAAAAAACAATTCATTTACACCTTAGCACTTGTTGTTGGATTGAGCTCATTATCAAATATGAGTTTTGCCGATAAAAAGAAAAATAAAAAAGGTGCAGCACCTACAGCCTCAGCAGAAATGCCTAAAAAAGATGCTAAGAAAAGTATCAAAGAAACAACCAAATCAACTAAGTTGATTGAAGGTTTATTTGCGATGTATCAAGACACTACGAATGGAAGTGTATATATGAAAATTAAAAAAGATCAACTTAATAAAGAGTTTATATATTTTAATTATTCTGAAAATGGTGCAGTATCTGCAGGTCACTTCAAAGGAGCATTTCGAGATAATGAAATATTTAGTATCAAAAAATACTATGATAAAATAGAATTCATAAAAGAAAACACAAGTTATTACTTCGATGCAACTAATGCAATCTCTAAATCTGCAGAATCAAATATTAACAAACCGATTTTAGCAAGTTTGAAAATTGTTGCAGAAGAAGGCGATGTATATTTAGTGAAGGCTGATGACTTATTTTTAAATGAAAGTCTATCACAAATTAAACCTTCACCTAATCCGAATGCTAGACCAGGTAGCTCTTTCAGCCTAGGTATGTTAAGTAAAGAAAAAACAAAATATGCATCCATAAAAAATTATCCTCAAAATACTGATGTAATTGTTGAGTATGTATATGATAATCCAAGTCCGACGAATTTTGGCGGTCCCGACGTTACTGACCCTCGATCTGTAACAATTAAAATTCAACACAGTATCATTGAAGTTCCAAAAAATAATTTCAAACCAAGAAATGATGATCCGCGTGTTGGTTATTTTATGCAACAAACAGATAATATGACATCTCAGTCGGCTACTCCTTATAGAGATTTTATCAATCGTTGGAACTTAGAAAAGAAAGATCCAAATGCTGCATTATCAGAGCCAGTAGAGCCGATTACTTGGTGGATAGAAAATACTACTCCTGTAGAATTTAGAGAGACTATTAAAGCAGCAGTACTTGCATGGAATGAGGCATTCGAAAAAGCTGGATTTAAAAATGCAATTCGTTGCGAAGTACAAGCAGATACAGCAAGTTGGGATGCAGGTGATATACGTTATAATGTATTACGCTGGACATCTTCACCATTCCCACCATTTGGTGGTTACGGACCAAGCTTTGTGAATCCAAGAACTGGTCAAATTTTAGGAGCAGATATTATGCTTGAATACGTTTTCTTTACTAATAGATTAAGACAAGAAAAATTATTTGAGGCTGCTGCTATGAATCATTTAGAGGAATCCTCAAATCTGAACATGACTCATAACTCATGTGATATAGGTCCGTATTTTTTAAACGCAACTCAATTTGGTCAAGTAGCATTATCAGCATATACTGCCTCTGATTTAGAAAAGTCTGAATATATTAAACAATCATTGTACTATTTAATTTTACATGAAGTTGGACATACATTCGGTTTAAATCATAATATGAAAGCAAGTCAGTTGCATGATATTGCTAGCATCAACAATAAAGCTATAACTTCTAAGGTAGGATTAACTGGTTCTGTAATGGACTATCCGGCTGCGAACTTGGCTTTAGATAAATCAAAACAAGGTCAATATTTTACAATGAAGCCCGGACCTTACGATATGTGGGCAATTGAATTTGGTTATGCACCTTCATTAAATGATGATGCTGCTGAAGATGCTAGAGTTAAAAAACTTTTGAATAGATCTACGGAGCCTCAATTAACATTCGGTAATGATGCTGATGATATGAGAGCACCTGGTAAAGCTATCGACCCAAGAGTAAATGTTAATGATTTAACATCAGATGCAATTACTTATTCAATCGATAGAATGAAGTTGGCTAATAATTTATATAAAGGATTAAAAGCAAAGTATATTAAAGATGGACAGTCATATCATGAATTAAGAAACGCATATCTAATTGCTTCAGGCGAATATAGCACTGCTGCTGGTGTGATTTCTAGATATGTAGGTGGTGTATATGTAGACAGAAGTTTCCCTGAACAAAAAAGTTTAAATAAACCACTTCAAGCAGTTCCTTATGGTGAACAAAAAAGAGCAATGAAAGCTTTAAGTGATTACGTATTTGCTCCAAATGCTTATGATTTACCAAGTGACTTAGTTGCATATATGCAATATCAAAGAAGAGGATTTAATGGCGGTAACGAAGATCCAAAAATTCACGAAAGAGTATTAAATGTTCAACGTGGAGTATTAGCTCATTTATTAAGTACAAGTGTTACAAAAAGAATGACTGATATTCAATTAATAGGTAATACTTATACTTTAAATGAAATGATGAGAGACTTAACTGATGCTATATTCAAGGCAGATGTTGCAAGTAATGTGAATTCTTACAGACAAAATTTACAAATTGAATACACGAACAGATTAATTGAAATCATAGGTTCTAATTCTTATTCATATCAAACTCAATCGAATGCTTTAGCTCAATTAAAATCAATTAAATCTATGATGGCTGTTGGCGCTGGCAATGCAGACACAAAAGCTCATAGAGATCATATTGTATTTGCTATTAATAAAGCATTAGAAAAATAATACTATTCTAAATCAAAAAAAGGCATCTATAAAAATTTATAGATGCCTTTTTTAATTATTGGTTTGATAGCCAATTCCTGCTAGGTTAGGTAATTTAATTTTACCTTCTAATAAAGTTGGTGTTTCAAAAGGATTATTGCTTACCATCCACACACTATCTAAATCTGCATAATCACATAAAGGCGCTAATGATGCAGCAGCTAATATGCCTACACTACTTTCACTCATACAACCTATCATAACTTTTAGTGATAATGCCTTGGCTTTATTTATCATTCTATATGCCTCTGCAAGTCCGGTTGATTTCATTAATTTAATATTGATACCATGAAAGCAATCTTTTACATTTTCAATGTCATTGAATCTCTTACATGACTCATCTGCAAACAAAGGCAAGCTAGATTTATCTTTCAACCATATCATTTCTTCAAATGCATTTATTGGCATTGGTTGTTCAACCAATAAACATTTTTTGGTTGCTAGCCAATCTATCATTTTTAATGCGTGTTCTTTATTCAACCAACCTCGATTTGCATCAACTACGATTTCTTTATCTGTGTGCTTTCTAATAAGCTTAATAATATCTTGATCTTCATCAGTTCCCAATTTCACTTTTATTCTCTTAAAAGGCTCTGCATCTTTTAATTTTTCTTTAATAACTTCTAATGTGTCAATTCCAATAGTAAAACTTGTTTCTGGCATCAAAGCCTCATTCACATTAAAATATTTTACTAAAGAAATGTTGTTTTTTTGAGTATATAAATCATGTAAAGCAATATCGAATGCTGCTTTAATTGCATTATTATTCAATGATAATGAGTCTATATACTCTAATTGTTCATTTAAATTTAAATTAGCTAACACATTTGAATCTATTTTATTTATAAACTCCAAACTCGTTTCAATTGTCTCTCCCAAATAAGGGGGCATTGAGCATTCTCCCCAAGCGGTATAATTATCTTGCTCTATTTTAATAAAAACAATTGGTGTGTCAATTCTTTCAAAATCTGATATTTTAAAAGGATAATTTAACTTAAGTCGAAAAGGTGTAGCAGTAATTTTCATCAATTAAATATAAAACATTTTAGTTTAGAAATGATTCTTACTTTTGTCTTATGGAACTTAAAGAATTATACGACCCTTTTAAAAGTATTGATTTAGCAAGAAATAAATGTTTCTTAAGTGGAAAGCCTATTGAAAAAGATGTAGATGTAATGTTTGTATTTCCTGACTGGCTTATGCAAGCTGAAGAGTTACACGACAAATCTTTTAAAATGTTAGATGAGAGTTATTTAACTTATTCAGATTTAAAGCTCCCGGTTTCAAAAGAAGTAAAAGTAAAAATTGATTTGCTTAATTATAAAATCAAGTCTATTCTACATGATGGTTCTAATGACACAATTACAGATATCGAGTGGTTTCAATGGTGTAGTATTATTGTATACGGATTGATTTATAATGAAATTAGAAACGGAATAAAAAGTGAAGAATACAGAGAAGAAGGATTTAAGATTTCACCTTTATTAATAAAAAAATTCAAACACTTACATTTTCAATTACAAAGTTTAATTATTGATGTTGAATGGGATGAGCCTTTGCCATTTTCTTTATCAATATTTTCTATAAATACTTCGGATGATACTAGCTATCATTTTGAACATAAAAACGAAATAAATACGCTTACATTTTCGCTGAAATATAAAGAAAAAGGATTGATTATTTGTTTGCAAGATTTAGGAATGAATGCTAATTATCATAAATCATTGCTTTCAAAATTAAATTCAAATCAATTATTACCTATTCAATTTGCTGAACTCTCTGCTAAATTTTATTACTCTAATTATTTATTATCTGTAATTAATGAATTTGAATATACATTTCATAAAAATAGATTATACATAACAAATATTGATTCTAATTATACCGCTAAAACATTTGAGAATTGGGATGAAAAAACATTCTCACAAGTACTAGAAGCTTTTTGGAAACCATGGAAATATTCGAAAATTGAAATATTTAAAAATGCTGAGAAGTGTATAAGCTTCATACTAGACGAGAATGAGCAATTCATTAATAGTACAAAGTATTAAGTACTTAGTACCTAGTACTAAGTGTACTGTCTTTCTCACATTCTAACCCATCTTTACCCATTACCCAATATACCCTAGATTGATTGTCTTTTTTACATTCATGCGAATATATATTATCAATATTATGATCTACATCTTGATGTATAATCAATTCTTTACCTACAGGTACATATAAAATCATATCTATTTCTTGAACTCTCCACAATGAGTTTTCTTTCACTTTAAATATTTTTGGAAAAATTAAAATTGAATCTAATTGCCTGAAATCATATTTTATATTTTCTGCCAGTTCGATTGCTTGTTTTTCAGTTTTACCTCTGCTAATATAATTGGTAACTAATTTGAAATTTTGATCATCACTAGCTTCAATTCTGATATTAATATTATCAAATCCAGAATTTCTATTTTTTGACTTTACGATTACTCTGTTTTTTATTTTTAATTCATTTGTTTTTATCGTATCAATCAACATTAAATCATTATCATCACTTATTAGATAAAATTTATCTACACTAGAATTACTAAGTATTTTCGTTTCTTGCAAAGTGCCCACCTCTTTGAAGTTTTGCAATGTATCTACAGCATAATAAATCGTTACAAATAGTGACAATAACCATACACCGAACATTGAAAGTCCAGAAACTCTATTAAATAAATTTGTATTAAATAAAATTCTAATTCCAACTAGAAATATAGCTAACAAAGGAATCATACCAACTACATAAGTAGTAATAAGCATTAATTCTTGATTCTCTTCTCTTAATAAAAACAAAGGTAAATCGTTTGATATTTCAAAATTTGTAACACCTAAAAGTGTTGAAATTAAAATAGATAGTGCTATAATTAATGCTAATGAAATTGCAAATATTAATGCTCCAATTCCTTTAATTATAATCTTAATACTAAACTTAACAATTGATCTTATTGCGTTAATTACATTATTAATTAGTAATCTTAATGCTGATGATTTATTTTTATTGTGTTCATCAAAATTTCTACGAATTTCATTAATTTCTTGCTCTACAGATCTTCTTATGCTTTCTAGTGTTGGAGACTCTCCTCGCATTGCTAACTTTTCGGTTCTTGTATTTGCTTCAGGCATTATCATCCATAATATTATATAAAGCAAAACACCAGTACCAAAAATAAAAATAGAAATGATTAATAATAACCTGACCCAAATTGGATCAATATTGAAGTAAGCTGCAATACCTGAACATACTCCCCCTGCAATTTTATCTTCTGAATTTCTATATAGCCTTTTCTTGATGATAAGTGAAGGATCTTCTGTGAAAATATCCTCATCTGACATCTCTTTCTCAAACTGTTCAGGCTGACCCATCGTTCGAATTACTTTTTCAACATCTTTAGTTATTATTACTTCTTTTTCTTCAGCTCTTATAATCTCTAAAAATAATTCTGCTATACGATTCTCTATGTCACTAATTATCTCGAAACTATCTTCTGATTTCGAAAAATAATTTTTAACATCTGTCATGTATACTTTTAATTTTTCATATGCTTCTTCTTCTATATGAAAAATAGTTCCGCTGATATTTATTATGATTGTCTTGTTCATTTTTATTTTAGGTTTTGGTTGTTCGATTTATTTACTCTAACTGTGGAAACTGCATAATGCAATTCATCCCAAGTTTTTTCTAACTCAATTAATACTGCTTTTCCTTCTTTTGTTAATTGATAATATTTTCTCGGAGGTCCACTCGTAGATTCTAACCACTGATAACTTAACAAACCATTATTCTTAAGCCTTGTCAAAAGCGGATAAAGCGTTCCCTCAACTACTAGTAGCTTTGCAGTACGTAATTCATTTAATATATCTGAGGCATATATTTCGCCATGTGAAATAATGCTAAGTATACAGTATTCGAGTATACCCTTTCTCATTTGCGTTTGTGTGTTTTCAACTATCATGATGCAAACATACAAATTATATAGTACTATGCAATACATAGTACTATGTGCAATCATATTGTTACAATATGATTAAATTTAGTAGTGTATAGTAATAGAATTGTATTTTAGCGAAACAATTACTCTATAAAAGAGTATTAAGTATTGAATAATAACAAACAAAAAAATATATGAAACGTAAAATTTTACTTTTATCAGCCATGATTATAGCTGCAATTTCAGCAAACGCTCAAATGGCATGGCATGTTCAAAATTCTGGCTTTTCAACAGCCTCTAGAGGTATTAACGGATTCTCAGTAGTTGACAGTAACGTAGTTTGGGCAACTGCCTATGATGGTTCTGGAACTGCAGCAACTATTAGAGATTATACAAAGACTGTTGATGGAGGTGCTACTTGGGTGGCTCGTACAGTAACTGGGACTGGTTTAAATGCAAACTTCGGCTTAGCTAATATTTCTGCAATTGATGCAGATACTGCTTATGCAGCTATTTACCCAGTAACAGCAACGATTGCTCCTCAAGGTGTTTACAAAACTACTAACGGTGGTACTAACTGGACAAAAGTAACGTCTGGTAAATTTGTGGCTTCTACGTCATTTATTAATGTTGTACATTTCTTTAATGCTAAAGATGGAGTTGCATTAGGTGACCCTGCAGGTGGATATTTTGAAGTTTATACTACTAGCGATTACGGTGTGACTTGGAATAGAGTTTCTCAAGCAAATATTCCATATGTTCCACAAGCTAGTGAATATGGAACTGTTGGTTATTTTGGAGCAAATGATAGTACTATTTTATATCCTACAAATTATGGTAATATACTAGTAAGTAAAGACAGAGGATTAACTTGGTCAACTTCTACTACTCCATTAAATGTTACTGGTACTTACATTCCGAAATTAGAGTTCAAAGATAAAAACACAGTTTTAGGTGTAATGGGTAATACAGCTCAAGCTGTTAATGCTTTAATTATCTCTATCGACGGTGGTACTACTTGGGCTTATGCTGGTATTGATACTGCAAGTGATATTTTTGACTTTAACGATATTGCTTATGTACCTGGAACATCTAATACTTGGTTCGTTACATCTGCAAACTTTACTTCAGGTGGATTAGGTTCTGCTTATACAGAAGATGGTGGTACAACTTGGATCAGTGTAGATAAAGTACAACATACATCTGTTCAATTTAATGATATCAACAATGGTTGGTCTGGTGGTTTTAACACTAGTGCTACTGAAGGCGGTATCTTCAAATGGGGATCTGTAAGATTACCTGCTAGTGTAAGCTATGGTAAAGTTGATGCTTTCAAGGTTTACCCTAACCCTTCAAATGATTTAGTTTATGTAAGCGCTAATGTAAATGGTGCTTCATCAATTAAAGTTACTGATATCATGGGTAGAGTAGTGTTTGAAAAATCTTACCCTACTAAATCAATGTTATTGACTTCATTTGATGTTTCTAACTATGCTTCAGGTTTATACTTTGTAGAAGTATCTGAAAGCAATAATAAAAGCGTACAAAAAGTATTAGTGAAGTAATTTTAATCATAATAATATTTAAAAGGCGGTCAATGACCGCCTTTTTTGTTTTTGGCATAGTATTTGGCATTGTAGATTGACCTTTACTTTAAACTTATTTTTATGAATAATAAAATACGCATTCTCTTAATAAGTGTCTTTTTATTTATAAGCACTCTTGCTGAAGCAACTCACTATGTTGGTTACGACATGAATATGATTTCTCTTGGAAATAATATGTACAGAATTCGTCTTAAAGCATATCGAGATGTTACAGGTATTGGATTTGATGCTACAACTCTAGTTTCTATATTCCGAAATAGTGATAATGGACTTGTAATGAATGTTACATTAAACAGAGTGCAACAATATAACATTACTTACGACCCAAGAGACTGTCCGCCTCCTGGTGCTGACCTTAAATTAGAGATGCATATCTATGAATCTAATCCTATAAATTTATCAGCATTAAATTCATCGCCCGGATATTACGTTACTGGAGGTAATTGCTGTCGTAATGGTGGTGTAACGAACGTAATAAATTCTGGAGGTGCAGGTATTTTATTTGTAATGGAATTTCCACGATTAAATAGTACTTCACCTTACATTGGTAACTCATCACCTGAATTCAAAAAAGCTCCTTTAGCTTTCTATTGTGTTGGTAAACCTTATACTTTAGATTGGGATGTTACTGACCCTAATGGTGATTCATTAGTTTTCTCTTTAGCACAACCTTTAACTAATACACCTTTAACTAAACCCTTCACAGGAATTGAATGGGCTCCTGGTTATAATTTGGCATATAATGTAATCGACGGTGTACCTGATTTAACCATCAACCCTCGTACAGGTATCATCAATTTTATTCCAACCCGTACAGGTCGTTACTTAGTAGCCTTCAAATGTGAAGAGTATCGTAATGGTGTGAAGATTGGTGAGATCAGAAGAGAGTTTCAGTTAGAGACTGTACTTTGCCCTGAGGCTCCACCAGTAACAGAAGATAATAACAATCAAAAAAGAAACATCGTAGATACGATCTACTATAACGAAGATTATAAATTAACCTTCACCTCAAGAGACAGTCCACTCGACTCTCTATTCATGTTCATCTTACCTAATATCTCACCTGGTGAGAACTTGTTAGACCCTAATACTTACCAAGCAAAATGGGGTAAGGCGGGTATACCATTAGGCGGACAAGATGCGAGGAATTTAGTAATCGAAGGACAAGGTTCTGTGATAGGAGAGTTTAATTGGAAACCTAAGTGTGATCACGTACGTGATAACCCTTACAACTTTACCGTAGTAGTGCGCGACAAAACATGTCCATCGCCATTCTACGACTCTACCTTTGTCACACTCTATGTTGTGAAGAAAGATAACATCGATCCTTTTTTCATTTTACCTGATACGATTAAATCAAAAGTATCGAACCAAACGGTCTTACAATATTTTGTGAATGCAGGAGAGCGTTTTCAGTTAGCGAGTGATTCTATCTTGAGAACTTATGATCAAGACTCTTCGCAAGTGGTAACCATCTCTTATAATCCTGACCCAGGTAATGGGGCAGCGAATGCTGAATTTATTTTCAGTTCAACACCAAGCTTAATTAATTCAACGGCTGCGTTCATCTGGCAGACTTCATGCGATGATCAGCGAGATGACCCTTACAAAGTAGAGTTCGTGGCCACTGATAACGATTGTAAATCGCCCTCATCGGCACGATTCAGCATAGAGATCTACATCAAAGATCAACCGAATTTGAAGCCCGTGTTTGATGCTTCTCTGCCAAGCACCTTTAGTGTAGCAGAAGGCACCACCGATAGCTTTAGCATAGTGATTAGAGATGTGTACAGCCTAGCTTATAACAGATACAAACAAATTACTTTATACCCTGACTTAACAGACTTTGCTGCAGTACCAGGTGGTGCGATGCCAATCATCGATACCACTACTTCTAATGATAGTTTAAAGATCAGCTTCATTTGGTCACCTGTGTGTGCGAACGTTCGTTTAGAACCGTACCGCTTAACACTACGTGCTTCTGATGAAGGTTGCCCAACGATTACTACCACAGAAGAAATTTTAGTGTACGCAACCGGTCCGTTTAACTCAGCACCAGAATTTAGAACGCCAACGAATGTAAAATACAATGTAGTAGATACCTCGATTTATGGTGGTGATAATTTCTTATACAACTTATATGCAGTAGATACCAATATACGTTTCGACTCAGTGTTCATTGCCTTAGATGCAAGCTCTGAAATCTTGAACGCTACCTTGGTGAAAAACATAGCAGAGTTAGTGCCTGTAGAAGGTAAAGATTCAGCAAGAACAGTATTGCGCTGGCAGAGTGACTGCTTAGATATTCGCAGTACTCCGTATGTAGCTTATGTAATCGCTAGTGATAACGAATGCGTAAACCCTGAGCGTGATACCTTAGTGTTTAACATCACGGTATTAGAGCGCCCTAACTTTGTGCCTCAATTCACGGCAGCAACGATGGCGAACATTTTACCAAGTTATGTATTACCAGCTACCACCGTTTTAGAAATACCACTATCAGCATACGATACTTTAACAGGGGAGATCATCACCCTTGATACTGTCTACAGTAACATACCACAAGGTTACCCTCTGCCAGAAATTGTGAGAGCAAATGGCTTGGGTAAAGATACGGTGTCAACTGTATTACGCTGGGTATTAGATTGTGCTTTGATCAGAGATGAACCGTATACGATTAAGATCGCAGCATGGGATGAAGCATGCCGTAATCCGCAAGATTCAGCAGCGTATACCTTCACCGTGAAAGTAACGACGAACCCAGATTTAAATCCGGTGTTCAACGTAGCCAAAGATAGTTTGATAGAATTAGTAGCCGGACAAACCTATGAGTTAGAGTTGATCGCAGCGAGTGTGAATCCGGGTGATTCAATTCGTATCAGCACAGTAGGAGATGTGTACAGTTTACCAAGTAGTTCAGCAACATTTGAGCAAACAGAAGTAGCAGGTATAGGTAAGGCAATCTTTAAATGGACGACTGGTTGTGATCAAATATCAGACAATATTTACACAGCGAAGTTTGTAACAGGTAATTACCCATGTCAATCAGAATCGGATACTTTAACCTTAACGTTTAAGGTGATACCGAATACAGATGTTACCAATGAAATACCGAATGTGTTCTCACCGAATGGTGATGGTAAGAATGATACTTACAGTATCATCAATCAATACAAAGTGTACTGCGACCCAGGCTTTAAGTTTAGCATCTTCAACAGATGGGGTAAGAAAGTTTTTGAATCAATAGACCCAGCATTTGTGTGGGATCCTAAAGAATCTCAAGCAGCAGGAACTTACTTCTTTACTTTAGAGTCGAGAGCAAGAACACAAACAGGAACAATTGAAATTGTAAAATAATTTATAGCATATACTACATATGAAAGGTTTGCAAAAAATATTTAGAGGATTATTGATAGTCACGAGTTTATTAGTCATAGGTAAAGTAAATTCCTATGCACAAAGTAATCTCGATGCTGGTATAATGCAATTAAACTCACCATTAGCTCCTCATACTGGTACAAATAAAGCAGTATCAGTTAGAGTAAGAAACTACGGAAACGTGGCTGTAACGTCTGTAAAAATCGGATGGAAAGTAAATGGTGTTGCTCAATCAGATTATACATGGGTAGGTTCAATGCCTGCATCATCTAATGCAAACCAAATTCCAACAACCAATATTATCATTGCTGGAACATATGCAGACAACCCAGGTGTAACATTAGAGATATTTATAAAAGAAGTAAATAATCAAAATGATAATAGTACTGCGAACGATACATTGCGTGCAACATTTGGTACTGCTATATCAGGTACAAAAGTAGTAGGTATTGCACCTTCAGATTATAGAAATCTTGTTGATGTAGTAAATGCAATGCGTTACAATGGTATTAGTGGAAATGTTACAGTAAAAGTAAAGCCAGGTACATACAATGAAAACATTGAATTAGTAGGTACAGATTTAAGTTATTCAGGAGGAAATCATAATATTACTTTTGAAAGTCAATCAGGTTTTAGAGATGTTATTATGGTTAGTGAGGCAGCGGTTCAATCTACCATTAGGTTGAATGGTGCTGATAGAATAACTATAAAAGGATTTAGAGTAGTAAATAGAAATATAGTTTCTGGTATAGGTATCCAGATGCTAACATCCGCAGACAGAAATACAGTAGACAATTGCGAAATAACCGTCGATTCGATTTCAAATAACAGAGGATTCGCGGGTGTATTATTGGGAGCAATGGGTAATTCTCCTACTTACACACTTACAACAACACCTGCTGCAAAATTCGCAACAATAAGTAATTGTAAAATTTCAGGCGGATATTATGGTATTGCAGTTTCAGGAGGTACAACACCAGCAAGAGATACAGCAGTAGTTATAGAAAATAATGCAATCTCTCAGGTTGTTTATTATGGTGTGTATGTAAACAATGGAAACAATACAAAAATTAGAAAAAATAGTGTTCAATTTAGACCGTCATCAGCAGATAAAAAATCAACAGGATATTGGTTGACAAATATTAATACAACTGCACCGGGCAATATTGAAATTACCAGAAATTATGTATCAGGTGCGGGTCAACATGGTATATACATGTCATCAGTTACTGGTACAGGTCCAACGACAAATAGATACGTAAACGTTTATAATAATATGATTGCTGGAGAGTTCTTCAGTAATGCTATTGGTGCTACAGATTTACCGAGAGGATTAGCATTGAATAACTGTGGTTGGGTGAATGTATATTTTAACTCTGTATTCATGGACGCACCTGTAAATATTGGTGTGGTAGATAATACAGCAGCATTTTATGTATTGGGTGCAACGGCATTAGGAAGTATTAGAGTTTACAATAATATTTTTGCACAAAACAACTTAGGTTATGCATATTACAATGCATCAGCAGCAGGTACTAATCCAGTAATCATTTCAGATAACAATGATTTATGGGTGAAAAATTTCGACCCTGCAAATAATCCAACAACTGGATTTGCATGGTGGAATGGTGCAGCTAGATTAGGTTTGGCGGATTTACGTACAGTAAGTTCAAGAGAAGCTAATTCAATTTCTAAAGATCCTAGTTTCTTTTCTAGTACTGATTTGCACACCTTGTCAAACGATATAAATCAAAAAGGAAATACAGCTGCGTTAACTGAAGCTCCAATAGACTACGATGGTGAATTAAGAGACCAAGTAAATCCACCAGATATCGGTTGCGATGAATTCGGTCCGGGTGGTGATGACTTTGCTGTTGTAGGTATTTCACCAGATGTATTCAGATACAATGCTCCAACACCTTGGAATTTTACCATTAGATATCAGGGTAATGCCAATGGTAACAAACCATTGTTTGTTTTGTATAAAATTAATGGAGTAGATCAAGTAGACCCAGATTCGGCTATACAAATATTACCAACTCAACTTTCTACCTATTTCAGAACGCAAACTTTTCAAGTTCCTGTAAAAAATAGAATTACAAGAACTACCTATCAACAATTTAAACTTACAGTTTATATTTACGGTGGTAACATTGGTGACTTACGTCCAGCAAACGATTCATTAACTATTGATGTTTGTGTTGGTTTAGAAGGTATATTTACAATTGACCCAAACCAAGCACCAAGTAATTCAAACTTCACCAGTTTCCAAGAAATCTACGATTACTTGAAATGCGGTGTTGCAGGTCCGACCGTTTTCGAAATTGCTGACGGTATCTACGATGAGCAGATCAACCTTTGGAAAATCAGAAACTCATCAGCTATAAATAACATTACATTTAAATCAAAAAATAATGTATTTGCTACTAAGCTTACCTATATCAATGGTACAGCAGAGAATCATGCAACCGTATTATTTAATAATGCTCAATACATTACTTTAAAAGATCTTACAATTGAAAACAGAAGTACCTCTAATGGTTCTTGTATTCAATTTGCAGGTAATTCTAAATACAATACTATTTCGAATTGTATTATTAGAGTTGACTCAACAATTACACCTTATCCGCTTTCTCTAGTACCGATTGTATCGAGTAAATTAGGTACCCTTATGAATACAGCAGTTGCGCCATTATCTTATGGTGTAAATGGTAACTTCAACAAAATCATCAATAATAAAATCTTTGGTGGATATTATGGGGTAGCGATGTTCGGACAAGACACTGCAATTAGAGATAAAGAAAACTTTATCGAGAATAACATCATTACAAGTTTTCATAAAGCCGGTGTTTATTTAGATTTTGCAGATACTAAAGTGTTACATAATATTATCACAGGTAAACTTGGTATGGATGGTACTGCGTGGGGTATATATGCAAAAGGCTTAGGGGATAGAGATGGGGTTGATAAAAATAATATTTCAGGCAACAAGATTTATGATGTATCATTTACAGGTATTTTCTTGCAGTCGTGTTTAAGTAAGAAATTCCCTGGACAAAAGAAATCTTCTTTTGTTGTTAGTAATAACATGATAGGTGGTGGATTTACAACATTTAGTACGGCTACTGCTGGTATTAATATGAATAGTACAATTGGTGTATCTGTATTGCACAATACTATTTTAATGGATGCTCCAAGAGCATCAGGTACTGCAGTTTCTGAGAACGTTGCTAGATGTATGATCATCAACAATACAAATGATAAAATAGAAGCATTTAATAATATTTTTTATTCGACTAATGGTGCAATTGCTTTAGAGTATTATACTAGAATAAGAAACCAAGGTTCAGCGAATACAGGTTTAAGTGCTGCAGATAATAATTTATTTTATACGGAATCAAAAAGTAAATCAACACCATTGATTTTGATTCAAAGAATCTCAAATTTAAATGCTACTAAGAAGAATTACATCTTCGGACAAACAAGTCAGAGTCCATTGGTGGCATTAACAGAATTTAAAAACGATAATAATAATTCATCGAGAGAAAGAAAGTCATTAGCATTGCCAATTAAGTTTGAGCAATTACCATATGATTTACACTCTTATGATTTAACGATAGAGAGTAAGGCATCGGGCGGACAAGACATTACAACAGACTTTGATCGTGATCCGAGAAAAGGTATTAACGATATCGGTGCTGATGAATTTACTGTACCAAACTATGATTTAGATGTGAATGCAGTAATGAATCCTTTGATCTGTTACACTAAGCCGAATAAGATTGTAGTTAAACTTAGAAATAGAGGTAAATATTCATTGTCTGGTATAAATGTACCATTACAATATACTATGTCTGATGGAGAGAGTAGTTATAGTTTTACAGCATACGATACAGTACGATTAACATTAAAGAAAACAGGTGATACACAAATTTTCACTTTCAAAACTTTATGTTCAGTACCTGAGAGAGGTATTTATAATTTATGTATAAAAATAAGTCCGGGATGGGCCGTTAACGATACTGTATATTCTAACAATGAAAAATGTAGAGAAGAGTGTACCGGTATAGAAGGTGATTATTATATTGGTTACGAATCACCATTCCCAACAAACGTAGATTCATTAAAGAACTTTAGTAATATTCAATCAGCATTTGATTATATCAAGGGTAACTGTGGTGTTTGTGATGATATTTATTTAAATGTTGAGCCATCTGCAACACCATATGCAGAGAGAATTAATATTCCTAGATATTTAGTGAATTTGGATTCACCATTAGTAACATTGCAACCACACAATACAAGCTTAAATACTGCTGTAGTTATTAATCAACCTACTACACCAGCTGGTGATAAAGATAGAATACATTATACTATTCGATTTGATGGTTCTGAATTTGTAAGATTAAGAAATCTTACAATTAGAAATACTGGATTGAATTTTGGTTCGGGTATACATTTCACAAAAGAATCAAAATCGAATGTTGTAGAGGGATGTAAAATTCAAGTAAGTACAACTTCTGTTAATAAAGAATTTTATCCGATAGTATTTACCTCTACTTCTAAAATGAATGTAGATGATAACAACTCATTTGCGAAAAATGGATCATCAAATAGAATTGTAAGAAATGAAATAAGTGGGGGATACGCAGGTGTTGCATTGATGGGTTCATCAGTAGTTGACTTTGATGAAAACAATATTGTTGATAGTAATATAATCTCTGAGTTCTATCAATATGGAGTATTTGCTAAATACAATACAGTTAAAAGCATAGGCTTTAATATTTTAGAACCACGATTAAATTCTTCTGCTTCATGTGCTTCTATATCATATAATTTTGGTGGAGCAGGCGGACTTATTAACGCAAACAAAATTGTAGATGCTAAACAAGTAGGTATTAGAATTATTGGAGTAGATGCGAATTTTGATAATAGATTAATAGTAGCGAATAACTGGATTACTCATAATTTCGGATCATCTACTGCAGATACATCTGCTGCTGTATTAATTAAAAGATCTAGTAACATCGGATTATATTATAATTCAATTAGGTATAATGGTTTGGTGTCTGCATTATCTATGAGAAGTGAAAATATTACATTGCCAGATCCAGAAACAGGTAATCCGACAACTGTAAAAATTTCACCTACTAACATACATGTTAAAAATAATATTGTAATGGTAGACTCTGTGCCGGGTGCTGCACAAATTCCTTTTGTAATTTATTTTGATTCAAACGATCCTAGATCACAGTTTAATCATAACAACTATTTTACTGGATATCAATCTAAGTTTGCATATTATCCACCTAATACTCAAAAAGATTTTGCTACTTGGGAATTAAATACTGCACAAGATGATGCATCATTAGATTTAGAGCCAGGCTTTGTGAGTGGTACTGATTTAAATCTATCTCCAGACACTTTGCAATTTGACAAGAAAGGTATAGTAGTACCTGGTATTAGTCGAGATTTCTACAACAGAAAAAGAAGTCCGCGTGTGACCGACATCGGCTCTATTGAATACGAAAAGCAATGGTTAGATGTAAGTATATTGAACATTAAAAATGAGAGAGCAGTATATGGTCAGAATGATTTCACTGTTACTATTTTAAATGATGGTAATGCTGATATCAGTGATAAAACTATTTGTTTAGAATATTCAGTTGACTCTGGTCAAACTTGGATTGGAACAGAGAATGTTCAATTAACTAAATTGAAGTCTCGCTATGACGAGCAGGAATTTACATTCTCAGCAAAATATAATAAAACTAATTTCTTAGTAATACCATTATGCGTAAGAATCGTACCAACTTCTCAATGTAGATTAGTTGGAGATACAATTACTAAGTATGAAGTTATTTGTAAAGATTTATGTGTCGGATTGAAGAAAGGTGATTATACGATTGGTACAAACGGAACTGAAGACTTCAGTAATTTCGCACAAGCAATCACAGCTTTAGTATGCGGATTTGATTCATCAATAGTATTTAAAGTTTCTAATGGTACATATATAGAAAGAATAACTATACCGAACATTAACACAAACTTTGATACTACGGTAACATTTACATCTAAGAGTGGTAATGCTAAAGATGTAACCATTCAATTCCAAAATACTGATGAAGCTGTTGAGCATCACGTAATGCAATTACAAGGAACTAAGCACATCATCATTAAGAATTTAACATTTAAGAGTGATGCAAAAGCTAGAGCATCTGGTATACATTTAGCTGACTCTGCAGCTTATAATCGAATCAATGATTGTATTTTCGAATTTGATTCGACAGTAGATGCAAACACACTAGTAGGGGTGTTGGGTTCGGGTAGAATTGCATTTACCGATCCTGCATCAAATAATAATAATACCATAGAGAATTGTGAGTTTAAAGGTGGTGGATTCGGAATAAGATTTTTAGGATTAAAAAATAATGCTACTAAAGGTCCGAACCAAATCATCGGCTGTAAATTCAGAAATCAATATACAGCTGCTATCGATGTATTTTATTCTCAAATCGATAGTATCAGCAACAACGAAGTCTATATGCGTAATGGCAATAAGAATAGCGTTGGTATTAATATTTATGGTGCATTGACTGACTTTATTATCACGAATAATATAGTTAGAAACGCACAGAGTGCAGGCTTTGTGATGGATAGTTGTAGAACAATCTCAAGAGGCTTAATTGCAAGTAATATGATTGCAGGTGGATATACACCAGATGGTTTCGGTAGAGATCATGCGATGATAATTAAATCAACAGGAGCTTTCCCTTCAAAAGGAGTAAACTCTTCTGGTACGATTGAGATATTAAACAACTCGGTTTTATATGATGGCAATAATGATAGCTCTTCAGCATTCTACATAATGCGTTCTAACAGCATGGCTATTTATAATAATATATTCGTAAACTATGGCAATGGATATGCATTGAAATTTGATGATGAACCAAATAATGGTGTCACTGAATTTTATGGTTCAGGTTCTAACTTATTATATACACGCGGTACAAACATTGCAAAATGGAGAGGTACTGTTTGTCCTGATTTAACCACTCTCGGTTTACAAGATCAAGGTAACTCACCATTCAACGTTGGTAATTCACCAGGCGGTATAGGTGCATTTGATCCAGTGTTTAGATCTAATATGGATTTACATATAAACAAAGTAGAGTTAGATGGTAGAGCACAGCCATTTGATAATGTGGTGACAGATATCGACGGACAATTAAGAAATCCGAGTACACCAGATGTTGGATGTGACGAGTACATACCTGGATTTGATATGTCACTTCTAAGATTCGTTACACCATTAGATAGTGCTACGTTCCAAGATTCTGCAAGAGTAATAATTGAAGTTAAAAATAAAGGGGCTGATTTAACAGCTACTAAATTCAAATATACTTTTGATGGTACCATAGTTGATTCTATTACTCAAGTGTTTAATCCGGCTTTAAAATATGATTCAACAGCATTTATCGCCTTCCCTAGAAAGTTCTCTACTCGTCAAGGAGGTTATCATAAATTAGCTGCTTATTCAGAAATATTGAGATTAACACAAGACAATAAATTTGTCAATAACGACTTTAATAATTTCAATGACACAATTAAAATTGGTGTATTCTCATTAGACACATCAGACGTTGGAGTATCGGCATACTTATCTCCATTAAATGGATTACCAGTAAGTGCATTAACAAATGTTGAAGTAAAAGTTACAAACTATGGTAATTTAAGAACAAGTAATTATCAGTTAATATTAAAAGTCAATAATCAAATTGTTGAAACTAGAAATATTTCTGAAGCTATAAATAAAAAAGAAGCAAAAGATTACACCTTCACTTATCAAATAGATCCAGAGAAGGCGGTTAGTTTCGATATATGTGCATATACTAAATTGTTTGATGACGTAATACCAGAAAATGATAGTTTATGTATTGCAGTATCAACTTTAGTAGGTATTGAGAATAATGCTAAAAATACATTGTTCGCTGTTTATCCAAATCCGACTAATGGTAAAGTTTATTATGGTATTGACCTTGATAAAGAGACTGAAGTAGAAATTAATGTTTACGATTTGTCTGGTCGATTAGTTAAGCTAGAAAAAGCTGGTCTATTATCGAAAGGTAAACATAGTATTGAGACAAATAATGAAGTCTTAGCTGAAGGAACATATTTCTTCGTACTAAAAGCCGGTGATCAAAGCTATAACGGCAGATTTGTAATTGTAAAATAATATTAAGTATATGCGATGTTCAATCTTTGGACATCGCATTTTAAAAATAAACCTTAAAAATGAACAAAGTGATTAAAAAGTTAAGCAGTACATTGTTTCTTATTTTGTTGACATCTTCTTTAGTGTTTTCTCAAAAGAAATATTTTAGTGGTATTTATACCATTGGAGGTAGCAATGCTAACTATCAAACTATTCAGAAAGCACTAACAGATTTGTTAGCTACCAATTCAGAAGTAATAGGTAGGGTAACTTTCAATATTCGCCCCGGAACATATAATGAAAATTTAACATTAAAACCTTTCGTGGGTGCATCTGCAAAAAACTTCGTAATATTTAAGTCTGAAACAGGTAAAGCTTCAGATGTAATTATACAAGATGATGGAGATAACACTTTATATAGTAATCAAGTTATAAGATTTGAAGGTTGTTCATTCTATACTTTGTCTGATTTGACTATTATCAATACTAGAAATATTACTGCTTCTAATAACTTCGCTTCTGTTATACATTTAACTTATAACCGTGATACTCGTAAGCCATCAGAAAGTAATACCATCACTAGATGTATTATTAAGGTAGACGAAAATTTTACCGTTTTTAATGGTAACACAATTCCTATTGTTGCTTCAGATATCAACAATACATCATTAGCTGAGAATTGCGCAAACTTCAATACTTTCTCAAACAATCAAATCTATGGTGGATCTTTTGGTATTAGATTATTAGGTAGAAGTACAGCACAGCCTGCAAGAGGAAATAAAATTACAGGTAATAAATTTTTTAATTGCTATAGTGGTATTGATGTAGATTTTAATAATATACCATTAATTGCTACTAATGAAATTAATTGTAGAGTGAATCCGAATGAGGCACAGTTCGGTATGCGTATTAGAAACGCTGCAGGTAACTTTAGCTGGCATAGTAACACAATTAGAGACTATGGTACATTTGGTATTTTTGTTTGGAACGTTAATGCTGGTGCTGCAGGTTATATTTATAATAACATGATCACCGGTAACTCTAAACAAAATTACTCAAGAGGTATACACGTTGAATATAGTAGAAACTTACAGTTTTTCCATAACTCCATTAGATACTCTGCTCCAGGTGGTACATCAGCACCTGATAATGCATGTTTTGTAGTTGAGAACTCAACAAATTTACCTGCTCAAAGAATTTCTGTAAAGAATAATATTTTTTATGCAATTGGTGGTGCACCAACAATGATAATTCGTGCTGCTAGTACATTAGATACATGTAATTATAATGTTTATTTCTTAGGCAGTGGTTCTGTTCTTGCTAATATCGGAGGTACAAATAGAAATAATATTGCTGCTCTTAGAGCTGGTACAGGTAAAGATGCTCAATCGTTAAATGTCAATCCACAATTTACCTCAACAACTACGTTGAGAATTGACAACGAGGCATTGATTGGTAAAGCTGCTATTTTATCGTTCATACAATTTGACTTTGAAAATCACCCTAGAGATCCAGAGATGCCTGACTTTGGTGCCGATGAAGTAATTCGTAGTAATACAGATTTACAAACATTCGGATTAGAGAAAAATTTCGTACCAAAAGAAGGATTAAATACTCTTCCGGTTGTGATTAAAAACGACGGATTAGCAAGTTTAAATGGCAACAGTATTAACCTTAGTTATAAAATAAATTCTGGTGCCTATACAAATCCTGAAACATTTCAATTAACCCAATTAAGTAAATCATATTCAAAACAAATATTCAATTTAGCTCAACAGTGGAATATCCCTAATCCGGGTTTATATACATTAACGCTAAAAGTTTCACCTGCAATACCGAATGATACATGGAATAAGAATGATTCAGTTGTTTTGTCGATTTGTGTTGGTTTGAATGGTACTTACTCTATAGGCGGACCGGTAGGGCCTAAGAACTATCCGACTTTTGCAGCAGCGATTGCAGCATTTGAATGTGGGGTGGGTGGACCAACTGTATTTAATGTATACCCTGGTACTTATCCTCCTTTTGTTATACCTGCTTTGAAAGGGGTGTCACCGATAAATACGTTAACATTCAAATCAGTTACTGGTAATGCTTCTGATGTTATAATTCAAAATACTACTCCTAACCAAAATAGTGTTAACCATTTTGCTATTCAAGTAGATGGTACTGACTATTTATATTTAAAGAAATTAACTATTACCAATACTGCTTCTACTACGCAATTTGCCTCTGGTATAAACATTACAAATAACTCTGATTTTGTTACGATAGATTCATGCGTAATCACTGTGCCTTTATCGAGCGGATTGAATGAACAGAAATTCCCGGTGGTATTATCAGATAAAGCAAGAATAGATAGTGGTGCATACACTAAAGGTGTTACTATTTCTAACTCAACATTAAGAAATGGTACAAGTGGTGTTCAATTCTATGGTAGAAATTCTAGTTTACGTTCAACTAATATTAATGTAATTAACAATCAAATTGACTCATGTAATCTTTATGGTTTTAATGCGTCATATGTGAATGTTACAAGTGTTAGTCAAAATAAAATTAACTTCAGAGCAGCGGCTCATGTTAACAGTGAAGGCATAAGAATTCTTGCATCTAAATCAGATGCAGTTATCAATGCCAACAGAATTCTAAGAGCTGGTTTTAGAGGTATAAACTTAACTTCAGTTGAAGGAGGTACCGAACTAATTATCTCAAATAACATGGTTGGCGGTGGTTTCAAAACTACAGGCAGTGGTGCAGGTATATATTTAAATGAGGTTAATAAAATCTCATTATATAATAACTCAGTAAAATATGATGCGGTTTCAACTGAAAACCCTAATACCTCAGCTGCATTCTTTTTAGCATCTGGTGCTAACGTATCGTTATATAATAATATATTTTACTGTTCAGGTGGAGGTTATGCATTTTTCGTAACAAGTCAAACTTCATTAAGAGCATCAGATTATAATTTATATTATACAGACAATGATCCGAATACTGGATTATATGCATTTTGGGTTGCTGACAGAGCAAATATGTCACAATTAAAAACTGCAATGCAAGGATTTGAATTGAATAGTATTGAAACAGATCCATTGTTTGTTTCTAATTTCAACTTACATTCAACTAATCCCGCAATTGAAAGTAAAGGATATTATTTCAGTAAAATTCCAAGAGACTTTGACGGTGAGTTAAGAAATCCGACTCAAACAGATATCGGCGCAGACGAGTTTATACCAAATGCAAAAGATTTAGCATTACTTGCTATTAATCCTCTTGTATTTAGTACTAACCCGAATACTATCAAAGTAAAAATGATGAATTTAGGTAGTACAACTTTAGATGGTACTACAATTAAATTACAATATTCTAGCGATGGTACTACTTGGGTACCTTCTGCTGGCGAAAGTTTAACTTTCGGAAGTAATTCTACTAATTCATTATCTACACCATATTCGAATTTAGAATATTCGTTTAATACGCCATTCAATGCCACAGCTAATAGTACTTATCCATTTTATGTAAGAGTATTACCTTCTGATAGAGTAGTAGGTGACCCTGTTACTAAGAATGATACGATATTTAATTTAATTTGTACTGGATTAAATTCTGGCACTTACACAATTGGTGGCACTAACCCTAATTTCGCAGATATTACTTCTGCTGTTAATGCAATCTCTTGTGGTGTAACAGGTCCGGTTACGTTCAACATCAGACCTGGTACTTACAATGAACGTTTCACCATTAATAATCCGAAAAATACTTCTAACGAAAATAGAATCGTATTTAGATCTGAATCTGGAAATGCTGCAGATGTTACAATAAGTAGCACGGGTGTTTCTTCAAATACCACTAGAAATATTGTTCGTTTAAATAGATCTAAATTTATCACATTCAAAGGTATTACCTTCAGAAATGCAAGTAACTCAATTGCTGGTACTGCAGCAATTCAAATAACATCACAATCAAGTGATATTATCATCAGAGATTGTATTGTGATGATGGATACAAATTCGACTTCACCAAACGTATTTGGTATTACAAGTACAGACTCTGCACAAATTACAGTTGATGGTTTCTCAGGCTCTAATATTAGCATTGTAAATAATAAAATTTATGGTGGTAACGTAGGTGTATTATTAAGAGGTAAATCTCAGTTTTTAAGAGAGAGTGGTATTTATGTAGATAGTAACTTTATTTACAAAACAGCATCTCTCGGTATTTTCTCATCTTATAATGACATCGTATCTATTAACGCGAATAATATTAAAATGAGACCAGCACAAACTAACTCAACTGGTATTAGTATTCAATTCAATAGAGCAGATACAAAAATCACTAACAACGTTATCAATAATGCTGCTACAATTGGTGTGAATTTAAATGATAACGTAGGTATTAATGGTGTCTTATTTGCTAATAATATGATTGGTGGTAAGTTCAGACTTGGTGCCGACGGTGCAGGTGTAAACCTTGTAAAAGTTACACCATTAAAGATGTACTATAACTCTATAAATTATACAGGTAACTCTGTATTTGGTGCAGCATTAAAAGCTGATGATAATACCAATAAAGTTAGATTATTAAATAACTCTATCTACAATAATAATGTAGGATTCTGTATGACCATCTATACTGGAACTTTAGATACATCTGATAATAATAACTTGTTTACAAAAGGTACTTTATTCGCAAGAGTTTCTGGCAATGACTATTTGAATTTTGAAGAATATAGAGAGACTTCATTAACTGATGAAAAATCAGTTAGCGTAGACCCTGATTATTTTACAGATTCTAATTTACATATGACTAATCAATTCCTCGATGCGGGTGCATTAGTTATTTCTGAAATTAACACTGATATTGATGGTGAACCTCGTAATGCAGAATTCCCAGACATCGGTGCCGATGAGTTTCTAATTAAGGGTGATGCGGAAATTGTTAGCATTGATAGTCCATTGCCTTCACCAGAAGTTTACCCTGCAGAAGTACCAGTTGTTATTACAGTTAAAAACCCTGGTTTAAGTAAGATATCTGGATTAAACGTAAAGTATTATGTTGATAATATTGAGGTTGCAAATGAGGTAATTCCAGTAGAAGAGCCTTATAAGCCTATGTTACCATCTGACGTATTAACTTATGAGTTTACAACACGATTTGAACCGCCTGCTACTGGTACATATAATTTAAGAGTAGAAGCGTATTTGCCAGATGATATTGATTTATCAAATAATACCGCAACTTCAACTTTCTTCTCTTCAATATCAAGTATTATTGATGGTTCTATATCTTCTATCGTAAGTCCGGCGGCTGCAAAAGTTGACCGTAAAACTCCAGTAAGTGTATTGATAAAAAACTCAGGTACTGTTACTATTAGAGATTTTAATGTTAATTATTATTTAGATGGAGGTTACCCTGAAGATGCGAACATCAGAACAGAATTTTTCACTGATTCTATTATACCTCAAGGTGTCGCTTCATTTGTATTCATGGATAGTATTGATTGCCATCCTACAAATGTTCGTAAATTAATTGTTTACCTAAGTGATTTGCAAGATGATATTAACTTGCAAAACGATAGAATAGAAAAGTTTGTGATAAATTTCGCTGGTTGTTTCTCAGGTGTTGAACAAGTAGCTGAAAATATGGTACTAAGTGCTCCTTGGCCTAACCCTACAAATGATGCATTTAACTTCGACTTAAACTTATTAAATAATGGAGATGTCAAAATTGAATTAATCGATGTTTTAGGTAAAACTATTAAGTCAATTGATATTAATAATGCAAGTCGTGGAGTTCAACAAGTGTCTCTAGATGTTCAAGGTGTTATACCTGGTGTTTATTATACACGTGTGACTTTTGAAGGACAATCTTTAACAAGTAAAGTTCTAATAAGCGAGTAATCGTTAGATAATTTTCATGAAAAAAGCTAGTCAATTTTGACTAGCTTTTTTTGTTATAAATAATATTCCTTTTAAAACCTTCGAATTTACTTCTTTTGATAGGAGAGTTCTTGAAAATCAATTTGAATTTTTCTTCCGAAATTTCTTCCCAATCTTTTTTAGTATAATTTTTTATCTCTTCTTTAATCATGAACTCTTGATGCTGATGTGGTATAGAAAATCGATTCCAGGGACAAACATCTTGACATACATCACAACCAAATACCCATTCATCAAAATCTAATTTCATATTAGATTCAAATTCTTTTTTCAACTCTATAGTGAAATATGAAATGCACTTACTGCCATCAACGATGTAGGGAGAAACTATGGCATCGGTCGGACATGCATCTATGCATTTAGTGCAGGTGCCACAATGATCTGTTTGAAATGCTTGATCATATTCACACTCGATATCTATTAATATTTCGGCTAAAAAGAAAAAACTACCTTGTGATTTACTGATTAAATTACTGTGTTTACCTATCCATCCAAGTCCAGATTCTTTTGCCCATACCTTATCCATCACCGGTGCCGAATCTACAAATGAACGTGCATTTACTTCTCCAATTTTACTTTGTAATTTCTCTATCAATAATTTCAACTTGCGTTTTATTACCTCATGATAATCTTCTCCATAAGCATATTTAGAGATTTTATATGAGTCAGGATTTTGTTGTACCTCTGTGTAATAATTAAAACTCAAACTTATTACACTTTTACACCCTTCAACTAATTTACTCGGGTCTAAACGTTTGTCGAAATAGTTTTCCATGTATGACATTTCTCCATGCATGTTTGATTTCAACCACGATTCTAGACGCGGAGCTTCCTCTTCTAAGAATCGAGCTTTACTAATGCCGCATGATAAAAAACCTAATGCTATAGATTCTTGTTTAAGAAAGAGACTTATTTCGCGTGGCGTCATAAAATCAAAAATAGGCTAAGATTTTGTAAGTTTATAATATGAAGCAATTATTGAACTTTCTTTTAATGCTTTTCGCATTAAATTCAAGTGCACAAAATTCAACTTTGGGTTGGACAGCTTCAGTTCATTATGGCACAACTCTAGCACATAATTCTAAAATTGAAGCAATAAAGTCTAATAACCCGATTGCCCTACAGTTCGATTTCTATACACAAAAAATCAATCAAAAGAATTATGACATATGCAGCTGCTATCCGCAATCTGGATTAACGTTAAGTTTGAATGATTATGGGAATTCAAAGGTGTTAGGACAAGGGTTACATTTGAATTATTATGTTGAGCCGCAGTTCAAAATATCAAAGAATAATTATTTTTTATTTAGAGCTACAGCAGGATTTGCATTTATGAATAAACCATATGACATCAATGAGAATCCAAATAATTTCGCATACAGCTTACCTATTAGTGGATTCGTTTCTTTAGGTCCAGGATGGAAGTACTTTATAAACGATCGCACATCATTGTTTTTTATCATCCCATTTAATCATGTTTCAAATGGAGGAATAAAAGATCCTAATCTCGGACTTAATTTCCCGAGTGTGCAAATAGGAATAAGTCAACAAAAAATTGCCATTGAAAGAAACTTTAAGAAATCTGAAAATATAGAATTAAATAAATCAAATAGATTTTATCTGAGTACATTTTTCAGTAGTAGAACTGTACAAAATGGTGAGAAGAAAAGATTTTTGATTTATGGTATTGAAGCGAGCTATGTTCGTAAAGTAGCACAATTAATTTCTTTTAATTCAGCAGTAGAATTTTATAAAGACGATGCTTTACAAGAACGCTACCGTAGAGAAAATGGCTCTAACATCCGAAGATATAGAGCAGGTGCTATGGCAGGCATTCAATTCGATTTAGGTAAAATAGAATTATACCATCGATTTGGAGTTTATGTATACGACCCAGGTTTGTACAATGGATTAATATTTCATCGTCACGGAATTCAATATTTATTCAACAACAAAATTTCTGCTGGTGTAGAAGTTAAAGCACACAAGGAGGTAGCGAACTTTTTAGATTTCAGAATAAAGTATAAGCTGAACTAAATTTGTAGCACCCGTAGGGGTCGATTACATCGACCCGTTTAACGTTTTTCGTATTACGTATTCAGTATTCAGTATTCCGATTCTCGATTTTTGAATTTCGTCACGTTGAATCGCTGGTCACTAGTCACTAGTCAATAGTAACTAGTAACTAGTAACTAGTAACTGGCACTAGCATATTAGCATACTAGCATACTAGCATACTAGTATTAGCTCTGCTAAAACAACGTGTTATTCTTCTTCACATTTCCAATCTTATCTCTCAAATGCTTATACGCCAACTCCGTCGCCTCACGTCCTCTCGGTGTACGCATCATAAAGCCTTCTTGAATTAAGAATGGTTCGTAAACTTCTTCAATTGTGCCTTCGTCTTCACCTACTGCTGTAGCGATGGTTTTAAGTCCGACCGGACC
>JACCDH010058232.1_pt1 | contig 44992 bp, 43 predicted proteins | sample 7442481 | NCBI WGS metagenome assembly JACCDH01 (sample SAMN15323433, study PRJNA562643) | freshwater metagenome | isolation source: river surface water | place: USA:Blue River Watershed | collected 2017-08-15 | reverse complement strand
CACCTGCCGCGTGCCGGTCACGGTGAAGCCAGGGGATCGTATCGATGCCGACTTCGGCGTGCTCGGCAAGGTCGGCTGCAGCTTCTGCTGAGATCAGCAATTACCACCGGTGCCACGCTTGCCGGCAGCGCCCTGACTGCACTCTGCGCTACCTTGGTTGGATTGCGTCGCATCGGCGAGGTCACTGGCTCGTTCAGCGCGCCGCGACTTGTTTGCCTTTGCCTTCGCCGCCTTGCCCGAGGATTTGGGCGGCTTGGCCTTGCGCGCGACATCGCCGCCTTTCTTGAGCGAGCCTGCGCGCTTGGCGACCGCCTCGACGATTTTCGATGCAAGACCGGCTTCGGCGTTGACACCCGTACCCGCAAGCGACGCGACCAGGGCAAGCGAAATCAAGTGTCTGCAATTATTATTCATTTTGTATCCAACGAGTTTGCGCGAAGACGAAGGAAATACAAATAATACCTATTTTTCCGACAGCCGATTGCCCACCGCCACACCGCCAGACAAGGCGTAAGGTTCTATTCGCTATTATTATTGCGAGCAGCATCGCATGAACGTGCCTGCAGCCCCTGTGGCCGCTGCCGCAAGCTGCCGGTGCTGGCACAGGGAAGGCGCAATGCGCTGCCTGCCCGGATCGGCAAGAGCATCGACGTCTCCGCCCTGCGATCCACCACTGATCAGAGGTACCAGCTCACTCTGTCAGGTCGGATTGCGTGAGTGGTGGATGGCGGGCGACGGCAAATGGAAGAAAGCGACAATTGACCAGCCACACCAAAGATGAGCGCGAAGCGCCTGCTGGCGACTCTCGGCCCGAACCAGCGACGGCACCGAAACCGGCGTCCTCGCCTGCACAAGAACGTCGTCAGCTATTGCCGATTGACCTCGCCGAAGCTGAGACTGAACCTGACCCCATTGCCGAAAACAAGACCTGGGAAGATTTCAAGCGCAAGCACCGCCTCGATTACTACGTCGCCAAGCGCCGCAGTTCCGAAAAGGCGCCACCACGACCTCACCGACCTGAGGCGCCCGTCGACCCCGCGGTAGAGCAAGCAGACCAGGCTGAGCCAGCGCACGCGACTGAAGGCGCAGAGACCGACCCTGCTCAGCCAACGCACAAGCGTACGAGACGGCGACGCAAGGCGCCAACGGCCGATGCCGCGCCGGTCACTTCCACGCCGTCACCAAGCTGCGGCACGGATCGCGATCCGTACAACGATGGCATGGCGGTCATGTCGCTGTGGGCTTCATTCTTCGCAGCGGCAGCAGGCGCCTATCTGTGGTTTCACAGCTCTCTGGTTGATGGCAGTTCGAGATCGGGCTGGTACCTGCTGGGATTCGGCCTGGCCGTTCTGTTCACCTGGTTGCTGGGCACGATAACGCTGCAGGGAAAGCACCCGGCGCACGGCAGCATGCACTGGTTATCGCCGCCGATATGGGCACTGTGCGGCGCGCCTTGGCCGGGTCTGGCCGCAGGGCTCTCGTGCAACATGATCGCGGGTGCACAGGGACCGTGGAGGACGGGATTCGCCGTCATCGGTGGCTTGCTTGCGATTGGCTTTGCGATCTGGGCCATGCTGCGCGTCGGCACCCGCTTCACCATGGACAGCCCGTGGCCGACGCCCATTGATGAAGACAGTGAGGACAACAATAGCGGCTGGTTCGCGGTCAAGACCCTGGCCACAATCGCGCTGAATATCTACCTTTGGACGCTGGGCTCGGCCATGTGGAGCGAGGCACGCACGGCGCCGCCGCCACCCGTCTCGACCTTGTCGGCGCCGCTCGAATCGCTGGCCAGCGCCGTTAGTGCCGTTCCCGAGCCTTCAAAGCTCAAGAGCGGGCCGCCGATGGACAAGATCAAGCAGGCGCTGGCAACGATCGACGCCAAGCCCAAGCCACCAGCAGGTAACGTTGCCGAAGCGCGCAAGTTGCAGCAGCAGGCGGCACCCCTGTACAAAAAGGCGGATTGGCAGGCGGCCTATCCTCTTTACCAGCGCGCGCATGAAGCCGCTTCAGGGCTCGATGACGTTGCCATCCAACTGGGGGCGACCGAAGCGGCATTAGGAAAAACAGCGGACGCGATTCGTCATCTGGACGAGGGTCTCAGCATCAACCCTCGCAATGCAGCCGCCTGGAAGATACTCGGCGACCTTGAGCTCAAGGGTGGCGCCGGATCATCGGCAAGTGTCGAGCGCGCGGTTGATTACTACCTGATGTCTTGGTGGTTCGCGAAAGACCGCAAGCAAGCGTTGAAGGCTTTCGACAAGATGGCCGAGCGGGATTCGACCTACAAGGACGCCGTTCAAAGGCTCAAACAAAAGACGGGCAGCTGACGCCGGGACTGACCCGGGTCGGCCGCCGGGCGGACGCTGCAGACCATGTGTCAGCCCCCGCCTGTAGCGACCAGTGTCTGGAAGCGGCGGTATCGCTTGTCCATCTCGATCTGCCGCCGCCGCTCATCTGCCCGCATTTTTTCCTTGTAAAGCTGCTGGTAGCGCTCATCGACCTCGGTGGCGCGGTGGTAGAGGGTCAATGGCTTGCCTTGGCCGTTTTCGTCGTAAACAGCGACGGCGTTCACCTCGATGCCGCCATAGGCCGGATCCGCTTCGGCGACCCGATAGGTTTCAGCCATCCCGGGCGGAAGACCCCCACCCGCTACCACCAGCCGGTTCAGCATGTCCTGCAGATAGTCATAGGCGCTTTTTGCGGACATCAGCTTGATCAGCACCGGCGTCAACTGAACGAAAATGATCAGCAGCGTGAACGAATACGCAAAGTAAGGAACATGCTCGAACAGCGCTGAAGCCCGATAAGCCAGCCCACCGCCGAGTCTGTTGACAGCCTCTTGTTGTTCGGATTCTTTCTTGTCGCTGTCGTCCAGGCTGATGACTAAGTCCAGCAGTTCACGTATCGATGCCGGCTCCGGCTCGCGTTCGATCGTTTGCGCGAGCTGGGAACTTTGCGCTGCTGTCGGCGCGGACGGTTGGGTGATGCCAGGCGGCGATGGAGGCATCGACGGGGGCGTCGACGGGGCCGCCGATGCCGGGGTCGCATCAGTCGCTGCGTCGGCGGCTGCGTCCGAGGCCTGCTGCGTAGCTGGCTCTGCGGGCAACAAAGGAAGCGCTTCGCCTTTCGTTCGGGGCAGGCAACGTATCAGCGGCAGCCCGGCAGCCATCTGATAACGATAAAACTCCGTACATGCGTGCATCCGAGCCGCTTTGCCGTTCTCCTCCAGCCTTTTGGACTGCTCGAAGTATTCATGCTCGCGGTCCACCCTGAGATTCATTTCGATCTCCGGCTTGAAAATGGCCACGGCCAGCGGGATAGCGACCATCATCCCGATAACGACGGACATGATGATCGATGGCAGTGCGCTGATCACATCATCGATTCCAGCGCTGTCGACATCAGCTGTCCGGCTGCTGCCGGCGACGACAAAGCGCTGCAGATTAAAGATGATCAGTGTCCAGATCAGGGCCAGAGGAATCGCTCTGATCTGCTTGCCCAGCATTGTGAATCCACTGTTGTCGATCTCCGGGAAAATGTAGTCAATAGCGATGAGGGCAGAGAAAAACGCAAGCACTGTCGTGATCAACATCGCAGCGCCCATTGACGTGTACTTCTTGAGCTCAGACTTCGGTGCCGTTGCCAGCAGCTCCATGTCAACGCAGGTAATCAGGCACAGCACTCTCCTGACGATGCCAAGCGAGCGATGAGCCTTGTCGAAGATCGTGTAAGTATTGACCAGAGCCATGGTGTCAGGCAGCGGGAACGCCGCGCAAATCTTCAATCAGGTGAAGTACCGACTCTTCGTCAAAATCAAGGTGACGATGGTCAGGCCGGCGGATCGGGCCTTCGTAATAAAAGCCTTCGGAAGGATCCCATAACGGAATTCGCTCGCGCGTGTCGCGCGCATACGCCGCAAAGCTCTCCAGTTGCTTGCGTGTCTGTCTGGCAGCGATCGCATGATTGTTTCTCACCAGTTTGCGTGCCTGATCGCGGCGCTCTCGCTCATAGGTGCGCAACGCAAAAGGCTTCAGGTCACGGAACAGGTCTCCGCCCCATAACAGCAACACCAGCAGCAGCGTCAGCGGAGCACTGGGCCAGATCTGCAGCCACTGCAGCCTGAAGCGGTCGGCAAGATGACCGGAATCAATTAGCCACTGCCGGTATTGGGAGAACAGCATCGGCAGCCGTTCAAACATGCCGTCCCGGCGACGTATCTGCTCTGCGGTCAGCTCGAAATCGGCCAGCAGGCAGGGGATGTCATGACCAATCTCTGTGGCGCACTCGTCTGATCTTGCCGGTGCGGTCGGTTCCCCGGAAACAGGCTTCGAGCTCGGCGTGGGCAAGGGGGATGCATTCCCAGCCACGGCCTGGGTCGGCGGCAACTTGCTGCGGAATGACACCACGTCCAGCAGCACATCGGTCACATACGGCGTCTGCTGGTGCTTGCGCCGCTCGGCCTCCTCGACCACCTCCTGACGTACCTTGATCATGATTTCAGAGACGCTTTGCGGATTGCGCAGGTTTTTCAGCAATTTCTGCGTGAACAAACCATTCTGCCCCTTGGGCAGATCAATCGCGGTCTGCCCGGGAGAGGCGGCGTAGGCGACCAGCGTGCCCTTGATATCCCGGTTCAGGTTCCCGAGTCCGCTGCGATCCGCCCCCGGCGGCCAGCTGCTGCAGGCGTCCAGCAGGACGATGCTGGCGCGCGGGCTGCGCTTGCTGATTTCTTCGATCAACTGAACCAGGTTGATGTCGATGGCGTTCGGGCCATTGGCATCCAGCGCACCGAGATAATTGGTGCCACGGTGCATGTAGCCGTGCCCGGAAAAATAGAAAACGCTCACGTCGCCGGGCTGCAGGCTCTTGATGTAACGGTCGATTTCTGTCAGCAATGGAACTGACGCCGTCTTTGCACCGGTCACGGTCGTGACTTGATAACCGAGTTCCTGAAGCGCGCGCGTCATGTCACCCGCGTCTTTCGTGGGATTCAGCAGCGGCGTGACGTACAGATATTTTTCCACCCCGATAACCATCGCCTTGTGAGGCCTGCTGGCCACCGACGCGCCAGCGTCCGTGGCGGCCATGGCGGCCTCAGGGGCAGAGGCTTCCGGTGCCGCAGGCTTGGGCGGCGGCGGCACTGGCACCGCGCCCAGCCCGGAAATGTCAAAGCCGGCTTGGGTCAGCTTGTCCAGCGTTGACATCTGACGCGCCACCAGGCGCGCCCTGTCATCCTCGATCAATGAGGTCTGGTCCTGGCTGAACGCTGCGACCTGCGCCTCTATCACGCCCTCGATACCCTTGTTCAGGCTGCCATTGAATATCAGCAGCAACAAGGGCTGCGAGAACACCAGCGCCAGAAGAAAAGTCAGAAACAGGCGCAGCTGGTCTGGGCGCCAGCTCGACAGGACGTCCGTGCGATAGACCTCTCCAGTTGAGGTTGCAAGATCTTTCTCGCGCAGTGGTCGCGACAACCCGAAGCCACCCGCAGTAATAAACAGCCGCTGGATATTCAGCGCGAACAGAAACACCCCGCAGCCAATCACCCCAACGAGGGTGAACAGCCAGAACGCCGACAATGAATACGCCTCGATGTAGGCGACATAGGCGCCCGATATGCCGAACAGCACGCAAGAGAGCAGCACCAGACAAGACTCGATGGTCAGTCTGGTCTGGACCGCGGGCGTCAGTTCGCTAAAGACCTCACGCTCGAAGCCCAGCCGCTCGACAATGAAGGACGAGATCATTGCTCAGTCATTTTCTGGCCGCAGCACCGACACGGATTAAGCCACCGGCTTCTCGAGTTGCAGGTACTTGTCCGGATTGGCTTCGATATCGCTCTTCGTGAGTTCGCGGAAACGATCCTGCGCAACACCGGTCAGCGCTTGCTCGATATCCAGCTTGCCGACCTCGTGCTTCTGGGCACGCTCAGCTTGCGCGTAACGCATATCGTGCAGGTGGGCGACCTGACCAGCGGCATTCACAGCCTCGTCGCGAAGGTGAATACCGCGGGTCGCGAGCGCGATGCGCTTCTGGTTCTCGTTGAAAAAATCATACGGCCCGAGCGTCAGCATCATCTTGAAGAAAATCGGCGCGATCTCGAGCACCATCAGCAGTGCCGTCAGCATGTAGCTGGCAATCGGCGCGATTTTGTGCGCGATTTGAATCCGCTTGATCAGACCGTCTTCCTTGGCGGCTTTTTTCTTGTTTTCAGTCGCTTTCTCTTCGTTCGCCTTCTTTACCTCGGCGTTGATTTCCTCCTGAATGGCGTCCTGGCGTCGCTTGATTTCGTCGAGCTCGGCCTTGTGATCCTCCGTATATTTGTCCAGGGTTTCCTTGGCCGCCGCAGTACGCGCCGTCGCCTTCTTGCAAAGTGAACCGTCACCTTTCTGGCCCGAACCTCCCGAACCCGAGCACTCTGCAAATTCTTCTTTTTGCCGCTCTTGCCAGGCGTCGGAATACTTCTTCTGCTGAGAGAAAATCTCCCCGGCGTCAGTCTCGATTTTTGCGCGACGGTCTTTCAGCTCCTTGACCGCAGCATCGAGCCGTTCTTGTGTGCCTGCATCAAGCTTTTTCAGATACTCCTGCTGCTCCAGAGCCAGCTGTCCCTCGATCTCTGTCTGCATGATCTTGATCTCGAGTGGCTTGGAGAGCACCAGGCCAATCACGATCGCCATGATGATGCGCGGGATCGCGCGACCAAATTCACCCAGCGTAATCTTGTCGGTACCATCGCCATGACCGCCGGAGGCGACGATGAAGCGGTCCAGATTAAAAATCACCAGTGACCAAACCAGGCCGAAGATCACGGCGCCCAGGTACGCCCCCCACTCCGCCCAGACAGAAATGTCCTTGATCGCACCCGCCATGAACCCCGGCTTTGGCGAAAACACCGTATAGAACGCATAGCTTCCGGACAAGAATGCCAGTGTCGCAGTCGCGAACACCACGCCACCGATGCCCTGCTCTTTCACACGCTCGGAATGCGGGCAGCGCGCCAGCAGCTGCGTATCGGCGCCTGCGCAGAAACAGAGGAAATTACCGATCTTCTCCTGCATTCGGCGCCAGCCAGTGCTGGTGTACTCCTTGTGAAACGCATAATCGTATTCGTCAAGCTTAAGCTCATCATTTTTCTTATCAGCCATTGATCTCTCCCGCTACCTCAACGTTAAGGGAAACTTCGTACACTTCCATGAATTCAGCGACGGTCTGTGTTCATCCGCCCTCCGTCATATCTTCGCCGTGGTGAATTTCCACCATCCATGCGTGCAGCCTGTCACGCACCGGCGCGATGTTCACATCGGCGACCCGCAATGGGGCGTAGGTGGGTACAAAGCGCTCGCGCTGGTAACGCTGACCCGCACCGAACCATGCCGACAGTCCGTTCAGTCGCCTGCTCTCAAGCAAGATGGCATGGCTGAGACTGTCATCGATTGCGGGAATCCGGCGGCGGGTGGATACCGCGAGCTTGGGCAACGGCGGTATCAGCCGCGCAAACACAGATGAAGGAAAAGGGGGGAGTTTGAGCGGCGGCATCTGCACGCCAATGACCTCCGGCGCTGCAGGCAATACGAGCGAGGGCAATGCGGGCTCAGAGGCCAGCACCTCCAGCGTGCTGCGGTTTGTCCCCCACAGATTGCGTACCGTGACGATCAGCTTCGCTCCGATCGGTACCAGCAGATCGAGCTCACGCCGACGCGGCCATCCGTACCACAATCGCTTGCTGAACATTTGCCCGTCCAGTTCAGCCTCGGCGTGAACCGAACCCCATCCACCCAAGCCAAGACGCACCATCGTGCGTCCGTCCGGCGTTCTGATGTCGTGCAGGCAGTGGAGCTCTGCGACTTGAGGGCGCTCGAACAAACCCGGGCCGGGCTCTTCTTCCTGTTCTTGCGTGACTTCAGCGTTTGCGGCCGACGGCGGCGCATCATTTCCTGTCTCGGCACTGATCTCGGCGAACACCAGCTCTGCAGGTGCAGGCAAATCGGCAGATGCCTGCGCAGCTTCGCCACCCGCCTCGGGTCTGCCCGGCCGGATCAAGGAATACGGGGGTTCAGGTACCGGCGGCATGCCGGCTGCCGGCGGGAGGGCACCAAGGCTCACGACCGCTTGTTCAGTCAATCCCGGCGTGCGTGCATCTGCGCCGGATGAAACGTCTCCGACAGCTTCGCTGACTGCTCCGCCAACCGGCAGGTCGGTCGATGCCAGCGGCTCGGCTGCGACGGGCTTGTCTTCGTTGCGTGGCTCGTTCATCGCTTGACTCCCGAGCAATCCAGCGACAAATCGACACGACGATTGTAGCGATACAGACGCGGGTCATTCACGATGGGATAACGATCACCGGCGCCACGGACGTCGATCTGCTCCGGCTTCATATGCCCCTCACTGATCAACCAGTCAGCGACTGTCTGCGCACGACGCTGGCTCAGCTCAAGATTGTGTTTGGCCGATCCGCTGGCATCGGCGTGACCGGTAAGCACGATACGAACATTGGGATTCGCGTCGATCAGGCGCGCAAGCTTTCTGAGATGCGCTTCCGCTCCCGGCCGCAGCTCTGATTTATCCAGGCCAAACAGCGCGGCTTCGGAAAACGTGATTTCGTAGGGCGAGCGCCCGTTTTGCGCCTGCGGACGGCTTCGGCCCGGCGGCGGATCACAGTTGAAATACTCTTCGGGATTCGACAAGGCCTGATCCAGCGATATGCGGCCGCTGTTCTCATCTTCCACCGAATGCGAATCCTGATCGATCGCCAGTTGCTGCGATACGCCATCCACCACGTTGTTGAATGCGGTCTGGAGTGAAGGCAAAGGATTCAGGTCGTCGAGCGACGGCAGGGCAAATCCCGGCACCTGAACTGGCGCAGAGGTGCTGGCCGAAGGCGCGGGCAATTCGCATTGGCCGCCAAAGCTCTTGCAATAAAAAGAAAGCAGCATCAGCACCCACAGCAGCGATATCAACAGCCATGACCAGCAACGACGCAGCAAGGCCGTCAGAATCAACAGCACGGCCATGCCCAACAGCCACCACGCAGAGAAGCGCATGCACTCCTGGTAACGGGCGCCAAGGTAGGCAAGCAAAGCCAGCAGCACGAGTAGGCCACCAACGACTTTTTCGGTGGTCTCGCTCCAGCTGTTACGACCATTGGCCATGCGGCGCGAGCGCCACCAACACTGCAAGGCCATCACCGCGACGCCAAGCAAAGCGTTCTGCCAGCGACACGCGAGGTAGAGGATCAGGGCCACTGCCGCCAGAGCGAACAGATTGCATGTGTTGCAGTAGGCGGTAGGCTCGGCTGGTGGCGCAAGCGGCGCTGAGGCCTCTCGCTCTGTGCCTGGATCCGGGGTGGGCTCAGGAACCGGCTCGGGAAGACGCTTCGTCCTGTCGCTTTGCAGCTTCTCTTTCTCGGTTTGCTTCTCGGTCGGAATCCGCAACCTCGCATAGGCAACGCCTTGCAGCCTCCCCTTCAGCGCGGCGAGATCGCCCTCATCGATCGACTGTGCCCAATCATGAAGATGGACATCGACCAGATCGGCGCGATAGACACGCGAACTTTCGCTGTCATCCTGGCGGTAGACAAAAACACCATTGATGTTGCGAACCCGGAGGGGCGGCGACCTGTCGTGATGCTTGCGCTCCGGCGGCGGTCCATCCACCAGTGCGACATTCTCCAGCTGTGCACGTTTGAAAATCAGCGAATAGCGGTGGTCAGAGTCGCGCTCGCTGCCGAGCTTGCGGAACTCTCCGCCCGAGGTTCCGCCGAAATCACCATCAAAATCGCCACGGATCCATGGCCCCTCTTCTTCCGCCGGGTGCGCAGGCTCGGGTCGCCACTCGCCTCCGTGCCGCCGCCACCCGAGGTCGGTGGAGCGACAATACTGGCACCGTGTCGGCTTCGCTTGAAGCTCCTGCCCATCTTTGGCCACCTGCCCTGCGCATACCCGGCAGACCAGCGGCACCTTGATCGCTTCGTCGGACACGAAAACATAATGCGCGCTCGCAGGTCCGCAATCCGGGCAAAGGACATCCGTCGTTTGCTCGGCTTGGCAGGTATGGCAGCAGCATATGAAATTGTCAGGGGGCTCTGCCGACGACACGGGTTATCAACTCGCTTGCGTAGAGTGAATCGTGCATGTGGACTGCCCCTGGGGCGCCACACTATTATTTTTTATATAACAAACAAAATACGTTGTAACTAATTTTAATACCTATTTCTTGCTGCAAGCGCGCAATCTCGGGTCTGTGGCCACAACGAGCCCAGGATCATCGTGCATCAAGTCTCGATGGCGAGGCCCTCAGCGCCAATCCTCATTGTGCCAACCTCTCAAGATATTGCGGTACCAACACTGCGAAGGGCTTCAATGTCACCGATCTGGCTGACACACGGTGGCAGCATCAGAGCGCACCGTTGTGGCGCTTGGCACTTGCCCTTGCGGCCATCAAGCGAGAGACGGTCTGAGCCGATCAGGCAGCTCAGGTAATCGAGGGATCACCGGCCGCAGGGTCTTGCCCTTTGGCTTTCTCTTCTTCCTCGACCAGGGCGCGCAGTTCCTCGAGCTTTTCGGACATGGCCGTCATGAATGCGCGCTCGAGGTCTTCATCGCCCGTGTCTGCCAGATCGGCGGCTTCGGCATCGGGATCGCCGGGCACGAAGCCCGGCCTGCCGCTGAACGCCTTGAAGTCATCGAGAGCTAAGAGCATGCAGTCTCTCTTGAGATCGTCCAGCTGCTGAAAAGACATCACGGAGGGATTCGCAATGCCATCGCTTTCGAGATCGGCCATCAGCGCGTCGACATCATCCTCGTCGCAGAACCAGCAATCCAGCTCTTCCTCGGCCTTGCCGTACACAATGTCGCCATCGTCGTCGATTGCCGTGAAACGGCTTCCGATCAGGGTCGGCGTGTTGCCCTCGTAGTCCATCTGCACGACAACCTTCGGATCGATCTTTGCGGCGTGCACGGTGATGAAATCCTGCAGCGGGGCCACTGCGCACTGCTTGCTCAGGAAGACAAGCTTGCCGTCCGACGGGAGCAAGTGCACCCAATGCGCACCCATCCTCTGGTCAGCATCGAAACTGTCGCTGTCCTGCAAGCCGAACAAGATGCGCTTGATGGCCGTGATTTCGTTATTGCCCTCGTTCTTGTCCTCGGTCTGGCGACGAACAATCTCGTCCTCCAGCGCCTTGACCTCCGCGTTGCCATGGAAAGTGAAAGTGTTTGCAATTTTCTCAGACATGCGGGGCTCCACTGAACGGCATCTCGATCGATCGGGGGGATTTCTTCACGACTGGCAGGACATTTACGCAGGTTACAAGCCGCAAATTGATGGTGATTTTTTTTATTACTAATCAGATCGTAACGCCAATCGGAATTTCAGGTTGCCTCCTGCCGCTGCCAGACCAGCCTGCCCTGCCCCGCCTCATTGAGCCGCGCGACCAAAGCATCAGCTGCCGGCTCGGGCAGTGTCCAGTCGAACGCGACCAGTTCGCCATGGTGGACGTCCTGCAAGCTACCGCCGGCCGTCTCGATCTCTCGCCTCAGCAGACCCTCCAGCGCATACGGCACCGCGCACTGCAGCCGGCGCTGCCGGATGATGGGGATCTTCTCCGCACCCTTCAACGCCTGCGCAATGCAATCGGTATAGGCGCGCACCAGACCGCCAGAACCGAGCTTCACGCCGCCAAAATACCGCACCACCGTCGCCAGCACACCTTCCAGATCCTGATGGCGCAATACGTCCAGCATCGGACGTCCGGCAGTACCGGAGGGCTCGCCATCATCGACTGCAGCGGAATGACCTCCTGCAAGCAGTGCCCAGCACACATGGGCCGCATCCGGATGCTGCGCGCGGAGCTCTGCAACGACGCGCAGCGCGGCTGCACGGTCAGCGACTGGCTCGACGCGGCCGAGGAAGCGGCTTTTCTTGATCAGCAGTTCATGCTCGACCGGACGTGCGAGGGACAGGGACAAGCGTTGTGCCTTCTGTGCGTTGGGGTGGAAAGCCGCCAGCTTAAACCATCGACCCGGTTACGGCCGGCATGGCAACTGCGGCGTATCGGTAGCGCCGACAAGGTAGAATCCGCGCTTTCCTCACGCTTGCCTGCTCGCTCGCACGCCCCATGGCCATCAAATCCGTCATCTACAAGGCAACGCTGCAAATCGCCGACATGGACCGCCACTATTACGCCGACCATGCGCTGAACATTGCCTGCCATCCGTCCGAGACCCTGCAGCGCATGATGGTGCGCATCGTGGTGTTTGCACTGAACGCGCATGAGCAACTGGAATTCGGCAAGGGCATCTCCGACACCGATGAGCCTGACCTCTGGCAGAAGGACCTGACAGGCGCCATCGACAAATGGATAGAGGTTGGCCAGCCCGATGACAGGCGCATCATGAAAGCCTGTGGCCGCTCGTCGGAGGTGGCGGTCTATGCGTATGGCAGCAGTGCCGATATCTGGTGGAAGCAGATCGCCGGCAAGCTCACGCGCGCAAGAAATCTGACCGTATCGAAGATTGCACCTGACACGGCAGACGCGCTGGAAAGACTGTGCGAACGCACGATGCAGTTGCAGGTCACGCTGCAAGACGGCGAGATCTGGGTGCGCAATGCTTCCGATGCGGTTGAAGTCAAACTGGAAGCACTGCTGGCCCACGCCTGAACCTGGCCGATCGGCAGCGGGTACGCCTGCCCCTGCTGCGAACCGGCAGTTCACACCGTCATTGCTGGCTTTCGGACCCGGTCAGTGCAAGCCCTGCCAGTGGCTCAGGCCGGTGCAGCACATAGCCCTGCACATAATCGATACCGAGTTCGCGCAGCACGTGCAAGTCGCTTTCCCGCTCCACACGCTCAGCCACGGTCTTGAGGTTCATTTGCGCACTCACGCGGCGGATCGCGTCCACCACGGCACGGCACACCGGATCGGACGCGACATCCTCGATGAAAGAGCCATCGATCTTCACCGAGCTCACTGGCAGCCTGCGCAAATAATCAAACGAGCTCAGGCCGCTGCCGAAGTCATCAAGCGCGAAGCGGCAACCGATCGCCGACAGCCGATGGATGAAGTTCGCCGCTTGTGCAAAGTTGGCAATCGCGACGGTTTCAGTGATCTCGAAGCACACCAATGATCCCGGCACCCGGAATCGCGCGAATGACGCCAGCAGCAAGTCGAGGAAGGCCGGGTCATTGATCGACGCGCCCGACAGATTGACCGAGAACTCGTGCGTCGCCGACAGCTGGGTCGCACGCGGGGCGATCTGCCGCAGCAAGGTCTCCAACACCCATTCATCGATGCGCACCATCATCCGGTAACGTTCCGCGACAGGCAGGAACATTGCGGGACTGATCACATCACCGTCGTCATTGCGCATGCGCAGCAGTATCTCGTAACGCTCCGGCTCATCGATGTTGCGGTCGATGCGATAGATGCGCTGCGCGTACAGCACCAGCGTATCTTGCGTGAGTGCGCGATTGAGCTTGCCCAGCCAGTCTTTCTGCTCATGCAGGTTGCGCAGCAGCTGGTCGTCGCGCCGGTAGACCTGCACCTGATTGCGGCCCAGGCTCTTGGCCCAGCCGCATGCGCTATCGGCTGCGGAGACGGCATCACCGACATCGTCGCAATCGCGGTCAAGCGCCGCCGCGCCGATCGATACGCCAAGTCGGAAGAACTGGGATTGCCACGAAAACCGAAAAGCGGCCACCGCCGCGACAATGGCCTCGGCAGCACGCTCGCCATCGTCGATCGAGCAATGCCGCAGCAGAAGACCGAACTCATCGCCACCCAGTCGTGCCAGCACATCGGAACCACGTGCGCTCGCAACCAGCAACTGGCTGACCTGGCGCAGCAATTCATCCCCCGCCGCATGACCGCAGGTGTCATTGATGATCTTGAAACCATCGAGGTCCAGATACAGCAGCACGTGCGGGCGCTCACCCGCATGTACGCCGTTCAGCGCCTGCATGACCGCGCGCTCGAACTCACTACGGTTCGGCACGCCGGTCAGCAAGTCATGTGTGGCCTGATAGGTCAGCCGGCGATGCAGCGAGCGCGCCTCGGTCACGTCCCGCAGTACCGCAACGGCACCACCGGGCTTGCCGTCATGGCCGAGTATCTTCGCAACGGTGCCGTCAACGAATCGTGGTTCGGCTCCCGATACCGGCAGCAGCCCTGACAAACAGGTGGGCACACCGCACAGTTGCAAGGCACCGCGTACCGGATTGGCAGCCGCCGTGTCGACTTCATGCAGCAAGGGCAGCACAGTCTCGACCGGCAAGCCCTTGGCGGCAGCGCACGCAAATCCCGTCAACTGCTCCGCTGCCGGGTTCAGGTAACTGATCTTCCCGTACGCATCGACCACCAGCACCGCTTCGCCGAGTGAGTCCAGCGTCACCCGTGCACGTTCCTTTTCGTTGTACAGCGCCTGCGCGCTCTCTTCCGCGGCCTGCCTTGCCCGCAGCAGCTCCTGCTCGTAGCGGCGGCGTTCATTCGCCCGGAACAGGGTGACCAGCACGCGCGGATGCCCGTCATCCTCGCTGCTGCAGGTGATGGCACTGGCGATCACGGACACGGCAGCCCGGTCACGCAGATTCAATTCCAGCGCTACCTCGCGCCATTCGCGATGCAGGCGCAACATGGGCTCGAGCTGGGTATCGAAGAACAGGCGCAGACCCGGGCTCATCAGCTCGCGAAAATTCTGGCCGACGAGGTCGGCCTGGCGACCGCCCAGCCATTCGCAGATGGCCGGGTTGACATGGAGGATGTTGCGCCGTTCGTCCAGCAGCACAAGACCGACCAGCGCTTGTGCCGTCAGCTGCTCAAGAATCCAGGCTTCGTGCACGCCTGCGTCATGGTCGCAATGCAGGTTCAAGACGGCATCCAGACTTTCATGGCCTTGATCAGTTCGCGTGGTTCGGACAAATGCGGGCAATGGCCGACAGCCTCCAGCACGCTCAGCGTACTACCCGCCATCCGGGCGTGCAGGTATTCGCCGACTTCCGGCGGCGCCAGTGCATCGGCGCTGCATTGCACGATCAGCGCCGGCACCTGCAGCTGTCCCAGCACTGAGCGTGTATCTGACAGGAAGGTCACCCGCGCAAACTGGCGAGCAATCGAGGGATCGGTGCGGCAGAAATTCTCATTGAGCTCATGGGTCAGCTCCGGGCGTTCGGGATTGCCCATGATGACTGGCGTGATCATGCCAGCCCAGCCGAAGAAGTTACTGTCCATCGCTGCCAGCAAGTCGTCGATGTCTTTGCGCTCGAAGCCGCCGCGGTATTGGCCATCGTTCAGAAAACAGGGCGACGGTCCGACCAGCACCAGCCGCGAGAACCAGGCCGGTGCCTTGATAGCCGCCAGCACCGCGATCATGGCGCTGATGGAATGACCAACGACCGTCACCTGCTGCAAGCCGAGCTCGCGCACGATCTCGATCAGGTCATCGGCATAGCCCTGCAGCGTCGCGTAGCGCTGCGGATGGTATTGCGACAGGTCGGATTTGCCGGCACCGACATGGTCGAACAATACGATACGCCAGTCCTGCTCGAATTCGGGGGTGATATGGCGCCATACGTTCTGGTCGCAGCCGAATCCATGCACGAAGACCAACGCGCGCTGTCCGTGACCCAGGAGGTTGACGTTGTTGCGGGAGACGACATTCATGGCATTTATCTGAAAACGATCCGTAACAGAGCGCGGGGATGTCGGTGAATCGCTGGCCGACATCAGCACTCGGCATCCCTGAGCGTATCCCGGGTGCCTGTCGCACCATCGGTAAAACAGGCCGCATTTCTCCATGCTTCCTGCTGCACCGGCGCTTCTGCTGGCGCCTCCGATCGCGCCATCGCCTGCGCGGCCGGGCATCCCCGGCAGGATCCGGCCCGCCAGGGGTGGCCATGAGCAAGATCACGCTGGCGGCCTTAAAATCGCCGCTCTGCTGACTGGATTGCAAAATGATCAAAACGCTACTGCTGGCGGGCGCCGTGCTCGCCTCATCGTCCGTGCTGGCCGCCCTGCCCGAACCAGCCGAACTCCCGAAAGACGGCGACTGCCCGGCGAACTACGCGGCCAGCGGCAACCTGTGCCGCCCGGGTGCGCAGGCGAAGTTTGCCTTCATCAAGATGGAGCATTGCCCCGATGCATACGAGGTGCAGGGCAATTACTGCGTCGCGACTGCGGAGGCGAAACTCGCGATCCGGCGCGCGGCAATGAGCTGCCCGTCCGGATTCGAAGCGATAGGGAATTACTGCGTGTCGGGCAAATAAGCCTGAGCGAGCGGATCGAGTCCCGCCCTTCACAGACAGCTCAGCCGGCAAGCGGCGGCGGTGTCATCGCACCGCGCGGCGCATCAGAACACGGCATGGTCGCCGAGGTCGAGCTGCTGCTCGCCGGCGATCAGCTGGTCGTAATAGTCGACCAGGGTTTGCTCGCCAAACGATGGCGTGGCCTCGGCATCATAGCGGGCGCTGGCAGCATCCCAGACCAGCATGGACTCGGTCGCGTAATAGCGGCCTATCCTGGCCAGTTCCGCCTTGTCTCTCAGCGACGGCACGAGATGCCCCCCCAAATGCAGCGCCATGATGATGACATCCATCATGGCCACCGGTACATGGCGGTAGCGCGGCTGCAGGCCGAGACGCCGGAACAGGTACTCGCCCTGCTCGATCGGCGTGATCGCCGCGCCCGGTCCGCCGATGGGCAGGATGCGATCCTGCTTGTCGGCGTCGGCAAGGCAGCGGGCCAGGTAATGGCCGAGGTCGCCGTCGCTGATGGGCTTGCAGGCGGTCAGCCGACCGTCGCCGAACAGCAGATAGGGTTTGCCCTGCTGCACGCGCCGGACTTGCCCGGACAGCGATTTGAAGAAAGCGGTCGGCCTGACGATGCTGTAACGTATGCCGGAGGCGACGAGCAGCCTCTCGAAGGCCAGCTTGGCATGCTGAAAACCCAGCACCGGTTTTTGCACGCAGATGGCCGACAGCAAGACGAAATGCGCGACCTCGGCCAATTGCGCCCGCTTCAGTATCTTCTCGTTCAGGCCGAAGTCCACATCCCAGGCGTCGCGCGGCGTTCCGGTGCGCGAGGCCAGGCAGGAGACGACCGCGTCGATGCGCTGGTGCCGGAAAAAATCCGCTGACTCGGCCAGCAAGGTCGCGCCATCGGCGAGGTGCAGTTCGGCACCCGGCAGCAGCGCGCGCAGCTTGTCAGCCTGCTGTTGTGCATCCGCCCCAACCCTGCGCCGCAGCGGACACACGACCTGATGCCCGTGCTCGAGCAGCGCCTTTGCCGTTGCACGACCGATGGTGCCGCTTGCTCCGAACAACGCAACACGCATGACTCAGTCCTTTCGACCTGATGGCCCGCGGCCGGAAAAACGCTCTTCCCGGATGGACGTCACAGACTGTCCTGCCTGACGCGCGCCGCGATGGCCGCGTGCGCCTCCTTGCGCTCACTGTAGCGGTCAACCAGGTAGGGGCTGATATCGCGGGTCAGCAAGGTGAACTTGACCAGCTCCTCCATCACATCTACCACCCGGTCGTAATATGCCGAGGGCTTCATGCGACCCGCTTCGTCGAATTCCTCATACGCCTTGGCCACCGATGACTGGTTCGGTATCGTCAGCATGCGCATCCAGCGCCCGAGTACCCGCATCTGGTTGACCGCATTGAAGGACTGCGAGCCGCCGCAGACCTGCATCACCGCCAGTGTCTTGCCCTGGGTCGGACGAATCGCGCCCATGGCCAGCGGGATCCAGTCGATCTGCGCTTTCATGATGCCGGTCATCGCGCCATGTCGCTCTGGCGAGCTCCAGACCATGCCCTCGGCCCACTGACACAGCTCGCGCAGCTCGACCACCTTCGGATGGGTATCGGCCGCGTCATCCGGCAGCGGCAATCCGCTCGGATGGAAGAAGCGCGTCTCCGCGCCCATCGCCTGCAGCAGCCGCGCCGCTTCCTCGGCCAGCAGCCGGCTGAACGAGCGCTGGCGCAGCGAGCCGTACAACAGCAGGATGCGCGGCGGGTGCGACGAGCGGCGGGTCGGGAACAGCGCTGCCTCGTCGGTGCGTTGAAAGAGGTCGGGATCGATATTGGGCAGGTCGTGATGGCTCATGTGCAGCTTATTGTAGTTGTTCAGTGTCGGCCGGCGACTTCGGGTGGCCGCGCTCATACCGCGCGAACCGGTGGCCGAGCGCGATACCGACAATAATGCACAGCAGGACCCACAGGGTCAGGTAACGTTCGAAGAAATTCATGCGTCGGCCAGATTTCTCAGTTCGGACTGCAGGCTGATCTGGTCCAGTTTTTCCAGAGGCAGCGCGGACAGCAGCTCGATACGCTTTCGCAGGCCGGCCGCGACATCCATGAACGCCTTGCGCTTTGCGTCATCGCTGCCCGTCACTTGCGACGGATCCGGAAAACCCCAATGGGCCGTGGCCGGATGGCCGGGCCGGGTAGTCCAGCTTGCCGGCGATCTCGGCAGCGAAAGGATTGACGCGTGTGCCCGGCGTGGAGCCGGCCGAATAGCCGACGAATTTCTTTCCGGGGTCGGTCGACGCCAGCGCCTCGCCGAGAATCGAGCGCGCCGAATTGTGCGTGCACAGAAAAAGAATGTCCCAGGTCTTCATCGATGGGCTCCCTTGGTTTTTTTGATGGACGGTGCGCAGGGCTTGCCGCCGCAACAGTTCTCGAGCAGAAAGCTGCTCAGCTCCCGCACGAGCGCGGCATTGGGCCGGTAAATCAGGTTGCGGCTCTGCCGCTCGACCAGCAGCAGGCGGGCGCGGACCAGCTCTTTCAGGTGAAAGCTGAGGGTCGCATTCGGTATGCCGAGCGTCTCGAGCAGCTCGGACGGCGTCAGCCCGGTGTCACCACGCTGGACGATGAGCCGGAAGATGTTCAGCCGGGTCTCCTGCCCGAGGGCGAGGAAGGCAGTGATGGCATCGGGGTTGTTCATATTTCCAATTATATGGAAATATTGTGACAGCGGGATGGCCGTCGCCGGGACGGGCTCGATGTGCATGGTGCGAAATCGGCTCCCCGAGCCTGGCGTGATTGGCGGCGACCCGCATCAGGATCACGCGCTGGCTGATCAAACTTCAGCGCGCGATCGCGGTTCACACATCAGGCGCGAACACCCGCGCTTGCGCATGAGCGATGACTGCAATCAAAAGGTGACCACAACAACATTGTTACTGAAAATATATCTTCAAAACGCGGCGCAGATGCCTTTGACTTTCACGGATTGTGTGCCAGAGTGAGTTGATGAACTCAGATACCGAGCAGTTGATCCAGTCGAAAATTGCGCAGTTTCAAGCGGATATCGATACCCTCCGCAACGGGTACATGATCGTGAACAAGCGGTATACCGAAACGCTGGATTCGGTGAAAAGTCTGACACAAAGCGCTCTCGAAGCGACCCTGCGCTCTGCCTCAGCCGCCGAGAGGGCCGCACAGGCCTGCAAGAAGGCGACCGAGGCAGCGGTTGCCTCCGCCAATTCGATGGTGATCGATGCAGCACATGCCGCGGTAGAAGCCGCCGCGCTTGCCGCCGTTGCAGCGGCTGAAGCCGCAGCCTCTGCATCGGCTGCGGCTGCCGCTGCCGCGGCAGCGGCAGCCACCCAGGCGGAAGAATCTGCGAGCCAGGCCTCCGCCGAGGCAGCGCGCGCGACCGTCCGTGCAACCGAGGCTGCAGCAGAAGCCGCAGAGATGGCGCACCGGGCTGCCACGGCCGCCAATTTGATCAGGAAAGAATAAGTTTTCTGACCCGAAGTTGCGGGATCGGTATTTCCCGGAAATGCAGGTCCTTTCTCTGGCGATTGCATCGGCTGCGACATCTGCTTTGATGGAAAGTGATCATGGGAAAAAAAACGCTCGCTGGCAAATCTGGCGGCGCAGGAAGTCCGGCTGATGATCCCGCGCTTTCTGACCAGTTGAAGACGCTGGAAGCTCAGATCAATGGTCTGTTCGAGGAATCATCGTTTGGAAGCTTCCTGACCGATGGGGAAGGACGATGCGTGGGCATCAACCAGCAGGCATTGCAATGGATAGGCTGTTCGCGCGAGGAGATCCTTGACAAGCTGGCGCCTGTCGATATCCTCGCTAACCGGAACTGGTTGAAGCTGCGCGCCTGCAACGACTACGTGATCGCCCATCATTTGACCGACCACGATCTGGATCTGGTCGATACCCACGGGCATCTGCGAAATTTCAAACTCTTTAATCAGGATCTATCGGAACACAACCATCCCTCGCCTTTCAGGCGCGCTATTTTTTTCGACATCTCGGCATCAAAACGCGCCCGTGAACGGCAGCGCATCGCAGCCATCGCCTTCGAATCGAAAATGGGCATCTGCATCACCGACCAGAATGAAAACGTTCTGGAGGTGAATGAAGCGTTTTCGAAAATAACCGGTCATGCGGCCAGCACCCTGCGCGGCAAGAAGTACGATGTATTCTTTGCCGACCACGTGAAGGCCGACACCCATGCCGCCATCTTCAGGGCGATACAGCAAAAAGGTTTCTGGGAAGGCGAGGTATCGGGCAGAAAAATTGACAGCAGCAATTTTGTCGTATGGATGAATATTTCTGCGGTGCCGATGCTCGAGAAAACATACCATTACCATGTGGTCTGCCTGTACGACATTACAAAAAGCAAGGTAACACAGGATGAGATATACCATCTGGCGTATGTAGACGCACTGACGCAACTTCCCAATCGCAGAAAGCTCAATGATCGATTGCAGCGTATTCTCAGTGTCATACCGCGCAGCCACTTGCATGGCGCGGTTCTGTATATCGACCTGGACAATTTCAAATCGATCAATGACACCAAAGGCCATGCCACGGGCGACTTGTTGCTGATCGAAGTCGGCAGGCGCTTGCAGAAGGCGGTTCGCGAAGGCGATATGGTCGCACGCGTCGGTGGCGATGAATTCGTCGTCATACTCAGCGACCTGAGTGGAAACATCGACGAAGCGTCATATCAGGCGAACCTGATCGGCACAAAGATTCAGGAAGTGCTGGCGATTCCCTTCAAATTTGAAGACTTCGTTTTCAATTGCGGCGGCAGCATCGGCATTTCCATTTTTGGTCATGGCGACAAGGCAGACGACGTATTCCAGCAAGCGGATATGGCGATGTACCAGGCCAAGCGCGAAGGACGGAATGCCTTGTGCTTTTTTGACCCCGCCATGAAAAAATCCGCCGCCGACTATCTGCAGCTCGAACAGGCGCTGGGAAAAGCACTCGAATCCGGCCAGCTGGAGTTGTTTTACCAGCCTCAATTCAATTATCAGGGCGAAATCCTGGCCGTTGAAGCCTTATTGCGGTGGCGACATCCACAGCGAGGACTGGTGTTACCGGACGAGTTCATCGCGATGGCCGAGGATTCAGGCCTGATCTTGCCGATAGGACTTTGGGTGCTGGAGACTGCCTGCGCGCAAATCAATCACTGGCAATCTGACCCGTTTCTCTCCGGGCTGCAGATCGCCATCAACGTCAGCTCACGCCAGTTCCGGGATCCGAATTTCGTCACCAACGTCGCTCGCATCCTGGAAGCCAGCGGTGCCAATGCATCGCGCCTGAAAATCGAACTGACGGAAAGCACGATGCATGACCTGGACGACATGCGGTTCAAGATGGAAGAAATCCGGCAAACCGGCATCGCGTTTTCGCTCGATGATTTCGGCACCGGCTATTCATCGCTTGCCAGCCTGATCAAGCTGCCTTTGGCGCAGTTGAAAATTGATCGGTCCTTCGTGAATCATATGCTCGCCAATAAAGGCGACACGATTGTGGTGAAGACCATCATTTCCATGGCGAAGAACCTCGATATGCAAGTCATCGCGGAAGGCCTGGAGACAGAAGATGAGAAAAACTTCCTCAATTCACTCGGCTGCTCCCTCTATCAGGGGTTTTTGCTGAGCCCTGCGCTGCCGGGCAAGCAGGTGGAGGAGCTGATCAAAGGAATCAATGCGCATGACCAGCATGCGCATCTTCAAGTCTGAGCGATTCTTTGCTCACAGATTGAAGTCTTTCTTGAATCGATCATTGAGCTCTGCAACGGGCAAGGATGTGAGATCCTTTTCATGATGACTCACGATCAGCTTTCTGGTGCCCTCATCGAGCTCCTTGAGCAGTTCGCCCATCATGGTCGGCGCAGCAAAAATGACGATTCCGCTGACGCTGCCAGACAGCACGCCTCGGTGCAGCTTTTCAGCGATCTGTCGGCAAAAAATCTGGCGATGATGCTCTTTATTCTCCTGCCGAGGCGCCAATCCCGGCCGGCCGGAAATCGTGTGTCCGGCCGTTTTGCCATGGGTGTCCGTCCCATGCTCTCGGGACTCAGGATGAAGCAGGCGGTCTGATTCTGTCCAGGCATGGCCCCTGGCCGCGGAGCGTTCCATGATTCTGGCCTGCGAGCCATTGGCGACGACAACCCAATCATGTTTCTCCATGCGCGCATCACTCCCTTCCTGTGCATACCTGAGCAAGGCTAAGCCGGAGTGGATGGGCCAACGATGATAAAAATCAAACTGATCAGACCTTGAACGAAATCGGGTTTGATATTTTTCAAGTGAAGAAAGTCAATTTTCAGCAGTATCTGCGGGTAAATGCCTGAACTTGACCGGCTCTTGTGATGTGAAACCACACGGTTTCACAGTCGTGAAGCGCTTGTCCACGGGTTCTTCGGAGAACATTCATGAAAACAAATGCGAAGCACCCGGCGGGCAAGCCTGCGTTCAACGTGCCCGCGTCATGGCTTCTGGCCCTGCCCGTCGTTCTCGCCGGATGCGCGATCGGTTTCCTCAATACCCAAGCGGCACGAGAACTCAATCCGCCCCCACGCTCAGCGAACCTGTACGCGGGATGGCGGGTGTTTCAGGACAAGTGCGCAAGTTGTCACGGGATGACTGCCACTGGCGGTGCGCGAGCGCCTGACCTGCTACCCATTATTCGGCAAATGAACAGCCGTCAGTTTGCCGAAGTGGTACTGAAGCGCTATGACCTAAACAGCGGCGCCGCCAAGGGTCAGCCGAATCAGTCGACCATGGATACCCGGATCGAAGACATCTTGCGCTACAACGAGCCGCCGATCGAGATGCCTGCATGGCAGGGCGAGCCTGCCGTCAATGCCCATATCCTGGATCTCTACGGCTACCTGTCAGTGCGCGCAGAAGGAAAGCTCGGGCTGGGAAGCCCGCCACGCTGATACTGGCGACATGGGCTGGCTTGCCGCAATCGCATCGACAGAAATGTCGCGCTCGACGCCGGACCACGGTGTTGTGAAAATCAGCGTCGATGTCGTGGTGCAGATCCAGGTCACCGACGTCGCCGAGACCGTCGCAGGCAAGCCGGTGAACAGCGCCTTGTTGTCCGGGCTTTCAGGAGAGCCGATCGATCGACAGCGGCTGCTACACGATGGGCGGACCCTTACGTGTCCGTCTGATCGGGATCGTCATCCTTCGGCACCCTGCGGTGCGGGATATGTATGTGCGGCAAGTCGTCCAAACTGAAATCAGAGCGCAGGTAGCGCATCTCGTTGCCGATAAAGTAATGAACGTGGACGACCTCGCGCGCCACCGCCCAGCAGCCCCAGTAAGTGACGGTGTCTGCCGGCCCTTTGGGATCGACGAGCCGGGTCAGGTAGGCGATACGCTCGCCACGCGAACAGCCCTCGTGGCGCTCTGTCGTCAGCACCACTTTACCCTTGGCGCCCTGGTCGGCCACCATCACCGGCTCGGCGGCCGCTAGCGCAGAAAACGTGATCGAACCGATTACCAATAGATGCTTCATGTCCCGCTCCTCGAAGGGTGTGAACTTCGCTGCTGCAGGACTGTGGCTTGTGGGCGTTAATCCTTCACGACATTAAAACAAAAAAAAGCGAGGCTTGCCGAGAGTGCCAAAAAGGGAACACTCTAGCAGCTACATTTTCGATCACTGGCAGATTGCCTGCTCCGTTCGCGTCCCCGTGTCTCGATCAAGCATCTGTGGGCACCATTACTCTCGTAACTGGAGTAAAACTTGGGAATCATGGCCTTTGGCTGCGCTCGAGGCGCTGCGCGAGGCCTAGCGTAGCAAGCGAGTAATGATGGATGAGCTGGTAGAGGCGGCGAAGGTCTGCCGAGTCGCTAACGTAATGAAGCCTTACCTGATGATGCTCGACAAATAAAGGAACAAACCAAGCAGGACAAAACACGCTTCGATCAATCCGTGACGTCAAATTTTGGATGCGACGTAATCTCGTTCCAAAGATGTAGATCAGACCTAAAAATTTCCAGGCCATTTTCTGGAGGTATGAAATACCCGGAGGATTTCTACGGTTGCAGCCTTGATGCGGTAAGGAATAATGTAGGAATAGCGTGTGATGAGCAGCTCGCGAGTGTCGGCAACTCTGCCCGCACGACCTAGTTCCGGATGGTCCTTCAATTGCTCGACGCTTGCGAGCACATGTCTGACAAAAGCTTTCGCGTTCTCGGGACTTTCTTTGGCGATGTAATCAGCTTCGGCGGTCAGATTGGCTAGCGCTGCGCGAGCCATTTAACCTTCATACTTTTTCAACGTGCGCTCTAGTTCTTCTCCGGAGACGAAATCCCCGTCACTGGCTTCTTTGAGAGCTTCGTTGATTTCCTTGATCTGCCATGCTTCGAGCGCCAGGTCGCGTTCAATCGCTTCCTCGGCAAGATATGACTCTGATCGCTGGGTGGCAACAGCCAACTGCTCCAGTTGATCTCTGGTCTTGGCACTGACGTGCAGCGTAAGGACAGTCGATACCATGGCCACCTCCTTTAGGGTGAGGTTCATATCGTACTTCCAATTCCTGCAACAAAAAAGCCTCAGCAAAATTAACGGTGCTGAGGCTTTGTGAGGATTTGGCGGAGACCGAGGGATTCGCCTACATCCCGCAGGCCGCGGTTCGGCTTGCAAGCCGAACCCTTCGAATCCCACACGCGATGTCCGCAGGGACATCGCTGGCTCCGCAAAAAGAAAAGCCCGCTTGCGCGGGCTTTTCGGTAGCTGGCGGAGACCGAGGGATTCGAACCCTCGATACAGGTTTAAGCCCGTATGCTTCCTTAGCAGGGAAGTGCCTTCGACCACTCGGCCAGGTCTCCACTTGCACGAACCGGGATCAAGGTCTCGGCGCGACAAAGGCGGAATCATACCTTTTTGCATGGGTTCCGGTCAATCCGAACACGGGTTTCGTCCACAAAACCGCGCGAATCTAAGCGTTTGCGCGCCTTATTTGCCCTCTGGCCTGCTCTTTTTCTCGACGACTTGCAGCCGGTCGCCATCGGCGAGGCCATCCGGCGGGTTCAGCACCAGTCGATCAGCCACCGTGATCCCCGACAGCACCTCGGCTTTCGCGCCAAAGTCCTTGCCCAGTTCGACGGCCTTCAGGGTCACGACACCTTTTTCATCAACCACGGCCACGCGCGGGCCCTCGCCGCGCAGCAGCAGCGTGTTCACCGGCACCACCAGGCCACCCGATTGCGTGAGCGGCATGGCGACCTGCATATAGGCGCCGGGCAGCAGCTGACCCGCAGGGTTATCGACGCCAACCTCGACCTGCAGGCTGCGCGTCGCAGGATCGATGGCCTTCGCCGTACGCACTACCCTGCCCTTGAAACTTTGCCCCGGCAGCTCGGCTTGCGTGAGCGTGACGGACTGGCCGATCTGCACGCCCTTCGAATAAGCCTGCGGTACATACACGTAGGCCCGCAATGACGAGGCCTGCGTCAACACGAACAGCGGACGTCCCGCACCCGGGTCGATCAGATCGCCGACGTTCACGTTGCGCTTGGTGATCACGCCATCGAAAGGCGCGACCACGCGCGTGAAGGCGAGCATGTCTTTCAGGCGCTGTATGTTCGAATCGACCGCATTCAGGTTCGCCATCGCTTGTTCATACGCACTGCGGCGCTCGTCGAATTCCTGTTGCGACACGGCGCGCTGCTCGAGCAGGCCCTTCCAACGATCGAGCGTGGTCTTCGCGAGGTTTACCAACGAGACTGCCTGCTGACGGCCTGCGACGGCTTGTGCCAGCTGTTGCTGCGCATCGGGGCTGCTGATCTCGGCCAGCAGTTCACCCTTTTTTACTGTGCTGCCGATGTCCTTCGACCAGCGCAGCAGGTAACCGCCAACGCGCGCAGAGATCGGGGTCTCGGCCTGGCCGAGCAGCGTACCGGGCAAGCTCAGCGGCTGGCCGTCGGTTCCACCCTCGGCATGCACGACCGTCGCATGGCGCAGGCCCTTGTCCTTGCTGGCTGCCGCCAGCGCCTGTGCATTGCCATGGTTGCGCCAAAGCGAGGCGCCGCCGCCCACCAGCAACAATGCGAGCACCACGATGGCACCATTCCTCAGCTTGTGCCAGGTGCGCACGCGGCGCACGCCGTGGACTCCGGAATCATGGATGGCCAGCGATGCATGGCGTCTTTGCGTCATCGTTCTCGTCCTTCAGGCGGGTGTGGCCGTCGTCGTGACGGCTGCGTCTTTCGCTGCCGCACGGCGCGCGAGGGAGCGGTGCGCAGAGGCGAACACGACCGGCACAAAAAACAGGGTTGAAACGGTGGCGAACAGCAGCCCGCCGATCACGGCGCGACCAAGCGGTGCATTCTGTTCAGAGCCTTCGCCCAGCGCGAGTGCCATCGGTACCATGCCGATGATCATCGCCAGCGCAGTCATCAGCACCGGGCGAATACGGGTCGCGCCCGCCTCCAGCGCAGCCGACAACGGCGGCACGCCGGCCGCAAGCCGTTGCCGTGCAAACGACACCATCAGGATACTGTTGGCCGTGGCCACGCCCATGGTCATGATGGCACCGGTCAGCGCCGGCACGCTGAGATGGGTCCCGGACAGGAACAGCATCCATGCGATGCCGGCCAGCGCCGCAGGCAAGGCGCTGATGATGATCAGCGGGTCCAGCCAGCTCTGGAAGTTCACCACGATCAGCAGGTAGACCAGCACGATCGCGCCGGCCACGCCAATCAGCAAGCCCATGTATGACGATTGCATGGTCTGCACCTGGCCACGCAACGTGAGCTTGCCGCCCTTCTGCAATTGTGGCTCTGCCTCGGCGACGATCTTGCGGATTTCCTTCACCACGCTGCCGACATCCCTGCCCTGTACACCGACATAGATGTCGATCACGTTCGCGATGTCGTAATGCGACACCACCGCCGGCTGCGTGGCCGGGGTGACCTTCACCAGGTTGCCAAGCAATTGCGTCTGGCCACCCGGCGCAGGAGCGCCAACCGGCGTGCGCAGCACCGCATCGAGCGTATCGATCTTGTGTTGCGGTGTCTGCACCAGCACGTTGTAGACGATGCCGGTCTGCGGGTTCATCCAGAATGCGGGCGCAGTCTGGAAGCTGCCAGACAGGGACACCAGCACGTTCTGCGCAACGTTGGATGCCGACAGATTCAGCTGCTGCAGCGCGGTGCGGTCCATGTCCATCGCCAGCGTCGGCTGATCCAGCCGCTGGTGGATGTGCACGTCGACGGTTCCGGGAATGGCCTGAACGCGCTTGAGCACTTGCTGAGCGAGCGCGTAGCTCTTGTTCATGTCCTTGCCGGCGAACTGAATGTCGATCGCGGCCGGCGAGCCGAAGTTCAGGATCTGCGACAGGATGTCGGCCGGCTGGAAGTAATACTCGTTGCCCGGCAAACGCTTCGGCAGCTCTGTGCGCAGCAGGTCAATGTAACGCTGCGACGGCTGATGCCCGGGCTTCAATGCGATCAGGAACTCGGCATCGATCACGCCGAAGGTGCCTGAATTGCTGTACGACAGGTTGATGCCGCTGGCCGGCACGCCGATATTGGCCAGCACCGTGCCGAGCTCTTCGGCGGGAATCAGCTCGCGTATTGCTCTCTCCGTCAGGTCGGCGGCACGGGCAGTCTCTTCGATGCGGGTGCCGCTGGGCATGCGCATGTGCAGTCGTAATTGCCCGGCATCGACGGTCGGGAAGAAATCTTCGCCCAGCATCAGGAACAGGCCGCACGACGCGATGCAGAAACCGAGGAAAGCCCCGATGAAAGCCTTGCGCCGCACCAGCAGCGCCGACAGCGCAGCAACATACGCGCCGCGCATGCGCTCGAACGCGCGGTCGAAGCCGTGGTGAATGGCAGCGAAGCGACCGGGCCTGAGCTCACCACCGTGGCGGGCGGCCTGCTTCATCATCAGCAGCGCCATGGTCGGCACCAGCGTGCGCGACAGGAAGTAGGAAGCGAGCATCGCAAACACGACCGCTTCGGCGAGTGGCACGAACAGGTAGCGCGCGACGCCGGTCAGGAAGAACATCGGCAGGAACACAATGCAGATGCACAGCGTGGATACCAGCGCCGGTAGCGCGATCTCGCTGGCGCCGTCATAGATGGCGGTGTACAGGTCCTTGCCCAGATGCAGATGACGCTCGATGTTCTCGATGGTGACGGTCGCATCATCAACGAGGATGCCGATCGCGAGCGTCAGTCCGCCCAGCGTCATCAGGTTGATGGTCTCGCCCAACGCGTTGAGCACGAGGATCGACGACAGGATGGACAACGGAATCGATACCGCGATGATGCAGGTGCTGCGCCAGCTACCGAGGAACAGCAATATCAGCGCCGCAGTCAGCAGCGACGCGATGATGGCTTCGTGCAGCACACTGCTGATCGCAGCTTTCACGAAAATCGACTGATCGAACAGCAGGGTCAGGTCGAGCTCGTCGGGCAAGCCCTTGCGCATCTCGGCCACCTTGGCGCGCACATCGTCGACCACCTTCAATGTGGACGCGCCACCGAGCTTCATCACCGACAGCAACACGCCACGCTCGCCGTTCTGCTTGACGATGTTCACCTGCGGCTGAAAACCGTCACGCACATGCGCGACTTCGCGCAGATAGGTGATGGCACCGTTCACGCTGCGTACCGGCAGCTGGTTCATTGCATCAATGGTGTCGGGCGAGCCGTTCATGCGCACCGCATGCTCGAGCTCGCCGAGCTTGGCGGTACCGGAAGGCAGGATCAGGTTTTGCGCCGAGATCGCCGACACCACGTCGGTCGCTGTAAGCCCTTTGGCCAGCAGCGCCTGCGTATCGAGGTCGACCGACACCACGCGCGTCTTGCCGCCGTACGGAAAAGGCACCGCGGCGCCGGGCACGGTGATCAGCTGCGTGCGCACCTGGTTCATGCCGATGTCGTTCAACTGCTGCTCGGAGAGTGTCGAACTCGACAGGCCGACCTGCACCACCGGTACGCTGGACGCGGAATACAGGATCACCAGGGGTGGCGTCGTTCCCGGCGGCAGCATGCGCAACTGGGTCTGGCTGATCGCGACCACCTGCGCAAGCGCCGTCTGGATGTTTGCGTGCGGCTGGAAGAACAGCTTGACGACAGCGACACCGGCCATCGACTGCGACTCGATGTGTTCGATGTCATTGACGGTGGTGGTCAGCGCACGCTCAGTGACGCCGGTGATGCGGTTGCCAATCTCGGTCGCCGGCAAGCCGTTGTAAGCCCAGACGATGCTGATGACGGGAATGCGTATCTCGGGCAGGATGTCCGTCGGCGTCGAACGAAGTACGAAGGGTGTCGCCAGCAGGATCATCAGCGCCATCACGATGTACGTGAGCGGACGGCGCAGCGCTATGTCGACTAGCCACATGAAGGAATGCCCGGATGGTGTCAGCCTGCTGTCAGGGTCTCCTCCGCAGCGGCCTCGTTATTGTGATGCGGGATTATGGCACGAACGTGCGGAAAAAAATAAGGCAGGGAATGTTGTCCCTGCCTTGTCTCGCGTGCCCTTTCGGGGCGGCCAATGCCGCCTGTCAGGCGAATGAAATCAGGTCAGCCGATCAGCCCTGCTCGAGGCCGAAGGCCTTATGTAGCGCGCGCACCGCCAGCTCCATGTACTTCTCGTCGATCAGCACCGAGATCTTGATCTCGGAGGTCGAGATCATCTGGATGTTGACGTTCTCTTCGGACAGCGTGCGGAACATCTGCGACGCGATGCCGACATGGCTGCGCATGCCGACGCCGACCACGGATACTTTCGACACCTTCGCATCGCCGGTGACGCTGGCAGCGCCCAGCGCTGCCTTCGCGCCTTCGATGACCTTCAGTGCTTTTTCGTAGTCCGCGCGCGGCACGGTAAAAGTGAAGTCGGTCTTGCCGTCATGCGACACGTTCTGGATGATCATGTCGACTTCGATGTTGGCGTCGGCGACCGGACCCAGGATCTGGAAGGCGATGCCCGGCTTGTCCGGCACGCCCATCACGGTGATCTTGGCTTCGTCGCGGCTGAACGCGATGCCGGTGATGGTGGCTTGTTCCATGTTGGTGTCTTCCTCAAACGAAATCAGGGTGCCGGAAGTCGCTTCTTCTTCCAGCGGCATCAGCGGGTCGGTCAGCGAGGACAGCACGCGCGTCGGCATCCGGTAGTTGCCGGCGAATTCGACCGAACGGATCTGCAGGACCTTGGAGCCCAGCGAGGCCATCTCGAGCATTTCCTCGAAGGTGACGGTCTTCAGGCGGCGCGCTTCGGATACCACGCGCGGGTCGGTGGTGTAGACGCCATCGACATCGGTGTAAATCAGGCACTCGGCTGCTTTCAACGCAGCGGCGACCGCCACGGCCGAGGTATCCGAACCGCCACGACCGAGGGTCGTGATGTTGCCATGGTCGTCGATGCCCTGGAAGCCGGTAATGATCACGATGCGCCCGGCATCGAGGTCCTTGCGTACCTTCTTGTCGTCGATCGACTGAATACGCGCCTTGGTGTACGCGCTGTCGGTGACGATCGGCACTTGCCAGCCGGTGTAAGAGACGGCGTCCTTGCCGATCGATTGCAGCGCAATCGCCAGCAGCGCAACGGATGCCTGCTCTCCAGTCGAGGCCAGCATGTCAAGCTCGCGCGGATCAGGCGTGCCGGTGAGTTCTTTCGCGAGGCCGAGCAAACGATTGGTCTCGCCGGACATCGCGGACGGAACGACCACGATCTGGTGGCCGGCGTCGTGCCATTTGGCGACGCGGCGTGCGACATTCTTGATGCGCTCGGTCGAGCCCATCGAGGTGCCGCCGTACTTGTGAACGATTAAGGCCATTTTCTAACGGGAATGTGCAGCCAAACAAACCCGCTATTTTACATGGTGCAATGCAGAAAGCCAATCGAGCCAAGCGCGTTTGTTATAGATGAGGCAACGCGCCCGCGTGCGGCGCTCTGACAACTGTCAGATCGTGATCTCGAATTCGGTCGCCTTCACGATCGGGCGCACCTGGTTCTTCTCGCGGCGCATCTCGACAATGCCGTAGTTGGACATGGTCTTCAGGGTTCGCGAAAGGTTGCCCGGTTTGCGGCCGGTGAGTTCTGCCAGAGACGAGATCGACTCCGGATGCGCTTCATGAATGACTCGGAGCAGTGCCCGGTTCTCGTCGCTGAGCACTTCGGCTAACGAACGCATTGATGTAAACCACACCTTGGGATCAGACGGCCGAGGCTTCAATACACCGCGAGCAATGTCGAGCATTCTTGCGCGAATCGCTTCCTGCGACATGATGCCGATGCGAATTGCCTTCATGTTTTCCTCACTCGCGCCAGCACTTTGTCGACTTCGGAAAAGAAATCGGACAACAACTGCCATGCGCCCTGAAATTCATAATGTTCCGGCATGGCCGACAGGTAGCGATGGACATGATCAAAGGGATGCCGGGTGCCCGCATACCTGAACTTGCCGGGCCATCGCACTGGATGGGCGTTGTCATAGCCGAGGATGCGATCGCCATACGGCTCATGCAGCGACAGCGAGTAGCGTATGCCGTGGGGGATACCCTCCGAAGGCTGCACACGCCAAGCATCAATCTTGATCCAGTAGCCCGCCTCCTGATCGATGAGCGGACCATGCAAGTCGAGCAGCGTCTCTATCCCGGTTTCCGCGTCCATGCCGCAGAGTATCAACCGTTGATATAGTGTGCCAGCTTGGCAGGCTGCGCGCAATCAGCGGCGCAACATGCCTGATCCCTGTCTGCAGAAACTCAAACTGAAGTGCCGGACGGCGACAAATGCCAGGACAGCCGGATACCGCCGGCGACGGTGGCCACGCGAGCATCACTGCCCAGACCGGCAGCGTGGACCAGTTGTTCGCCGACGTAGATCAGCGGCAGCCACGGACGGGTTCGAGCCGGCAGGCAAGCCTCCTGGAACAGATTCTTCAATGTCCGCGACGGACGATTCGCACCCAGCTTCAGTCGTTCGCTGCCAGCACGTGCAACGACACGAATCGGCTGCTCTGACAAAAACACAGGATCGATACCTAGGCCGACGTCCGGCTCAAGCGACAAGGTACCGTGCCAGGACGGGACTCTGATTTCGCGTTCGCCACGCCATTGAATGAGCACCTCTCCCGCTGGCGGCTCCCCGCTCAGGAAGCCCGGTGCAATGCAGAGAAAACCGCGGTTACGAATTATGGTCAGGCCGGCAATGTCGAGCAAGGGATGCGCATCAGACTGAGTGCCAAGCATCTGATCTCGGAGCTGGGCAAGTTGCGCCTCACTCGGCAACGGCAGGGCCCCCTGCAGCCGCAGCCAGTGCCGCAACAGGTTGTCGATGCGGTCGTATGACAGCTGCCTCAACTTGTCCACGACCAGCGCCCCATCCTGCACACAGGCAGCAAGGTCAATCGCCGCCAGTTCGTCGAGCAGACGCTGCGCCGACTGCAGGTGGCGCGCGCTGCGGCTGACGGTGGCAGCAAAGCCCGGGAAATGCTCTTCGATCGCGGGCGTGATGCGCTGGCGAATCGCGTTGCGGCGGTAGCGGGTGTCGGTGTTGGATTCGTCGTCGATATGGACGATCGCGTGGTCGCGCGCGTAGCGTTCGAGGTCGGCACGCGAGCAGTCGAGCAAGGGACGCAGCACGGCGACGCCCTCGCCAAGCAGTTCATGGTCTTCGTGCAGAACCGCCATGCCGCCGAGGCCACGCAGCCCCGCTCCGCGGAACAGCTGCAGCAAGACGGTCTCCGCCTGATCGTCCTGATGGTGTGCCGTCAGCAGCAGAGCGACCCGGTGCTGATGGCACATCGCGGCCAATGCACCGAAACGCGCCACGCGCGCCGCCTGCTCGGTGCCATGCTCGGCGATGTCCTGCACCACCACTTCGCGCGCAGCAAAATGCACACCGAGCGCTTCGGCTTCGGCTTGGCAATGAGCGAGCCAGGCGTCGGCACTCGGGCTCAGGCCATGATGGACGTGAAATGCATACAGATCAATGCCGGCGTCTTGGCCATGGCGAGTAGCAAGATGCAGCAGCACCGTTGAATCCAGCCCTCCGCTGTAAGCGACGGCGATACGCAAGCGCCCTGCAGGCTCGCCAGAAACGACAACGCGCGCCGGAATCGCTTCCAGCGCGCGCTTGAATGCCGCTTCGACTTTGCTCACGGTGTTAAGCCTGTCTGGCGAGGTCGATGGTAAGGGTTCGGCCGGGGTTTCGAGCGATAAATCGCTCGCCGGACGGACGGCTCTGGTTTGCAAACCAGAGCGCGCCTTGCAAAGGCGCCGACGCAGACAGTACGACCTGTACGGCAAGGAGGCGCAACGCGGCCAGCGGCCTCGCCAGACCGGCGTTTACTCAGCGGAGTTGAGTTCCTTGAATTTGCCATAGCTCATCAGCTTCTCATGGCGCGCCGCGAGCAGGTCCTTGGTCTTCACGCCCTCGAACTGACGCAGCGTGTCGGCCAGCGCGCGCTTGAGCAGCACGGCCATCTGCTTCGGATCGCGATGTGCACCACCGAGCGGTTCATTGACGATCTTGTCGACCAGGTTCAGCGCCTTCAGCCGGTGCGCAGTCAGGCCCAGAGCTTCAGCGGCGTCCGATGCGCGCTCGGCGGTCTTCCACAGGATGGAGGCACAGCCTTCGGGCGAGATCACCGAGTAGGTCGCGTATTGCAGCATCAGCACTGCATCACCGACGGCAATCGCCAGCGCGCCGCCGGAGCCGCCCTCGCCGATGATGGTTGCAATCAGCGGAACCTTCAGCTCGGCCATCGCGTACAGGTTGTGGCCGATGGCTTCCGACTGACCGCGCTCTTCGGCGTCGATGCCGGGGAAAGCACCCGGCGTGTCGACGAACGTGAACACCGGCAGGTTGAATTTCTCGGCCAGCTTCATCAGGCGCATCGCTTTGCGATAGCCCTCGGGCTTGGGCATGCCGAAGTTGCGCATCGCGCGCTCTTTGGTGTCGCGGCCCTTCTGGTGACCGATGACCATGCACGCCTTGCCATTGAAGCGTGCGAGGCCACCGACGATGGACTGGTCGTCCGCATAGCTGCGGTCGCCGTGCAGTTCATGGAAATCAGTGAAGATCTCGTTCACGTAATCCATCGTGTACGGACGCTGCGGATGGCGCGCGATCTGCGAGACCTGCCAGGGCGTGAGCTTCGCGTAGATATCCTTGGTCAGCTGCTGGCTCTTCTGCGAGAGACGGTCGATCTCTTCGGTGATGTCGACAGCAGAGTCCTCCTGCACGAAGCGCAGTTCTTCGATCTTGGACTCGAGCTCGGCGATCGGTTGCTCGAAGCTGAGGAAGGTAGTTTTGCTCACGGTAACTCCTTGTTATCCTGGCAACGCAGGGCGGTTCGTGGCCGCCGGCGCCAAGGATAGTGTCTATCTTGTATCAAGTAAATCAATATTCTACCGGCACGGGGTCCAGGCTGCGCCACAAATACCAGGTGGCGACGGTACGCCAGGGCTCCCAGTTGGCGGACACCTCGCGGGCATCGCTGCGCGATACCGGCTCGCCGGAGAAGTAGTTGATGCTGATGCCTTTCAGCAGGCCGAGGTCATCCAGCGGCAGGATATTCGGCCTTAGCAAATTGAAAATCAGGAACATTTCGGCGGTCCAGCGGCCGATGCCGCGGATCTGGATCAGCTCGGCGATCACCGCCTCGTCATCCATCGACGACCAGTCCTTCTCATGCACGCTGCCATCGCGGAAATGCAGCGCCAGGTCGGTGATGTACTCGGCCTTGCGCTTGGACAGCCCGCAAGCCTGCAGCTTGGGGATCGTCATTTTCTGAACCGCTGCCGGCGTCATCTTCGGGCACGCCTCGAGCAGGCGTTCCCACACCGATTGCGCAGCCTTCACCGAAATCTGCTGGCCGACGATGGAGCGCGCCAGCGTGACAAAGGGTTCGCCGCGGCCCACCAGCTGCAAGTCGCCGAACTGCGGAATCAGCTTGCGCATGATGCGGTCGCGCTTCATCAGCTCGGCCTTGGCCTCTTCCCAGTAATCGGGCACGAGCGGGGATGCAGGTTTCTTTGCCATGGGTTGCGTGGTTGGTGCCGGGTCGTCGAGGGCGCGGGTCAGGCGCGACGCCATTCGGTGACGCCGCCCGGCTTGTCCTCGAGCACGATGCCCTTGGCCAGCAGGTCGGCACGAATGCGGTCGGCCTCGGCAAAATTCTTGTCTTTCTTTGCTTGCGCGCGCGCGGCGATCTGCGCATCGACATCGCCATCGCCCAAGCCACCAGCGCCGGCCGGTGTACCGCCCTGCAGGAAGGCTTGCGGCTCTCGACCAAGCAGGCCCAGCACGCCGGCCAGGCCCTTGAGCTGACGCGCCAGCGCAGCATCATGCTGGCGGTTGACCTCGGTCGCCAGATCGAACAGCGCGGCGAGCGCGATCGGCGTGTTGAAGTCGTCGTTCATCGCGTCGGCGAAGCGCTGCGCATGCGGCTCGTTCCAGTCCAGCGGCTGCGCGTCGGGCGCCGTCTCTTTCAGCGCGGTGTACAGGCGCGACAGCGCGACGCGCGCATCATCGAGATGCGCATCGGAGTAATTCAGCGGGCTGCGATAGTGCGCACGCAAAATGAAGAAGCGCACGACTTCGGCATCGTACTGCTTCAGCACTTCGCGGATCGTGAAGAAGTTACCGAGCGACTTGGACATCTTTTCGTCGTCGACACGCACGAAACCATTGTGCATCCAGACGTTCACGAAGCGGTGGCCGCTCGCGCCTTCGGATTGCGCGATCTCGTTCTCGTGGTGCGGGAACTGCAGGTCCTGGCCGCCGCCATGAATGTCGAACTGCTCGCCGAGCAGGTTGCAGGCCATCGCCGAGCATTCGATGTGCCAGCCCGGGCGGCCGCTGCCCCACTTCGATGCCCATTTCACTTCCTCGGGCTCGGACTCGCGCGAGGCCTTCCACAGCACGAAATCCAGCGGGTCGCGCTTGGCGCTGGCGACCTCGACGCGTTCGCCGGCACGCAGGTCATCAAGCGACTTGCCGGACAATTTGCCGTAGCCGTCAAAGTCGCGCACCGAGTAGTTCACGTCGCCATCCGACGCCTTGTAGGCCAGGCCTTTGGCTTCCAGCTGCTCGATCAGCTTCAGCATCTGCGGCACATAGGCGGTGGCGCGCGGCTCGTGGTCCGGACGCTGCACGCCGAGTGCGGCCGCATCGTCGTTCATCGCGTCAATGAAGCGATTCGTCAGCTGGCCGATGGTCTCGCCATTCTCGACCGCACGGCGAATGATCTTGTCATCGATGTCGGTGATGTTGCGCACATAGGTGACGTCATACGATTGCGCACGCAGCCAGCGCTGCACCATGTCGAACACCACCATCACGCGGGCATGGCCCAGATGACAGTAGTCGTAGACGGTCATGCCGCAGACATACATGCGCACCTTGCCGGGCTCGATCGGCGTGAACAACACTTTGTCACGCGCCAGCGTGTTGTAGATTCTTAATGCACTCATGGATGAAGATGCGGCGACGGCGGAAGGCTCATTCGACACCGCCCTGCCGAGGGACTTGCTGCCACCTGCCCCGCTTCGGGAGCCGGAAAACAGCGCGTCATGTTTTGATAAAATGCGAGTTTCGCCGGAGTATAACATCGAAGCCTGCGCGCCCCGGCAGCATTGCGCACCCCAAAGTGCTCGGCAATGTACTCATTGCAGGCCGAACTTCTCTCATCAGGATCCCACATGTTGCGTCGCAACTTTCTCAGTCTTATCGCCGCCGTGGCCGTCAGCGGCATCGCCACCTCGCCCGTCAGAGCCCTTGCCGAAGGCATGCCCCAGGTCAGCATGAAAACCAGCTTTGGCGAAATCGTGCTTGAACTCAATCCGGAAAAGGCGCCGAAGTCGGTCGATAACTTCCTGCAGTATGTGAAGGCCGGCCATTACAATGGCACTACCTTTCACCGCATCATCAACGGGTTCATGATCCAGGGCGGCGGCTATGACGCGAAGGGCAACGAAAAGCCGACGCGCGACCCGATCCCGATCGAGTCGCGGAATGGCTTGCGCAACCAGGTCTATACCGTCGCCATGGCCCGTACCGGCGATCCGAACTCGGCCACCTCGCAGTTCTTCATCAATGTGAACAACAACCGCTTCCTCGACTACCCCGGCCAGGATGGCTATGGCTATGCCGTATTCGGCAAGGTCATCAAGGGCACCGAGGTGGTCGACAAGATCAAGTCCGTGGAGACCGGCCGCCGTGACATGCCGCTGACCCCGGTCATCATTGAATCGGCGACCATCGTCGAGTAAGCCGGATCAACCTGCAGAGTCAGCGCTTCAACCGTTACACAACAGTCGTATTACTTGTTTCAGAAGAGGAATTTCAATGGCAGTCGTACTCACCACCAACCACGGCAAGATCACCATCGAACTCGACGCCGAGAAAGCGCCGAAGACGGTCGAGAACTTCCTCGCCTACGTCAAGGCCGGCCACTACGATGGCACGATCTTCCACCGCGTGATCAATGGCTTCATGATCCAGGGTGGTGGCTTCGAGCCGGGCATGAAGCAAAAGCCGACCGAAGAACCGATCGAGAACGAGGCCGCCAACGGCCTCACGAATGACTGCTACACGATCGCGATGGCGCGCACCAACGATCCGCACTCGGCGACTGCGCAGTTTTTCATCAATGTGAAAGACAATGACTTCCTGAACTACTCGGGCCCGAACAACTGGGGCTACTGCGTGTTCGGCAAGGTCACTGACGGCACCGATGTCGTCGACGCGATCCGCAAGGTGCGCACCGGCAGTAAGGGCTTCCATGGCGACGTGCCGGTGGAAGATGTCGTGATCGAGAAAGCGGAAATCGTCTGATCGCGCTCGGTATCATCGCCCGCCCTCGCCTGCATCGTCCAGACTGAGCAAGCCAACGATCCCATGCAGAGCGAAACGCGATCGAATCAAGACACAGAAGCGCAACCGGCAACGGTTGCGCTTTTTGTTTCGGACCTGCACCTGACGGCAGCGATGCCGAGGACGGCGCAAGCCTTCTTCGACTTCCTGGAGCAGGAAGCGCGCCACTCGCAGCAGCTTTACCTGTTGGGCGATATCTTTGAATACTGGGCTGGCGACGACGACATCGCCGATCCGTTCAATCAGCGCGTGGTCGATGCGCTACGTAGCGTCAGCGATGGTGGTACGCAGATCTTCTGGATCGCAGGCAACCGCGACTTTCTCGCCGGCGAAGCTTTTGCGCAAGCCGCCGGCCTGCAGCTGCTGGCCGAACCGCACCGCACCGAGATTGCTGGCCTGCCGCTGGTGCTAATACACGGCGACGCGCTGTGTACCGATGACCATGCGTACATGGCCTTCCGGCGGCAGGTACGCGATCCGCAATGGCAGGCCGCTTTCCTTGCGCGCCCGCTTCTCGAGCGCAAGGCGATCATTGCCGGCATGCGCGAAGGCAGCCGCGAGGCGCAGCGCGAAAAGCCGATGGCAATCATGGATGTAAATGAAGGTGAAGTCGCGAAGCTGTTGGCGACTTCGGGCGTGAAGACGCTGATCCACGGTCACACGCACCGGCCGGCCTCGCATGAAACAGTGGCCGGCGTGCGGCATGTACTGCCGGACTGGGATTGCGATCTGCCTGAAGGCGGCAATATGCGAGGTGGCTGGCTGGCGATCACCGCAGACGGCAAGTTGCAGCGACGCTCGCCGTCCTGATGCACGTCACTCCACCAGCTTGTTCAGCTTCGCCGCGTTGAACTTGTCGAGCTCGGGCACCGATTCGATCTTGATGCCTGCTGCCTGCAACGCCTGCACGATCTTCACCAGCTGCAGTTCCTGCGTGGCCGCATTGTCTATCAGGCCGTGCATAGCCTTTGACAGTGGGTCATCGCCATTGGGCGTGATGCCATAGGCGGCAAACATGCGCGCCGCCGCCTGATCGCGCTCGCTTTGCGCTTCCTTCTCGATGATGCGCGCCGGGTTGCCGACAGCCGTCGCGCCGGGCGGCACTTCCTTCACCACCACCGCATTCGAGCCGACCTTCGCGCCCTCGCCGACCGTGAATGCACCCAGTACCTTCGCACCGGCCCCAATGATCGCGCCGCGGCCCAGCGTCGGGTGGCGCTTCTTGCCCTTGCTGAGCGAGGTACCGCCGAGGGTGACGCCCTGATAGATCGTGCAATCGTCGCCGACCTCGGCTGTCTCGCCGATCACGACGCCAAAGCCATGGTCGATGAACACCCGGCGGCCTATGGTCGCACCCGGGTGGATCTCGACGCCGGTCAGCCCGCGCGCAATGTGCGAGATGAAGCGGCCCAGCCATTTGAAGCCGCCACGCCAGCAGGCATTGGCCATTCGGTGCATTGCGATGGCGTGCAGACCCGGGTAGCAGGTGAGCACCTCCCAGCTGCTGCGTGCGGCGGGGTCGCGTTCCCTGATGCTGGCAATGTCTTCCCTGAGACGGCTGAACATGACGTGAGAATGTCTTTCGTGAGTCTTGATTTTATCCGGCCTTGATGCGCTGCCGGCGCGCTTCGTACAGACAGATGCCCGAGGCCACCGACACGTTCAGGCTCTCGACCGAGCCCATCATCGGCAGGCTCACCAGCCGGTCGCAGTTCTCGCGCGTAAGCCGGCGCAGGCCCTCGCCCTCCGAGCCCATCACGAAGGCGGTACCGCCGGTGTAGTCAACGTCATACAGCGTGCCTTCGGCCTCGTCATCGGTACCGGTTAGCCAGATATCGCGCTCCTGCAGCTCGCGCATCGTGCGCGCGAGATTGGTGACGGTGATGTACGGCACGGTATCGGCCGCGCCGCTGGCGACCTTGGCCGCGGTCGCATTGAGGCCAACTGCGCGGTCCTTGGGCGCGATCACGGCGTGCGCGCCGGCGCCATCGGCGACACGCAGGCAGGCACCGAGGTTATGCGGATCCGTGACGCCATCGAGCAGCAACAGCAGCGGCGGGCCCTGCACTGCATCGAGCAGCTCAGCAAGGTTACGCGCGAGCGACAGTTCGCCCGCCCGTGCGACCACGCCCTGATGGCGGCGGGTGCCGACCATCGCATCCAGCCGCTCGTCGTCGGCCTGGATGATGCGCACGTTCGCGCCCTTGGCCGCGCGTAGCAGGTCGCCCATGCGACGATCGTGGCGCGCCGCATCGACATAGATCTCTTCGATCGTGGAGGCGTCATGGCGCAGGCGCGCGGTGACGGCGTGGAAACCGAAGATCATCCGGGTTTTCATGATGTTCCTTACTTGCGCTTCTTCTTGTTGCCCTTGCGCGCTGGCGCGGCGGCCTTGCGTGCCGCGGTACGAGTTGCCGTTCTTGCTTCAGTGCGTGCCTTGACGGCCGGCGGCTTGGCCGGCGCAGCCTTCTTTGCAGATTTCTTGGCAGCCTTCTTCGCGCCGAACAGGGCACCGGTCCTGGAGGAACGTGCATGCGCCTCATCCGCGCGGCGCGCCTCGTTGCGCAGCTGGGTATGAATGCCCGGCTCCTGCACCAGTCGCAGGTCGATGCGGCGCGCATCGAGGTCGACCCGACTGACCTGCACCGTCACGCGATCAGTCAGCTGGTAGCGGATGCCGGTGCGCTCGCCGCGCAGTTCATGGCGGGCCTCGTCATACTGGAAGTAATCGGCGCCAAGATCGGTCACATGCACCATGCCCTCGATGTACAGCGCATCGAGCTGCACGAAGATGCCGAACGACGCAACGCCGGAGATCGTGCCCGTGAATTCCTCGCCGAGCTTGTCGCGCACGAAGTAGCACTTCAGCCAGGCCTCGACATCGCGCGACGCTTCATCAGCACGGCGCTCATTGGCCGAGCAATGAATACCCAGCGCTTCCCAGATCGCGAGATCGCCTTCGGCGCGTTTCTTGCCCGCCGCCCTGTCCTTGGCCTGCATCTTGCGCGCGGCCGGGGACAGCGCGGTGTTCAGCGATTCGGTGACGATGCCCTTCGGGTGATACTGCTTTCCGCTGAGGACAGCCTTGATTGCGCGGTGCGTGAGCAGGTCTGGATACCGGCGGATCGGGCTCGTGAAATGCGCATACGCGTCATACGACAAGCCGAAGTGGCCGATATTGTCCGGACTGTAGACCGCCTGCTGCATCGAGCGCAGCAGCATGGTCTGTAGCAGCACTGCATCCGGACGGCCCTTGATCTTTTCCATCAGTGCCGCATAGTCAGACGCCGACGGCGAGGTACCGCCACCGAGCGACAGGCCCAATTGCTTCAGGAAGGTGCGCAGCTGGTTCAGCTTCTCTTCGGTCGGTCCCGCATGGATGCGGTACAGCCCCGGGTGCTTGTGGCGCTCCAGCAGGTCGGCCGCGCAGACGTTCGCGGTCAGCATGCATTCTTCGATCAGCCGGTGTGCGTCATTGCGCGTGCGCGGCAGGATCTGTTCAATCTTGCCTGCCGCATTGCAGACGATATACGTCTCGGTCGTCTCGAAATCCATCGCGCCGCGTTCCTTGCGCGCTGATAGCAGCACCTGGAACAAGTCATACAGGTCCTGCAGGTGCGGCAACAGGCCAATGCGGCGCTGCGCCTCCGGGCCACGGGTATTGCCGAGGATGGCCGCGACTTCGGTATAGGTCAGGCGCGCAGCCGAGTGGATAACGGCCGGGTAGAACTGGTAAGCGTGGATGTCGCCCTTCGCATTGATCACTGCGTCGCACACCAGCGTCAAACGATCGACATCGGGATTCAATGAGCACAAGCCGTTCGACAGCTTCTCGGGCAGCATCGGTATCACGCGCCGCGGGAAATACACGGAAGTGCTGCGCTCCAGCGCATCGACATCGAGCGCATCGTTGGGCTTCACATAATGGCTGACATCGGCAATGGCGACGATCAGGCGATAGCCTTTGGCTCGGCCGATCTTGACCGGTTCGCAGTAGACCGCATCATCGAAGTCACGCGCATCTTCGCCATCAATCGTTACCAGTGGCACATCGCGCAGGTCGACGCGGTCGGCAAGATCGGCTGCTTTCACCTCCGATGGCAGCTTCGCGGCCAGCGCCAGCGCGGCATCGGAAAATTCATGCGGTACGCCATATTTGCGCACCGCGATCTCGATTTCCATGCCGGGGTCATCGATATCGCCAAGCACCTCGGCGATCTTGCCCACCGGCTGCGCAAAGCGCGAAGGTTGCTCGGTAAGTTCTACACTGACCACCTGTCCGGCCTTGGCCTTGCCTGGTGCGCCTGCGAGCAGAATGTCGTGACTGATGCGCTTGTCCTCGGGCACGACAAGCCACACACCATTCTCCTGAACGAGGCGACCGATCACATGCGTGTTCGCACGCGACAGCACCTCGACAATCGAGCCCTCGGGGCGACCGCGTCGGTCGGTGCCGGTCACACGCACTTGGACCCGATCGCCATGCATTACTTTTTGCATCTCCTTGTCAGGCAAGAAGATGTCTTCGCCGTCATCAGGAATCAGGAAACCGTAGCCATCGCGATGTGCGGACACGCGACCTTCGATGAAGCTAGTGGTGTTCGCCAGTTGTATGCGTCCCTTGCGGTCCGGCTTGATCTGGCCGTCGCGTTCCATCGCGGCGAGGCGCCGGTTCAGACCATCGAGCTCTGCATCCTTGACCGACAGTGCTTTGGCGATCGCCGCCGGCGTTTGCGGTTCAGCGGCAGTGCGCAGGATGCCGAGGATCTCTTCACGGCTGGGAATACTGTAGGGATAGTGGCTCAAAAGGGGGCGCGCAGGATCAGGTAAAAAACATCGCTAGTGTAACGGACGCGCGACGGCGCTGCCGAAAAAGCGCGGCAGCCCGCGCGTTGCAGAGTATTTCAGAGGGAAATTCGCGTGGCGTATGTTGACATCTTTTGCCGATCCTCTATAATCTCGTCTTCTTCAAGCCCACGTGGCGGAATTGGTAGACGCGCATGGTTCAGGTCCATGTGCCGCAAGGTGTGGGGGTTCGAGTCCCTCCGTGGGCACCAAGCTTGAAAGACAAAAGGCCCGGTCGAAAGACCGGGCCTTTTGTCTTTCAAGCTTGGTTCGCAGTGCGGGGGTATACCCGTCCCTCCGTGGACGAGGGCGGGGTTTCGCGACGCATGCGTCGCGCCGCCCGAGTCGACTTCGCTTGCAAGCGAAGTCGTGGGAGACCATTGCACACGGTGAGCTCCTTAGTCAATCAAAGGCCCGGTCGAAAGACCGGGCCTTTTGTCTTTCAAGCTTGGTTCGCAGTGAGGGGGTATACCCGTCCCTCCGTGGACGACAGCGGGGGCGTAGCGGGGGTTTCGAGTCGCATGCGACTCGCCCGCGCAGCGGCATCGGCATGCAGGCCGATGCGCGCCCTGCAAGGGTCGCGACGCATGCGTCGCGCCGCGTGAGGCGACTTCGCTTGCAAGCGAAGTCGTGGGGGTCACTCCCTGACGAAAGATTTAGCACCTCAATTCCCTGAATCAGCTCGCCTTGCAAGCCAATCCGTAGGGATAGGTCGAGCTCCAACGGCACCACCATGGAATCGACGTTGCGCGCAAGGAAAGGCGCGGCGGACCAATGTCGACGTTTAGAGCCTGTCTCGTTAGGCCGCTGGCCGCGTTGCGCCTCCTTGCCGTACAGGTCGTACTGTCTGCGTCGGCGCGCCTTGCCATCGACCTAACGAGACAGGCTCTTGGTCTCTGTCCGAGTTTCCTACTCCTCCCAGGGATCAATCACCTCAGCTCCGGAATCAACAAAGTCTTTTACATTTCGCGTGGCTAGCTTGGCTCCGCGCGAAGTCACGATACCGGCAATCATCGCATCAGCCTGGCTGATGCTTTTACCAGCCAATCGCAAATGCGCCGAAAGACTGGCGTAAGCATCAGCTGCATTGGCATCGAAACTCAGCACACGTCCCGCGAATGCGAAGTCAAACAACTTATCGATTCGATGGCTCAGCTGTTCCCGCTTTCTTCCGTGCGGCAGGATGCGCAGGCCGTAAAGCATCTCGGCTTGCGTGATGGTCGTTGTGAACATCGAACTCGCAGGCAAGGAAGCGAGCCATTGTTTGACTGCGTGATGCGGCTCGTCCTTGATTGCCTCCGACAACACGTTGGTGTCGAGGATAATCATGCTGAAAAATCCGGCGGCTCACGCATCGGCTCGCGTGGTGGAAGCGCAAGTTCAACGCCATCGCCCGGCCCCAACGCGCTTCGAATCGCGTCCAGCATGGATCGCCCGCTTTCAGGCTCTGCATTCAGCGCTGTCCTCAGGATGTCACGCGCCTCTTCCTCCATCGATCGTCCATGCTCGGCCGCACGGACACGCAGCCGCTGCTTCAGTGGCTCGTCGATATTCCGAATCGTCATCGTAGTCATACCCATGACAGCCTCCAAATACTCAGAATTAGTGGCTATATTAGTCATTGACTGCAATGCAGTCAATGACTAATTATTGAAAATAACCTTTCTTTTCAGTAACTTAAATACAAAGGGACGCCGCAGCGCCCCTTTGATCCAACCGATACACCCAACCCGAATCAGCCTTTGGGCAGCTTGTCCGGCGTCATATCGTCATACACCTCGAACGGCTGATGTATCCACGGACTGTCTTCGAGGAAGTCAACGTAGTAATCCGGCTTCATCCCCGAGCAGGCCTTGTACCAGATCACGGCCGAACGCACCTCGGTCACCGAGGGGAAGTTTTCTTTCAGGTGCTGTTGCACCTCGTGCAGCGTGATGCCGGAGTCGACAAGATCGTCGATCAGCAGAATGCGGCCGGCGAGCGGCCCGGCAGTGGAGGTGATGCTTTGAGCGATGTCCAGTTCGCCACGCCGAGT
>JACCDH010454510.1_pt1 | contig 45170 bp, 52 predicted proteins | sample 7442481 | NCBI WGS metagenome assembly JACCDH01 (sample SAMN15323433, study PRJNA562643) | freshwater metagenome | isolation source: river surface water | place: USA:Blue River Watershed | collected 2017-08-15 | reverse complement strand
GTTATCTCTTGAGGCCCGGAGCCACCTCCGCCGCAGGCGATGAGGGATAGAGTGAGAAGAGATAACAACAAAGGTTGAAAAATGCTTCGTAGGAAGCTCATGGGAACGACAGGAGCTGTTTTCATAGGTGTTTGGCTATAAATAATTATTTTGTGTTAATTGTAGCTCTAATGAATTACAAAGTAAGTTAATATTACTATTTATTGAAACGTTCCGTGATTCACTGAGGCTAGTTGGTTTAAGTTGAGCTCGCAGTCTCGGCCTGTTGGGCGAATTGCCGCCAGTAGTTCGCCCCCGCCTCGGCCGGCGGGATGCACCGATGGGTTCGAGAATTCGGATATTGTTGAAACAGTGCACCCATTGCAGGGTGGCCAGCTCCATGGACTTCCTGGATTTTCAAGGCGCCCGGCGGTGGATTAACTCGGCCATGTATCGCCAGTTGATGGTTTCGGCTAGCGCGTTGTCTTAGCTGCCGAAGTACTAATTGGCGTGACTTGATCGAAGTGCATGACTTTGCGACGACTTGGATGCGGTCTTACATCCTCGACCGCCCAAACATGGACTTGGGCGGGTTCACTCCTAAGCAGCGGCTGGACATGGCTGCATAACATTTCTACTTCTGCGCCCTCAGGCGCTTTGGGTTATCGTGAAAGCATCTTCATGCTTGGTGTGAACCATTCAAAAAACAGGGGGAAAGCGACCTTTCTGACGGTATTAATCATCCCCGCGCTCAAACCTCGTGCTCCCACAAGGTTGATTGGCTAATCCTCACCGCCTCGCGCGGGTCTGCCTCAACCCATCTTTGATACGGCGGATCTGATCGCGAACAAATATGTCTAACGCTTCAGCTTCGGACATTTACTCTGAGGTTGAAATTCACATTATCTGGCCTCACCCAAGTTGTACAGTCTTGTAAAAGATTCATGGAGGGTTGACGATGCTTAAGATTTTTCGTGTTGAGTTGCCGTCAGGCGGTGCCGAGCGGATGGAAGCAGATTTTGTGCAAATTCGAGATGGGTGTTTGATTTTTTCAAAAGTTCCCCCACGCAGTGAGCTGCGAGAAGAAGACCCCCGAGTGTGCAAAGCATTTGCACCAGGTTGTTGGAGTACTGTCGAAGAAATTGTCCCTTGAGGCAGCCTACCTAAGACTTGACCGGGGTCAAAAACTGCTACAAAATAGTTACATCTATGCTGTATCAGACAACCAACAAATTTTTAGAAGTTCGCCGCGCAAAAGCTATCGCAGCTATGGCAGAACCAAATGTTGCATTAACGATGTCAATCGCAAACTTCAAGATTGAGGACCTTGAACCTACGGCAGAGTCAATTGAAGATGAGAAGCGCGTCATCCGCGGCGAACTCTCAGGTGATGCGCTTCGGCAAAAGTGGGTGGCCGAGTTGCCTTCAAGGACAAATAAATGAACCCCGAACGCCAAGATCCTTACCTCATTCCTGGCACCAATGTCCTGATCAATAACTTTAACCTCACGGACAACCACGAGTTGTCAATTCAGGAAGAAAGACTTTCAAAACGGCGCACTAATGAATTGACCGCCCTTGGCATCACTGGCGAGTTCGATTTGAATCATCTCAAATCCATTCATCAATATTTGTACCAAGACATTTATGACTGGGCTGGTGAAACCCGCGTGGTAAGCCTTTCTAAGGAAGGAGTCGTTTTTGAGAGTCCATGTAGGATCGACTCTGCGGTCTATGGCATTCATCGTCTGCTCAAGCAAGATAACTTCCTTAAAGACTTGGCTCGCGTTGAATTTGCTGAAGGATTGACCAAGTTTTACAAGATGTGGTACTCCGTGCATCCCTTTCGGCAGGGCAATGGCTGCACTATTCGAATATTGATGGGGCAGCTCGCTGCCAACGCAGGTTGGATGCTTGATGTGCAGCGGATTGCGAATGTTGGCGGGCAGTGGGATGAAGCTTCGAAGAAATGTTTAACTGACGACCTCTCCATGGTGGCTAGGATATTCGCGCACGCTGTAAGGGACCCTAGGGCAATTCTTTTCGAGCACGCTGAAAGCAAGAACGCTTTGCGCATTTATCCCGACCTAGAGGAGGCATTCAACGCTTTGGATGCAGTTCAAAGGACGCTTAAAGATCAGGATATGTCACCTGATAATCAAGACATCTTCGTGAAAACCTTCAGAAATCAAATTTGTGCGAAATTAGATGAAGGAACACGACATTTTGATAACGCTGTGATAAGTCAAGCAACCCTCATTGCGAAGCAATCAGTGGGGACGAAGATAGCTCACTAAAAAGCAATTACGCATGCTTCTACAGCGGGGGCGTTGTCGTTGATCTGTAATGTTTTTGCGGTTGCCGAAATGTGACTAACCCTAAAACTTATTTAACCTAAATTTAATGCTTGCAGTGATAGTCAGTCTTATAGAGTAGCCCGTGACCACCATCACCTGTGAAGTCGTCGACCTGAGCGGTGATTACCTAATACGCAACAATCCTAACGAAAGCTTCAAAATGATCTGTGAATGTGCCTACGGGTTTTGGGGAAACTATATTCATGTGTCCAAGTGGCGCGTAGATACCCAATGAATGTGGTTTTCGGGGTCGGAGGATTCTTGTTGCAGTTCTTTCCAATGAGTGTTTTCCTAAGGACTGCACTCCTAAATGGAAAACCGCAAGCTTCTGACTGGCTGTATGCATTTATGTGGGGTGGCAGTGCATCCATCTTACATTTAGCGTTACTCACTTTTTTTTCACGAGATAAACCACTGAACAGAATAATTCTTGGAGTTAATTTGTACCTAATTATTGGAGGTATCGCAGTTGTTACGAATCAGACTGCATTATTGAATTTGCTTAAGATTTTAAAAGAAAGTGGCATTTTCTTATGCTTGCTGGTTGTTGGAGTCTCTACCACTTTCGCTTCAAAGGCTGGCTTTGTCGGTGTGACTGAACCATCTATGAGTAAAGATATTAGGAGTTATTCCATTTGGCTAATCATTTTGACCTGTGCGGCGATAACTGCATCTTTCTTGTTCAAAGGACAGATGATCGTTTCAGCTGCAGCTCCATTAATCTCCCTCAGCGCAGCTGTTCAGCTTTTTAAAAGACGATTACAACTCGGCTACTGGCTTTGATCGCCTACCATTAGGTCATGTTAGTTGAACAAAATCGACTGTCGCAAACCTTTATGCGTTTCTTCAACTCTGAGAAGTTGAGTGGAATTCTGATTCTCATTTTTACGCTTGTTTCTCTTGCGATTGCCAACTCGACAATTGGCCAGCCATACTCAGATTTTTGGCATTCGCTGATACTTGGATTAACCATCGAACAATGGGTCAACGACGGGTTGATGGCCATTTTTTTCTTGTTCATCGGACTTGAATTAGAGCGCGAGCTGTACAACGGTGAGTTATCCAATTTTAGAAACGCTCTTTTGCCCATACTTGCTGCCTCTGGGGGTATTGGGCTGCCTGCACTGATTCATTTTTATCTCAATGCAGGCGCCCCTACTCAGTCAGGCATGGGCATACCCATGGCTACAGACATAGCATTTGCACTTGGTGTTTTGGCATTGCTTGGACATAGAGTTCCTGCTTCGTTGAAAGTTTTTTTAACTGCGCTAGCCGTGATAGACGATCTTGGCGCAATCATGGTGATTGCCTTCTTTTATACCGCAGAACTCTCTCTATCCTATCTGTTTGCTGCTGTTGGCGTGTTTGCATTATTGGCTGTGATGAACCGAACATTACGAATAAATTCCCTAATGCCCTTCTTGATTGCAGGCGCACTCATGTGGTTTCTCATGCTGAAGTCAGGCGTTCATGCAACTGTTGCAGGTGTTTTACTGGCTCTCGCTATTCCCTACTCAAGCAAGCTGAAAGGTGAAGATTCACCCTCTCATAAGCTTGAGCATTTCTTGCAAAAGCCCGTCGTTTTCGTGATATTGCCTGTATTTACTTTAGCAAATACAGGTATCAGCATTGGAGCAAACTGGGTTGACGAGCTCAGCAGTACGAACAGTTTGGGGATCTTGATAGGTTTAGTTATAGGTAAACCGCTAGGCATCGCAATGTTTACGGCCATTGCTTTGCGACTGAAAATTTCCAAACTACCATCAGAACTAAATTGGAAACATATCGTGGGTGCAGGACTTCTTGGTGGAATTGGTTTCACCATGTCAATTTTCATCGCTAATCTGGCTTTCGTAGATGACGCGGGAATAATGAGTTCTTCAAAAATTGCAATTTTATTTGCGTCGCTAACAGCTGGGATTTTGGGATTCTTATGGTTACGGTTGTGTGAACACAATTCGACTTCATCCCTTTAAGTACTGCAACTCGCACACCAGACTGTGTAATTAGTGATTGCGTTTTTCGCCACCACAGCACTCTCCCTCTTCATCTGTTAGCAGCTACAGACATATTTGCATTACTGGGATTGATGAGATGAGCATCGTGATTAAATTCTCTACTGCCATTCCTTCAAAGGTGGCAGTGCAATAGTGCAAAGCAGAAAGTAGGAAACGATTAGGCTGCTCCAAACGACGGAACTAAATTAGCCAAAAAGCGCTGAGACTCTAGCAAAAATCTCGACCATAGCATCAGCAGGAAAGGTGTCGACCTTGCGCCCATTGCGTCCCGAAGTATCAAACACTCGAGAATGATCACAACGAACAATACCAGTGATGCCTGTCAAAGGCACTGCAAAACCAAAGCAACGAGTGAAATCAGCGCCATTTGTAATTGGAAAATAAGCCATAGTAGCTGTAAGCCTATCTGCCTTTGAAGCCACAAATCATGCAGCAACGGCATGTTGAACAAATATCACACGATGTTGTTCGCTGTCACCTAGTAGGTCATGTTTACGCAGAAGACATTGAGCGTTGCAATGCAATAAGCATATTAAAAGTTGTTTGTTCTTGAACTTACAACATCAACAAACCACACATGACTCTGAACGCACCAAGCCTAAACGGTTGCTGATCATGAGTGCTTAATTCCTCTGCTTTTGATTCTTGAAAATGGAGGAAATTTCGGAGGGTGAGGCGCTGAACTTCATTTGTCAAATCAAGTTTGATGATGGTTGTCCTCGGAAAATTTGATTGGTATTGACAGAGAAATTACCTTAGATTAGGGCGTATAAAAACTATCTATAAGAGCTTCTATGCACAGAGATTTTCATGCGCCGCTGTCCTTCGCAGAAAGCAGTGAAACACCAATTGCCAATCAATTAATGGAGTTGAGAAAAGCGGCAACTTTGTCGTTCCACGCCCTGCCATTGTCAGGGGGAGCCTCAATACAAAACTCATTTCTTCGGGAAAAGTATGTGGGGCTTTTCGGTGAGAGCTATCTTCGAACAGAGCTCACCATTACAGGGAAAAACTTTGACTCATTATTTTTCCCAGAAAGCGTGATCAAAAGATCGGAAAAACTAGCTGCATGTTTGTACGGTGCAGATCAGACCCTTTTTATCACCACCGGAACGACGACCGCTAATCAGATCGCAATTACAGCACTTAGTCATTCAGGTGCACGCGCTTTAATGGATAAAACTTGCCATCAATCACTTCATTTTTCACTCAATGCACTGGGTGTAGACACTGATTACCTTGAGCCATCCACAATTTGTGCAGAAACTGGAAGAGTATTTTTCGAGTTGGACACCTTGCTTGATAAGACACGGCGCGCAGACGATGCTGGGAAGCCCTACGATTTGGTCGTATTAAATGCGCATTCGTATGACGGTATTGTGTACAACATCCCAATGATCATTAAAGCGTTGTTGAATACTGGGACGACAACGCGTCGTTTTTTAATTGACGAAGCATGGGCAGGTGCAAACCCCTTTTCAGACCAATTGCGGCAATGCACATCCAAAAATGCGGCGCTACTCAGAAAAGAACATGAAGGCCTATGTATTGTTGCAACTCAATCGGCTCATAAGGCATTGAGTTGCCTTCGACAGGCATCCATGTTGCACATGTATGGATCAGAGGAGATGGTTCTCAAATTACGTACAGCTCGCTATCGTATTCATACTTCATCTCCGAGCTATCCAATACTTGCATCGCTAGATCTTGCGCGTGCACAGATGAGTTGCGAAGGGAATGAACTGGTTCGAAGAGCAACATCACTTGCAAAGGAGTTTGCTGAGAACATCGAAATAGATCCTGGTTTGTCAAGTTACCAAATCAATTCGTATTCTTTACCAGTCTTATCTCCGCACATGGTCGCTGATCCAACCAAGATTTCACTAAATGTTTCAGAGCTCACATCCTCAACTTTGGAGTTCCGTGACCTCATCTACGCAAACTATGGCATCTACATTAATCGCGTAACGAAGTCATCACTGTTGCTCAATTTTCATATTGGCATCACAAGCGATGGACTACAGAAATTACTAAACGCATTACGAGAATTACAGCTCCGCTTTATTCCCGAATGGCTGTCGCGCCCCGTGTCTGATGCGTTCATCGTTCCATACCCGCCTGGAGTTCCGATTGCGATACCCGGAGAGAAGATGACCCCTCAACTTCGAAGTCAGATTCGCAATCTCACACGCTCTGGTTCGAGCGTGTTTTTTGTCTAAACGAATGACCTGTAAGGTGTTGATGTGATTCCGCTCGAAAAAATATTCATGTTTTCAGTCACTATGCCACACAGGGCTGCTGTCGTGTCTGGTAAGGATGTTTTGACTTGGCACGACTTTTATCTAAAGACACGAGTCTGTATTCAATATATACGCCAACATTTTGACAATGAACCACCTAAGCAGGCATGCATTGTGTCACCTAACCGATTGGAATTGATTCCATGGATGGCAGCCCTGTCAAGTCTAGGCGTACCTGCGATTGGACTCGATTACTCCCTCTCGACACAGTCAATACAAGATTTTCTTTGCGAACTAAAAGTAGACATTGTTCTATTTTCAACTATCAGTTGTCACGAGATTTCTGATGGATCAGCGTTCCGGTTTCACTCCGTATTTAATATTGATCTTGATTCAAAATCAACTTTGATTGGTGCAGAAACAGGTAGTGTGATTAATCTTGAGAAATTAATTGTTTCGCGCCCAAGATTTCGCTCCATCGGTCTTACTTCAGGTACAAGCGGGACGCCTAAGGTAGTTGTGCGCAACAAATCATTTGATCAACAAAGATTTAAGTTTTTCACGGAAAAATATGCATTTGAAGCTAAAGACCGATTCTTAGTAAGCTTGCCTTTGTATCACGCCGCCGGCAATGGTTGGGCTCGCATGTTTATGTCCATAGGGGCTACGATTTATCTTGCCTCCGCCGATTCTCCAGTAGTTTTGAGCGACATAATTAAAGAACAAAAGATCACTGCAACGGTGATGACACCCCCCCTTTTAGATCAAGTTTTGGATCAATTGGGCCAGTCAATTGATGAGCACGCAAAACTGTCATTGCGTTGGTTGTTAGTTGGTGGGAAACATTTCGGAGTTCATCAAAAGATTCGTGCACTTAAGCAGCTGGGAATGGTTGTCTACGAATACTACGGAACGACTGAAACCGGCGTGAACACAATCGCCGAACCAGAAGATATGCTTGAAGTGCCAACAAGTGTTGGGCGTAGTTTTGAAGGTAATTCGATTGCCATCATCAATGCAGAAGGCGTTTTATTGGCGCCCTACAGGATAGGTGCCGTAGCGGTTTCTAGTTACATGAATATGGATCACTATGGAGATGGTAATGCGAACTCTATACAACTAGAAGACAAGCGATACCTCATCACTCCTGACCAAGGATATTTGGATGAGCAAGGGAGGCTTTTTTTAATGAATCGTGCAGCCAATGCTGCCGATGAAACACCAATTTATCTTTTAGAGGACGAAATCCGAGAGTTACCGTATGTTTCAGATGTTGCTCTATTGCATAGAGCTAGTGCCACGATTGATTGTGCAATTGTTCTGAACAAAACGGCTCCTGAAAAACAGCATGTCTTAGGTGCCGTTCGCAAGCTCATTTCAAATCGACAACATACTCTTGGTGATTTTCGCTTGCTATTGACGATTCCCTACAGCCTTACAGGCAAGATTCGTCTGTGCGAATTGCGGTCACTTTTTTCAACTCAATAACAACTCATAGGAGTCCTCAATGGAACATCCAAACTATCTCAAAGGTGTATTCTTCTGTTTAGTAGCAACTCTGTCGTGGGGCGCCATGTTCCCAGTGATGACTCATGCACTCGACAGAATAGACCCTTTTACTTTTACAGCACTTAGATACTCTATTGCTGGTATTGCATTCATCATCCTCCTTTATGTCAAAGAAGGGGGTGAAGCATTTGTTGTCAAACGCCAAGAAACCATCCTCGCCTGGTTATTCGGGTCAGCTGGATTCGCGGGATTTGGTTTCTTAGTCTTTTACGGACAACAACTAGCCGGGGCGACAGGCGCACTAACTGCGTCTATCATGATGGCTACCATGCCGCTTCAGGGCCTATTAGTTACATGGATATTTCGCGGAGTGAGACCGCCTTTGTTTTCAATCGCGTTTATATGCTTGTCTTTCTTTGGTGTGCTTCTAGTTATTTCCAAAGGCGATTTTTCTGCATTGCTCCAACCACAAAATTATTCTGCCAACATACCACTGATACTTGGTGCGCTTTGTTGGGTGCTTTATACCTTTGGGGGGAGCTATTTCCCCAAATGGTCTCCATATAAGTACACAGCCATCACGACGACTCTAGGCTTAACAACAGTCTATGTTGTTACTGGCCTGCTGCTCATTTCTGGCTTCGTTGACATGCCCTCAAGGGAGACTCTTGTTTTCGTCGTGCCACACCTGCTATATATGTCACTGATTGCTGGTTTTGTTGGAGTATTGGCTTGGAACATGGGCAACAAGATCCTCACACCTCTTAATGGTGTTCTGTTTATGGATGTTGTACCAGTTACTTCCTTCATTGTGTCCGCCGTAACTGGGTTAATTCCAACAAATGTGCAATTGGGTGGCGCCCTTTGTACTGCGACAGCTTTGGTAATGAACAATTTATTTCAACGTCACAGAATGAACAAACAAACTGTGTCCTCAGCCGTTAAAAGTGCATTAGTTGTCCCTATCCGAAGTACTACGCACCCCAAGAGAGTGACATAGACCTTCGTGAGAAATCAGCAAATATGTGTCCAATCGTGACGATATTTGCTAGCTTTCCCAGATTTCATCTATGACTTGTAGAACCGCTTGCAACCTGGTCGTGTCCGCTTTTTCCTTTAAATAAGCAAAGTAAATATGACTCACTTCGATGCCTGGCTCCCAAAGAACGACTTCACCATTAGCTTGAGCCTCCAAAGCAACATCCTCACGCAGCAAGGTCAAACCCATGCCAGATGCCACAAGGCTACGCAAAGTGTGTTCTTGATCCGCTTCAACAAATGTTTGCGGTTTCACCTGATGCCTTTCAAACATTCGATTTGCAAGAAAGCTAAACGAGCACTTTTCTGGCGTAGAAATCCACGGCAATGTCGCAATCACTTTCCAATCTTTAGACTCGATGCGATTTTTCCAACTCGAAGGGGCGACTATCCTGAGTGCAACTGGTGCGACTTCATGCGACTCAAGTCGGTCATTATTCGGAGGACCTATCACATACCCAGCCTCAATCTGTCCCTTCAAAATCCATTCAATGACATCGCCGGATATTCCATGCGTGAAACTGAGCCGCAAGCGAGGGTGACGATCTGTCAAGAGTTGGACTGTCAATTTGAGGTTGAGTATCGATGGCGATGCAATCGTCCCGACACGAAACTCCCCCGCCACATCATCCCGCAACGATTGCGCTTGACTCGAAATTTGATTGACGGCCGCTAGTGCTTGTTCGGAATGTGCAAGAAGAATTTTGCCTACCTCAGTTAATTTCATACCGCGAGCTATGCGGATGAACAGTTGTAGTCCTAATTCCTCTTCAAGTGCTTTCAGTTGCCCACTTACAGCTGGTTGACTTAGGCAAAGAATGTCCGCAGCACGAGTTAAGTTCCCTTCATGTGCGACTGTTACAAATGTACGTAATTTATTTAAATCCATCTAATCTGTGTTTTTATTTCCGAGGAAATTTACCTATGCTTGTTCGCATCTACGATATCTTAAAAAACGCCCTCTACTCAAAATGTGTTCATATGAAAAATCGAATACTGATCTGGGGTAGACGTTCAAACGAACGCCATAAACTTAGTCTCATGTCAGAAAGAGAACTTTGGGACATAAGAGTTTCTCTCTCTGATGCTCATAAAGAAATTAATAAAAAAATTTGGCACCCATAATTCGATGAATATCCAAATTTATCCTGGGCCCATCGCCCTTGAGACTTTTGACTTCGCCGCTTGCAGCTGCACGGCGTCAAAACTGTCAAAGAATTTCACATGCACGACTATCGGGCAAGTGAGTTGTTAGTGCTAAATTTCAGAGCAAAGCATTAAATCGCTTTATCGTAAGCAGACTTACGCCTTGTCGACTCCAAACTTCATCAGACATGCATGATTTCTAAATCTTATACAAACTATCTTGTAGATGGCAGAACCTTCAGATAGCACAAAGTAATTGATACCTTCTACCAGTAAGTTAACCATGGCTGTGTAAATTTTTAATTTCCTGTACCACTCAAGCAGAGATGACTTCTATAGCAGTTACAGCGATTCACGAACAATCTGTCATTTGTGAATTGCGGCAATAAACTTGTGGATGATTACGCCCCCCAGCTGAATGCAGAAGTAATCTTAGAAGTTAAATAAATTAAAAGTACAACTTCTAATTTTTTGAGTCCCACCAGCTAGAATTTCGTTTTTTTTTAGGTAAAAGATTGCTATGCAAATCATGTCGGTTCATGTGAAAAAATTTCAAGGCGACTATGACACCAAGACAAAATGTCTAACAGTAAAAATTGTTAAGGGAAATGTTCTGAAAACAGAGATAGATGAATTTGAGTTTAAAGTTGAACTGACTTTCGATCCAGAAGCCACTTGGTTAATGGGTGAGATGGTAGATACACTTAGGAAAAGTTCGCTGCATGAATTTGGCACTGAGCCAAGTCTTTTGCCATCAAGCGATTGAGATAACAGGTTCTTCATGCTGTTTGTCATGACCTAGATGGGGGATGTATTGCATTTCTATGCCCAGTTTGGTTTGCACAAACTGTACACCTTAAAGCTCGTCACTGGCGCTCAGATTGTCTCTTTGAGTTTCGTTTGTTCTTTAACATCTGCTCAGGCACAAAATATCGTTTCATTACCAGATCCCGCTGCATTGCATAGATTTGGGTGGGAAGTTGGAGCCTATGACTGTGGACGGTAAGGGGGAAAGACTCCTATGTGTTCTTGCAAATCGACGGATCGACGCGTGGGAGTTGTTTCGTCATGATCACAAACATGTAACTCCAGATTAAATGTCAGCGAGATTGGTAAACAAGATATGTTGTCTACTTCCAAGCTGGTCGGATACTGAATAATCCAGCGTTTGTAGCAAAACAGTACAGGTATATGTTGACATTAGAACTGCGTTTGCTTATGTTGCAGTAGTGTTAACTTTCGGACCGGGGAAAGATGGGATCGTTTGGATGGCATCATAGCCTATGGCAATGGATCCACTTGCCGCTAAAGGATGGTTGATGAGTTCCCGTACATGCCAATCTCTTGTTCTGCGACTTCCTGTGGGTTAACCATCGTCGCAAACATTTACAAGCCTATAGGAATTGCAGTTTTGAGAATTAGCCGTTACGAGGAATCTATGAACTTGATGGAATTGCTAGTAGCCGTTCCGGTTCTCAAAATCGTTACTGTATCAATGATCAGATTAGTTTGAGAAGCATTAAATGGTAAATCTGCCAACGTGGTTTTTCAGCTTATGGCGTTGGTTCATTGCGAAAACTCAATGGATGACGGCAAAGTCATCTAAAACGAAGGCGTATCCCGTTGGTACTCCACCAAACAACAATCACCCCCTAGCGATTGGTTCCAAGGCATATGCCACGGTAGTGATACCTGCGCTCAACGAAGCTAAATGTATTGCTGAAGTCGTAGCCTTTGCCTTAGCAGATCCTGCTACAGCGGAGGTCATCGTCATCGATGACAGTTCCATTGATAGTACTGTTGAGAAAGCGCGAGCTGCTGGAGCCACAGTGTTGACAAGTAGCATGTTAGGAAAAGGGGCTTCAATGTTTGATGCGGTTACACCTGCTCAGTGTAATTTTCTGGTGTATTTAGACGGCGATCTCACCGGCTTGCGCAGCGGCATCATCACGGATTTGTGCGCGCCGCTTCTGCGTAATGAAGCTGACTTTATAAAGGCGCGTTTTGGTCGTGGGGGTGGTCGCGTTACGGAATTGACAGCGAAACCGATGATAAAGATATTTTTCCCTGAATTAGCGAAATTTTCACAACCCTTAGGCGGCATCATAGCTGCGAAAAAATCTTTACTTCAAACGCTAACGTATGAGGATGGATACGGCGTAGACATTGGCTTGCTTCTGGACGTTCATCTTGCAGGCGCAAAACTGGCAGAAGTCGATATCGGATCACTCGAACATGACAGCCAACCGCTTAACGATTTAACTTTGATGGCAAACGAAGTTGGCCGGGTCATCTTTGATCGAGCTAAATCGGCAGGCAGATTGAATGTAGATCAAATCGCTGAGATGTTTGAGCTACAACGACAAGCGATGTCAAGCATTGACTATGTTTTGACTCGACGCAAAGCACGCCAACGTCTTCTCTTATTGGATATGGACGGCACCGTTACGCAATTGTGTTACGCAGTAGAGCTGGCTCATGTCACTGGACAAGAGTCAGCTCTTGTCCAGATTCTTAATGAAAGCAATAAATCAGCAACTACCCGCAGCGAGAGTATTGCCAAACTGTTTCAATATGTTCATAAGAGAATGTTTGAGCAAGTTGCTCGTAACATGATTCTTCGACCCGGAGTTATCGAGTTTGTGAATCAAATGCGACGGCGAGGGTTTATGGTCGGCGTAGTAAGTAATAGCTTTTTTGTAGCAGCGGATATTATTCGGCGCAGGATATTTGCAGACTTTGCAATGGCACACACGATTGACTTCAATAACGATGTCTGTACAGGGCGAATTAAGATCAACTCTGGTTTCATTTCAACCATTCAAGATGTGCCCTCATCCATATGCAAGAGTAATGTGCTTCTTCGATTCTTAAACGAAACTAGTTCTCCGGCAATCGATTTGACTTGGGTAGTTGGTAACAGTCTGGATGACCTGGAAATGATGCGTTTGGCGGACCGTGCATTTGCCATAGATTCGAAATCACACGCTTTAGCCGCAGATCCAAGCATCACACCAATTGGCTCGTTTGAAGAGCTATTGATGTTGTTGCCAAACTATGAATTGATTGAGGATCCAACTTCGTAAACACTTGTAGCCGGCAGCAGTGAACCTCCCCCGGAGTCCAGGAGGCTCCTTATTCTGAGAAGAAGAAGCTTTGAGCAGGAAGAAGTCCAATCGTTTTTTCCCCCAAGGTTCATGAACGCGCCGTTCGGATGGGACAAGACACAAGGGTGAATACTTCTCCCTGTGGGCGTGCATTGAATCCCTTGCTCCCAAGATTGGCTGCGGGCCCCAAACGCTCAACGACTGGGTCAAACAGCATGAGATCGACATGTGGCGGTTCAAGGTGTCAATCGGATTCCTGAGCAAATATGATGGCCGAGGCCTTTGCCAAGATGTCGCGCTCCTGTGTGACTTGGCGCAATTGGCGACGCAACTGAGCAAGCTCTCGTCGCTCCGCCGTTGTCAGTGGTGCATCAGGCAGTCCACCACCTAGCTCGTCGGCTTTGACTTGGCGAATCCATGTGCTGATGCTGGTTTCGTGGCAACCAAACTCTTTGGCGAGTTCACTTGGTTTGCGGCCAGCTTTGACCAATTCCACCATTTGTTGACGAAATTCAGGTGCGTACGCCTCTCCTCTTTGGCTCATTTTTAACTCCTTTGACAGAACAATAATGTGTCCGGTCTAAAGGGGCAACTCCAGATGCTCTTCGCGGCAGTACATCTGAGCGCGCATCAGATCACGACGACCGGCGGTAATTTGAAGCAACTCCCAAGGCACTCGCGGACCCTTACGGTCACCTACGGACATCTGAAGGTTGCCAATGGAAGTTACTAACAAACGCGAAATTGGTGGTGGGATACGAGCGTGGGTTCAAAACTGCTCTTCCAACACATACCCATGTTTGCAGAAGATTGCGCAACTCACCCAATAATCGGCTTGTGCTCCGCCCGCTCGGCAACAGACACAAAGGTACGCAAATCCGATCCCACATAGAGTTGACGTGGTCGCACAATTTTGACAGCTGGATCTGTAATCATCTCATTCCAATGAGAAATCCAACCAGCGGTACGTGCCACGGCAAATTGCGCCGTAAACATCGATAGCGGAATACCAATGGTTTTGAGAATAAGGCCAGAATAAAAATCAACATTGGGATAAAGTTTTCGCTCAATGAAAAATTCGTCACTGAGTGCAATGCGCTCTAACTCTAGCGCCATTTTAAACAGAGGGTCATCCTTCTTCCCATATGCTTCAAGAACTTCGTAGCAATATCGTTGCAAAACTTTTGCACGTGGGTCGTAAGTTTTATAAACCCGGTGTCCGAAACCCATCAAACGATAAGGATCATTTTTATCCTTAGCACGTTTAATTATGGCAGGGATATTTTCAATAGACCCGATTTCGTTGAGCGTATGAAGTACACCTTCATTTGCGCCACCATGCAAAGGGCCCCAAAGAGAGGCAATGCCAGCAGCGATACAGGCATAGGGATTCGCACGGCTCGAACCTACTGAACGCACCGTAAATGTCGAAGCGTTTTGCTCATGATCGGCCTGCACGATCATCACAGCGTTAAATGCGCGCACGCCAGCTGAATTGAGTTTAAATGGCTCACATGGGACAGCAAATAACATCTGCATGAAGTTTGAAACAAAATCGAGATCATTGCGTGGATAAATTAACGGCTGTCCAATAGAATACTTGTAAGCCATCGCTGCAATTGTTGGCATTTTGGCAATCAAACGGTGCGCCACAATTTTCCGGTGTTCGGCATTAAATATATCAAGCGTGTCGTGATAAAAAGCAGACAAAGCACCCGTCATGCCGCACATGACAGCCATTGGGTGTGCATCGAGTCGGAATCCACGCAAAAAATACACCATTTGCTCATTCACCATTGAGTGATAAGTAATATTATGTTGGAACTCAGTCTTCTGACTGGGCGTTGGCAATTCACCATTCAGCAGCAACCAAGCCACATCCAGATAGTCACAGTTATCAACCAACTCATCAATTGAATAGCCGCGATATCGAAGAATTCCCTCGTCTCCATTTACATATGTGATTGCCGACTTACAAATTCCCGTGTTCATCAATCCAATGTCCAGGGTGCAAACACCAGTTTTTTTATGAAGATCGGCAATATCGAGCATCTCCGGTCCATTAGTTGGTGTCAGAACAGGAAATTCCTCTTTCTTATCTAGAAAAGGCAACGAATTTTTCGTTAAATCATTACTAATTTGAGATGGCATCATTTTGCTCCTATGAGTGAACAGTTGGGGATGGTGTTTAAAAAGCTCAGTTGTACTCCAAAAGGTGCAACGACAAATGATTCTGAGAACTTAAATATTACAACAACAACATGGTCTGAATCGGGCGGGAGCATCACGCTGATAGATTTGATTGGACAAATTCCATGCGACGAGTCCATTGCCTCTGTCAGTACCTATGGGGCTTATGACATCAAAAGATGGAGGCTGTGTGAAAACCCTCTCCCTGCCTGAGGCTGAACTCGGGAGTCAATATGTCGAGATACATCGAAGGGCAGGACAGGCAGCAGGTCACTTTGTTACCTGAGTGCCTAGATGACTTCATTGCAGAGGACAACACGGTTCGGATCGTGGACGTCTTCATCAATGAGTTGGACTTGGTTGGCTTGGGTTTCGACGGTGCAAAACCGGCGACAACGGGCAGGCCCTCGTATCATCCCTCAGTGCTGCTAAAGCTGTACCTCTACGGATACCTCAACCGTATCCAGTCCAGCCGTAGGCTGGAGCGAGAATGCCAGCGCAACATGGAACTGATGTGGCTGATCGGTCGCCTCGCCCCTGACTTCAAGACCATCGCAGACTTCCGTCGCAATAACGGTAAGGGCATTCGCAATGTCTGCCGACGCTTCGTGATGCTGTGCCGCGAGTTGAAGCTATTCAGTGATGCTGTCGTGGCTATCGACGGCAGCAAGTTCAAGGCGGCCACCAACTTTGGCTGCGGCAGCTCGCGCGAGCATGCGGTTTGGGCGCTGGTGGACTTTGGAATACGTGCGGTGGCTTCTCCGCGCTTTGGTGAGATTTTCCGAACCAACTGCGTGCGCAATGGTGTGCTGGCCGCGATCATTTCCGACGAGGCCTATGCGCGCCTAGCGGCGTTGGCTCGCGAAGGCGGTCAGGGCTTGGAGCTCAGCTTCGATCTGGAAAGCGGCGTGATCTGCGGAGAGGACCTGGAAGTCCCGTTCCAGATTGACACGGGTGACCGCGAGCGGCTGCTCAAAGGCCTGGACGAGATATCCGAAACCCTGACCCATCTGGACGCGATCAAGGCGTTCGCTCATCGCGATGCCGAGCGCCGCCCCTGGCTGGACTGGACCCCCTGGGCTTCACCCTCCGAAACTTCTCGGAGTTCATTCTCATGAGCTTCTACGAACACCACGTTTTCTCCTGCTGCAACCAGCGCGCCGCAGGAGAAAGCTGCTGCAAAAACCACAACGCCGAAGGCCTACGCGCCTAGGCGAAGCAGCGCATCAAGGAGATGTTACCCATACGCGGGCTGCTCAATGGCAAAGGAAGCAACCGCTTGTTCAATGGCGCTGTCCACGCGATTCTTGAGTACCGGCTTTTTGCGGCTTGTTAGTGTCTACACGACATGCCTTATGAAAATATGGATTCGGTTCCTACCCACTTCTTTGCCGACTTAAGGATTTTCAGCATTTCCAGGATGTCGGTACGCTTTAGGCTCGATGTGGCGCACTGCAACAAATAAGAGTAAATAAGTACCTATATTTAGTAATAAACTTTATTTTGGTAGTAGTATGTAATACATAAAACCTTATTCGAAATAAAGTACCTATGCAAAAGTTGCCAATGAAAACGGCAAATATGGCTATCCCAACCTATCGACAACCTGGCAACTCACCACTGTTTTTGCTCTGGCTAATCATTCTGCTTGCGCCAATCGGCCAGATGGCCATCGACATCTATGTCACTGCTCTGCCGTTAATGGCCCAATCTTTCGGTGTAGGTAGCAAGCAAATCCAGCTCAGCGTATCAGCCTATTTGATCGCCTTCGCCACTGGCCAGCTAATCTACGGCCCGTTGAGCGATGCTATCGGTCGCAAACCGGCTCTGCTCGGTGGTATCTTGCTTTACTTGTTGGGCAGCATACTGGCCATTGGCACTGATTCGCTGGATGTTTTCGTCTTTGCTCGCGTACTACAGGGCTTAGGTATCACTACTGCTTCGGTAGTGATGAAGGCGATCGCCACTGATAATTTTAAGGGGCCACAGTTGGCCAACACCATGACTTATATGGTCATAGCTTGGGGCATGGGTCCGATTATTGCTCCGGTGATTGGTGCTCAGTTGCAGACTTTGTTCGGCTGGCGGAGCAATCTTTATTTCCTCGCCGGTTATGGCGTGTTGCTGTTCCTGCTGGTGGCTCTGGGCTATCGCGAGTCGCTGCCCCAGCCGGTACCTCTCAAGCGTAAGCTACTGATACAGAATACGCGGCAAATTCTGGCCGATCGGGAGTTCCAGTTGTGCTTTCTCTCCATGGGCCTGTGCTACGGTTTGCTGCTGACCTTCCACATTTGCGCCCCCTTCATGGTGCAGGGCGTGCTGGGCAAAAGTCCAATCTACTTTGGCAACATTGCTTTGAGCCTAGGCGGCGTGTACTTCGCCGGCGTATTCTCCAATCGTCTAAACGCCGGTCGAATCCCTCCTGCCAAGCTGGTGCGCGCTGCTGCCACCATCAACCTAGTGGTCGGGCCGGTCATGCTACTGATCGCACTGTCACGGCCACTCGGCTTGGTAGAGCTCGTAGTGCCGTCGTTGTTGTTGACTTTTTTCGCTGGTGTGATGTACCCGAACTTGATGGGGCGTGGTGTGGCCCTCTTCCCACAACAAGCTGGTTTGTCTAGTTCGGTGCTCGGTTGCGCATTAATGTTGTGCGCTGGACTGATAACCGTAGTGGCTAGTTGGCTCCCGTTGAATGACCTGGCCCCGCTGGCAGGTCTTTATGCCGGGATCACCGTCATCTGCTTCTTCACTGTCCGCCATCTGTACCCGGTCAACCGTGCCGTTGCGAACTCTTAGAGGAGAAATCCATGAGCCATTTGATCGTCCCGCCACGCTGGCTTGCTGGTCGCGCCGTTGCCCCCATAGGTCTCGGCTGCATGGGTATGTCCGAGTTTTATGGACTCACAAATGACAGTGAGTCTCTAGAGGTACTGGAAGCAGCACTGGGGTTAGGCGTAGAACACTTTGATACTGCGGACATGTACGGAAGCGGGCACAACGAAACTCTACTTGGACGTTTTCTTGCTGTGCCGGGGCGCCGAGACAAAGTGCTGCTAGCAAGCAAATGCGGCATTGTGCGCGATCCCAATAACCCAAGCCTACGCTTGGTGGACAACTCGCCGGAGTACATCATCACCGCTTGCGAGCGGAGTGTTCAGCGGCTAGGCAGCCATATCGATCTCTACTACTTGCACCGAATAGCTAACGGTGGCAAGCAGATCGAATGGAGCATGGAAGGCATGGCTCGTCTATTAGAAGAGGGCAAGATTGGTGCCGTCGGCCTTTCTGAGGCGAACGCTGACACGATTCTGCGCGCTGACGCCGCTTTGCGCGTGCTAACCAACGGTCGTCACGGTATCTCTGCTGTTCAATCGGAATATTCTCTGATTACTCGCACGGTGGAAGGAAATGATGTTCTGGCAGCCTGCCGGCGATTAGGTGCGGCCCTAGTGGCCTACAGCCCGATCAGCCGGGGACTATTAAGTGGCAATTTGGACGGTATGACCAAGCTAGAGAGCGACGACTTCCGCCGTGTCCTACCGCGGTTTGCCGCCGGCGCTTTCGATCACAACTTGCAATTAGTACGAGAAGTGCGCGACATTGCCGAGAAACACGACGCGAACGCTGCTCAAGTAGCGCTTGCTTGGTTGCTGCAACGCTCGCCCATTATCCACCCCATTCCTGGTACAAAGCGCGTGGACTATTTACGACAAAATGTTGTCGCACCCTTGTTGCAACTGACGCAAGAGGATCTGTACCAACTCGACAGCTTGCTTCAACGGCATCAGGTACAAGGTGAGCGTTACACCCCAGCAGCATTAGCCGCCTTCTCCATGGACGAGTAAGTAGTAGCCCAAATTTCTCAGCCCGAAAAAGCACAGTCAACAGTCCGATGAACTGCCAGATAGGGAAGGGTTGATGGCAGTGCCAATGCCGTATGGATGATGAGTGACCTGCCTGCAATCAGCAATCGAGAGTCTGCGGTTCCAATCGTCCCCAGCACAGAAGCCTATGTGCGGGTGAAGATGAGTGAGGAACTGGAAATGGACGCAAGGACGACGAGACTCAGACAATCTATAAGTTTCGTTTAGCCATAAATTTCTAGAGGAATTTTGCAACTGATACCAGACCGACAGACCCATGGAGGGAATGCTTGTGTTGCTTGTCGAATCACACAATTTGAGTCAACAGGATCCAAAATTGATTCCGCAAAAGCAGGTCAAGAATCTCAATTAACCGAGTTCATTGAAGTCGTCAACTTTGCACTGGACATCGAAGCGCTTCAGTCGCGTTAACAGGCCCCTTGTTTATTAATTAGATAACGGCAGGTCAACTTTGGAGGTCTGACAGCAAAAATAGTTCTATATAATTACACTTCTACCTGCTTTGGCCTTGGACTCAACCTCCGTACCTCACCAAGCAGGCGTCGCTGGTCCCCCGACGCCCTTCAACCGGGGACCCCTTATTTCTTAGCGTCAGCCCCCGGCAATTTATAACTCACATATGGGGGTCTGCCGCCGATTTTCTTCCCTTCGGTTGGCAACACAAGCCGCGCGGTCTCTCCCAGCAAATAGCTACGCAACGACAGCACAGCGCCGTGAAGCAAGTTCTTGCGTCGAACATGGGTGCGGTGTGATGGGGCGTACACCACCACATCGAGCGAGAGCTTAATTTCTTCCAGACTAGCTGCCGTCAAGTCTTTGCTTTGAGTTCGCACGCAGGCAGCAACGGCATCTTCGATGATGTATCGATAGGGCTCTATGAGGTCGTAAACTAGGCTTGGGTAGCCCGTAGTGACGTGTAGAAACCCATGCGCTGGAGATAACTTGTGCATCAGCACCCATCGCAACATGATGCCGTAGAGGAAGAAGGAGCCCGCGTCCAGAGCCGCTGAGACGGGGTTGCTTGATCGACGGCTGGTACCCGGCATGTCCAAGTTGGCAAAGTACTTCTCCCAGTAAGTTTTGCTTTGGTGGGCTTCCTTCAGTCGGATGTCTTTGATATCGCGCAAGCGCGTGAGGCTTTTGAAGTAAGCGTCCGGTATGGGAAATGGGGTGGCTTTAAAGCGTTCACGCACAAGCGTGCGCGCAATGAAACAGGCTTTGATTGCATTAGCGCGGACCTTGATCTGGGCACTCAAGATGTCCGCATCGTCTCGCCTGCCCGCTGGCACAAACACATAGGGGTCGGGCAAGTTGCGTCTGTGAAAAAGCGCGGGGACACGTCTTATGGCTAGGTCGTCTAAAAAAGTCAGTGGCAGATCGCCCGAAGCCCCATAGAACAGGACTACTTCAACCTTGTTGAGGTCAATTCGCATTTCTCCCCCGTTGAAGCCAACCTCCCAAGTGCCCTTGGCGCCTTTGACTTTAGTGATGCTGTGCAGGTACGGAATCCATAAGCTCGCTTTGCTTTTTTTGCCAGAGCTTGCCCATGTCCAAATCGAATCTGGGTGTTGTAACGCGTCCATTTGCGGCCCAAAATACAGGAACTAAAAGATTATTTTATGTTATAGAATAACTCTTAAATGCTAAGTTAGTCAGCTTTGAAGGGTACTTGGAGGAGAATCAATCGGTACATAGTCAGCTTTGAAGGGTACTTGGAGGCAAACTTTCAAAAAGTTAGTCAGCTTTGAAGGGTACTTGGAGGAAAATCAGACATGACGATGGTCAGCTTTGAAGGGTACTTGGAGGCATCAATGTCGGATACGGGTCAGCTTTGAAGGGTACTTGGAGGGATTCTGCTGGCGGTCAGGTCAGCTTTGAAGGGTACTTGGAGGCATCTGGCGCGAGATGTAGTCAGCTTTGAAGGGTACTTGGAGGCTTCTGCGCTTGCGCCATGGTCAGCTTTGAAGGGTACTTGGAGGATTCAGGGCGGTGGAAAAAGTCAGCTTTGAAGGGTACTTGGAGGCTTGCCATCATCTGCAAAGTCAGCTTTGAAGGGTACTTGGAGGCGATTTCGCAAAAGCGCGGTCAGCTTTGAAGGGTACTTGGAGGATGTTGTATTTGCTTTAGGTCAGCTTTGAAGGGTACTTGGAGGATTTTCAAAGGCGAGATGGGTCAGCTTTGAAGGGTACTTGGAGGCACGGAACACAAAGATAGGTCCGTTTTGAAGGGTGCTTGGAGGTTAGTAACCTGCGCGCTAGTCAGTTTTGAAGGGTGCTTGGAGGCAAGTACAGATTACTTTGTCAGTTTTGAAGTGTGCTTGGAGGGTTCATAAGTTGCCATCCGGTAAGTTTTGAAGGGTGAGTGGGGGTTCTTGTGGTCTGGCAAAGGTCAGTTTTGAGGGGTAGTTGGAGGTTGTATTGGGCTTATTACGGCCATTTTGAAGGGCAATGGGAGGTCTTGTCGAACCTAACTGAGACAGATTAGAGGGTAGTTGGAGGGGCGCAGCGCCGCGACGGGTAGTTTTAAAGGTTGGTTGATGGTTGTAGTGGCCACCCGTGGTCAGTTTTGAAGGGTAGTTGGGAGATAAATAGTCTCATTTCGGGTAGTTATTAAGGGGAGCTGAAGGATCGCGCAGGAAATACCCAACGATTTCTAGAGTTTTCCCATGGGCACGATCCTTGGGTGAATGTGCGTTGAAAAGAGAAGGATTGAAGATGAAAACTCACCAGCGGTTTGCCAAAGGGCAAGTCTTTGAGTTACCACGACACGGTGGCGTTGAGGCGAAGAATTGGCGTCGGCGTGTTGCCAATGCGGCGGTCAAAAAGCCGACCGACAACATGAGGACCTTGAGCTTTCCTTTGGATTTGAACCTCGATCACGAGGAACACTTCGAGGATGCGGCGAAGCTGTATGACACCGTTGAAGGTTTAGGGCAGGGCAGCTTGGCGTATCTTTGGATGCGTGTTCACCTGTGCGGCTTGGGTTTGTACACCAGCACCAGTGCAGCGCATGTGGCGCGAATGAGTCCACATTTTCCGGACCGGGCATTTGTTAAGGCACTTGAGGAGGGCCTTGGCATCGTGAACTTGCCGCTAACGCCCCAGGACTTGTTTGTTTTGTTCACCTCGCCGCCAAATGGCGAAAGGGCCATGACCCCGGAGGACTTGAGCAATCGCATTTACACCAAATGCTTCGGTCAAAAGATGTCTGACAAAACGGATGAGAACATTCGCGAACTGGTGGGGACGTTGGCGAATGCCGTGTGTGAACGGGTGTCCAGCTACAAAGATTTGGCTGCACAGGCATGGGATGCACTGGCCGCTTGCGGCGATGCACTTCAAAAGCAGTCCCCTATTTTCCCATTGCTGCGCTTGAAACCCGTTGAGGACCATTTGCAAGTGAGCTTGGCGTTCAATGGGTTGGTTGACGCTGTGTGTGCGAAAGAGCCCGAGCAATATTGGCCGCACCACATCGTGGCATGTTTGCTGCGTCATATAGAAGCCAAAAAAATCAACGATGCGTTGCTGAGCTACCAGGACAATTGTTTGAGCCAGTTGTTTGGTGTCTTGTTGTCTTCTGCCAAGGGTGCGCCTGGGTTGTTGCGCAAGACATCGGTGGAGGACTTCTGCGAGCAATTTGGTATTCCGGCCGACAGAAAGACAGATGTAGCACGCTTGATGGAGGCGGCAAATGCCATCCCAAAGCCTGCCCTATTCGATGAGGAGAATTACAGCGGATACAGAAAAATTTTCGCAGGCAAGTGGCGGTCATGGGTTTCCAATTATTTATCTAGATTGAAAAAATTAGAGGAACAAACCCAAAAGATTGGTCCTATTGCGTGGCCACAACAACGCCCCCCAAGCCTGGAGAGCATTCTCTCTGGCTTGGGTTTGGATGAGGCTGAGCTTATTCACTTGGACCAAGCGCGCATTCAGTCCTTAGGAGCGGCCAAAGCGAGCTTGGCGGTCCTAATGGGAAGGAGCTTGGACAAGCGGCCCATCCAAGCCGCGCAAGATCTGGTGACCGATCTGCAAGCCATTGATGATGCCCACGCCACTTTCAGATCGGTGTTGAATCAACTCGACCAAGCACTCGAAGGTTTGAAGGGGAATGAAGAAGCAGAGATCAAGGCCTGGAGGGACTGCCTTGACATGGCCAATTCAGATGTCTTTGTTCTGCCTCAAATCAGTGGTGGTAGCCCCAATGTGACGCTAGCCCTTGCGGCGCTGAACAAGCAGCAACAAATGCTGTTCAAAGGGATGGAGGCCTTGCTCAAATTGATAGAGCGGCATTCAAGCGGTTGCTTTGAGGCGGCCATGGCGGCAAGGCAGGTACAAGAGAAGCGGCGGGCGCCTGCTGCAAGAGCTAAAAACTTTGACGATGAGCAGTTCTTAGAACTCGCGCGTCGTCGTTTTGTTCAATCGGTCTTGCAACTCAGTAAGCGCTTGTCGCCCTCATCGGGTCGGCAAGTGCGTGCCTGGCTGGAGCCTTTGGTCAGCCACAGCAAGGCGCCCAAGGTGAAGGCTCTTTGGAACAAGGTTGTGTTCAATCAGATGGGGTCGTTTTATCGAAGCCCGTGGAGTCCAGCCAAACACGAGCCGCTGCCCATTTGTTGGTCTATTTTTCACGCCACCCCCTGGATGAGCCGGGTGTGCGAACTCAAGAATGTCCTCTATCAGCAGTTGCATAAAGCACCCAATGCAGAGCTACTTCAGGACCTACTGGAGGTGATGCGGTTTGTGGGCCAGTTGCACATTGACGGCATGCAAGCTGCCCCTGCCGATGCTATCAAGCAGGTGTTGGCAAACAGTGAGATGCGTGTGCATTTGCGTTTGAAACTCAAGCTAGACCAACTGCAGCTCGCGCCTGCCGATGTGGCGAGCGTGTTAACGGCTTTTGCAAGTCAACTGGCCAGGCTGCGTTTTCAGGCGCGGCGGCCCAACTTCATTGTGCGACATAAGTTTTCGCGGGTTGGTGCTGAGGGCTTTGTGCTGGTGCCCAAAGAAAAAGCGTGGCGGATTCCCCCCAAGTACTTGCAAGCCAAGGGGGCCTTGGGGGAACTGTTGCAGGCGAATCCCGAGTGGGTAGAGGAACCACAGGAAGCGACATCGCTATTCAAGCTGCTAGCCAGAGGCGTAAAAGGTTCTGGGGAAATGGCGTTGTTGGAGCAATTGCCGCACGATTGGTATGTTGACTTGGGGTTTCGCAAGGATGCTGGGCAACCCATTGAAGGGCTTACGGTTGGCAAAAAAGTGGGGGCCAACCTCAAGTCGGTGCAGGGTGCACGGTTGCGGGGCCCGTCCACTTACCTCACCCAAATTTCCAAGACACTCACAGGCAGAGTGGAGGCCAAAGAATGGATGCTGATCTTGGATTGGGTTTATGAAAGCACGCTGCGCTTTGAAGGTGGTGTGCCTGTATTGGCTGCGCGAGCGCTGAGGTGCGAGCCCAGGTTGGCCGTGCCTTTCAATGACATTGTTCCACCCAAAGACTCTGTGGGGTTGTTTGAACATATGGTCGCCATTGACTTAGGTGAGAGAGAGATTGGCTTCGCGGTTTTTTCTGTCAGTGACATCGTTCAATCGGGTCAGACCAAACCCATCATCGATCCGCTGACGGGTCGGCCTGCCAACGGTGCCATACGAATTGCAGGTGTGAGAAGGCTGATCAACAATGTGAAGGGTTACCGCTCCAACCAGTCCACCAACTCCAAGCTGTCGCAGAACTTCAACACCCAACTCAAAAAGCTTCGTGACAGTGTTGGTTCTGAGGTGGTGCAAAAGATTGAAGCCTTGTGCGCACGCTTCAGTGGTTTCCCCGTGTTGGAGAGTTCGGTCGTGTATTTTCAGACACATTCACGCCAATTGGATTTGGTTTACGGAGATGTGGTCAGGCATTTCGTGTTCTCTGGTGTGGATGCACACATCAAAAAAAGGCAGGAGCACTGGCGTGGCGCTGACAAATGGACGCACCCCTACTTGATGGTCAAACCTTATGACGAAAAGACGGGTAAGCGTACCGGTAAGCCAGTCCCGTTGAATCTCTTTCCTGGTGCAGAGGTCCACCCTGCTGGAACCTCTCAAAGGTGTGCTCAGTGCGGACGCAATGGCTTGCGCGTGTTGCGTGAACTCGCCAATAAAATCCAAGTCACAGAAGGGGGTTTCGTCGAAACACCGCAAGGCAAGTTACAGGTGATGGCTGGATGGGCATACGACGATCAGGCGTTCAAGTGCGCCAAACGCAACAAAAAGAACTTGCCCATGAACAAACCATTGAAGCCTGGTATTTATAGCCGGCAGGATGTAGAAGGCTTTGCTAAGAGGACCAATCGTCAAAAGAGCTTTGACCTGCGCAGCTCAGGGTCAACCCAAAGTCGGTTTCAGTGTTTGTTTGCAGACTGCCTTGTCACTTACCACGCTGATGCAGGTGCAGCGATCAATATTGGTCGCAAGTTCATCGAGGACAAGGTTGATTTTGAGAGCAGTCGTGAGAGGTTCCAACAAGCGAGGGTGGTTTGAGATTTGGCAAGTGAAAGCGATGCAAAATTGGAAATGCCACTTAGTGCTCGGCAGTCTTGTGTTATTGCTTCTAGGAGCCGTAGGTGCAGGTGGTGGAGTTGAGTTCGTGGCGGATCTTGCGCCGTAGCAAGTTAGCCAGTAGCGGGTTGCTTCTTCGGTTCGGCCGTTGTGGTTTCGGCCAGTTGGAGGTCATCGATCTCGTATTCCAGGGGTCCCCCGCCCAAACCGGCGGGTAATTTCAGAGCCTGTCACGACTATGGCGGTCACCGCCAGAGAGAGGCGTTCAGCGAGCGTCTTTTGGCCGATCGCCCTTGGGCCAGTCTTGGGCGCGCGCGGCAAAGTCGGGGCGCTGCTGCGCGGTGAAGAAGGCGGCCACATTCACAGCCTCTTGCGAGGTCAATGTGCCACCTTGGCCTAGGGGCATGTTGTGCTCGACGAAGGCGGCGGCGGTGTACAAGCGCGCCATGCCCGCTCCCACGTTGAATGAATCCTTGCCCCACAGTGGCGGCATTGCATAGCCGCCTTGCCCGTTTGCGATGCCTTGACCTTCGACACCGTGGCACATGGCACAACGCTGCGCGTAAATGGCTTTGCCCTGCATGCGGTCCGGTATCAGCGTGGTGTCGATTTTCTTAAAGCCACGACCCGTGACATTGGTGCCAGTGGGAATGCCGGTGGAAAGCCACTTGATGTACGCGAGAATGGCGTTCATGTTGTCGTCGTCAAAGGCCAGAGGCTTTCCATTCATCGAACGCTGGAAGCAATCGTTCACGCGCACTTGCAACGAAATCACTTTGTCGCTGCGCGAGCGGTACTCTGGAAACACGCCTGTTAGCCCCACCCAAGGCGATGCGTAGGCCACGGTGCCGCCGTTTAGGTGACAACTTGTGCAGTTCAAGCCATTGCCCACATTTTGTGGCAACTGGCGTTTGGTGTCGGTCAAGATCAGCTTGCCGCGTTTGATGGCATCACCCATCGGGCCGGCGGGTATGTTGGCCTCATCAGGCACCGGCAGCGCGTCTGGTGTTTGTGCAAATGTAAATGCACTGACGCCTAGCGTCAGTGCGGTGCTCAATTGCCGAATCGCTTTTAAAAATGAAGACATTTGTACCCCGTTACTTAGCGACACCTAAGAACACTGCTAGGACGCGCGTGTCTGGCACCTAAATCCGCACTGTACGCAGCCAAACTGTCGTTGCGCATCACGGTGCTTTTGAATTCGTGAATTAGCGTGTCCCATGTGGTTTTAAATGTTACATATGACAACTCTATATTCTTTCTTTGCTACTTGAAAAGAGCCCCAGCTCGTTGCTGCGCAAAGCCATGTTCGAATAATCTGAGCATTGTTTTTTTGAATTCAGATGACCTCGAACGCGCTAACCCATGGACGCACCACAAAGGAGTGCTGCTGCAATAAGAACAGATGGAAGAAGTACTAGACACCGAGAGTGTTTACAACGAGGTTGAAGCGCTATCTGTTGCGTGTCACGCAAGCTGAAATTCCTGATGGAAACAGAATGCAGCACACGCCGTTTTTCAGGGCCATCATTTCCAGCCAAGAACTCATGGCAACAGCACAATGCTACGAGGAGATTTTCCCGTCGCAACGGTTGAGACGCTCATAAGCATCAATGCACCGTCACTTCCGATGTTGTACTGCGAGATGGTGTTGTCAGAAGAGTTCGTCACGTACGCGTAGCGGCCTGTTCGATCGATGGCGATCGAAACGGGGGTCTTACCCGTCGCAACGGTTGGGACGCTCATAAGTGTCAATGTCCCGTTACTTCCGATATTGTACTGCGAGACGGTGTTGTCAGAGGAGTTCACCACATACACATGGCGACCTGTCGGGTCAATGGCGATCCCTCCAGGCGTCTTACCCGCCGAGATGTTTTTAGGGACCATGGGGGTCAACCCGCCGGTGTCACCGATGGTGAACTGTGAGACGGTGTTGCTGTAGGAGGCCACCGCGTAAGCGTAGTGACCTGTCGGATCGATGGCGATCGAAACGGGAGACACAGACGCATAAACTTCTGGGGTGTTAATAGGCGTCAACTCACCATTACTGCTGATGTTGTGCTGCGAGATAACATTGTTGGAATAGTTTGCCACATAAGCGTAGTGACCTGTTGGATCGATGGCGATTGCACTGGGATACGCAGTTGTCGAAACGGTTGGGGTGGTCTTAATGGTTGGGTTGCTCATAGGTATCAATGCACCGTTACTTCCGATGTTGTACTGCGAGGCATTGTTGTCAGGAGCGTTCACCACATATGCGTAGCGGCCTGTCGGGTCAATGGCGATCGATCTGGGACCCCTACCCGTCAAAGCGATTGGAGAGTTGCTTATGGGCGTCAGCGCACCGTTACTGCCAATGGTGTATTGTGAGACGGTGTCGGAATTTATATTGACAGCGTACAGCCGTTGACCGGTTGCGTCAATGGCTGCATTAAAAGGGCCATTGCCCGCCGAAACGGTTAGTGTGCTCATGGGTGTCAACGCCCCGTCACTGCCAATGGTGTACTGCCCGATGGTGCCATCGTTGACATTCGTCACATACGCTGATCCGTACAGACAGGATATATTGATGTTTAACACATCAGCTGCGGCTATGTTACCGGCGCCGTTGGCAACGGTGCAGACCTGGGTGGCAGGCCGAGTGCCGACCTTGACGGCGTAGTTGCTGCCGTTAGTGACCGGCGTTTTAAAGGTAAAGCTGCCGTTACTCGTGACGGTCAACGCATCGCTATTGTTGTTCAGCAGAGTGACTTGTTGGCCGCTGAGCAGGCCACTGACCGTGCCACCAACCGTGTAGGTAAGCGTTGAACATGTAACGCTGACATTGCTGACGTTGCCGCCAATTCCCGTACCCGAGCCGTCAGTGACTGAGCAGATCTGCCCGATGGGATTTTGGGCAACCCTCACGATGTAATTGCCGCCGTAAGCGACCGGCGTTTTAAAGGTGAAGCTGCCGTTATTCGTGAGGGTCAATGCATCGCCGTCATTGTTCGATAGCGTGACTTGCTGGCCGCTGAGCAGGCCGCTAACGGTGCCGCCTACTGCGTAGGTGAGCGTCGAACATGTGACGCTTACATTGTTGATGTTAGCGATCACCCCTGCTCCCGAGCCGTTGGTCACGGAGCAGGTCTGTCCGGGAGGATTCTTGCCTACCGTAATCGCGTAGTTATTGTTGTAGGCGATCGGCGTGGCAAAGGTAAAGCTCCCGTTATTCGTGAGGGTCAATGCATCGCCGCCGTTGTTCAGCAAAGTGACTTCCCCCCCACTTGCTAAGCCACCAAGGGTGCCACCAACCGTATATGTCGGAACGACGCTTATACCGCCACCACAGGAAATGAGAAACAACATACAGGAGAGTTGGAAAACCCATTGGTGCATGCCTCGAAATAGGCGTCCACCGTAAATTGCTGCCGAAGTCATAAATGAATCTAAATTTATTAAAACCCTCGAAATTTAACACTTATTTACTTAATAAGTACACAAAATTATTTTGCGCAATGTTCAAAACTCGCTCAATTGGGGTGGTGAGCCTAGTGCTCTAACAGCCTGGCATAGCGGTGCAGCCCGGGGTAGGCCGCGCAAAGAGAGTTCATATAGCCTGTGTCCGTCAAGAGCATCAATTGATGAAACAGTTCCATGTAAGGTGCCATATGGGCCAGCAACTGCGCTGGGTAAGTCGGCCCGGTTCGCCTGGATCTGTTGCTGGGCGCGCTTGCCGCGGGCATGATCGTCGCGTGGTTGACGCGGGACGCGCAGACCCATGTGCTTCATCAAAAGCTCGATGGCATAGGTTTTGGCTCTTTGGTTTCGGTGGTTTTCATCAACAGCGAAATGAACTTAGATTTGCAGTTGGTGTTTGCCAGTTCAGGCGGCATCAAGATGAGCTTGCTGTTTTTCATTGGCATTGTGCTCGCTCATATTCCCGTTGCACTGCTGGCCAGAGCCAGCATGTCCGGCAAAGAGTCCTCGGCGTTGGGACTGCTAAGTGTCGCGACCTTATCCTTGATTGTGGCAGGCGTGCTATCGGTCACTTTGATGTCATTGTTGGACAAAGCCTTGCTGCCCAAAGGCGAACGAGAGCCGCTAGCTTTCAGGACAAAGATGGCTTGTAAGGAGGCGCAAAGACCTTGCGTTGTCGCTAAAAGGCCCAGCGGATTCAGTGCTGCGGCATAGCCACAAAGCGACCGAGTTCATTGCCCCCATCTGTTAGCACCAAAGCTTGTCCTTCGATCCGAAAGGCTTGGGTTCCACGCAAGAGCTGTAGCACTTGTTGCTCGAGTTCCATGCTTGCCGCAGGACAGGCCATTCGGGTCCCGCCAAGCTCGGTGAAGGTCAAGGCCTGTTGATCGAATTGGTAGGCGCCCATCAGGCGATTGCAGCCGGAGAAGCCGCTCAGTCGCAGCCCCTGCTTATCCAACAGGATGCCAATGTCTCGCGTCTTGTGCATGCCAATGGCTTGTCCTTCATGCCCGGGCATTGCCTTGCCAGTGATTTGAATCAGCTTCCAGAAAGTGCCTTGTAGCGGCGCGGTGGCATGTGCGGCTTGTGCAGCGGCTTTCCCGCTCTGTTGGTAGCTGGGCGGCTTAATCGCTTCCATCTGGACCTCTACCGCATTCCCGGCGCCTCGCGTCAAGACCGGGTTGTGACGCATGCTTGTGAATTGCAGTTTTCCGTCCCAATGCATGGTTGCGCGGACGCTGTAGCTATGGCGGGCATCAATCAGTTGCGCAGGCACCTTGATCACGAAAGGGATGGGTGAGCGCTGTGTGCCCAAGGGCTGCTTGAATTCCCCGACCGATTGCGTCGGGGCATCAGCCCGCGATACATCCTCAACGCGTACAGAAAGCAAAGCATGGGGTGGCAATGCTGAAGCCGATGCAAAAGCGACCGAACCTTCCACCAAGATGAATTCACGAATCTCCGGATTGGGTGCCGGTACATCAGCAGAGCGCGCAATGACTGGCGAGCAAAGGGCCGCGGCGAGCAGAAAAGTCCAGGACGAAAAATGGGCGCGGCCCAGGTGGGAAGCGAAGTTTGAACTCATTTTAGAACCCCTTTTTTACTTGATCTTCTTGGCCTACTCGCCTGGAAATCTAGCCGCTCTCCGACAATAGACTCAGTGCAAAAATCATAACTGCCTCTGTACAAAGCGAAGCAAGGATGCAGCATTGCCTGGTGTCGCGAAGACAGCTCGAGTTCAATCTCACCTCCTATTTGCTCACTTTGGGCTTCTGACGCTACTACTCCCTCGTCTTCGCTCCAGCGAAACCGCTTTTTCAAGACCACCTTGGGTGCGAGCAACTCGCGCAACTCCAGACGCAGCGTGCTGGTCAGGCCTTCCCACTTAAGACGGCCTTTCCAGCGATACAAATCGGGGGCGTGCCATGGTGCCCTTGTCCGTCTGCAATGCCAATTCGGTGGTGGCATGGACGGCCTGCCGGTAGTGCGCCAAGCCGAATGGCTCCACACCCAAATATGCACGCAGCTCAAGCAGATGCTCGCACCGGGTTTCTTTCCTCTCTGCATACTGTGACCAGCACGATGGATCGATGCGCAGTTGTCGTCCGATCCATTGCAACAGGGACATTGGCAGGGAGGCATCGGGCAGCAAGCACAACTGCACTGCGACGCCCAGGCGATTGGCATCGCCGCGCCTCTGGCGAATCAGCGACAGGGCGGTCTCGCTAAAGGCATAGTGCCTGATGAGTTCATCTTCGGTGTTGGGTGGCAACAGTAGGCTTGCCCGCTCTGCGGTGGATAGGATCGAACAGCGTGGCATGCAGGCTCCTTCTTCTTGAAAACGAGAGATTTTGAGAGGCTGCACCAGACCACCGACGTGATACGCGAAATCAAGGCGTTGCGATTCTCGAAAATAATTCTTGAAATGTTATTCTTGATCCCTTACCATTGCAATGAGTTTCGATAAGAAAGGATGCTCATGCGACCCTCCGTTGTGCTTGATATGAAGCGAAGTGCAGTGCACGAAGCGGTGAACCGCTTTCGTACGGCGAACCCGCGTGTCTTCGGCTCGGTGCTGCATGGCACCGACCGGGACGGCAGCGACATTGATCTGCTGGTCGATGCACTACCTGGGGCCACCCTGTTCGACCTGGGTGGTCTGCAAGACGAACTTGAATCGCTGCTCGGTTTCCATGTCGATCTGTTGACGCCGACTGACTTGCCGCCGAAGTTCCGGGCCAAAGTGCTCGCGGAGGCGCAGCCGGTATGAGCGAACACCGTCTTCACGATTACCTCGACCACATACAGCAGGCCGCCACAGATGCATGCGGCTTCGTAGAGGGCTTGGCCAAAGAGGATTTCCTTGAGGACAAGCGCACTCAGCAGGCCGTCATCATGAGCCTCATCATCATTGGTGAGGCCGTCACGAAGGTGATGGATGGCTATGCCGAATTCGCCCTAACACACGCGCAAGTACCGTGGCGCAATATGCGCGGCATGCGCAACCGCATTGCCCACGGCTACTTCGACATCAACCTCGATGTGGTGTGGGACACCGTGCAGACAGCACTACCGGAATTGCTCAAGCAACTGCCCGCTGTGCGCCAAAAAGCTGACGACCGTTATGGCCATGAGATAGAGGATGGGTCTCATGATGGACGATAGCAAATCGCCTATTAGGCCCGCCTTGCAGCAAAAGATATTGGAGATTTGTGATCGAAAGATCGCGGAAAAAGGTGCTAATGTTGGCCTGTCGTTCTATGCATTCTTTGCCAACAAAAATGATGATCCCGAGCTTCTGATGGAAGCGGCTGTGTGGTGGATCAAAACCCACCGGTTCGATCATTTTGAGAAGGCGACAAAAATCCGGGCAGTGGTTACCGCGTTGGCTGACAACCTCAACGATAGCCGTCGCACTGTCATCGAGCGCGCGCGAGACAAGCCATGCTAATCGGCTATGCCCGTGTCTCGACGCAGGATCAGAACCTGGAGTTGCAGCGTGAAGCCTTGACTAAGGCCGGGTGCCAAAAAGTCTTTGAAGACAAGGTGAGCGGTACGCGGGCTGACCGCCCCGGCTTAGGAAAAGCACAGGAGATGCTGCGCGAGGGTGACACCCTCGTAGTTTGGAAGCTGGATCGTCTGGGGCGCAGCGTCAAACAATTGGTCGATCTGGTCGGCGAACTGCACAGGCAGGGCGTCCAGTTCAAGAGCTTGACTGACGCCATTGACACCGGCACGCCATCTGGCCGGTTCTTCTTCCACATCATGGCCAGCCTTGCGGAAATGGAGCGCGAGCTAATCATCGAGCGTACCCGCGCCGGGTTGGATGTTGCTCGTCAGCTTGGACGCAAGGGCGGTCGCAAGCCCAAAATGACCGAAAGCAAGATCGAATCCGCCAAGAAGCTGCTGGCCAGCGGCGTGCCTGCCAAGGATGTGGCCAAGAACCTCGGCGTGTCCGTTCCTACGCTGTATCGCTGGGTGCCAGCCTCGGCACACGCTTAGCGTACGATTTTTTCCGTTTTCTGAGACGACCCCTATATTGAGCGACCACTCGCAACGGATAATCTATCCCTTATGCAGAAAGTTATCCATAGAGACAATCTCAAGCAGTCGCTGCAGGCTCGTGGGTGGACTCAAAAAGATCTCGCTCGAGAGATAGAGGTGATGGCGCAAGCGGTTACGAATTGGATGCGGGGGCGGACTTCCCGCGCCCTGACAAGCTACTGAAGCTTGCGACGACCCTGAAGTTGAACTTCGCGGATCTGGTCGCTAGCTCGAGCAAGGATCAACCGATCATCGCCTTTCGCAAGAAGGGGGGCGCTAAGACGACCGACGCTCACATCCTAAAGGCCATTGCCATGGGATCATTGCTGAAGCCCTTGGTGCCCTACCTCTGAGTTGCGTTCGCTTCGCGTTCAGATACCGTCGCCGAGCACCTAGTATGACGCGCTGCAAGCCACGGCTGCCGAAGTGCGGGCTCGCATTGAACTGGGTGGTCAGGCAGTCTTGTCGTATTCACACCTGATTGACCAGTTCGGAACAAATGGGGCAGTCGTTGTCCCAGTCTTGTGGGGTGAGAAGCAGAACCACAAAAATGCACTGCACATCCTTCTTCCGCAGGAGCAGGTAATGTTCATCTTCTTGAGTCTGGATACTCGGCTTGAGGACTTCAAGTTCTGGATGACCCACGAGTTGGCTCACATCTACACGCCAGGACTTGCTGGCACAGAAGAGGGAGAGGACTTCGCCGACGCATTGGCCGGCGCACTGCTTTTCCCGAAGTCCGTTGCAGAGGTTGCCTATCTACAAGCAACGAGGCATGACTCCGTCTCCGCATAAAACAGAGCGCTGCAGCGGTACGCTGGTGAGCACAGCATTTCCTTGTTTAGCGTTTTCAACGAGATCAATCGCTATGCCAAGGCACATGGACTGCCTTCCTTGCGTTGTAAGGACACGGACATCCATGCCATCCGCAATAACTCCCGTGGCAAGCTGGTCAGCGAAACATTGTTTGAGCCAACTCCGCCTGAGCCGGCAGCCTACATTGCAGCAGCGGAAAATGTGTTCCGCAGCACATTCTTCAGTGCGTTAAAGAGGATGCTCAAGGAGCAGGGAACCGGTGTGGGATACCTACACCAGATCATGGACATTGCGATGCAAGATGCTGCCACGCTGCATGAAGAGCTCAGTCGTTGAAGCTGGTTCTGCTGGACACAAATCCTACCTACGCCTAGCAAAGCGTGTCAGGCCTGCTGTGGGGGTCGTGTTTGGCCAAAAGGGCTTGTACTCTCGATCCACAAGTCCGTTGAGGATGAAGTTCATCGTAGTGCTCGACTGAAGTCACTATATCCATGGTTCGATGGGCACGAGTTTGCAATAGAACGCCTCTCCAAGCAGATCAGACTAACGACGAATGAGAAGGCGACCGTCCAAGTTGCGCAGAGTGTTTTGCATGGGTGGGCCTTGTCTGATCCTGGCAGGTATATGTCCGGTGGTCGTTCTCCGCCCGGTCCCTCAGACTGAGGGTCGGCAGGGATTCATGTAAAAACCCGCAAAAACAGCCCTAACTCTATGATTTCATAGAATTTATTGGACTTTTGCACCAGTATCTGCCGCGGCCCGAGCTCACATCGGGCGCCGGCAATTTCAAGGCCCGCAGCTATTGCAGTTTGGTGTCGTCGAATGCACTTGACGACTCAGGGGGCCTTCGGGCGTGCAGCGTTTACTTTGGCACGCTCAGCCAACTCGGCGTCGCCCACCGCTTGAGCTGCAGGCGTACGGAACGCAATCCAGCATTCGTCTTTGCAGCGCATTTCTACATAACCTTCTGTCGATCTCCAAGAAGCCCACGAAACATCACTTCTTCGGAGCTCATCCTGGATGTGTTTGCCGAAGCGCTTCGAGATGGACTCCGATATCTGAATCCTATTCTGAGAACCCAAGGTCTTTACTTTGAGCTCTTGAACTCGAGCATCCTTATCTAGGCTGATCTGAAACATTGCATGTGCTGCCCACTCCGGTCTATCCTCGGCATTTGGCAAGTGGACATAGCCAGATTTTGAGCCCGTTGGCTTGTATAGGAATGGTCTGTCAATCCAGCATGGAGCCTTGGCCTTGTCGGTGTTGGTTGGGCACTGCGCGAGCGCGAGCTTATCGCCGAACGGGATTCCAAGCAGCCTTGACTGTGCCTGCGCCAGTGCGTTCGGCGCAGCGACTGGTGTCGCAAGGATGGCTGCGATGATCAAGCTGGCGTGGTGCATGTTGTCGAACTGGCAGGCTCCGCGGTGAAGCGCGTTCGCTGCCCCTTCAGCAGACGCTGGGCCTCTCCACGAAGATGATTGATCTGCTGTTCAAGGATTAGCATATAAGCCTCAAATGTATACTGGAAGTTAGGATAGATGTCCAGCTCCGGGTTCACAAGGGCGTCAATTTCCCGGGCCACTCCCTGTGCACTAAGGATGGCTTCGAAGGCAATATCTGCACCAAGCGCCTCCAGCGGATACTGAGTCACGGCGCGCGCCAACTGCGCATAGCGGGTGAGCGGCTCCGCCGGATGCCCCTGCGGCCAGCGTTGAAGCTTTCGCTTCTCCAGCCGTGCCTCAACCGCGTAGTCCCGAAGGTGCACCAGCAGCCTTGCAAGGCCATCAAGGGCAAATGCTTCGCGCTTCAAGAGCTCCATTCGTCCCCGCTTCACCTGCCACCAGACGGAATATGCCCCCACCAGGATCGAAACCGAGCTGACGACAGCCTGCATCCACGCAGCAACGTTCGAACTGGAAAGATTTGTAAGCAGGCAAAGGTTGTTCATGATAAAAGTGGGATAGTACCCCCACAAATCGACAGGCATAATTGAGGCAATGTCGAAACACGCCCGTAAACCCCTCAAATGGGTCAGTTACGCCAAGCGGGATCTCGATGCGATGCCCGACGATGTCAAGGATGTTTTTGGCCATGCCATCGACCTGGCCCAGGCCGGCGGCAAGCATCAGGATGCCAAGGTCATGGCGGGTTTCGGTTCGGCTGGCGTGCTGGAGGTGGTCGAGGACCACCAGGGCGACACCTATCGGGCCGTCTACACCGTCAAGTTCGCCGGCTGGGTTATTTCCTGCACTGCTTCCAGAAGAAGTCCAAAAGCGGCATCGCGACGCCGAAACCGGACATGGATTTGATCAACATCCGCCTGAAGGCCGCGAAGCGGGATTTCGAAGCCTGGCAGGAACAGCAAGGAGCACGCAAATGAATGAGCACAACGAAATCACTATCGAAGAAGGCAGCACCAATGTCTACGCCGACCTGGGTTACACCGACGCGGCCGAGATGCAGCGCAAGTCCCAGCTCGCCGGCGAGATTGCCCGTGCGATCAAGGCGCGCCGCCTGACGCAGGAAGACGCAGCGACGCTGCTTGGCATCGATCAGTCCAAAGTGTCATGTATCACCCGCGGCCAGTTCCGCGGCGTCAGCGAGGCCAAGCTGCTCGAACTGGTGGCCCGTTTGGGCCACGACGTGAAGATCGTGGTCAGCCCCGTGCGGTGGCGCGCCGGCAAAATCGAGTTGCAGTTTGCTTGAGTCCACCTTGTCCTCTGTGAAGGCCTGATGGCGTACTCGAATTTTCCCGCTATTTTTTTCGACTACCCCCCGACATCCCGCCTAAGAAGCCATCATCATGAAGATCACCCGACAACTCGACGAGGCACCCCGCACGGCGTTAACTTGGGAAGCACTTTGGCAAGGCCCTGATAAAGGCATCATCGCCTGCTGGGAGCGCGGGCTGGAGAAGCGCCAAGAGACCCCTTCGATGGCCGTACGCGCTCTTGCGGGAGAACTGCCTGTGTTGCCGTGGAAGGGGGGAGTTCACAAGCCGATCAAGGGCGAGAAGTTCGGCACCCACTTCTATCTCGCCATGTGGCAGGGGTTACGCGGTGAAAAGCTAGAGATCGACACAAATAGAGAGGTGACCATCGTGTGCTCGAAAACTAATGTACAGGTTACCTTCACTTCGGACCAGAACAAGTACGCCAACGCTGTCTAAGGAAAACACATGCTAAACATCTATCAGCGGCGAGCAGCCACGTTCCGAAACGAACTGCGAACTTCTTGTGGCGCACTTGTGGGCATAGTTCAGGGATTGATGGCAGATGAACAACTCAACGATCAAGAGATAAGGTTCTTGCACGGGTGGCTGAAGGATGCCCAAGCCCTGACCCTTACTTGGCCATGCACGGTTATCTGCGCTCAGGTGTCAGCTATCCTTGAGGACGGCATCATCACGGAGGAGGAGCGTGATCACCTCGCAGAGACTCTCCGACAGTTGGTTGGGGGGAAATTGGATGAGGTTGCGGATGCAGGCTATGTCAGCAAATTACCGCTCGACCGCGTGGACACTGTCGAAGTCTCTGGAAAGATGTTCTGCTTCACCGGGGATTTTGTGTTTGGGCCCCGAAAAAACTGCGAAAAAGCCGTAGAACTGCGCGGCGGCTCCATCGGAGGGGTCACGAAGAAACTTCACTGTTTGGTCGTAGGTGGCCTTGGTAGTCCAGAATGGAAGCATGGCAGCTTCGGCATCAAAATCGAGAAAGCTATTCAGCACAAACAGGCAGGTGTTCCGCTCTTGATCGTTCACGAGGACATCTGGGCCGGGTCATTGCATGGATGATTCTGCGTTTTACGTTCAACTTATTCTCGAGCCCACGCGGCAACGCACCACCGAAGCAGGCTCACTTGCCAATTCTTCGTAGTAAAAACTCCCTCGGCAACGCCTGTTTCTGCTGCCAAAGCACCCGCGCTTCCAGTTCATCCATTACAAGCGCAGGGGCATGATTTGAGATGACCTGTGGCTCTTCCCGAAATCGGACCGAAATATCGGCAAGCCTAGTCTTCTTGCCTTGGATGATCTCGAAAACGTGAAGCCTTAGCGATTCGCTGTCATGTGTGCCCTCAATCATCGCCATATCCTAGATAGTCCACTTACGCACGCTGGCGGAAATAAGCTCGACATAAACAAGACCCTTTGCCACCTCAATGCTGATTCGGAGGGGGGCTGGAGCGTCCATTGAATCCGTGGGGATAGGCGCGTGTTCCCATGTACCCGACAATCGCCAGTCGATTTGCTTTTCTTCCAATGTGCGCGTGACGGTCTCAGACACGGCATCTGGCAACTCGGGTAGTTTTCGGAACGCATCTGGCCCCTGGGACAAGACCCCGCCAATCGCCGTCAGGAGCGCCCCCAACAAGACGAGGACAACATGTCCGATCCAAGGATAGCCAGCGCGGCCTACCACGGGTTCCTATGGCGGTCGGTTTCTAGGCGACCGGGGAATGGGATGTTTGCTCCTCATCCCCTAATGTTAACGGGCGACACGATCAAAAGTAATTCAACCAGCTGTAGTAGATTGCGTGGCATTAATCAACCCGCCGCACCGATAGACCCATTAAACTCAAAAAGTTAGGTGAGTCGCTTCGATGCAAAAAAGCATCTCTCCTCCACCGTTTACCGAGGTAAAACGCGCCGTACTCAACAGAGCCGGGCCAGGGTGGAGCAGCTGGCACCGCAACCCGGAACATCAGGCTGGACTTACTGACTGCTAGCCAGCGGGCTGTTTTGTAGGCGCCCCCCATAACGCGGCCTTTTCTTAGTCAGGTGGCGGCCAGAGGCTGGACCTTGTCCCGTGCAGCCAGCAATACCGCCAAGGCAGCTTTTGCGTCAGCAAGCCCCCGATGCGTAGGAGCAGACACCCCAATATGCTCGGCCAGTGCTCCAAGCTTGTATGTTCCAAGAGAGGGCCAAGCCGCCCTGGCTATGGGTAAGGTGTCGTGAACTGGATTACTGAACTTTAGCTGGGACTGAGCGGTTGCCTGCTTTAGGAAGCCAACATCAAACAGCGCATTGTGAAAAAAGACCGGGTGTGAACCGACAAACGCCAAGAAGGCTGACAGTGCCTCCGGGAGCGGTAGCCCTTCGCGGTCAACATCGGCCTGAGTGATACCCGTTATTTTGGTGATGCCGCGTGGCACAGGCCGTTTGACGCGCACAAGCGCCGAAAACTCGGCAGATATCCCTCCAGCCGCGCTAACCAGCACCGCCGCAAATTCCAGAACTTCGTCGGACGCTGCAGTTAGCCCTGTGGTCTCCAGGTCTGCGACAACAAACATACCTCTTGTTGCGGCCCAAGCAGCGTCTAGCGCAGAAGAACGCTCGGCCAGTTGCACTTTGCGCGCAGCAACACGCTCCTGCCACTCCTTGTGATAACCGAGATTTCGCTTGATCAAGGCAGTCAGCCAGCCCTGCATAGATGTCTCATCTCCCCGGCGCATCTCTGACCAGCAATATCTGCCGATTGCGTTGCGCTGAATTTGCGGGAACACGGCGTTAATGGCCTGATGCTCAGACGGCTCGCCTAATTCTTCTACTAACCACTTGATGTCGGTCTTCGACAAGGACTTTGAGCATTGATAGCCCATCGTGGCGTAATCGCACTGAATGGTCTGCAATTCTGGGAGACTAACAAACCGGGCCATGTAATGCGCTTGAATTCCTTCAAAAACTAGGGAGGCTGACAGATCTGCCATCGCGCTGACCCCATACAGCGCCAAAAGCAAGTCCGAGTAGGGCTGCTTTGCCTTGCGCTTCTCCCTGATCAGGGTGCGGAGAGCTTTCGCGAGTTCGCTCGCACTGTGCGGCCCCCGCTGCAGGGCTTTTTGCAGTGGCTCCAGTTTGGCGATTTCAAGGGGCATGAACGGCAGCAGCCAGGCGTAGGCCCTGTCCGAACTGTCTCGGACTCGATGTTTATGGGCTTCTTCTTCCCACCATTGATCAGTAGTTTTAAGTGGCGGTGGGTCGGTGGTTAGAACAAACTCATAGCTCCTAATGCGGTCCGCGACCTCTTCGTCCGAGATATGAACACTGAGCCCAGCTGGCCCTGCAATAGTCGTGTGTGCTATGGTGCCGTGCTTTTGGGATGCCTCGGTCAAGGCTTCTGAGCGGCGCCCTGGCCTCGAGTCACCCGCAGTCAGGGAACGCGGCAGTACTGCCGGGGGCTGTCGCTCCGTTGCAGGTTTTCCCCTAAGCCGGGTCAGTAGATTGCCAAAAAACCCCATATTTGTTCTGCCTGCAAAATTTTTTGTGCAGCCCTCTCTTTAAAGCGACATAAGCAAATCTCGTTTTACCTTTTTGAGGGGATGGACTCTCTTAGCCGATTGCAAAGGAACCGCATCTTGAGCGCAAGCACCACTAGCAAGATACCAAAAAACATAGCATAGGCGGCAATGAGCCAAATCAGTGACAGGGCGCCTATGCCGGGTTGGGTCATCAACAGGAAACCAAAGATCAACGACACCGCACCGCCCAGAATGAGCAGCCATTCGCCCTTAATGGCTTTGCGCAGGTGGACAGCGGCAACAATCTGCATCGCGCCGGTGATGATGGCCCATGCCCCGATATAGAGCACTAGGCTTAAGGCAGTGATTCCTGGGGCGAAGAAGGTCATCGCTCCCACAGCAATACCAATCAAACCCCATAGAAACAAGGCCCACCAGTCTGCGCGTTCCTTGCGGGCAGAAACCGCAAGCACACACCCGATGACGCCATCGACTAGTGCGTAGCTGCCGAAAAACAACATCAGTGTGGCCAGCGAGATGCCCGGCCACATGTAGGAAAGCACGCCAAAGGCAATCGCACAGATGCCGCGCAACAGCAATAGCCACCAGTTGCGAGACAGTGCCTCTGTCAGCATGTTTCCAGAATTTATCAAAACACCCATTGTTTGCCCCTAAATGTTGAACCGTGATTTCGATCGCAAGCCGAGAGCGAACGGCCGCAATGACAATAGCACAAAAAAGAGTTAATGTGTTCTTAAGTATTCATTATTATCTTTTAAATAGGTCTTGTTAACTCTAATAGACTCATAATTGCAATGGCAGAACAATCTTGGTCATGGAAGCAAAGCAGGAGTGCTTGATCGGGGGGCGGTGAGCAATTACAGCAGAATCAGCTGGTTCGCATCAAAACTGAGATGTTGTTGCATAAATCGAAACTGAAGGCTGAGATACCCCTGTGATCTTCATGTCAGGCATTACGGACAGACTGCGGACGGGCGAGTACAACCATACGGTTGAGCACGCCCCTGCGGGTTCTGTTGCAATAAGAAGAAATGGAGGAGGTACCACATACCGGTAGTGTTTACAAAGAGATCGAAGCGTTCTCAGTAGTTTTTCATTGAAACGGAGATTCCTTATTGCAACAGAACCCTCGCCGCCATGTTTGCCGTCGAACCATGCCCTCGCCGAAACCTGCCACGCCGCCCCTACTCACGCCCGCTGAAATCGCCGGCGAGATGCTTTTTAGCAGCATCATGACCTTCTCCATCTTGTCGGCCCAACGTGTGGCACAAGCCAGCCATGTGGATGCCGCCGTGCTGGTGGGTACCGTGACCAGTTGCAATGTGGCCTGGGGTCTGGTGGACGCCGGCATGCGTCTGTTCAATACCCGCATCAGCAGGGTGCAGCAACGCCAGCAGCAGCAAGCCTGGCTCAGGGCGCCCGACCTGGACGCACTGCGCCAGGCCTTGCGCACCGACCCGAACAGCGCCGATCTAGCCGAGATGGACGATGTCGCGCTGGCGGCCTTTCGTCAGAGGCAGCAATCTGCACAGCTGGCACAACTGCCGCGCTTGTCGCACCGCGATTGGGCTGCGGCCGCGCTGGTATGGTTGTGTGTGATGCTGCCTACCGTTCCGCTGCTGCTTCCCTTTCTGTTGCAGTCTGACGCGGCACTGGCCATGCGCAGTGCCCAGGTCGTTACCGTGAGCCTGCTGTTTGTGCTGGGCGTGAGGGTTTCTCGTTGGCTGGGGACACGACCCGTTGCGGGGGGCGCTCTGTTCGCAGGCTTTGGCGTGGCGATCACGGCCATGTGTATTGCTTTGGGGGGCTGAGCATGGGCGATCTTTGTCCCTCTGGTATCGCGCCACGGGCGCACCACTGGGTCAAGGTCTTGAGCTTCCTTTTCCCGGCTTTCGCGGGCGCTGTCATGGGGACACAGCCCCTAGACGGTACTGCGTTTATTGGCGCCGGGCAGTCCGCCAGCGTGGAGCCGTCCCTACTCAGGGCGGCAACCATGCTCAGCCAGCTGCCCGGACGCGACCAGCGCGCCCTCTGGATGCTGCCCGACGGCAATGCTGCACTGGCTGCGCGCCTGCTGTTGGCGCAGCAAGCCCAGCGCAGTTTGGACCTGCAGTAATACATCTGGCACGAGACACGGCCGGTACCTTGCTGTTCGACGCGCTGCGCCAGGTGGCAGACCGGAGCATGCAGGTGCGCCGCAGCCGCTGGTTGGATTACCTGACCGACTTCTTGCGCATGAACCGGCGAATGCACAACAAGTCCATGACTGTTGACTGCCTGGCCAGCATCGCGGGCGGACGCAATATTGGTGATGCGTATTTCGGGCTCGGCGATGACACCCCGTGTGGTGTGACTCGAGGAGCCGTCCAGACGTTGGCCAAGAAGCTGGATGTGAACGAAGCGCAAGTGATTCACATAGCGTTGTCAAAGTTAGCAACTGACTTGTTCCGTTCGTATGAGCGAGATGATGGACCGTCAACCCAAAAACAGGTAACCGCCATTCGTAAAAATGCTGATAAGCATCTGCCAAAAGGTAAGACCATATCTAAAGAGGTCTTGATCGAATGACGATTGGGGATCCACTTGCTTATGAGGCAATCCCAGCACAATGCAGCGCCTTGCATTTCGCTAATAATTGTCTAAAATTAGACAATTATTTGACAGAATTGGACTTGTCATGACTACTCGAAAAATAGTTAAAGCCCAATCGCCTCGTGCGGCGAAAGTGCTCACTGCATCTGTTTTAAAGCAAGGCAGAGCAAAATCGTCTCAAACCTTCACTTCGCGCGTCATCCGTTCTGGCAAAAGCAAAGATTCAATCTTTACCCTAGTGAACCTAGGTCTATGGGATCAAACTGTTCATCTTCGCGAGGGGTTGTCAGCGGAATATGTGTCAGAAATGAGCGATGCTTTGGACATGACACGCGCCAGTTTCTTGGACAACCTTCAATTGCCGCGAAGCACGATTGAGGCACGAATCAAGAAAAAAACGCCATTGACCAGCGCCGAAGGTGGTGCAGTTCTTCGCACGGCCAAGGCTCTTGCTAAGGCAGAAGAGGTCTTTGAAGATCACGATGCTGCGGCCAAATGGTTCAAACGCGAAATAAGGTCTCTAGGTGGTGTCACGCCTGTATCCTTGATGGATACAGAAAGTGGTTTTGAGTTGGTGATGAAGACATTGGGGCGTATTGAATACGGTGTCGTTGCCTGATGACATCAAGTTCGAGCACGCACATCACCGTCTGGCGCATCGCTAAGCAAACCAAGGATTTCAAGGCTGACGACTTGAGCGGTGGCGGCGCAGCTTCGGTCGGTGGGCGATGGAACAGTGAAGGCAACCATGTTGTCTATGCAGGAACCTCGGTATCCCTGTGCGCACTGGAAACACTCGAGCACATAGGGGACGACATTGCAAGTCGAAATCGTTTTTTGGTTGCCATTGAAATTCCAGCGAAGTTGATGGCTAATTGCAAAAAACTAAATCCTAGAGACCTGCCTGTTACTTGGGTCGTAGAGCCGCCTGGTATGGACACAATGGAGATCGGTGACAAGTGGCTTAAAAGCGGAGAAACACTCTTGCTATTGGTTCCCTCCGTGATCGTGCCCGAAGAATTTAATGTACTGATCAACCCAAAGCACAAAGACGCACACCACATCAAGGCTAAAGTGGTGCGACCGTACATTTACGATCCGAGATTGGGATAGGCAATTGAAACAGCGGTTTAATTCATATAGGCGAGCTCATGTAATGCTCAGGCGTGAAGGCTTTAGAGACAACCGTAAAGTATTTACAGGCTCTATGGAGAGTAGGGCTGGACATGGCGCCTGCAACCAATGGAATATTGTTCCCGAAAGCTAAACTTTTGGTCATGGCCGCCGAGCGAATCTTCTGGGGGAAAAGCCACAGCGGCGCTTGTGTACTACCGTCAAGGTAGATTGCGCGGTGAACGCTATTCAAGACACTGGCCAAAAGCAGCATTCGTGCAAACGCAGTCGTTGGACCGAACACCTCCGACTCAAGTTACGTGGCAAACCTGCCTGGGAACAAATGATTGATCTCGGCTTGGTCTGCCCCCTTCACAACCTATCGTCAGAATCCAAATTGGGTACCTGCACCCATCAGGGTAGCTATACCCAATGCTGCAAATACAGCTGCCGCGATAGAGTGCACCAGTTTCATAGGAATCTTGTTAGCCAACTTGTCGCCGGCAAAAACAGCTGGCACGTCTGCGATCAGCATCCCCAGGGTCGTACCGATCACAACCATCAGAGGTGCCGAGTAATGAGCCGCCATGGCCACCGTAGCGATTTGCGTTTTATCACCCATCTCGGCCAAAAAGAAGGTGATGAATGTGGCACCAAAGATGCCAAATCTCTGGGCTACCTGCGTTTCCTCTTCTTCAATCTTATCGGGAATCATCGTCCAGATCGCCATCCCAATGAACGAGGCTCCCAGCACCCACCGCAATACTTCGGGACTGATACTTGATGTGATCCAAGCCCCCAGAGCGCCTGCGAGCCCGTGATTGATAACGGTTGCCGCCAGGATGCCGAGAATGATGGGTAAAGGTTTTTTGAATCGCGCCGCTAGG
>JACCDH010785674.1_pt1 | contig 45188 bp, 37 predicted proteins | sample 7442481 | NCBI WGS metagenome assembly JACCDH01 (sample SAMN15323433, study PRJNA562643) | freshwater metagenome | isolation source: river surface water | place: USA:Blue River Watershed | collected 2017-08-15 | reverse complement strand
TTATAGCTTACTTGAAAATTAAACCGGCGCTTTTGTGTCCTTCCATTTCCACAAATGCAGACATGCATAAGTTTTATATGGTTCCCATTTTTTTGATTTAGCTAACATTTTAACCTGCAATTCTTTTTTAGATTCATATTTAATTTTATACAGTTTAATCATTGCTTGCTGAATGCCTAAATCATCAACAGCAAAAACATTTTCATGTCCTAAACTAAACATTAAAAGCATTTCAACCGTCCATTGGCCTACCCCTTTAATTTGAGTGAGTAATTCAATTACCTCCTCAGGTTGCATTTTATATAATTGGTTATCAGTGATTTTCTGTTCTAAAAAAAACTGTGCTACATTTTGTACATACGCAACTTTGGAATTACTCAATCCAATACTTCTTAATACACTCGGATCCGTTGCAAGTACTTGCTCACAATTGGGCTCTTTGCCATTATATAAATCCAAAAAACGATCAAAAATAATTTTAGCAACTTTAGTACTTAATTGTTGGCTAATGATACTTGCTATTAAACGAATAGGGGTATTTTTTCGACGTTTTAATACATGCGTATCTTCCTTTAAAATTGCTGCCAATTTAATATCCTTACTTAAATGTAGTTTATAACTCATGGCACAAATTAGGGAGTTTTATTTATTTATCTTAACTTTTGAGTCATTTCAATATCAACATAAAAAACATTAACACAAAACATTAAGCATGAAAAAGTATATCATCATTATGGTCCTTTTTTTGACGCAAAATTTAAGTGCTCAAAATCAAGACAAAGTAGCCATAAAAGCTATTTTAGACAACCAAATTTCGGCATGGAATAATGGAAATTTAGACGCCTTCATGGTCGGTTATTTAAATAGCGATAGCCTAGTGTTTATCGGAAAATCTGGTCCTACTTATGGTTATAAAAATACCCTATTAAATTATAAAAAAAATTATCCTGATACAAGTCGAATGGGGAAATTACATTTTGATATAGTAAGTATGAAACCCTTGAATGCAAGCCACTATTTTGTAATTGGAAAATGGCATTTAACAAGAACAGTAGGCAATTTAAACGGTGTATTTACTTTGATTTTCAACAAAACTAAAGAGGGTTGGAAAATTATTGCTGATCATAGTAGTTAGATAAAAAATGATGAACCTGCATCGTTAATTACTAATCTAAACTTTGTTTGTTATTGGCAGCAGCTTTTAATAAACGATCAAACTGTGCTGGCGTTAAATCATTGTAAAAATAATATACAGGGTCAACTTTTACACCTTTTTTAATTACTTCATAATGACAATGGGGTCCTGTACTTTTTCCTGTACTTCCAATATAGCCAATGACTTGGCCTCTTTTAATGGATTGTCCTTTACGTGCAATAATTTTATACATATGGGCATAAAGGGTTTGATATCCATACCCATGATTAATCACCACTTTATTACCGTATCCATCAGGACTAAATCCAGCTACTTGAATAGTGCCATTAGCAGTTGCATAAATAGGTGTACCCGCTGGAGCTGTAAAATCAAGTCCCTGATGCATTCTGATATCCTTATAAATTGGGTCAATTCTGTAACCGAAACTTCCTCCAATTCGATTTAATTTTTTATTCGAAATGGGCTGAATGGAGGGGATTGCCTTTAATAACAATTCCTTGTTTTTAACCATTTGTGCAATGTCCAAATAGGATTTTTCTTGGAAACCCAACCTTAGTATTAAATTGTTTAATTGCTCGACCATTCGATTGGTCAGTTCGGTACTAGACAGGTTTTGAATCAACCTAACCTCATTTTTAGTAGCCATTTCCTTTAATCTTGCACTATCAGGTATAGGATCTGCCTCAAAAATGGACCTATACACCTCATTATCCCTATTTTCCAGCTCAGCCATTTGTAGCTCCAATTGCTTCACCCTGTCCTGTAAAACACTATAATTTTCACGATAGGATTGATTTTGTTGGCGTAATAACTTTTCCTTTGGCGAGTCAATGTATTGAAAAATCAGAATAACAATAATAAAACCAGTGGTCATAGAAGCTGCAATAAATCCAAATAATTGCAATAATCTTACCCTCAATGGCACTTCGATTTTCTGAAATCGCAGGGTATTTGTATTAAAGAAGTATTTAATTTTCTTCATTTGAAAAGCGGCTCTAGTTTCTTACCTTTGTTCTCTTTAAAAACCTTACAAATATAGCTTTTAAGAAGAACAAAGCCTAAAATATAGTCACATGATGAAGAGTTCAGAAATTAGACAACAGTTTTTAGATTTTTTTGCATCTAAAGGTCATGCCATTGTTCCATCCGCACCTATTGTTGTAAAAAATGACCCTACCCTTTTATTTACCAACGCGGGAATGAACCAGTTTAAAGATTTTTTTTTAGGAAATCAAACGCCTGCACACAATCGAATTGCAGATACTCAAAAATGTTTGAGGGTAAGTGGTAAGCATAATGATTTAGAGGAAGTGGGTGTTGACACTTATCATCATACTATGTTTGAAATGTTGGGTAACTGGAGTTTTGGAAATTATTTTAAAGCCGATGCCATTGCATGGTCATGGGAATTATTAACCAAGGTTTATAAAATAGATCCAGCCCGCTTATATGTTTCTGTTTTTGCAGGAGACCCTAAAGAAAACTTACCACAATCTACCGTAGCATTAGAAGAATGGAGAAAATGGGTGCCTGACGAAAAAATAGTTTTTGGTAATAAAAAAGATAATTTTTGGGAAATGGGAGACACTGGTCCTTGCGGTCCTTGTAGTGAGATTCATGTTGACATGAGATCAGATGAAGAAATTGCAAAAATACCAGGTAGGGATTTAGTAAATAAAGATCATCCTCAAGTAATTGAGATATGGAATAATGTATTTATTCAGTATAATCGTAAAAAGGACGGAAGTCTAGAAGCTTTACCTAATAAGCATGTTGACACTGGAATGGGTTTTGAAAGACTAGTGCGCGTAATTCAAGGAAAACAAAGTAACTACGATACTGATGTATTTACTGGCACTATTGACTTGGTTGCGGAAATAACAGGGAAAACTTATGACTTTAGTGATACAAAAGAGGCAGTTGCTTTTCGCGTATTGGCTGATCATATTCGTGCTATTGCTTTTACGATTGCGGATGGACAATTACCATCAAATACAGGTGCAGGTTATGTAATCAGAAGAATATTAAGAAGAGCAGTTAGATACTATTATTCATACTTGGATTACAAACAGCCTTTATTGCATCAATTAATGCCATTATTAGCTAAGCAATTTGAACATGTATTTCCTGAGTTAAATGGTCAATTAGAATTTGTATCTAAAGTAGTTAAAGAAGAAGAGGAAGGATTTTTAAGAACCTTGGAAAAAGGATTAAAAAGAATTGATGATATTATAAGTACACACGCAAAAGGACAGACTATTGAAGGCAAGTTGGTATTTGAATTATTTGATACTTATGGATTCCCTGTCGACTTAACAAGGTTAATTGCAAGTGAACATGCGTTAAATGTTGACGAAGATGGTTTGGAAAAAGAAATGCAACAACAAAAGGATCGAAGTCGAGCAGCCACTGCTATTGATACAGGTGACTGGATTCAGATTGGCGAGGACCATGAAACTAAATTTACAGGATATACGGATACCTTTGCAGACACGACCATTATTAAATATAGAAATGTAAAAGCAAAAGGTAAAGAAGCCTATCAGTGGGTTTTAGCATCCACCCCATTTTACGCAGAAAGTGGCGGTCAGGTTGGCGATAAAGGTATTTTTGAATTCGAAGATGGTTCTAAATTGGAAGTGACAGATACTAAAAAAGAAAACAACTTATTCATTCACTTTACAGATAGCTTACCAAAAAATATTGGCCATCATGTAAAAGCGACTGTGGATAGTACACAAAGAAAAAATACTACCAGCCACCACTCAGCTACACATTTATTGCATGCTGCATTACGAAATGTACTTGGAAAACATGTTGCACAAAAAGGTAGTTTAGTAAATGCAGAACAATTGCGTTTTGACTTTTCACATTTTGCAAAAATGACTGATGCTGAAATTGCATCGGTTGAAAAAATGGTAAATGAGAAAATAAAAGAAAACGTCCCTGTTATTATAAATGAAATGAGCAAGGATGAAGCAATTGCATTAGGAGCAATGGCTTTATTTGGAGAAAAATATGGTGACAAGGTTCGTGTGGTAGTTATGGATCCTGCCTATTCAATTGAATTATGCGGCGGAACACATGTTGGCCATACAGGTGAAATTGGTCATTTTGTATTAAAGGCTGAATCGTCTGTAGCGGCAGGTGTTCGAAGAATAGAAGCAGTTGTTGGTCAAGCAGCGAACATTTATATAGCTGATGTTAAAGAAAAATTACACAAACAAATTATTCAATTAACAGAGGCTTGTGCACTTATTGCGGCTAAGTTAAATAGTCAATTCAGTGCGCCTCAGTGGAATGAAAATACATCAGTTGATGTGCTGAACGATACGATTTCATCTTTACAAGTAAGTCAAAAAGAATTAAATAAAAAACTAGAAAGCCAAGAAGCACTTCAAGTCAATAGTTTAGTTGATGAATACGCAAGTAAATTCATTGATAAAAATGGTATTGCTTTTTTAGGTGCAAAAGTTAATTTGAACAGTGCAGATAACTTAAAAAAACTAGCCACCTTACTAAGTGCTACACAAAATAAATCAGTCATTGTTTTAGTAAATGAAATAGAAGCTAAAGCTGCTATAGTTTTAGCAATAAGCGAAAGCCTAGTTCAAGAAAAAGGATGGCAAGCACCTCAAATTATCAAGGAAAAAATTGCTCCATTTATTAAAGGTGGCGGGGGTGGTCAAAAAACATTGGCAGCTGCTGGCGGGCAAGATGCAACCCAGTTAGATAAAGTAATTGATGCGGTAGCAGCTTTATTGTAAACCCATTGAAAGGCTTGTATTTTTCAATGCAAGTATTTTAAATAATTGAATTCCAAGGCCTTAGCTAAAAATAGCTAAAGGCCTTTTCAATTTTATGGATTTTAAAATATTTAACATTTCCGAATTGTTTCGTAGTTCAAAAAATTCCTTACTTTTGGTTGACCAATTATTAATAATAAAACTATTGATTATGAAAAAAATGATGCTCAGCTTAGCATTAATTGCATTGATATCTGTTTCAGTGAATGCGCAGGAGGTAGTAAATATAAAAAAAGAAAGTAAAGACTCAAGCGATAAACCTTTAGTCGTTATTGATGGCGTCATTACCGAAAATAAGGATATGAAAGACATATCACCGAATAATATTAAATCCATAAGTGTGCTTAAAGGCAACATGGCTATTAAAAAATATGGTGAAAAAGGTGGAAAAGGAGTTATAGAAGTTACCACTAAGAAACAAAGCGATGAAGTTACTGTTACTTCGAAAAAAAGCTTTGAAACTATTGAGGATGAAAAAAAAGATACAACCATTAATGAAAATGTAAACTTATCAATTGTAGTTGATGGCGATAATATAACGATTAACGGAAAACCTGCCGACAAAAACGACCCAAGATTAAAAATGATGGGTAAATCACCAAATGGCAAAAAAAGCAAAACCATAATCATTAAAGATTTTTCAAACGGTGAAAAACCTGAAATCATGGAACGACCAGAAATGCCTGAAGGCAGTGATGATGTAATGGATTTAATGATACCTCCTCCACCTCCTGCTAATCCAGCATTTTTAGGTATAATGAGTGAAGAAAATGAAAAAGGTGCAAAAGTTAATATGGTAAGTGAGGAAAGCCCAGCTGAAAAAGCAGGCTTACAACCAAATGATATTATTAGTAAAATAAATGATAAACCCATTGATGGTCCGAAATCATTGTATGAAGCAGTAGGTGTTTTTAAACCAAATGATAAAATTACCATTACCTATTTAAGAGATGGTAAAGAATTAACGACGAATGCAACACTTGCAAAAAATAAAGCTAGTAATGCAACTACTCCTCAAATATATTCCTTCGTGCCAAAAGGTCAAATGCCCAACATACGTAGAGGATTCAGAATAAGTCCAGATCAAAACTTTAATTTTGAAATGCCAGAGTTAAAAGAGTTGGATGGCTTAATGAATCGTGATAGTAAAAAACCAAAATTGGGTATTTCTGTAGAAGACCTTGAATCAGCTGATGGGGTTAAAATAAAAAATGTTACCTCCGGATCTCCAGCCGACAAAGCAGGATTAAAAACAAATGATATTATTATCCAATTTGATGAAAATAAAGTATCCGATGTAAATGATTTAAAATGGAATTCCTTACAAGAGGGACAAGTATTAAAATTTACTATTCAACGTAATGGAGAAAAAAAGAAAATCGAAGTTAAAATCCCTAAAAAATTAAAATCAGCTGATTTATAAAAGTAATGTGCTAAAAAAATAGTGCACGAAAGGTTTACATCAAAAACCTCGTACTGAAATGCCCTCAAATAATGTTTGAGGGCATTTTTTGTAGCCTTTTTAAAGCACTCATAAATGAGGCTTTTCTTGTATTTTTGCAATATGGCTAATTTGGAAAAATACGAAGCGGTAATAGGTTTAGAAATACATGCACAGTTATCAACTGAGAGCAAGTTATTTTGCGGTGACGCAATAAGCTTTGGAGCTGATCCAAATACACATGTAAGTCCAATCACCTTAGGGCATCCAGGCACATTACCTAAAACAAATACTAAAGCAGTTGAATATGCCATAAAAATGGGAATAGCCTGTAATTGTACCATTGCCGAAAATAATTATTTTGCGCGCAAAAATTATTTTTATCCTGACTTACCAAAAGGATATCAAATATCACAACACACCACTCCAATATGTATTGGAGGCAATGTTATCATAAAAACAACTGATGGCGAAAAATCAATACAATTAAATAGAATACATTTAGAAGAAGATGCCGGAAAAAGCATTCATGATATATCACCAACAAACACTTTAATTGATTTAAATCGAGCAGGAACCCCATTAATTGAAATTGTTACCGAACCCTGTATACATTCTGCCCAAGATGCATTTTTATACGTCACTGAAGTAAGAAAATTAGTAAGATGGCTTGGTATTTGTGATGGCAACATGGAAGAAGGAAGTTTACGATGTGATGCAAATATTTCAGTCAGACTAAAAGGTGAAACAACTTTAGGAACTAAGGTTGAAGTGAAAAACTTAAATTCAATTCGCAATATTAAAAAAGCAATAGAATTTGAAATTGATAGATTAATACACCTCAAAGAAACAAACGGGCAAATTATTCAACAAACAAGAAGTTTTGATGCGAATAATGATACTACATTTTCAATTAGAGATAAGGAAGATGCAAATGATTATAGATATTTTCCTGATCCCGACTTAGCGCCCTTCCATTTAACAAATGAATACATAGAAAGTATTAAACAAAATTTACCATTACTTCCTGCCATCATAAAAACCGAATGGAAAATAAAGTATGAATTATCGGATTATGATATTGAACAATTATGTGAAAATAAAGAAGAAGCCGAATTTTTCATTGAATGCACGAAACGAACAACTCATTATAAAGCCTTAGCAAATTGGATAATTGGCCCAATAAGAGCCTATTTGAATGAAAGCCGCAACACCTATTCATCTTTAGAAAAAATTATACCTTATTTAATTGAATTGTTAACTTTGGTTGAACAACAACAAATTAGTTTTTCAGTTGCATCCAATAAAGTGTTTAAAGCAATTGTGGAAAATCCTCAATCGCCGCTTGAATTTGCTAGCGCAAATAATTTATTACAAACCAACTCATTGGATGAAATTAATACTTGGATTGAAGAAGTACTAAAAAATAATCCTGAAAAAGTAATTGAATACAAAAAAGGGAAAAAAGGGTTAATAGGTCTTTTTGTAGGGGAAGTTAAAAAAATAAGCAAGGGCAAGGCTGACCCAAAAGTGGCAACACAATTATTAGAAAAAGAATTGTCAAAATAAATTAAATCATTGCAAATAAAATATAGCAAAATGCAAATAAATAAATTAATACCCGTTCTGTTAATTGTTATCTTATCAACTATTGGCTGTAATAATAAAAACAATGAAGAGCGATATAATATTGCAGGTTTAATTAAAAATGCAGCAAATCAAAAAATTCTTTTACAGGAAATACCTTTTGGAGATAAACCGATTGTCACATTGGACTCGGTTACATTAGATGAAAAAGGAAATTATAGCTTCGATTTCATTGCAAAAGAACAAGGGATTTATAGAATTGCAAATGAGCAACAAATGGAAATAATTTTTATAAATGATGAAAAAAATATTCAAATAAACGCTGACGCGAATAGCTATAAATCATATGAGATTAAAGGATCAAAAACCAGTGAATCGTTATTGTTGTTTTTAAAAAATTACCGTCAAAAAGACTCATCAATTTTCTCAACACTTTATAGTTTAGATCTTTTGCAAAAAGAAAAAGCAAATGATAGTGCTATTTACTTATTACAAAAACAAAGAGTTGAAAAAATAGAAGACATCAATAAATATGTATCGGAAACAATTAGCAATAGCGAAAATCCTGCAATGCTTTACTATTTATTAGGGTTGAGCTTAAGATCCATGGAAACTGCTCAAGTATTAGCCCTTGCAAAGCAAGCTGCTGAAAAAACAAAGTTTGAGCCACTCATTCAATTCACAAATTCGCTAAATGCTCAGGTTAATTCAAATATAAAAACAACGCCATTAAGTATTGGTCAACCTGCACCTGAAATTGCATTAAATGACCAAAATGGAAAATTATTGACACTCAGCAGTTTAAAAGGAAAGTACGTTTTAGTTGATTTTTGGGCCAGTTGGTGCGGACCTTGCCGCGCTGAAAATCCAAATGTTGTTGCAGCATATGAAAAGTTCAAAAAGAAAAACTTCACTGTTTTAGGTGTTTCTCTTGACGACAATTTAAGCGATTGGCAAGAAGCCATTAAGACGGATAGATTAAATTGGCAACATATTAGTGACCTTAAAAAATGGGAAAGTACTGTGGTAAATAGCTACCAAATAGAAGGAATCCCGTTTAATGTATTATTGGATCCAAATGGCAATATAATTGCTAAAGAACTAAGAGGTCAAGCTTTACAAGATACCCTATCTAGTATCTTAAAATAGTAAAACTACTTTTGTTTGATAAATGTTTTTATAAGCGCTGGTAATAATATTAAATTAGTTAAGGTACTTACTACTAATGTTAATGATGTTAGCCAGCCTAGTGCTTTTGTTCCTCCAAATTCACTTAAACAAAAAATTACAAAGCCAGCCACTAACACTAAGGATGTGTAAATGATACTTATTCCAGTATGTTTAATTGTTTGTACAAGCGTTTGATTTACTTGAAAATTTAAATGAGGCAGTTCTTGTTTGTAATTAATCAAAAAGCGAATAGTAACATCAATAGCAATTCCTAAGGCCACACTAAAAACTAAAACGGTTGATGGCTTTAATGCAATACCTACCCAGCCCATCATACCTGCAGTGATAAGAAGAGGGACAACGTTAGGAATAAGTGAACATAATAATATTGGGAAAGACCTAAATAAAAAAATCATACATATAGTAATTAATATGAAGGCCCAAAAAATAGACTCCCCTAACCCCTTTATAATAAAATTACTTCCTTCTAAAAAAGTTACACTACTTCCTGTAATTTGAATATCATATTTACTTGAGTCGAAAATAGCTTTTGTAGCACTATCTATTCGATTTAAAAATGATGGAAGCTTAGCACTTCCAATATCTTTCATATTTACACTTATACGAGTCGCTTTTTTATCATTATCGATAAATTTATTAAGTAACTGCATAGGATTCGAATTGCCTACCTTTTTATTGTCATTTGATCCCATTTTTAAATAGGGTGCCATAAAGGCCATATCTGTTCCTGTTGGTAATGAATAGGCTAATGAATCGCCCTCATAATAGGCTTGTTTGGCAAATTTGATACCTTCTAATAATCCAAGAGGTTTCCCTATCTCAGGTTGTTCTCTTAAATACTCATGAAGTCGATCAATATCTTCTAAAGGATGAATACTTCTAACCAACCCATTCTTCTTTTTAGTATCCACTATGATTTCCATAGGCATTACTCCACCAGCTTCTTTCTCGAACCATTTTAAATCGGTATACAATTGATCTTGCTTGGGCAAATCATCAACGATAAATGCTTCTTTTTTAATTTTTAATAACCCTAATGCAGAAACAATCACTAATACGATGGTGATTCCAAAAACCCATTTAGTATGAATAAATGTCCATTTTTCAATTTTGATTAATACTTTTTCTAAAAAAGGATTATCTAAATATTTAACATGATTAGGTTGAGGCGGTTTTAAATATGTTAGTACTGGCGGGATAAAAAATAGGCTAATAAAAAATATTGCCATGATATTAATTCCCGAAACCCAACCAAATTCTTTTAATAAAGGACTTTTAGTGAATGCGAATACAAAAAATCCAATGGCGGCAGTAATATTGCAAAAAAGGGTAACAATACCCATTCTACCTACCATATTAACAATGGCTTTTTCTTTATCCTGTATTTCCTTATAAGATGTATGATACTTATTTAAAAAATATATACAATTAGGAATACCAATAACAACAATTAATGGAGGGATCAAGGCCGTTAATAGCGTAATTTTTTGATGCAATAAAACCATTGTACCGAAACTCCATATAACCCCCATTGCTACAACAGCTAAACTCATAAGCATAGCCGATACGGACCTGAAAAATAGTAGTAATGTAATGGCACATAAAAATAAGGAGCCCAGTAAAAACCAAAGCATTTCCTTTTTAATTCGATCCGCTAAAACAGTTCTGATATAAGGCAAGCCACTGATATGTACTGCCAATTTTGTTTTATTGCTGAAATCGTTTAATTGTTCGTTTAACTTTGAAATAATTTTAGACCTCGCTCCACTATTAATAGAATCAGGGACAAAGCTAATAGCCATGATATAAGCGTGGCTACTTGGATTGTACAATAAATTTTTATAAAATGGTAATTGTTCAAATTCAGCTTGTTGGCTTTTTAAATTTTGCGCACTATCAAAAGGTGGCATGAATATTTTATGAGCGACAAACTTATTTTGGATGGTGTCTTTTGAAATATTATAGGCCGAAGGAACACTTAATACTTCCGTTACACCAGGTATTGATTTAATGGATTGGTTTAACTTAACAAGTGCATTAAAGGTTGATGTATTATATAAACTATCTGTTTGAAATCCCACAACCATTGTTGTTCCATCAACGCCGAATTTTTTTACGAAATTTTTATAGATAATAAATTTAGGGTTATCCTCAGGAATAGCTTTTGTAAACTCATAACTTAATTTAACCTGAATGGCAAAATATCCCATGATAACGGTTGCTAAAGTCAAAAATGCCAAGCAGGATTTTTTATACTTAACAATAAATTGACCTAAACGATACCACATATGAATAACATTGATTTATATAACCCAAAAATAAGCGATTACTTGTGTAAGTACCCCAATTCCAAAGCCAATAATTAATTCTTGTTTGGTGTGGTCGCTAACAATCATTCTTGCACTCACAACAATGGAAGCTAAAAAGGCTGCGATTACCACCCATAATATATTATTTATAGGATAATACACGCTTACTAATAATACAGCAGTCAATAAGCCACTAATGCCCATTGCATGTAAGCTTACTTTTATAAAATTATTTGCAATGAGGCCTAAACTACTTGCTATAAAAATGCCAAAATAAAAGAACTTTAAAGCTAATGGTTGATCTGAAAAGGTTCGACTTAAATAGTACATCCACCAATAAAAAAACATGGTAATTACATATGGTATAACACGTTCTTTTTGTGTTTTAAGAAAAATACTATTACTGAATTTTAATCTCCACAATAAAAAAACAGCAAAGGCTGGAAAAAAGGCAGTCAACCAAAAAACACTAAACACTTTTAATTTTAATTGCCAATCAGTGATGCCCGCAAATTCGAAGGGTATTACTTGTATAAGATATAATATAAAGTAGGTCGGGATAAATAAGGGATGGAGCAAATAGGAAACAAATTGAGCTATAAAGCGAAGGGGTTTCGAAGTTGTATTTTCCATTTTATGAATCTTGCTTTTATATTGTTTTATTTCCTTTATAATTCTTTTCTTAGTCTTGCAACTGAAATATTAAGTTGTTCTCTATATTTTGCAACTGTCCTTCTTGCTATATTATACCCTTTATTTTGCAACTGTTCGGTCAACTCATCGTCACTTAAAGGTTTATGCTTATCCTCCATTTGTATAAGTTCCCCTAAAATGGCTTTCACTTCCTTTGTACTAACTTCTTCGCCCGTATCAGTTGTCAATGATTCACTAAAAAAATATTTTAATAAATAAGTTCCAAACTCAGTTTGAACATACTTGCTATTTGCAACCCTACTGACTGTTGAAACATCTAATAAAGTTTTTTCAGCAATATCTTTTAATATCATTGGCTTTAGCTGAGTCGTATCTCCGCTTAAAAAAAAGGCTTCCTGATATAACAAAATAGCGTGCATTGTTTTTAACAAAGTTTGTTGTCTTTGCTGAATCATTTCAATAAACCACTTTGCTGAATCAATTTTTTGTTTGATAAAAAACACAGCTTCTTTTTGGGCTTTGTCCTGTTTTTGGCTGTGTTCATACTCCCTTAGCATTAATTTATAATCATCACTAATAACTAATGGCGGCGCATTTCTGCTATTCAAAGTGAGCTCTAACTTTCCATTATTGATAAGCACCGTAAAATCTGGAATAATGTATTTTTCGGCCTCATTGTTTTGAGTCGTTTCCGCTCCTGGTTTTGGATTTAAAGACAAAATTTGATGCATTACATTTTTCATTTCAGCCTCATTCAAATGCATGCTTTTTTGAATTTTATCAAAATGCTTTCTGGTAAATTCTTCAAAATATTTTTCCAAAATTTGTATGGCAAGTATCAATAAACCTTTATCCTGATGAATTCTTTCAACATCGTCCGTTGTCAACTTCCTTTTAAGTTGAAGTAACAGACATTCCTGCAAATCCCTAGCTGCAATTCCTGCAGGATCGAAATTTTGTATTTTTTGAAGAATCGTTTCAATATTTTTTTCTTCCACCCACATCCCTTGTTTGAAGGCTAAATCGTCGGCTATAGATTGCAATGCTCTTCGTAAATAGCCGTCATCATCCAAGCTGCCAATTATTTGTTCGGCTATTTTATATGATTCTTCCTCTAATGCAAGCATACTAAGCTGATCCATTAGTAACTCATGTAAACTTAGTTCCGCTTTAATGGGTATTACTTTGTCATCATCTAATTCTGGATAATAATCGTCCTTTGTTTTATAATCAGCAACATCTCCATCGTCATCATAATTATATTCATTCAACTCTTCATTGCTCAATTCATACTCGTCAACAGGTACCGCTTCTTCCTCCTCTTGTAAACCTTGTAATAAATCGTCTTTCATTTCCTCAGATGCAGTAGACGCATCCCCATCTAATAATTCTAAATTCATTTCTAATGCAGGATTCTCCTCTAGTTCTTCCTTTATTCTTTGTTCTATTTGAGCACTAGGAATTTGCAACAATTTCATTAATTGAATTTGCTGAGGGGATAACCTTTGTAACTGTTTTTGTTGAAATGACTGACCTAATGACATAATTATACTTTACGAAAGCGCTTGTTGTATAACGGATAACATCTTAGCTCCTTTTTCATGAATTTGCTCCTCCGACCAAGTCAAACTTATAGCCGTTGAAATACATTTACTCATAATTTCATCACTCTTTTCAAAAGTGTTGTGTTGCAAATCAGTTAATGTTTTTTGTTGTTCTACACTAAGAGGATATAAACCCTTTGCATTTTTTAAATGATCCCACTTTCTAATGTAATGCCAGTTGTTTGCATACCAATAAAAATTACCTGCCAAAATACCTTCCGCCTTTAGCGCTTCAATCGCTTTTTCAGTTTTTGTTTGAGATGGTAAAAACCAAGTTAAAAAACTATAACTATCTCCTGCAGGATCAGGAACTTCCCTGAAGCTAACCCCTTGAATTTGTTCAATATAAGACCTTAATATTTGATTATTCTTTTTTTGAATGGCAAGGAAATTATCTAATTTTTTTATTTGTGCTAAACCTACTGCCGCATGTAATTCGCTAATTCTGAAATTGTACCCTAAAAAAGGATGCAAATCAGCACCTCTATCCACTCCTAAATGATCATGTCCATGATCAGTGAACGCATCAGACTTCACATAAACATCTTTATTATTAGTCATGACTACACCCCCTTCACCACAAGTAATTGTTTTCACAAAATCAAATGAAAAAGTACCAGCATCACCAATAGTGCCCAAAGCTTTTCCTTTGTATGTTCCACCTATACTTTGACATGCGTCTTCTAATAATATTAATTTGTGTTCATCACAAATAACTTTTAAAGCATCTAAATCAGCCATACTTCCACACATGTGAACAGGCATGATGCATTTGGTCTTAGGAGTAATTGCTGCTTTAACTGCCTCAGGAGACAATGTTAGTGTTTTGTCAATATCAACAAGAACAGGAATGGCACCCATACTTAAAATCGCTTCAAAACTCGCAACAAAAGTAAATGCAGGCATAATTACTTCATCGCCTGCGCCAATACCCAATGCTGCCATTGCAGTAGTTAATGCAGCTGTACCACTTGAGGTTAATTGCGCATAATTAGCGCCAAAACGTTTACATATTTCCGTTTCTAACTCTTTTGATTTCCAAATTCCTTTTCTTGGACCATCAAATCCATAACGCATTAGAATACCTGTTTCAAGAACGTCATTTACTTCTTTTCGTTCCTCATCACCAAAGAATTCAAAACCTGGCATATACTAAAAATTTAAGTGAAACAAAGGTAGTTTAAAAAATGAAAATTGGGTCTTTTTCAGTAAATTGCGCTTGTAAAATAAACGTAAAATGATATGGAATACAGTAAATTAATATCGGTTTCTGGAATGTCGGGATTATTTGAATTAGTTACAAGCAAAAATGATGGCGCAATAGCAAAATCTCTTGAAAATAACAATACTCAATTCATTAGCTCTAGAGCACACCAATTTTCTCATTTAGAAAGTATTGAAGTATATACAACACATGAAAATGTGTTTTTAGCCGAGGTTTTCATCGCAATGGGTAAGTCAAAAGATGCTTTACCTAATGAAAAGGATCCAAAAGCGGTTTCAGCTTACTTTAAAAAAGTATTCCCTAAAATGGACTTCGATCGTGTTTATGGTAGCGACATGAAAAAAATGGTAAAGTGGTATGCGCAACTTAAGCAACATAATGTAGAACCAACCATTCCTTCCGAGGAGGAAGAAGAGGAAAAGGCATAAGCCTTTTCCGATAAAGGAGTCACACTATTCCTTTTCTGATAAGAAGAAATGGTATAGGCCATTTCTGATGAATGAGTTAAACTACAAGCCTTTTCCGATGCGGGAGTCACACTACAAGCCTTTTCAGAATATTCAGCTTACCTATCATAGGGTAAGCTTTTTTTTTGCTTAAATTGCAAATCAAAGAAATACCTACAAAAACAAGATTATGAAAAAAGGTCTCCTGTTGCTTTTGCTAAGCTTATTCATATTACAATTAAGTGCTCAAACCAAGTCTGAAAAAAGAGCTGAAAAAAAATGGATAAATAAGCAGTTTCATTCCCTAAACCTAGATCAAAAAATTGCACAATTAATGATTCTACGTACACATAGTAATTGGGATGAAAAAAAGCTTGACTCCATAAGTCAACTCATTAAAAAGTACAATATTGGAGGACTATGTTATTTTCAAGGGGGGCCAGTGAGACAGGCTTTGCAAACAAATTATTTTCAATCTATTGCAAAAACGCCACTATTTATTACAATGGATGCTGAAGTGGGTGTTGGAATGAGGCTAGATAGTGTTGAAATGTTTCCAAGACAATTATTGCTTGGCGCTATTCAAACTGATAGCTTGGTTTATCAAATGGGGTCTGTAATTGCAGACCAGTTTAAAAGGCTTGGTATGCAAATTAATTATGCTCCCGATGTAGATATTAATAATAATCCCAACAATCCTGTGATTAATGACCGCAGTTTTGGACAAAATAAACAACGTGTTATTGATAATGGTATTGCTTTTATGAAAGGTTTACAAGATAATGGCATAATGGCAACTGCAAAACACTTTCCTGGGCATGGCGATGTGAGTACTGACTCACATATTGATATACCTTTTATAAATAAATCCAGGGAAGCCCTTGACTCAATGGAATTAGCCCCTTTCAAGGCTCTCATTAAGGCTGGTGTAGAATCGGTTATGGTTGGTCATTTGTCCGTTCCGGCCATTGACACGACTCCAAAATTTGCCACTTCATTGTCTCCAAGAGCGATTAATGATTTATTAATTAATGAACTTGGATTCAAAGGGTTAACCATTACAGATGCTATGGACATGCAAGCTATTAGTAATTATTTTCCACGTGGCGAATCAAATGTCTTAGCCATTTTAGCAGGCAATGATATGCTATGTTTGCCTGGCGATATTGGTACTTCCATTAATAAATTAAAACAAGCAATAAAAGAAGGTAGCATCACAGAAGCCGAAATTGATAAAAGAGTTAGAAAAATACTAGCAGCAAAATATAAATATGGATTAAGTAAAAAGCAGTTTATTGATACGACTAATTTGATTATTGATTTAAATAAATCAATAAATGTACTCAAGTCCGAAATGTCAAAGCAATCCTTGACTTATTGCAAAGCAAATACACTTCCTAATTTAAATAAAAAAATACCAACTGCTTATATTGCTTTAAATATAAACGAGCCCAATTTTATAACAAAAGCGCTGATAAATGAATACGAGGTAAAAGTATTTTATGTTAATCCAAAAGACAGCCTTTCACTAGCAAACATTAAAGACAGTATCAAGCAATATCAACAAGTTATTGTAGGCTTGCATAGTTACCATCGTCGACCTGCAAATCATTTTCAAATACCTTCTTTTATTTTACAATTTTTAAACGAACCACATCCAAGCAATTGGATCCATATAGTATTTGGCAATCCATATGCGGCAATACATTTCAAGAATTTAAAAAATATTCTTTTTGGATACGAGGATAATGATTATGTGCAATCAGCTGTTTTTGATTGGTTGAAAGGAAAAACTATTGCGAATGGTCAACTGCCTGTAAGTATTTCGGAGGATTTACCGTTTGGTTCAGGAGACATTAAAATACAAAAGTTAAATGTCATTGATTCTATTGTTGTTGATGCAATTAATAAAAAAGCTATTCCAGGTTGTCAAGTATTAGTAGCAAAAAACAATCAAATTGTTTTTAATAAAGCATATGGCACAACGGCAGGAAATGGAACAAGTGATGTTACCTTAAATACTTTTTATGATTTAGCATCGGTTACAAAAATAACTGCAACCACTGTGAGTATCATGAAATTAGTGGAAGAAGGAAAAATAGATATCAATAAAACCATTGGTGACTACCTTCCTTGGGTAAAAGGAAATCAAAAAGCATCCATCTCGTTAAAAGAGCTGTTATTACATCAAGCAGGACTATATCCCTATATTAAATTTTATGAATCTTTACTGCAAAAGGATGGCTCTTTCATACCTAATGTAGTAAGTAATAATAAAGACAATAATCATCAATTATTTATTTCACCTAATAAGTGGCTTCTTAATAGCTGGATGGACACCATTCGTAATCAAATATTAAGAAGTCCAGTTACAGCAACCGGTAAATATGTTTATAGTGATAATGATTTTATTTTTCTAGGTAACATCATTGAAAAAGTAACTAATATGAGTCTTGATCAATATACAGCTCAGCATTTCTATATCCCTATGGGTATGCAATCAACCGGTTATTTGCCTTTGAATAAAACGCAAATCGATAACATTGCCGCCACTGAAAATGATGACTATTTTAGACATGAATTAATAAGAGGCAGTGTTCATGATGAGGGAGCATCCACTATGGGCGGCATTGCAGGACATGCTGGCTTATTCAGCAATGCAACGGATTTGTCAAAATTATATTTAATGCTATTGAATAAAGGCGTTTGGGAAGGAAAGCAATATTTGCATCCAGCAACCATTGAGCAATTTACCGCATACAATACGAATATTAGTCGACGAGGTTTAGGATTTGATAAACCTGAAAAAGACAATGCAATTAGCAAAGACCCTTACCCAAGTTTGAGTCCATCACCTTCAACGTTTGGTCATACAGGATTTACAGGCACCTGTGTTTGGGCAGATCCTGAATTTGGTATATTATATATATTTTTATCAAATCGAGTATATCCTACCAGGGACAATAAAGCTTTTAGCTCATTAAATCTTAGATCAAAAATTCAAGAGGCCATTTATACAGCCTTAATGTAATGAATAGACTTCTTACCATAATATTGTTATTTATATTTAGCGAAATAGTTGCTCAAAATGACTTAGGGGGAATTGGTCAATGGCGTGGACACTTTAATAATCATAGCATTAGAAACGTAATTAAAGGTGACTATATATATGCCGCAAGCCCTTATCAAATAATCAAATTTGAAAATAAAAATCCTATTAATTGGTTCGATAAATCTACAGGTCTAAATGATATAGGTATCGAGCATATCGCCTGGGATAAAAATCGTGAACAGCTTATTATAACATACTCAAACAGTAATATTGATATTGTAAATGGTGATGAAACTTTTAACATTAATGCCATTCAACTAACAAACTTATATCCGTTTAGGCAAATAAATAACATACGGGTTTATAATAATTATTGTTACTTAGCAACACAGTTTGGGATTGTAGTTATTGATTTGATTAAGCATGAAATCAAAGACACTTGGTTCCCCAATAATAATCAACAATCTACCAATACTTTTGATATTATTATTGCAGGGGACACCCTATATGCAACAACCGAAAATGGTATTTGGAATTGTGCTTTAAAAAATAATTGGATTCAATACAACCAATGGAAACGATTTGTCAACTTTGATGGTTTAAAAATCAAGGGGATTATCCAGCAAAATCAATATTTATTCGCTTATAATAATAGTTCCATTTATAATTTGGCTGATGGCAAAATAGTTTACTCCATTGGATATGGAAAAATTATAAATTTAGATACTTCAATAAACAATATAAACATTAGCGTACATTATCCAACGAACAAAGGGGCATTAATACAATTAAATAAAGACTATACAGCTAGCATTATCATTGATAGTAATCAGCTCATTTCACCCATGCAATCTGTCATGGAAAATAATCAATACTGGATTGCCGATAGTAGCAAGGGATTGCTCCATAAATCCAATCAATTAGAATGGCTAGCAGTTGGCGGGCCTATATCAAATTTAAAGGGGATTATAGCTATTAATGAAAATGAATTGTTAGCTCCTTTTGGGGATAGCTATATAGGTTTTGCAAAATTAAGTGACGATAAATGGAGTCAAATTACAAAAGTTGGGAATACTACTTTACCCAATTTAAACGCTTCCTTCATTTCAAAAAAAGACAAAAGTTATTGGTTCACAACAAATAATGGTTTAGTTCACTTAACAAATGAAAACAAACAAGTTGATGTAGTTTTTCCCAATCAAAATATGGGCGCTTATAAAAGTATTCAAATGGACCCAAATCAATTATTTTGGATTACACAAGATCAACAAGGAATAGTTAGACAAACCGATAATAGTTGGAATTTAATCATACCTCCAAATAATTTTGTGACTAAAGGTTTTGATAAATTCATCGTAAACAATCAGCAACAAGCGTGGATAATTGCTCCCAATAAACAGGGAATTTATGTATACCAATCAAAAGATGTTCATGGAACAGAGGCCTGGAAAGTACTAACTACTGGCTCGACAAACGGCAATTTGCCGAGTAGCAATGTAACTAGTATTGCTAATGATAAAATGGGTTCAGTATGGGTAGGAACCGATAATGGAATTGCCATTTTTAATTGTGGCAATATTACTTCCGAGCCTTGTAACGCTTATTTGCCCATTGTAAAAAGCAATGGTTTTAATGGCTATTTATTTCAAAAAGAAAACGTTAATACCATTGCAGTTGATGGGGCAAATCGAAAATGGGTTGGCACCCATAATGGCGCTTGGTTATTAAGTGAAGATGGTATTGATATTATTGAACATTTTACAAAAAAAAATAGCCCACTACCATCAGATAGTATTGTTCAAATAATTATTGATCCCACAAATGGTGAAGTGTTTTTTAATACATCAACACAAATGGTAAGTTATAGAAGTACTGCAACTGAGGGTGCAATGAATCAACAAAATATTCAAATATTTCCAAACCCAATACCGCCTGCATATAATGGGCTAATTGCGATTAGAGGATTAATTGAAAACGCAGTTGTTAAAATAACCGATATAACAGGGAAACTAGTTTATCAAACCAATGCACTTGGTGGACAGGCTGTATGGAATGCACGTACTTATGAAGGCAGGCAAGTAGCCACAGGGATATATCTTGTTTTTGTAAGGGATATCAATGGCACCGAAAAAGGTGTTGGAAAAATAGTAATAGCTGATGGATATTAATCTAAATTGTATTCAAAGTTTCTAATAACCTTGAAAGTCAACATACCTTTATCACCAGTCATTACTTTATACATAATTCGCTTTCCTTTTTTAGTGGGTGTTTTGATAGTTGTATCCGCATCAAATATTGGAAATTGTCTTAACAAAATACCTTCAAGCAGTTTATACTCATCTAAGCCCCTGTAACCTTTACTTAAAACAGCATCATTGGTTATATCAGGAAAATAAATGGGTTGCATGGATTCGTTATTTTGTGAACTAATACTGAACAAACTAATTTTCTTATCGGCATCAAGAATATAAACAATCATATCTGGAAAACCATCTTGATTCAAGTCGTCAATTTCTGCTGAAACAATTCGTCCTTTTAATTCTAAGGCAGCTTCTCTTGCTTCGCTTTTAAATCCTATGGGCTTTATACTCACGATATTACGGTCAAGATTCTTATTCGTGCAGTTTACCTTAAATCCTACCTTGCCAATTTTTAAAGTACTATCATACCTATTCATTTTTTGTGCATTAGACAATACAGAAAGGAGCAAAAAAGAGATAAAAAATAATTTGTACATTCGATTAGTATTTGGAACCAAAGTTAATAGTTTCCAATATAATTTTCAATTCAAACAATAAATCATGGCCTTTACGATTGATATTCAGCCCCATTTTGATTTCAAGAACATAAGAATTACCAATAATGACACAAAAGCGTATATAGATATACTGTCAAAGGGCGGATTATTAAATAGTTGGGTCCAACCAAATGGAAGCACTCCATTGGATGTGATTGATGGTAATGATCTTAGTAAGGGTTGGGTGAATTTTGAATCAAACGGATTTAAAAGTGCTAAAATGAATCCCTTTTGTTGCAGGTTAAATTATGGCAAATATGAAATTGATACATCGAGTTATAAAATCGAAAAATTTTATTTACAAAAACATGCTATTCATGGACTTCTTTATGATGCGGAATTTGAAATTGACAATACTGAATTGAATGATCAATGTGCAATAGTTTATTTATCCTATCAATATCAAAAAAAAGATGCAGGGTATCCTTTTGATTATCAGATAAAAATAAAATGGACTTTTTGGATGGATCATAAAATTGTAGTTGAAACAGAAATTACCAATAATGAAAATTTTGATATACCAATGGTTGATGGATGGCATCCCTATTTTAAAATCGCTGAAAGTATTGATGATTGCACCCTTCAGTTTATGAATAAAGGACTGCTAGAATATGATACCGAATTAATTCCAACGAATGTGATATTACCAAATCATGATTTTGAAAATGGTAAATTATTAAAAGAAATTAATTTAGATAATGGGTTTTTAGCAGATCCTAATAACCCTAGTTGTGTTTTAGAAAATACAAAATATAAAGTGGTTATTACACCAGATCACAACTATCCTTATTTGCAAATTTATACACCACCACATAGAAAAAGTATTGCCATTGAAAACTTAAGTGGTGCCCCTGACTGTTTTAATAACAAAATGGGGCTGCATATTATGCAACCCCATGAAATTTGGACACTAAAAACGCAGTATCAATTTTTTTACAAATAATTTATTATAATTAGTATTGAGTTAGTATTATAACTACAATTGATATTACTACAATGACATAACAGCTGTCACACTAATTTCTACATTCACATTTCTAGGCAATGTTTTTACAGCAACTGTTTCGCGCGCAGGAAACTGATCAGTAAAGTAACTGCCATAAACCTCATTTACCTGAGCAAACAACTGCATGTCACTCAAAAAAATGGTTGTTTTTACAATATGGCCAAAGTGGATATTTGCAGCTTCCAAAATTGCTTTGATATTTTCCATCACTTGTTTTGTTTCGGACTGAATGGTGTCTAAATCCAACTCCCCTGTAGCAGGATCAAATGCTATTTGACCGCTTGCAAATAAAAAGCCATTAGCTATAACTGCTTGACTATAAGGACCAATCGGTGCTGGTACTTTGTTTGTTTGAATAACTTGTTTGGACATAGTAATTAAATTAGATGCACAATTTCTTACTTTTCTATCAAATACAAGCTTATTTTTGCAAAACAATTTGCTCAATTTGCCTACATTTTTATATATCGATACAGCCGGCGAAACGGCTACCGTTGCCATAAGCGATCATCAGCAATTACTTGCAATTGAACAAAATTTAACCTCCAATGCTCATGCTTCATTTGTCCAATTGGCTATACAAAAAATAGTGAATGAATTGAATATTACAATGAGCGCTATTGATGCAATCGTTGTTACAATGGGGCCTGGAAGCTATACAGGATTAAGGGTAGGTTTATCGAGTGCAAAAGGCATTGCCTATGCTTTACAAAAGCCTTTAATTGGTTTGTCAACTTTGGAATTATTATTTGAACTAGCATTAACCCATGAAGTTGTCATAAAGCAGCCAGAAACCATTCAAATTTTTTCCATGATTGATGCTAGAAGAATGGAAGTATTTGGAGCGATTTATAAAGCAGATAAAACATTATTGATTGATTCTCAATCTATTATTTTAGACGAAACTTATTTAAGAAATTTACTAAATGATGGCCCCCTACTATGCATAGGAAATGCTGCAACAAAAGCAAAGGAGTTAACGAAACACCCTGATCTATATTTTTCAGAGAAATCCTATGGCATATATGAGTTAATTAAATTAGCAAACGCTAAATGGGAAAAAAATGATTTTGAGGATATAGCCTATAGCAAGCCTGCTTATCTAAAAGACTTCTATCAAGCTCCTCCGAAAATATCTTAAAATTTCATTTATTTTATAAGCGGTATGCGAATTTCTTTAAATCGCAAATATTTATATATTAGTTTTTAAATTAATAACGTAACTTTACGAGACGATTATTTTTTTATCACCCCCAATAATTAAATGAATATTATGAATCAATCACTACCACAATTAATGTTAGTCAATGGTAAAGCACCATTGAAAGTTGATTTGTTGCACAGCAAAAAAGCGGCAATGATTTTGAGAGCATTGAACCATAAGTTACGTCAACAAATTGTAAAGCTTATTGATGAGCAACAAAAAATGACAGTGACTGAAATTTATGTAAAGCTTAGATTAGAACAATCAGTTGCTTCACAACATTTAGCAATTTTGAGAAGAGCAGGCATTGTTGTTACCACAAGAGAAGGTAAATTTATTTTTTACACGGTTGATTATACAAGATTAGAACAAGTAAATCAATTTGTAGAACAACTAGTTGGATAAAATGGTTTTATCAATCGAACAATTCAAGGAATCACTTGGAAATCCTGACAATATTTTAATTGATACAAGATCCAAGGATCAATGGATGGATAGTCATATTCCTAACTCATTACATATCACCCTTGCTACTGTAAAATATGCAGTAGCTATAGGGTCAATTTCAAAAACATCTCCTTTACTTTTCATTTTCGATCCTGCATTAGAAAACGAAACTTTAGCCTACTTCAAGGAAGCAGGATTTTCAAATATCATAGGTTTTCTTAAAGGTGGTTTTGAAACTTGGCGCGCAGCGGGCTTTAAATACGACATGCTCATTGAAGTTGAAGTTGATGAACTCGCCATGGATATCCCTTTTGACGAGTTTTTGATGCCATTGGATATAAGAACCGAACTTGAGTATAATAAATCACACATTAAAAATTCAGTTTCACTTCCATTGGCTGAATTTATGGATCCTGGCAGTATGTCCGAACTAGACGAACATTTTAATATTTACATAATAAGCGAAGACGGCACAACAAACTCTTTAGCAGCAAGTATCTTGAAAAAACAAGGCATACACAATATTAGAGTTGTCAATGATGGATGGGTAGGTGTAGAAATGCTGAAAGAAAAATTCAGTTTTGAAACCATTAAAAAACCAACCATTACCAAAACCGATAGTACGAAAACTAGTTTCTTGGAAGATTAATGAAACGCTATTTTATCAATAATTTCTCGTGAATGGTTGCATCATACTCATACCTCCAACGGCGATGACTCCATAAATAATTAGCTGGATTAGCTTTAATCTTTTCCTCCAGTATTTTAACAAATTGAGCGGTTAATTGCCCATCCTTAAAGTAATTAGGGGAAGTTGTCATCACTTCATATTGAGTATGATAATACCCCCTTTTAGTGCTGTAAAAATTTGCAAAAACCTGTGCCGTATTATTTATTTTAGCTCCCTTTTCAGGTCCCTTTACAAATGGCGTAGGTCTTCCAAAAAAGTTCACCCAATAAGCTTGTAATGGATTTCCTGGATTTTGATCCGCCGCTAAAGCGAGCGCATATGGACCCTGTGCTGTATATTTTGGAAAAGCCGTTTTAAAATGGATTGCTGAAATTAATATGGTACCGTACCTAGCCCTCAAATCAAACATGATTTTATTAAAGGCCTTATTACTTAAAGGCATATACACTGCAATAAATGGATAATGGCCATATTTAGCCGCACCCCAATTAGCAAATTCCCAATTAAAAAAATGGCCAGCCATTAATTGAACACTCTGTCCAGATTTGAACAAATCTTGTAATACTTCGGAATTTGATGTAAACCTTTTTGCAAAAGTTTTTTCTGATACGGATAATAATTTAATCGTCTCTACAAATGTATCAGTGAACTGCCTATAAAATGCCTTAGCGATTGCATTGCGCTCGATAATCGATTTATTAGGAAATGCAATGGCTAAGTTATGGTTAACAACGTCTAAACGATATTTTATAACTCGACGCATTAAAAAAGCAAGACCGTCGCTAATTATGTAAAGTATGCGCCAAGGCAATAAAGAAATTAAATAAAGAAAGCTATATATAATGATGTACATGAAATTATAATTCTAAATAATATTTTATTTTTCAATCCAGGCTCCGTGCTCTTTTAATAATTGAATTAATTCATCAACAGCTACTTCACTGTCAATATTTCTTTTCATAATTTCCTTTCCTTTATACAAAGTTATTTTACCTACCCCACTTCCAACATAACCAAAATCAGCATCAGCCATTTCGCCCGGACCGTTTACAATACAGCCCATAATTGCAATTTTTAGGCCTTTCAAATGATTTGTTACTTTTCTGATTTTCGCAGTTGTTTCCTGAAGTTCAAATAAGGTTCTTCCGCAACTTGGACAAGAAATATACTCCGTCTTTGAAATTCTAGTTCTAGTGGCTTGTAAAATACCAAAGCTAGTAGCGTTTAAAAATTGTTCGATTGACGAGTTACTTAAATAGTTTCTTCCTGATAAATTTGACATTTTACCAGCCGACTCTTTATAAACAGTTTCAGTTACGCCTAAGCATATACCATCCCCAAAACCGTCTAACAACAGTGCCCCGGTTTCAGTTGCGAAGTGTATTAAATGTTCATCGGTGGTATGATTACTACTATCCGTCATCAAAATAACAGGAGTGTCAATACCTAATTCCATTAGTTTAATAAACATGCGTCTTACTGCTGGCATGGCGTGTTGTAATTTGCTACTTAAACAAAAAACAACTGTTGGATTTTTTGCAATACTCAACAATTGCTCATCAGCAATTTGTGTGGCTGTACTATAACAATCAATCATCACAAAATTAAGGGTAGCATTTTTTTGATTAGATGCTATAAAATCGTCAACATTGAATATTGGGAAATATTTATTTTCTTCAGCACCAATTCCCATTTTTATATCAGTAGTGATGATACGCAAAGTACCTGGTAAGTCAAAATCAATTGCTTTATTGCCTACAAATACGTAATCAGCTGCTGCATCTCCAATTGTCCATTTATCAGTATCAGCATTATAAGTATAGCCTATTGCCAATAAATTTTCTCTTGAAATGTTTTCTAAATGACTCAGATCTGCAATCACTACTGGAACTTGACCTGCTCCTATATTCAATACCTCTTTTGTAGCTCTTCTTTTATATTCGAAAGGATTGTATGTCAGCTTATCTATAGGTAAAATGGAGCCCTTTGCTAAATTTGACGCTTGATCATTATACCTTTTTACAATATCCCTACAAACTGGAATTTCTAATTCAGGATCCTCCGTTAAGCTTACCCTAATAGTATCACCAATTCCATCTTCTAATAATGTTCCAATTCCAATAGCACTTTTAATACGTCCATCCTCTCCATCACCCGCTTCAGTTACCCCTAAATGCAAAGGATAACATTCTCCAAATTCATGCTGCATTTGTTGTAATAATAATCTATAAGCTTGAACCATCACTTGTGGATTACTGGACTTCATACTCAAAATAATTTGATGGTAGTCCAAGCTTCTTGCAATACGACAAAACTCCATGGCGCTTTCAACCATTCCGTTTGCCGTATCACCGTATCTACTCATAATCCTATCACTTAGTGAACCATGATTGGTTCCAATGCGCATAGCAGTTCCATGCTGCTTACATATTAATACTAAAGGAGTAAACTTTTCCCTAATTCTTTCTATTTCTTCAATATACTCTGCGTCGGTATATTCTATTTGTTCAAATTTTTTCTTATCTACATAGTTGCCTGGATTCACTCTCACTTTTTCAACAATGGTTGCAGCAATCTCAGCTGCATTGGGCGTAAAGTGAATATCAGCAACAATGGGTGTTGTATATCCTTTTTCGATTAATGCTTTTTTGATGTTCGCTAAATTATCGGCTTCTTTTTTGGAAGGAGCAGTAATACGAACTAATTCAGCTCCCGCGTCTATGCATTTTATTACTTGTTCTACTGTTTTTTCAGTATCCATTGTATCAGTAGTAGTCATAGTTTGAACCCTGATTGGATGTCCACCACCAATAATCAAATTACCTATTTTTACTTCTCTTGTGATGATTCGTTTATAAGCAGTTAAAGAGTTACAATAGTATTGCATATTAAAATTGATATTATTAACTAATATTTGAATTGTTTATCTCACCCCTTTTAAAAAACCTTGCTGTAATAAAATAGACTTTAATAAGGATACAGCTTGGTCATTATCAAATGCTGTATTTTTTGTTTCAAAATGCATTACAAAAAAATAAGGATGCTTATTTTCCTCGACATATCCAACGATCCAAAAGCGAGCTTCATTGGTCTTATCTGATCCAAGCATATAGCTTAACTGATAACTTGCATTATCCTCTTTTAATATCATTTTTTTAAAAAGATCCTGAGATTTTTTTTGAAAAGCTAATTGACCAAAATATAATTTTTTGATAAAGCCTAATTGTTCGTCGGCAGTGATTCGAAGAGACCCATTTTTCCAAAAACTATTTAAGTCATTACTTACAATACCCTTTCCGTAATGTAAAGAATCGATTGATTTTAAAATAGCAGATCTGCCGATTTTTTCAATCAAGGCATTATAATAGTTCACTGAATCCAAACTTACCCAACTACTTGTATCATGCTTAATGTAACCCTTATCTAATCCTAATAAAATAGGCATACTAAAAAATGTATTTAAGGGCGCATAGGATGAGTCCTTATACAAAATCAAGTCAGTAATCGTAAACTGGCCGGACCCATTTTCCATAATTGCAAATACTCCATTTACTTTAGCACTATCCAAAAGCTTAACAATATTTGGATCGTTTTTTACATTATTGGGAGAACATGCATATGCTAAACAAACAATCAAAACAAACACACTAAATCGCTGTATCATATTATATATTTATCAACCTCAAAATTACCACATAATACCAATAAAAACACCCCCAATTTTGGGGGTGTTTAAACTATTTTTCGGAAAATTATTATTCTATACCCAATAATTCAACATCGAAAATTAAAGTTGAACCTGGCCCGATGTTTGGTCCAGCTGAACGCTCACCATAAGCTAATTCACTAGGGATAAACAATCTCCATTTAGCGCCCACTGTCATTAATTGTACAGCATCCTGCCATCCTTTGATCACTCCATTTAATGGGAAAGTAATTGGTTCACCTCTTTGAACTGAACTGTCAAATATTTCACCATTAATTAAAGTGCCATGATAATGACATTTTACTTTACTGTTTAATGTAGGGTGTTCAGTACCCGTTCCTGCAGTTAATACTAAATACTGCATGCCGTTTGTCATTTTGACAACGCCTTCTTTTTTAGCATTTGCTTCTAAAAAGGCTTTTCCTAAGGCTCTGTTGATTGCGATTTTTTCTTGACTCATTTTATCTTGGTAGTTTTTTATACATACATCAATTAAGCTATCAGGTATTACTGTTTTAGAAATTACACCTGCAGCCATTCCTTTTTTAAACAATTCGAAATTTACATCCTGCAATCCTTGACCTTTTAAGCTTTGCGCAATTCTGTAACCTAAAGCATAGGATGCGCTGTCTTTTGAATTTTTAAAAGACTGTCCTGGCGTATTAGTTGAAGCTAATTTAGGTTTTGTGGTAGGTGCCCCTTTTTTAACTTCTGGCTTTGTTTGTGCTACAGCTGTTAGAGAACTTACTAATGTAATTGTTACTATAAAGGCTTTTTTCATATTCATATCATTAAACGTTTAATTTGATTGTTTCGATTGAGGGTCAAAAATACAGCTAGCTTTTCAATAAATGTTCAATTTGCTTGTCAACTTTATCAAAATCCATCCGATTCAATACCTTTTTCATTTCTGATGCTATTTGAGCATTGCAAAGATTCCCAATACTGCCCTCATGGGAATGCGCCAATTTGGTAGAATATTTGAAATTCCCCTCCTCAATAGCTATTCCTACTTTTTTATAGGCATCCCTGAATGGCATACCCTCATTTACTAACTTATTCACCTCCTCAACACTGAATAAAAATTGATATTGGGTGTCTTCCAAAATGTCTTTTTTTACCTCCATATGCTCAATCATTAAAGATGCCATTTCTATACAATTTTTTAATTGTTGAAATGCCGGGAATAAATGCTCCTTTAATAATTGTAAATCACGGTGATATCCAGATGGCAAATTAGTAGTCATCATCATAATTTCATTTGGCAAAGCCTTTATACGATTACAATAGGATCTGACAAGTTCAAAAACATCAGGATTTTTTTTATGCGGCATGATACTAGATCCCGTCGTTAATTCCTCAGGGAATTTTATGAACCCAAAATTTTGATTCATAAATAAACATGCATCCATACTTAATTTTGACAAAGTATCTGCAAAATTAGCTAGTGCTGTTGCAGTAACCCGTTCTGCTTTACCTCGACCCATTTGCGCATACACAACATTATAATTTAGGGTATCAAAACCAAGTAGCTCGGTTGTTCTTGTTCGGTTAATGGGAAAAGAACTTCCATATCCAGCAGCAGAGCCTAAAGGATTTTTATTGACAATTTTAAAAGCCGCTTCCAACATAATCATATCATCCACTAAACTTTCGGCATAGGCGCCTAACCATAAACCAAATGACGATGGCATGGCCAATTGTAAATGGGTGTATCCGGGTAATAAGTCATTTTTAAATTGTTCGCTCTTTGCTTGTAATAAATTAAATAAGACAATAACCGATTTACTTAAATCCATTAATTCAGCTCTTAGAAATAATTTCAGGTCAACTAATACTTGATCATTTCTACTTCTAGCACTATGAATTTTTTTCCCGATATCACCCAACTTTTCAGTTAATAATATTTCAACTTGTGAATGAATGTCTTCGACACCGTCTGATAATTTAAAATTTCCTGCTTGTATCAATTCATAAATTTCAACCAATTCTTTTTTTAATTGGACTTGCTCCTCCTTAGTCAATAATCCAACTTCCGAAAGCATTGTGGTATGTGCCATAGAACCCAATACATCATAAGCTGCCAAGTATAAATCCATAGCTTGATCATTACCAATGGTAAACTGCTCTACCGATGTAGCTACTTTATTGTTTTTTTGCCAAAGTTTACTCATGATGTAAAAATAGTTGAAAGTAATTGTATATAAGTTGAAACACCTTCGTCAATTTCATTTAAAAAAATAAACTCATCAGCGGTATGACTGCGTGCCGAATCACCAGGTCCCATTTTTAGCGTTGGGAAAGGCATTAATGCTTTATCCGAAGTAGTAACTGAACCATAATATCCTTTTCCTAATTGTAGGCCCGATTTTATTAAAACATGATCTAATGCAATACCTGTTGAACGCAATCTTAATGACCTAGGGGTTACGGTAGATTGTACATTTTCACCAATGATAGCCAACACTTTCTCGAATGTATACAACTCATTCACACGCACATCAACCACCATTTTACAAGTTGATGGAACCACATTGTGTTGTTTGTTATCTGTTTCAATAACAGTAACACTCATTTTTACAGCACCTAATAAATCAGACACTTTATCAAACTGAAAGGTTCTAAACCAATTTAAATCTGGCAATATTTTATATAACGCACTTTCTCCCTCTTCTCTTGCCGCATGACCTGCCTTTCCTGTTGCTACTACATCCAAAACCATTAATCCGCGCTCTGCAATAGCCATTTCCAATTGGGTTGGTTCACCTACTATTCCAAAATCAATAGGAGGAATTGATTTAATGGCTAATTCAATTCCATCATGACCTGAAATTTCCTCCTCTGCGGATGCAACTAAGATAATATTGTAGGGCAAATTTTGCTGATCATAATAAAATAAAAAACAGGCAATTAAACTTACTAAACATCCACCTGCATCATTACTCCCTAATCCAAAAAGTTTACCCTCATTTTCAATTGGCGAAAAAGGATCCAAAGTATACCCTTTGTTGGGTTTAACAGTATCGTGATGTGAATTCAATAAAAGGTTTGGCTTTGCTGCATCGTAGTACAAATTCAAAGCCCAGATATTATTTTTAACCCTTTGTGTTTTTACATTTTTTTGATGTAAATAATCCTGCAATAAATCGGCCGTTTTATTTTCCTCTTTGCTAAAAGAAGGTGTTGCAATTAATTTTGATAACAACTGCTTCGCCTCCTTTTGTAGTATACTTATTTGAGCACTATTTTCTTGTATGTTATTTGTCTGTGACATTATATTTTAATTGTGGTACCTGCGTTACCGTTAATTAATTGATTCAATTTTTCAGCTTTCCCAATGATGACAGATTGTACACCACCTTCTAATGCTAAATAAGCGTTGTCAATTTTAGGAATCATCCCTTCAAAAATGACTTTTTGATCTTTTAATGAACCGTAAACCGATCGATTAATAAACGCAATCACTGAACTTGGATCATTAACGTCTGATAATACACCTTCTTTTTCGAATCCATAAATTAAATGCACTTCATAATGCCTAGACATTCCCGTAGCAATACTTTGTGCAATGGTATCGGCATTTGTATTAAGCAATTGGCCATGACCGTCATGTGTAATGGGTGCAACTACTAATTTGGAATTTGTAGTGAGTAATTGTGTAATTAATGCATCATTAATACCATCAACATCTCCCACAAATCCATAATCAATATGAGCACCCGTTCTTTTATGTGCACTGATTAAATTTCCATCTGCACCTGTTAAACCCATAGCATTAATGCCTAATGCTTGTAATTGTGCAACTATGTTTTTATTGATATAGCCCGCATAAACCATGGTGACGATTTTCAATGTTGCTTCGTCTGTAATACGTCTTCCTTCAACCATGGTTTGAGCAACTCCTAATTCAGCCGCTAAACTGGTCGCTAATTTACCGCCACCATGTACTAAAATTGCCTGTCCCTTTATTTTCGAAAAGGCAGTAAGGAATTCCGTCAACAATGCTGGATTGTCAACAATATTTCCTCCTATTTTAATGACATATAAATTTTCCATGGTTATTTATTCAACAAATAATTATACATTATTTTTTAATATTTCTGACAATACCGCTTGCGCAGCCCATACCCTATTTGATGCTTCCTTAGTTACTAAACTATTTTTACCGTCTAATATTTCATCACTCAATTCAACGTTACGGCGTACTGGTAAGCAGTGCATTACTTTCGCATCATTGGTTTTTGACAATTTCTCATTTGTCAACATCCAGCTTGGATCCGTGGTAAGCACTTTTCCATAATCACGATAACTACTCCAATTTTTTACATAAACAAAATCAGCATCTTTTAATGCCTCCTCTTGATTATATACTACTGTAGCCCCATTTGTAAATTCAGTTGATAATTCATAGCCCTCAGGATGCGTAATCACAAAATCAGCCTCGCCCCAAGCAGTCATCCATTCACTAAAACTATTTGCAACACATTGAGGAATAGGTTTAATATGCGGCGCCCATGTTAAAACAACTTTAGCTTTTTTATTTTTCAATTGTCCATTAGTTTGGATTGACTCTTTAATGGTGATTAAATCAGTTAATGATTGAAGCGGATGTAAAGTAGCAGACTCTAAACTGACAACAGGAATTCCTGCATACTTTATAAATTGATGAATAATTGTTTCGCTATAATCTTGCGCTTTATTTTGCAAACCTGGAAATGTCCTAATACATAAAATATCAAAATAGTTACCCAGTACTGGAGCAGCATCCTTTATATGTTCGACAGTCGTTCCATTCATGATAGCACCTTCTGCAAATTCTAAAGCCCACCCTTCCTTGTCAACATTAAAAACAATCGGCTCCATACCTAAATTTTGCGCAGCTACCTGTGTACTCAATCGAGTTCTTAAACTTGGATTCAAAAACAACAAGCCAATACGTTTATTTATGCCTAAGCGCTTATCTGCAAATGGATTTGCCTTATACTGCAATGCCTTTTGCACTAATGCATTGATATCCGCCACATCCTTCACCGAAATAAATTGTTTCATGCGCTTATGTTGCTTTTTGCTTCATTTGTTGAATTGCCTTATTCAACCCTGTTAAAAATAATTTGATATCATCCATAGATATTGCCAATGATGGTAATAATCGAATCACATTTAGTTTCGCTTCACCTGTGAATATTTTTAAGTCGTTCAATAAAACTTTTCGCACTTCCTCTAAACCTTCTTCCATTTCAAATCCAATCATTAAACCACGCCCTCTCACTGTTTTTACGCCTGAAGTATTTTTTAATGCATGAATCAAATAGTTCCCTTTTTCTTCCGAAGCCTTTATCAAATTTTCTTTTTGCATTACTTCGATTACTGCTAATGCTGCAGCACAAGCCATTGGGTTACCACCAAAAGTAGTACCCAGCATTCCAAATTTTGCTTGAATATGCGGTGCAATTAAAATTCCACCTATGGGGAAGCCATTACCCATACCCTTTGCCATTGAATATATGTCAGCATTCACGCCAGCATGGTCATGGGCAAAAAACTGACCTGACCGGCCATAACCACATTGTACACTATCCGCAATATATACTGCACCAAAATCATCACATACTTTTCTAATCGCTTGTAAAAATGCAACACTTGCTTCATGAATACCTGCGACTCCTTGTATACCTTCAATAATAACAGCAGCTATTTCATTTCCTTGTTCAGTAAAACATGATTGCAATGCAGCTAAATCATTAAATGGTAAAAAGATAATATTATTCGTTTCGTTTACAGGTGCCACAATACTTGGGTTGTCAGTTGCAGCAACTGCTAAGGAGGTACGGCCGTGGAATGCTTTTTTGAAAGCAACTACTTTTTTTCTACCCGTATGAAAGCTGGCTAATTTTAAAGCATTTTCATTCGCTTCTGCGCCACTGTTACAAAGAAATAATTGATAATCCTTTTTACCACTAATTTCATTCAAAGCCGTTGCCAGCTCATCTTGAATTGGCATGATTACTGAATTAGAATAAAACGCAATCGCATGCAATTGATCCTCAATGCGCTTAACCCAATGAGGGTGTGTATGTCCAATACTAATTACTGCATGACCTCCATACATATCTAAATATGCTTGTCCTTTATCATCCCACACACGGCTGCCTTCAGCTTTGGTGATCGCGATTGGATTTAAAGGATAAACGTTGAATAAAGACATGTTAAATATTTTTTGGATTAAATCTTAGCATTAAAAATCAATATTTTATTTTGAATAATAGATGATTAGGTTTTTTAAAAATAATTAGCTTTTAATTGTAACCCTGTTGTTTCATCCAGTCCAGAAATTAAATTCATATTTTGTACGGCCTGTCCCACTGCACCTTTCAATAAATTATCGATCACAGAATGTATAGCCATTTTATTTCCTTGCTTTTCAATATGAATCAAGCATTTATTTGTATTCACTACTTGTTTTAAATCAATATTGTTGTTGGAAACATGCGTAAACGAATGGCCTTCATAATAAGCATTGTACAATTCATATACAGCATCTAAACTTACATCACTTTTTACGACTGAGGTAATAAAAATACCTCTTGTAAAATCGCCTCTCCATGGTATAAAATTCACTTCGGCGTTTTGATTGCCTTGTAAACTCGCCAAGCTTTCTCCAATTTCATTTAAATGTTGATGTTGCAAAGTTTTATAGGCTTGTATATTATTGGCCCTCCAACTAAAATGACTCGTCGATGATAAACCTTGACCTGCTCCAGTTGAACCGGTAATACCAGTTGTGAACACATCATTTAATAATCCGTTAGCAGCCAATGGTAATAATCCTAATTGAATCGCTGTTGCAAAACAACCAGGGTTGGCAATATTATTGGCTGTTTTAATTTTTTCTCTTTGTAATTCAGGCAATCCGTACACGAAATTTCTATCACCAATATTTGCTGTACCAGCCAGTCTAAAATCTTGTGAAAGGTCAATTATTTTAATGCCTGTCTTAATTTCATTTGTTGCTAAAAACTTTTTAGCATCTCCATGACCTACGCATAAAAAAAGTACATCAATTTCTTGTGACAGTTCACTTGCAAATTTCAAATCGGTATCGCCTACTAAATCAGCATGCACTTTGCTCACCAACTCCCCTGCGTTACTTGTACTATGCACAAAACTAATATGTACATTGGGATGACGAAGTAATACACGCAACAATTCGCCACCAGTATATCCCGCTCCTCCTACAATACCTATATTAACTTTTTGCATTTGACTAAACTTATCATAATTTATAAATAGTGTTGTTTTGGTTTTAAACTATGACAACACAATTACTCGACTTATTTTTTATTCGACTCCTTCACATTATGGAAAATACTTGTTTGGTTTCCAAATATTTTGGTAAAGCCTCTAACATCTGTGCCCGTAAATCCAGTATTCATTTCACCATACTTGCCAAACTTAGCACTCATCAAATCATTTGGAGACTCAATACCTATAATTTGAAAGTGATATGGATTTAATTGTACAAATACATCCCCAGTTACTTGTTCTTGTGAATTGGTTAAATAAGCTTCTATATCTCGCATTACTGGATCTAAAATTTGTCCCTCATGTAACCAGTTACCATAAAATGAAGCTAATTGATCCTTCCAAGATAATTGCCATTTAGTTAATACATGTTTTTCTAAAGCATGATGTGCCTTTAATATTACCATCGGAGCAGCGGCTTCAAAACCAACTCTTCCTTTAATACCAATAATCGTATCCCCTACATGAATATCTCTTCCAATCCCATATGCACCTGCAATGGATTGTATAAATTGAATGGCCTCCGTCGGGTGTGCAAATGATTGACTATTTACTTTTTTAATTTCTCCTTTTTCAAAACTAATCACTATTTCTTCTGTAGCTCCTTGTTTTGTCATTTGCGTAGGCCAAGCAGATTCAGGCAACATGCCTTTGGAATTTAAAGTTTCTTTACCGCCAACGCTGGTACCCCATAATCCTTTATTGATGGAATAAGCAGCTTTTTCAAAATTCATTGCTACACCCTTGCCTTTTAAATATTCAATTTCAGCTTCTCGGCTTAATTGTAAATCACGAATAGGCGTTAAAATTTCAATGCCCGGAATCATAATTTGAAAAATCATGTCAAATCGAACTTGATCATTACCTGCACCTGTGCTTCCATGCGCTACTAATTTTGCACCTACTTTTTTTACATGTTCTGCTATATGTAATGCTTGACTTAAACGCTCGGCACTTACACTTAAAGGATAGGTATTGTTTTTTAAAACATTACCATACACCAAGTATTTAATGATGCTCTCATAGTATCCTTTAACAGCATTCACTGTAGTATGCGTTTTTACGCCCAAAGCGTATGCATGCGATTCAATATTTTTTAACTCATGTTCCGTAAAACCACCAGTGTTTACGATTACACTATGCACTTCTAATCCTTTATCCTCCGATAAGTATTTTACACAAAATGTGGTATCTAATCCACCACTAAATCCAAGTACTACCTTTTCCATAATGTTTATTTTTTGTCAACCCGTTTAAAAGTTTGCTTTGTTTTATTTTCATAAAACAATCGTATCATTTTTAATTCGATTCGAAATCACCTAAACCTATTTTGTCTTTGGGTCAATTTTTGGTTCTAACAACATAGCCGTACACATACAATTTTTACGATTCTTACTCATTAAAATTTCATAGTTCACACAGCTTTTGCAACCTGCCCAAAATTCTTCATCATCTGTTAACTCACTATAGGTGACAGGCTCGTAACCTAACTCGCTATTAATTTTCATTACGGCTAAGCCTGTGGTTAGTCCAAATAATTTTGCATTTGGATATTTTTCTCTTGACAATTGAAAAATAGTTTGCTTAATTTTTTTAGCGATTCCACTTTTTCTAAATTCAGGAGAAACTATCAATCCGCTATTCGCTACGAACTGGCCATGCTGCCATGCCTCGATATAACAAAAGCCTACCCAAGTACCGTCTTCTGTATGCGCAACAACTGCTTTACCTTCCTCAATTTTTTTGGCTACATATTCAGGACTACGTTTTGCAATGCCTGTTCCACGCGCTTTTGCAGATGAAGCCATTTCGTCAGTAATGGCTACTGAATAATGAACATCGCCACTATCGGCTATACGAACTATAATTTGCTTTTCCAATGGTAACTAAAATTTAAAAAAATGACACTTCTGGCGTTTCTAGAAAATTTCGGGGTTTTTTCCACTGATAGGGGCAATTGCCAACTGCTCGTCCTATCAGAATCCACGTCGCGGTGAAAATCTAACCGCAAGCGGCAACCTGATGGGGCTGTTTAATACAAGGACCGGTGCAAAATTTGCACGCGTCAGTAAGATATGTAGTTGGTCCTGTTTCATTTATAAATTCCTTTAATAGGAAGTAGAACGTAAAAGTATAAAATAATTAAACAAAATGGGACCATTAGAAGCTATAATTTGATGAATGCAGCCTCAAACAACGAAAAATGCGCTTAAAATAATAGTTGTTAGTATTTTTTGCCTTCAAGTGGTCGTATTTTTGTCATAATTAATCATCAATAAAATAAATATGAAAAACTTAATTGGATTCACTTTAGCAATTACGAGTATGTTATTTGTTGCATGCGGCAACCCAACTACAGAAGCGACAACAAATGATACCTCAGCTAATATGGTAACTGATACAATGACAAGTGATATGATGTCAACTAAAACCTATGATGTTAGTTTAGTAAATAATAAAAAAGATCCTACATGTGGTATGCCAGTTACGGCAGGAATATCAGATACAGCACATTATGAAAAATATGTATTAGGTTTTTGTTCAAAAGAATGTAAGGATGAATTTTCGAAAAATCCTAAAGCAGCCATTGCTGCTGCAGACGTGAAATAGATTTTTACTAAAATCAATTTGATTATTTATTTAGTAAATTGATAAATAAATAGATAAGTAAATACCTAACTAAATAAATAAGCTATATCGTCTTTGGTCAAGGATTTAACAAAGCCTTCTTCGTCTGAAATTAATTCCTTGGCCAAGGATCTTTTACGGTCTTGTAATTTTAATATTTTGTCTTCCACAGTGTCATTGCAAATCATGCGATAAGCAAAAATATTTTTCGTTTGACCAATTCTGTGCGTTCTATCAATCGCTTGTTGTTCAACAGCTGGGTTCCACCATGGATCTACAATATATACATAATCAGCGGCTGTTAAGTTTAAGCCCACACCACCTGCCTTTAATGAAATCAAGAAAACCCTACAGTTAGGATCGTTTTGAAAACGATCAATCGCTTTCTCTCTTTCTTGTATAGTGCTTCCTCCATCGAAATATTCATAATCAATTCCCAGTTTAGTAAGTTGTTCTTTAATTAAGGATAACATACCAAGGAATTGAGAAAAAACCAATGCTTTATGATCCCCAATATTCTCAGCAATCTCACGCGTCAATTCATCTAATTTAACTGAGTCGTTAGGATAAGTTTCGTCTTTGATAATGGCAGGGCTATCACATATTTGGCGAAGTTTCATTAATCCTTGTAAAATGGACAACTGAGATTTTTGAATACCTTTTTCTTCAACCATGCCAATTAATTTGTCACGATAATCATTTCGATAAGCTTCGTAAATTTTACGCTGAGCCGTACCCATTTCACAATACAAAACCATTTCCTGTTTCTCAGGTAAATCCTTGGCAACCTGCTCCTTCGTACGACGTAAAATAAAAGGGAAAACAAATTTTCTTAAATGTTCTTTTTGCTCTTTTTCATCAAACTTGTCAATTGGCATTGAGAAGTTATGTTTAAAATATTCCACCGTACCCAACATGCCTGGATTTAGGAAATTCATTTGAGCATAAATATCAAATGTATTGTTTTGTAATGGCGTACCACTTAAACATAACTTATTAGTGGCCTGCAATAAACAAGCAGCCTTAGTTACTTTACTTGATGGATTTTTAATCGCTTGACTTTCATCCAATATTACATAATCAAATTTGACCTCACTAAACATTTTAATATCACTTCTCAAAGTACCATATGTAGTAATAATAACTTCAACAGGATCCTTAAACAATTGACTCTTTGTTCTCGTTCCTCCATGATGCATTTGGAAAGTTAAACTTGGTGTGAATTTTTTTAATTCATTTTGCCAGTTGAACAACAAAGTCGTTGGACAAACTACTAAAGCAAGTAATTTCCCATTCTTCTCTTTTAAGTGTTGTAGGAACGATAAGGTTTGAATTGTTTTTCCAAGACCCATATCGTCAGCCAATATGCCACCCCATTGTACATCATGTAAATAATTTAACCACTGAAATCCACTTACTTGATAAGGTCTTAAAATGGGTGTTAAATGTGTGGGAGGTGCCACATCGGCAATAGCATACTTTTCTCTAATTTTTTCATACTTACCCTCTAATTGAAAAATTAATTCTTCCTCATCCCTTTGTTCATATAATTCATCTAAAATGGAGAAATGATATTTGCTCAACTTTAAATTATCAGCCTTTCCTTCACCTACCTTAAATAATAATGAATATTTATTCAACCATTTCTCAGGTAAAACGCCTAAACTACCGTCTTTTAAAGGAACAAATTGTTGCTTATTTGCCAACATATTTTTTATATCCTGTACCGTAACTTTTTGTTCACCAAATGAAATTTCCACTTTGGCATCAAACCAATCAGTGTTACTACTAATATATAATTTAGTAGAAGGTTTGGCAGTATTGTATTTGAACTGTTTTAAATTTTCAGATCCAAATAACGCTATTTGCTTTTCCTTTAATTTATCAATGAATAAAAAGAACCAATTATTTTTTAAAACCTCAGCTCCTTTCAAGGCTAAAATATTTCCTTCATTTGGCCTTATGAAACCAGAATGGAGCTGCTCAATTATATTTAACAAAGACCTTTCTTCAGGTAAATTTCTTTCTAAAATTACAATTTTATCATCTTTTTGCTGAATGACAGAAGGACCTTCATCAATAGTTACTATAATGCCGTTGTAATTATATATTGGCTCAAAAATTAAATAATCACGGTCCTCTTTTAACACAATTTGCAACTGAGGCTTTATTCCTTTTAGTTTCTCCTGCTTTACATTTCCTAATTCAACAGCATATAATTTTGATAAAGGCAAAAGGGTATCTTTTAAGTATGCTGGCCAATTATCTAAATCAACTTCATTAAATCCAGTAGGCATAAACTGCTCAACCCAGTTAACGTCAGCCCTATTTTTCCAGGTGAAAAACTGATGATGATATTGGAAAATGTAATGTGATTTAGCATGATTATCGGCTAGCGAAATATTCCCTTCAGGCAATTTTACTTGTGCGTAAATAATATATTTATTGGATTCCTTTTCAACTTTGAAACTTGGTTGAATGGGATTAAATACGAGTTCTGCCTTTTGTAAATTAGCAGTTGTAAAAGGCTTAGTTGAAGGCAAATGAAAATTAAATGGGTGTTCAGAAATGTCCCTCCATAATTTTTCTAATTTAGGATGCATATATTCCTGAATCAATTCCTTCGTTTCAGTTGGTAAACTTTCATCATCGCTATTTAAAATGGTATCCCATATTCCAAGAAAAGGGGAATTTTTATTTAAATATTTAGTGATTTCACTTGATTGGAGTTTCCTAACCAACTGTAATAAATTTTGATCTTCTTCCTTTGCATCAGCTGGTATGATATATTTTTGTGTGTCAACTTTTTCAACCTTTCCTACAAAGACAGTACCCTCTTCATTGACCTCACCTTTAATAACACTTAAGGATAGATATGGATATTCATTGGTGATTTGCTGAATCACTAAACCTAATCTTTCAACTGTTTTTGCTGCTTTGTTTTCCTTATTACTATCTTCTTCAATATCCCAATCATTTGATTTAGGTATTTTTCGCATAGTTGTAACCGACCCACCATTAACTTTTTGAATACGTTCATCCAATACCTTCAAAAAAGGCTTACCATCATGATAGGTGAACTCAAACTTGTCTTCAATATAATCATTCAATGAATAACCATACAGTGCTAATAATTTATTTTTTTCTCGATCCCAATTTCGAATGGTCTCAAAATAATCGGCTCCTTTTAGTTGGAATAATAGTAATACCAACATGGTTTTATGAATACATAAAGGATACTCAGTTTCACTCAAACAATTACAAGAAGTATCAAAAAAACGTTCTTCATTTTTTTGAATAATGATATGATAGTTTTTTCCGTTTTCAGTTAATTCAGCAACTACTTTTTCATTTGCACTCTCAATGATGTGTGGCCTATTAGATTTTAATAAGGTTTCAGCTTGTTCAAAAGTATTTTTTGAACAAAGCATTCTGATCATTTTTAAATCTAGAGTTTTTGTTCTTAATTGTGTATGCGTTGTAACATAAGAGGCTTGCTTATAGTCAAGTAAGTTTTTATCTAATAAATCTTGTACAAAAAATAAAGCAGCTGCTTTATGCCTACATACTTCTGATAAATTGTAAGGGCAACCACAACGCAAGGATAAAGTTGCAGGACTTTTAAAGTTTTCAATAGTTACTTTATAATAAGTACTATATCCGTCATCCTTCACGCGACAAAATATACTGCCTAGGAGGGGATCAAATTTTACCAATTCGATATTTTTTAGCGCAAAAATTTTCTTTCCGCGTCTAATTACCTCTTCGGTTCCGTAGCTATAAATATGTTTAACTAAATAGGGTAATGCCATAATTGATGCAAAATTTCCCTTTTGAAAAGGGCAATTTGCAAATGTACGGAATTGCAGGCTATTTTCCCATATTCTTATGCCCCATTAATCAGTGCGCCGTCTTTAAAAATAGGCAGGCAGGGTGCGGTGTCCTCAGACACGCAATATAGCATATCAGCTTCTAGTCCATAAGCGGCTAATCTATGCCAATGAGTTAGGGTTTTTATATATTCCGGTAAATTATGCTTTTGTTGATTATATAATTGATTTGCCATAAAACTGCTATCACAATGAATTGTAAATTGATCTTTAACTGCTTCGATAACAGCACCCGCAAACAATGTATCTTCAATATTAAACCGATTCTTCCAGCCCGAACATCCTAAAATAACGGGTAAATTTTGTGCTTTTAAATAAGCAACAACATTTGATAAATTTGGGAAGGAGCCAGTGATAACTTCTTGGGCACCCATTTTCAATGCCATATGCAACAATTTCGTACCATTCGTTGTGGTAATCACCAGTGTTTTATTTTCAATAAAGGAACGAGGATATTCTGAGGGGGAATTGCCATAAGCTAATCCTGGAATAATTTTACCATCACGCTCACCCGCTGTTATGCCACCAGTTGCTTTGCCCATTTCAATACAGGCTTCTGCACTATCCACTGGAATGATTTTTAAGGCACCATTGTATAATGCTGTTGCCATCGTTGAAGTAGCACGAAATACATCAATGATGACAACAATACTATTTTTAATTTCATATAAATCTAATAACTGAGGCGTTAATACGGTATGTAAACTTGGTTTTGCTAAATTTTGCTTGTTCATACCGCAAAGATACTAAACACATTAATTTTTTAAGACCAATTCCTTTTGTTTTGATAAAATTAAAATTTCATTTAAGATAATTTCTGTACTTACTCGTTTGACACCTAATTTATCAGTGAATGCTTTATTAACCAATCGACCTTCAACTGCCACTTCAGCCCCTTTTGTAAGATACTTTTCAACATACAGCGCTAATTTTGACCAAGCAACTAGGGTAAACCATTGTGTTTCATCCAACCACTCTCCTTTTTGATTTTTATACCTATCATTTACGGCCAAACGAATGCTTGCTAATTTTTTATCATCACCGTACTTTTTTAGTTCCGGATCAGCGCCTAAACGACCAACCAATTGTACTTTGTTTTTAATTGCTTTCATGTTAAAATTTTTTATTGAAACACAAAAATGCAATTCATACCATTATCAAAACACAGTATTTATACCTAACAAAAAAGGGGCCGAGGCCCCTTATATAATTTAGAAATATAATTTTTAAATTATTACTTAAATGGAAATTTTACCACTACTGCTTTTACCAATGTGTTTCGGATATCTATAAATATTTCGGTTCCCACTTTTGCATGCTCAGAAGCCACATAGCCCATTCCTATTGCTTTACCAAGACTTGGCGCTTGTGTACCCGATGTAACGGATCCGATTTCATTTCCACTGGCATCCTTAATAATATAATAATGACGAGGTATGCCTCGATCAATCATTTCAAAGCCGACTAACTTTTTAGATACGCCATTTTCTTTTTGCGTTTTTAAAGCAGCAGCGTTTGTAAAGTCTTTAGTGAATTTTGTAATCCAGCCCAACCCTGCTTCTAATGGACTTGTCGTATCATCTATGTCGTTTCCATATAAACAAAAACCCATTTCTAATCTTAAAGTGTCTCTTGCACCCAAACCAATAGGTTGCAGGCCATACGCAGCGCCTGCTGCAAATAATGCATCCCAAACTTTATTAGCATTGTCATTAATGTCTTCGAAATAAATTTCAACACCTCCTGCACCTGTGTAACCTGTTGCACTAATTAAAACATTATCGATATCCAATAATGTTCCTTTTACAAAACTATAATAAGGGATATTTAAAACATCCATCGAAGTCAATGTTTGCACAATTTTAGTTGCATTCGGACCTTGAACTGCCAATAAAGCAGTCTTAGCGCTGATATTGTGCATTTCAACACCTTTTGTATTATGCTTACTTACCCAGTTCCAATCTTTTTCAATATTTGATGCATTCACCACCAACATGTATACTTTATTTTTCTCAACACAATACACCAATAAGTCATCAACAATTCCACCCGTTTCATTTGGGAAACAACTATACTGTGCTTTTCCATTGTCTAAAACAGACGCATCATTACTTGTTACTCGTTGAATTAAATCCAATGCATTTTCACCTTTTAAAACAAACTCTCCCATATGGCTTACATCAAACACGCCTGCTTTATTTCGCACTGCTGCATGCTCATCATTAATGCCCGTATAACTAATAGGCATATTATAGCCAGCAAATGGAGCCATCTTAGCACCCAATGCAATGTGTTTATTAATAAAAGGGGTGTTTAAAATTTCACTCATGTTAATTTGGATTTGTGCAAATATAAACAAAAAGGGTGCCAAATAAAACACCCCCTTCTTTTAGAGAAAGGGGTGTAGTACCAAAATCAATCTAATTCAAACTCAAAAATCAATACCTCATACTAGTTAATAAGAAAATCGATCTAATACCCATTGAAGATCAGTGAATTTAGAGGCCATTTTTGTGACAGAATTTGTCTTATTTGTATTCGGTAAACTTGTTTTCTTTTCTAATCTTAATCTTTCCTCTTTTAATTTTCTTACTTTTTCTTCTAATTCATCAGGGGTATCATTATGGTCGTTATTGATTTCATCATTTGAATCAATATCATCATCACGCTTAATTTTCTCTAAACCAGAAGTAGTCATTTTATATTCAACACCCTTTTCAAAATCATATGATTCGTCATCCCAAGGTTCATTCCATTCATCATACCAACCTTCGTCTGAAGAAATGCGATCAATCGTTTCTGAACGCATACCTCTGCGACCAATGCTTACATTGGTTTGTGACCATCCCTTATTGGTAATTTTAATTCTTTTACCAACCGGAACTGCAATGGTCATGATAATGTGTTGATTTCTAAATTTATCTTTTTGTGTGATCGCAATTCCTCTATCTAAAAATAACGTGCTGTCTTGTTGCGTAATTGAGAAGTTGATTTTTTGAGCATAGCTATTGGCTTCATTAATGGACTTACCATTACTCATGGTTAC
>JACCDH010478914.1_pt1 | contig 45338 bp, 43 predicted proteins | sample 7442481 | NCBI WGS metagenome assembly JACCDH01 (sample SAMN15323433, study PRJNA562643) | freshwater metagenome | isolation source: river surface water | place: USA:Blue River Watershed | collected 2017-08-15 | reverse complement strand
GGACGATTGCGCAGATGGTACTGTCCGCCTAGGCGTGATGGGAGAGTATGTGCTTCGCCTGTTCGCAAGCTCGAGTCGCCGCCTTTAGCTTCGCTCAGTCGGGCATAGCCCTCGAGTCTTTTGAAAAATTTGTGGGCACGGATTGCAAATCCGCGCTATCGTTGTGGAGATATCCGAGCGGTCGGTGCACGGATTACAAATCCGCGCTATCGGAAAGCATTTCCGCGATAATTGGTATTGCAATGCAAACCGTCAAGTATAGCCGTGGGTGGAGTGGCAGCGCCCGAAGGGACTACAACGGAACACACGACAACTCGTTAATGAAGCACAGTTGGTGTGCTTCAAAAAAAAATCCGACCAGGAAGTCGGATTTGATTTATAATAGTATTTGGGTTATTTTAACGTACTCGGACAAACAAAAGCGGTAAGTGGTACTTCGGTAGTGCGAATGCCTGTCATTCCTTTTTCTACATTGATCATGTTATGGTAGCCTCGTGCTTTTAAAATAGAGGACATAATTACCGAACGGTATCCACCAGCACAATGTAAAAAGAAGGTGTCTTCTTTTGGTACTTCGGCTAATTGCTCGTTTACATAATCTAAAGGAATATTAATCGCTTTTTCTACGTGCTCCGCTTTAAATTCGCTTGGCTTTCTCGCATCTACAACAATAGCCGCTTCATATTGTGCAGCAAACGTTTCTGGAGAAATAGATGTAATTGCATCGGTTTCATAACCTGCTGCTTTCCATGCGTCAATTCCGCCTTTTAAATACCCTAAGGTATGATCAAAACCTACTCTTGATAAACGTGTAATGGTTTCGGTTTCTAATCCTTCGGGCGTTACTAATAACAAGGGTTGTTTGGTATCGCGAATTAAGGCACCAACCCATGGCGCAAATTGGCCGTGTAAACCGATGAAAATAGATCCAGGAATATGTGCAACGACAAAATCACTTTCGTGACGAACGTCTAAAATTAAGGCTTCAGACTGATTGGCCACGGCTTCAAATTCATTAGGCGTTAACGCTATATTTCCTTTATTCATTACGTTTTCTAAGCTGTCATATCCTTGAATGTTCATCATCACATTTTGAGGAAAATAAGCCGGAGGTGGTGTTAAACCGTCTAATAATTCGGCAATGAATTCTTCACGTGTCATATCCGCACGCAATGCATAGTTTACTTTTTTCTGGTTGCCCAAGGTATCGGTTGTTTCTTTACTCATGTTTTTTCCACAAGCACTACCGGCACCGTGATTTGGATACACAATTAAATCATCACTCAACGGCATAATTTTATGGCGAAGCGAATCAAATAAATGATTGGCTAATACTTCTTGAGTTAAATCTTCCACCAATTCTTGTGCTAAATCAGGACGGCCTACATCGCCAATAAATAAGGTATCACCAGTAATGATTCCGTGGTCTTTACCGGATTCGTCAGTTACTAAGTAACAAGTACTTTCAAGTGTATGTCCTGGAGTATGAATGGCTTTAATAATAACGCCACCCACTTTAAATTCTTGGTAATCGGTTGCTATAATGCAATCGAAATTGGGTTTGGCTGTTGGGCCATATACTATAGAAGCGCCGGTTTTTTGCGCCAAATCTAAATGACCAGAAACAAAATCGGCATGAAAGTGTGTTTCAAAAATGTATTTGATTTTAGCGTTATCTTTTTGAGCTCTATCGATATAAGGTTGTACTTCGCGTAGTGGATCAAAAATGGCTGCTTCACCATTGCTTTCAATATAGTAAGCTGCGTGAGCAATGCATCCGGTATAAATTTGTTCGATTTTCATAGGTCTATAATTTTATGTAAAAATAATGGTATGTTAGGTGTTTTGAAGTAACAAAAGTTACAATACGATTTCTTTAACCAAAATAAAGGTGGCCATCAATAATACAAAATAAGCAAATCCTTTTTTCAATTGTGTTTCGTTGACAAATTTGTTTAAATAAATGCCAATAAAAATTCCGACAATGGATATTCCAGTAAAGAAACTTAAAAATTTCCAATCGATCGAAATGTTTTGAAGATCACCTAAAAATCCAATGAGTGAATTCATGGCAATGATGAAAAGAGAAGTGCCTACTGCTTTTTTCATGGGTAATTTGGCAAACAAAACTAACGAAGGAATAATTAAGAAACCACCACCAGCTCCAACTAGTCCAATTATTATTCCAATAGCAAACGTTTGGATAAGCAAAGTAAATACTGAAATATTGCCAACAGTTTCTTCCGTTGTTTTTTTCTTTTTCAACATGGAAATAGCGGCTAAAACCATAATACAGGCAAAAAAGACCATTAAGAAATCACTTTTAGTAACCAGAATTGGATCTTGAACCAGTATGTTGGGAATTTGCGGCACTATAAATCGTCTCGTTAAATACACCGCAATAAAGGAAGGGATTGCAAATAAAAAGCCTTTTTTCAGATCTACGAATCCTTTTTGATAGTTTTGAATCGCGCCAAAAGCAGAAGTGGTTCCCACAATAAATAAGGAATATGCCGTGGCAATCATGGGATCAATTAGCATAACATATACCAATATTGGTACGGTCAATATTGATCCGCCACCACCTGTTAATCCTAAGATTAATCCGATGCATAATGCTCCAAAATAGCCAAATAGTTCCATTAAAATTGCAGTATTTCTATTTTATTTCGATGTAATTTTATTTTTCCTTCGATTTCCAAAGCTTTTAATAAGCGTGATATTACGACTCTTGATGTATGCATTTCGTAAGCAATTTCTTGATGCGTATTTTGAATTTCGGTATTGCCAATTACTTTTGCTTTATCGGTTAAATATTTAAACAATCGTTCGTCTAAATTCATGAAAGCTAAGGTGTCAATGGCTTCTAACATTTCCATCAATCGCACATTATAGCTATCAAACACAAAGTTTCGCCAGGTCTTGTATTTGGTCAACCAATCTTCCATTTTTTCTACGGGAATCATCAACAAGGATCCGTCCGTTTCGGCAATTGCTCTAATTCTACTTTTGGCTTGTCCCATGCAACAGGTTAAGGTCATGGCACAGGTGTCGCCTCGTTCTAAGAAGTACAAAAGTAATTCATCGCCGTTTTCATCCTCACGTAATATTTTAATTGCGCCATGCAATAATAAGGGCATTGATTTAATATAATCGCCTATTTCAATCAAATAATCGTCTGCCTTAAATTCTTTAAAGGAAGCAACCTTAACAATTTCGTCAATAAGTGCTTCTTCAAAAATATAGCCGTAGGATTGTGTTAGGATGTCTTTCATGGATGAAAACTATTTTTGTAAAGATACTACTAATCTTTAAAAATCAAATGTTACATTTGTTACACTTGAATTCAATTTAAGAAAAAATAATGACACACTATCATAAAAATAATTTTCATTCCCACACTTTTTGCGAGTTTACAGAAGTGGCTGCACTTCCAGTAAACATAAGTAAACCGCATTTTAAAAGTAAGTCGGGGAGTGCGTATTATTTTACTGACGAAGGGGTTTACCGGAGTTCCGATCATTGGGGAAGGGCTGCCAATTGTCGTTGGCGTTTGATTTCTCAATCGACGGTAAAGATCAATAACAGCTTTACTCGGATTGGTTTTGCGCAATGGACGTCTTTTTATCCGAACAATGAATCAGATGCTTTGTTTTATATTACCGTAAATTTTGAAACGGCAACGGTTACGTTTCAACACAGAAATCATCCCAGTTATGATGGAAAAGCAGTGTTGCGTACAGCAGCTGAAACTGCAAAAGTAATCCACCAAATCAAAGAAGTTTTGGAAACCGATGCTTGGGCAAAATATTATAACACAATAAATATCGACACCTTGCGACGTGATATTATTGATCAGTTATGCTTTTCTGCAGTATCTTTTTCGGAAATAAAACGTAATTTACTAACACATTCCCATGGAAAATAAGGATTCACTCATTCTTGAGATTCAAAAAATAATTGATTGTATGGCTTCCAATCAAAAGGAGCAAGCCAACCAAAAATTAGTAGAAGTGAGCCATGAATTGGATGATATTATGGATGCTACTGAAAATGATGAAGAGTTGGTAGAATTGCATAAATATCAAATGTTATTGAATCATTTGAATGTAAAGATTAACGCATAGGTTTCAATCTAAATAAATTTTTTTTAAAAAATAAGTAAATTATTTAAAATTAATGATACATTTGTTTAATTTTAATCTCAAAATAAAAACATTATGGTATCAAAAAGATTATTGATTTTGATTTTGTTAGTTCCTTTTTTATTCAACAGTTGTAGTAATGATTCAGGAATTGATAAAAATTCAGTAGACACACCTTTAAATTTTGGAAATGTAGTGTCTAAAAGTTTTACGGGACAAATTGTTGATGAAAGCAATAATCCTTTAGCTAATGTTGTAATTACTGTTGGAAATAAAACGGCCAACACGGACAGAAATGGTGTTTTCATTATTAATAATGCAACTGTTCATGAAAAATTTGCATTTATTAAAGCAAAAAAAACAGGTTTTTTAGACGGATCACGTTCGTTAGTTCCTACAAACGGAATGAATTACGCTCGTATTACTTTATTGTCTGGAACTATCGTTGGAACAGTTAATTCAGGTACTTCAGGGAGTGTTTCTTTAGGTAATGGATCTAAAGTCACTTTTGACGGCAACTTTAAAACAGAAACGGGTCAATCCTATACTGGGGTGGTGAGTGTAATAATGAAACACCTTGATCCTTCTGATCCTACAACTGTAGATAAAATGCCAGGTATGTTATTGGCTGCAAACTCAAGCGGTGAGGAGCGTATATTAGAAACGTATGGTATGATGAATATTGAATTGAGAGGTGCAGCTTCACAAAAATTGCAACTTTCTACAACTGCTCAAATAGAAATGCCAATTTCAACTTCTCAATTAGCGTCTGCACCAGCCACTATTCCACTTTGGCATTTTGATGAAACACTCGGCTATTGGAGAGAAGAAGGAGCTGCAACCAAACAAGGAACCAAATATGTAGGTACTGTTTCTCATTTTTCATGGTGGAATTGCGATGCTCAATTTCCAACGGTGCGATTGTGTGTTACGGTTGTAAATTCTAATGGTGTGCCTTTATCAAATGCAAAAGTAGGTATTAGAAGAGCTTCAAGTTCTTATACCCTTAACGAATTTACAAATAGTCAAGGACAAGTTTGTGGATTAGTCCCTGCCAATGAAACACTAACAATGGTTGTATTTGATACTTGTGATAATGTGGTGAGTACTTCTTCAATTGGGCCTTTCTCAGTCGATACTACTTTGCCAAATTTAGTAATTCCTAATTCTACACTCCAATCAACATTAGTTCAAGGAAATCTTCTTAAATGCAATGGAACAAACGTAACTGATGGTTATGTTTTAATGCGCTATGGAAATCAAAACGTAATGAGTACTGTTACTAATGGTGCTTTTAGTTTTACCATGTTGATTTGTAGTGATACAGATACAGCTTTTAGGTTAGAAGGCTTTGATTATGATAATTTGCAAACAACAAATCCAATTAATTTTACATTTACTACTCCAATTACAAATGTGGGTAATATTACAGCTTGTAATTCCATTTCAGAATTTATTTCATATCAAATTGATTCTAATCCGGTTAGATACATAATAGCTAATATTACGGCTAATGTAGGAACTACTTCTGGATCAACTATTAACATCTTTAATGCAAACTCTACAAATCCTGATGAGCGGCGATTTTTTTTATTTGGCAATACCTATATTCCCGGAATTTATACTACCTCAACATTTTCAATTGAATTACCAGAAGATACCGGTGGAATTAACAGCCAAACGGTTAATGCGGTTTCGTTTAATTTAAGTAGTGTAGGTGCAATCGGACAATATATAGACATTACTTTTAATGGAACGTATACCAATTCAACAGGTACGCATACCATTAATGGAGTGGTCCATGTTTTTAGAGATAATTAAAATAAAGTTCTTTTGAATACAATAAAAAACCACGTTTTACGTGGTTTTTTTATTAATATTATTTCCGTTTTTTAAATAGGATGATGATGCTTACTTCCCGATACAGAAGTTAGCAAAAATATTGCCAAGTAACTCATCGTTGGTTACTTCACCTGTAATTTCGCCAAAGAAAAATAAAGCACTTCGAATATCAATTGCCATTAAATCAGATGAAATTCCAGCATCTAAGCCCCATTTCACTTTCTGAATTTCTTCTAACGCTTTCAATAATGAATCATAATGACGCGTGTTGGTTACAATGGTTTCATTATTGCGTAAAGCACCTGTATTTACAAATGAAAGTAAGGTGTTTTTAAGTTCGTCAATACCAATTTTCTGTTTGGCTGAAATAGTTTCAAGTTTCAGGTTTAAAGTTTCAAGTTCTTGGCGAATTGTTTCAACTTCATTTATAGAAAGCAAATCAACTTTGTTTAGGATAACTACAAGTGGTTTTTGAGGAAATTTGTTTTTAATTTTCTCGATTTCAACCTGAAACTTTAAACCTGAAACTTGTAATTCTTTTGCGTCTAGCAAAAGAATTACAACCTGTGCTTGCTCAATTTTCTCAAATGTCTTTTGAATTCCGATGCTTTCTACCACATCTTTTGTTTCGCGTATTCCTGCGGTATCAATAAATCGGAAACCAATGCCGTTAATGACCAATTCATCTTCAATCGTATCTCGAGTAGTTCCCGCAATATCAGAAACTATGGCGCGTTCTTCGTTCAATAATGCATTTAATAGAGTTGATTTTCCAACGTTTGGTTCGCCAACAATGGCCACCGGAATTCCATTTTTAATTACGTTTCCAACGGCAAATGAGTCAATTAATCGTTTCAGTACGAATTCAATGCGGCTAATCAATTCATGAAAAGCGGTTCGATCGGCAAATTCAACATCTTCTTCGGCGAAGTCTAATTCCAATTCGATTAAGGAAGCAAAATTTAGCAGTTCTTCACGCAATTTTGCAATTTCATTACTGAATCCACCGCGCATTTGTTGCATGGCAATTTGATGACTTGCTTCGTTATCGGAAGCAATTAAATCGGCCACTGCTTCGGCTTGTGATAAATCTAGTTTTCCGTTTAAAAAAGCACGTAAGGTAAATTCTCCGGCTTGCGCCATTTTTGCTCCTTTTCGAAGCAATAACTGAATGATTTGTTGTTGGATGAATACCGAGCCGTGACACGAAATCTCAACCACATGTTCGCCCGTATATGAGTTAGGTCCTTTAAAAATAGAGAGCAAAACTTGATCCAGCACTTTGGTATCATCAACAATGTGACCCAAATGTATTGTATGCGTTTTTTGCTGGGTAATGTCTTTTCCAGAAACCGAATCAAATACCTGAGACGCTATAGTTATAGCCTCTTTACCAGATAATCGAATAATAGCAATAGCGCCTGCGCCCGATGGCGTAGCTAGTGCAACTATGGTTTCTTGTGGAATCATCTTTTTACTTTAATGTGCAAAGATAAATTAAAGTTAGAAGTTAGAAGTTGGAAGTTAGAAGTTTTTTTGTAGTTACACAAAGTCTTGCAAAGTCTCGCTCGAAGTTTCACAGCGTTTTACTTTACGTTTAAATAAATCCGCGCGCATCAATTAAATCCGTTTCATCCGTGTTCTAAAAAATCTTTGAGTTATTAGTGCTTTCCTTTTGCTATTTGGGGTTAGTGGATATTAAAAAACCACTTTCGCTTCACAGCTCAGTGGTTTTTAAGTTAAGGTTGGTTTAGATTTTTATTAATTGCTCAGCATAACTGGCATTACTAACATGGTTACGGTTTCACCTTCATCTAGGCCATCTACTGGAGTTAAAATTCCTGCACGGTTTGGCATCGACATTTCCAATTGGATTTCGTCGCTCGATAAATTGTTCAACATTTCGGTTAAGAAACGAGAGTTGAAACCAATTTGCATGTCATCTCCTTGGTAATCACAGGTTAAACGCTCATCAGCTTTGTTAGAATAATCAATATCTTCTGCCGAAATATTCAATTCAGTTCCAGCGATTTTTAAACGGATTTGGTGCGTGGTTTTGTTTGCAAAAATAGCTACACGTCTTACCGAGTTTAAAAATTGTACTCTATTGATTAATAATTTATTTGGATTTTCTTTTGGAATAACTGCTTCGTAATTGGGATATTTTCCATCAATTAAGCGACACGTTAATACATAATTTTCAAATGAAAATGTTGCGTTAGCATCGTTATATTCAATCGCTACTTCCGCATCAGAAGCCCCTAAAATTCCTTTTAAAATGTTCAAAGGTTTTTTAGGCATAATAAAATCGGCTACTTGCGATGCTTTGACATCGGTACGGGCATATTTTACTAATTTGTGAGCATCGGTGGCTACAAAAATCAAGCCTTCTGGTGAAAATTGAAAAAACACACCGCTCATTACTGGGCGTAAATCATCGTTTCCAGCAGCAAAAATGGTTTTGCTAACAGCAGTTGCTAATACCTCAGCAGGTACAATCGTTTTGGAAGGATCGTCTAAAACGACTGCTTTTGGAAATTCTTCTCCCGGAGCATAAGCAATTGCATATTTACCCGAATTAGAACTAATTTCTACGGTTGAATTGTCTTCAACGGTAAAAGTAAGCGGTTGTTCAGGAAAGGTTTTTAAAATATCCAATAAGAGTTTGGCTGGAATCGCAACACTTCCTTGGCTTTTAGAATCAATTTCTAAAGTCGCCGTCATGGTGGTTTCTAAATCGGAAGCCGAAACTTTTAATGCGTTATTGTCTAATTCAAATAAGAAATTATCAAGAATAGGTAAGGTGTTACTACTGTTGATAACACTTCCTAAAACTTGTAATTGTTTTAATAAATACGAACTTGATACTATAAACTTCATCATCATGTATTTTAAAATCGTTATTGATTTTATATTTCACAAATATATTCTAAATCTATTCAAATGCAAAAACAAATTATCAACAACTAACGGCTGTATCTTTTTTTGCGTAGGTAGGTAAATAAAAATCCAAATAAGGCTAAAATGATCAATGGTATCCCAACAGTTATCAGCTGTGCCTTGGTATAATTGGCATAAACCGCTTCTTTGTTCAACAACGGTAAATCAACGTCTTTACTTCGTATGTTAATAAGTCCGTTATCGTCTAATAAATAATTTACACAATTCAATAAGAACTCTTTATTGCCATAGAGTTGATTAGTCCATTTGTCAAATCCCAATTCCAATGGCATCCCTTTATCTAATTGGTTTTTGATTACATCTCCATCCGCTATGACAATCATTTTATTGTCTTTTCCAATGGCTTTAAATTGTGAATCAGCAAAAGGTAATACCCTGTTTTGGTAGGCCGATTTGAATTTGCCTTCCATCATAACTGCTACGGGTAGCAATCCTTTTCCGGCATATTCTTCGGGTGTGGTTTCTTCGCTAATTGAAGCTAGCGAAATTGGAGTTGGTGTTCCAATTGTTTTTGAATATTCAGACGAACTCAGTAACACCGTTTTTTTCAAGTCATTTGTTAACAATTCAATCGGACTCGTAAATTCGAACTTAATTCCCTCCATATTTTTTACGATGGGATGGGTGGAAGTTGGATAAATAAAAGGAGCATATTTCCAATTGTATTGTTGCAATTGGGTTTCGCTTCCTTGACTGCCCGTTGCAATTTTTATGGGTGTAGCATATTCATCTTTGATCAATAAGGGATTCATACGAATACCATATTTGAAGAATAAATCAGTTAAATTCAAGTCGCGTGGATAGGCTAAAATAGTCCCTGTTTCATTATACAAGCTGTCCATATCTGCTGCAACGGCATCCATTAGCCAAAGTGTTTTTCCGCCGTTCATAATGAATTGGTCTAACACTTGTTTTTCAGCTTCCGTGAAGGCTTCCGTGGGTTTAGCAATAATAGCTAAATCGTATTTTTTTAAGGCAGCTAAGCTTGGGCCGGGTTGATTCGCGACCGAATCGAGTGTAAACGGTCCAATGTAATAACTTTCTTTAACGGTGGTTAGAAAATCAGCAATTAAGGGTTCGATTAATTCACCATTCCCTTTGATAACGGCAATTTTCTTTTGTTTTTCTTTCGAAATTTTAGTGATGGCTTCTGCAAATCCAAATTCCAAATGCTGAACCGAACTAATAACTTTTTCCTCAGTTGAGGCACCCATGAGGTTTTTTAACAGGCTTACTTTGGTGAATTTATCGCCATAGGTTGCTTGTGCCCAAGGAAAAACCACTTCTTGCGACTGTTTTCCTTTGTCTTCAACAGTAATGCTCAACGGTTGCATGCCGCGTTCATAAAATTCTTTCATGACTTCCACCCGCATGCTTTCTTTTTCAATCGGGTTTTTAAATTGGAATACAATGTTTGAATTGTAGGCCGAAAATTCTTCTAATAATTGCTTGGTCTCGTTTTGTAAGCGTTTGAATTCGGGCGGAAAATTACCTTCTAAGTATACATCAATATACAAAGGACTATCCACCTCTTCAATAATTCTCAAAGTCGTTTCCGACAACGTATAGCGTTGGTCCTGTGTTAAGTCAAAGCGTTTGAAAAAGAAATGGCTCAGTAAATTGAGTACGACCAAAACGACCAATATACTTCCTAGTTGCTTTACGGCTGTTTTTTTTGCTACTTTCATTACCATTTCAAAGATTTAAGTTGATAAACCGTTGCCGATAAAAACAGAAACGTAATACTTACAAAATATACGATATCACGCGTATCTATAACACCGCGACTCATACTTTTAAAATGAAAATCCATACCTAAAACAGCAACTAGCGAACTGTAATTCCCGAGAAGTGAAGCAATGCCATCAAATCCAAAATAGAAAAAGAAACAACAAAAAACGGCCACGATAAAAGCAACGATTTGATTGTCTGAAAGGGTAGAGGTAAAAATACCGATGGCTGTATAGGCTGCTATTAAAAACAACAAACCAAAATAAGAACCCAATGTACTTCCCATGTCGATGTTTCCTTGCGGATTGCCAAAATGCGAAATGGTGACAACATAAATTAGGGTAGGAACAATAGCCAAAACAATTAATATAAAAGCGCCTAAGAATTTCCCGTTTACGATGTCCCAATTGGAAAGGGGTTTGGTAAACAACAATTCGATAGTGCCTTGTTTTTTTTCATCGGAAAAACTGCGCATGGTTACCGCAGGAATTAAGAAAATTAAAATCCATGGGGCCAATTTAAAAAACGGACCTAAATCGGCAAATCCGGAATTTAAGATGTTGAATTCGCCTTCAAAAACCCAAAGGAACAAGCCGTTGAGTAAAAGAAAAATAGCGATAACTAAATACCCTATTGGCGAGCCAAAAAAGGATTTAATTTCGCGTAATAATAATGCTTTCATTTTATATTATTTTTTGTTTCATGTTTAGCTTCTGTCTATTCGGCTTCGCCTCGGGTCAGGTTTAGCTTCGCCTCGGGTCAGGTTTCAAGTTTTGATTTAAGGTTTAAGGTTTCAGGTTTCAAGTTTCTTCCAATTGTCCATCATCCATCTCCCAACTTCCATCTCCTAACTCAAAGTTACCAATCGATCCACACTCCAAGCTTCGGGTTTGTCACTGAATAAGGCTTTAGTATAACTCCAAACTTCATTAAATAGTATGGAGTTGCGATACTTTTCTAAGGCTGCTTCGTTTTCCCAATAACTATATGTAAAAAAGATGCGTGGGTCGTTTTTGTCCTGATAAAGTTCGAGAAACTGATTGCCTTCAAAACTTCGGATATGATGCTTAACGGTTTCAAAATTGGCCAAAAATGCAGCAATTTTGTCTTCGTGAAAACGCATTTTTACGATTCGTATGAACATGATTAATTTTTAAATTCGATGGTTATAGTGTCTCTAAATTTAATGCCCAATAAAGTAGACGCTGAGCCCACAGTTTTTGGGTTACTCTTGTAAATGGCAATTTCCAAAAAGCCATTTTCGTTGAATAAGGCTAAAAAATCACCTTCAAAATCTTTCAATTGTTTGTTTTCTGCTACTGGGAAATCAGAGTAGTTTTTATGAATTCGGGATAGTTTTTTGTTTTTTATCTGTATCTCAAATTTTCGATTGCGAGCTACTTCAATAAACTGTTTTTGCGATACATTGGTCACACAATTTCCAAAGGAGTCGATATAAATGATCTGACCTTTAAGTGTTTTTAAGTCATTGGAAACGCTTGTGTGGACAGCATTCACCGGTTTTAATTCACTTATCTCTTTCCCAATAACGTTCAATAATCCACCACGGGCAATATGGCATGCCACGGCTACAAAAACATCCATATCACTCGCATTACTTTGCAAGCGTTCGTGAATGTTAATGGCGACCATTTTTTGTACTACTTTTTTTTGTAGCAAGGCATTTAAGATACCGTTATCGGCACAAATGAAAAAATGATCGTCCCATTGCAGCGCTATGTGTTGGGTATCGCCCACGCGTTCGCTATCCACACCAATAATATGTATGGTGCCTTTTGGAAAACTCGAATAGGCTGCTTCAATACAATAACTGGCCTCTAAGGTGTTGAATAAATCTATGGAATGCGAAATATCAATAAGCGTTGCCTCTTTGAGTTCAGACAGTATTTTTCCTTTCAAAGCGCCTACAAAATAGTCTTTGTGCCCAAAGTCGGTAGTTAACGTAATTATTGACATTTATTTGTTTATAACTTATTTTAAAAACAACAGTTGTTTTTACTAAATTTGATTGCAAAGCTACTATAAATTTAGCGCTTCAAAAATAATTAAAAAAACAACGCCTTTGAACGAAAGAGTCATAGAATTAATCGATATTGCACCAAAAGAATTTTGGGGAACGCAAGATGCTCATCTTGAAAGCATTAAGAAATATTATCCGAAGTTAAAAATTGTGGCTCGAGGGACAACCTTAAAAGCGTTTGGCGAGGCGGAAATTCTAGACGAATTTGAAACCCGTTTTAGACGATTGATGCAGCATTTTTCGCGTTACAACAGTATAGATGATAATGTGATTCTTCGGGTGCTGGAAACAACGCACCAACACGATGAGGCACATCATATGAACGATCGGGATAAAATTTTAGTCCATGGAATAGGTGGTAAGCTGATTAAAGCCATGACACCCAACCAACAAAAATTGGTCGATACCATTTATAAAAACGATATGGTGTTTGCGATTGGTCCGGCTGGTACTGGTAAAACCTACACGGGAGTCGCTATGGCTGTAAAAGCCTTAAAGGAAAAACAAGTCAAGCGTATTATATTAACACGTCCGGCGGTAGAAGCAGGTGAGAATTTAGGATTTTTACCGGGAGATATGAAAGAAAAATTAGATCCCTACATGCAGCCACTTTATGATGCATTGCGCGATATGTTGCCGCCACAAACTCTAGAAGATTATATTCTAAAAGGGATTATTCAAATTGCTCCGTTAGCCTTTATGCGGGGACGTACCTTGGATAATGCGTTTGTTATTTTAGATGAAGCGCAAAATACCACGCATTCCCAAATGAAGATGTTTCTAACGCGTATGGGTAAAAATGCTAAATTTATGATTACGGGTGATCCCGGCCAGGTAGATTTACCAAGACGCACCATCTCGGGATTAAAAGAAGCGATTCTAATTTTGAAAGATGTAGAAGGTGTGGGAATTATCTATTTAGACGACAAAGACATCGTGCGTCACAGATTGGTCAAGAAAATTATTGATGCCTATAAAAGCATTGAAAATAACGATTAAATAATTCATTAAAACAGGCACTATTATTAGTGTCTTTTTTTTACTTTTGTACCAGACAAACAACAACACAACAATGAATACAATTACCACTACAAATTTTAATTTTCCGGGTCAGAAATCAGTATACAGAGGAAAAGTTAGAGAAGTGTACAACATCAATGACGAATTATTGGTCATGGTGGCTACCGATCGACTTTCAGCTTTTGATGTGGTTTTACCCAAAGGAATTCCGTATAAAGGGCAAATTTTAAACCAAATTGCTACAAAATTCATGGAATTAACCGCTGATATTGTTCCCAATTGGTTAGTGGCTACTCCCGATCCAAATGTGGCTGTAGGACATTTGTGTGAACCTTTTAAAGTAGAAATGGTTATTCGTGGTTATTTATCGGGTCATGCAGCACGTGAATATGCAGCGGGAAGAAGACTACTTTGCGGTGTGGAAATGCCAGAGGGATTGAAAGAAAATGATAAATTTCCAACACCCATCATCACCCCAACAACTAAAGCTGATAACGGATCGCACGACGAAGACATTTCGCGTGAAGCTATTTTAGCCAACGGAATTGTAACCGAAGAAGATTACTTAATTTTAGAGAAATATACCCGAGCGTTATACCAAAGAGGAACTGAAATTGCAGCATCTCGTGGTTTAATCTTAGTGGATACCAAATACGAATTTGGGAAAACCAAAGACGGACAAATCGTATTAATCGACGAAATCCACACACCAGATTCATCGCGTTATTTCTACGCAGAAGGCTACCAAGAAAGACAAAACAACAACGAAGAACAAAAGCAATTGTCAAAAGAATTCGTGCGTCGTTGGTTAATTGAAAACGGATTTCAAGGAAAAGAAGGGCAACAAATTCCAAACATGACGGATGAATACATCGAAACGGTTTCCGAGCGTTATATCGAATTGTTTGAAAATATTATAGGGGATTCTTTTGTAAAAGCGGATATTTCTAATATACAAGAACGTATTGCGAAAAATGTATTACATTACTTAGAAAACAAATAATAGCAACTGGTTATTCAATAAAAAATCCCGAGTGTTAGCTCGGGATTTTTTTTACTTTATTAGATCGTTGTGTTTGGGATCAAAATCTACCGTCCATTCGATACCATATTTATCTCTAAACATTCCGAAATAGGATCCCCACGGACTATCGTCTATTGGAAATTCAATCGTTCCACCGGCAGAAAGGCCGTTAAAGATATGATCGGCTTCTTCTTTGCTTGCAGCACTTACCGCAATTTTACTTCTATTTTCGTTTTCATTTACTTTACCCATGAAGGCAGGAACATCGTTACCCATTAAAATATTTTGACCAATTGGTAGCGTAATGTGCATAATTTTATGAGCTTCACTTTCTTCGATGGGGAATTCAGGAGTTTCCATTTCTTTAAAGCGAGTAACTTGAGCAAATTCGCCACCAAATACCGATTGGTAAAAAAGAAATGCTTCCTCGGCATTGCCATTAAAATTGATGTATGGATTAATTTGTGCCATGAAATCAGGTTAGGAATTATTTTTTATTTTTTCCCGAATTGAATGTAAAGCGTTCGACCGGGCTCTCTGGTTTTTGGTTTTTAGCAGCAGGTTTTCCTTTGCCAAAGGGTTTTTTAGGACCGGTTGTTTTAGGTGTAAACGGTTTTTTTGCTTCGGTTTTTTTATACGATGGTTTTGCATCACCTTCTTTAGCGTACACTTCTTTTAAAGGTATTTTTGAGGTTTTAATCTGTTGCAGTACTTCCATTGGTTGTTTCGGATCTTCTTTGGTGCCGCGCAAATAAATAACCAAACCGTTTAAAAAATTACGCAACAATTGGTCGCCACATTCCATAAAATTGGGATGATCTTCGCTGCGAAAGACATTGCCTAATTCTCCTTTAGAGACCCTAAAATTGACCAAGTTTAAGATTTCAATTATTTGATCGTCACGCAATTGCAAGGCTACACGCAACTTTTTAAAAACATCGTTATTGTTCATAGTAGTAAAGTAGGTACTTTAAAGGTACTTTTATAAATTAAAACAGCCAAAGATACGCTTTTGCGAATTCTTTTGCCCATAATTTTTCGTTATGTTTTCCTTGTGGAACAACCCGTTTCGTTGTCAAGTGTAAGCAAGAGCAACGTGTTGTGTTTAGTGACGAAGCCATGCGGTCCATATCGGATACCATGGTCTCGCTTTCACTGTCGCCACACATGAAATAAATTTTTGATTTCAGTGTTTTAATTTGTTCGGTGCGTGCATAGACTTCGGGATTGATCCAAAATGCGGGGGAAAAAACCAGGGCTTTGCCAAATACTTTTGGATAGGTAATGGTCGCATAATAGGAGAGTAATCCCCCTAGTGAACTGCCTCCAATTCCGGTATGGTAGCAACCGGTTTTTGTTCGGTAATTCGTGTCGATGTAAGGTTTGAGTTGGGATACAATGAAGTCGATATAAAGCGTTCCTTTACCGCCGCCATATTGTTCGTTTTTAAAGGGCGTTAGTTCATCGATGCGTTTTTCATTACCGTGAGCGATTCCTACTACAATGATTTCTGCTTTTAAACTGTCAAGAGTTTCATCAATGCGCCATTCTCCAGCATAGGATGTCGCTGCATCAAATAAATTTTGGCCGTCGTGCAAATACAATACCGGATATTTTTTGGTGGTTTGCGCATAATTTTCAGGCAAATACAGCCAGATTTTTTTGGTGGTTTGGAGTTGTGGGGCTTCTAAAAGAAAGGTGGTTACATTTTTTTGCGCCCAAAGGCAACTAACAGCTGTTGAAAAAAAGAGCAAAAAAAAGAGGAATTGTTTTTTCATTTTTTATATTTGATAGACCAATTGTGTTATAAAAATACTATTTTGATGGAAACTTACCAAGAAAAAATCAGTTTGTTGCAAGAAATGATCGACTTTGCCCTTGTTGATGGCGCATTGCACGATAGAGAGTACGATTTTCTAGAAATCGTTGCTCAAGAACTGCAAATTGACAAAGCCACATTCCTGAAACTATTTGCCAATCGCGGACAAAGTAAGGTCATCAAAGATGAATTCAATAGAATATGTCAATTTTATCGATTGGCCTTATTGATGCATAGTGATGGGGTACTCCACGAAAGAGAACAAGTGAAAATTAATGAATTGGGCATCAACATGGGATTGAATCCCTATGCCATGAAACGCGTGCTACACTTGATGAAAACTTCGCCCAATCAAATGGTTTCGGCAGAAGTATTGTTGGCTATTTTTAGCGAGCAGCACAATTAATTCCCAAACTGCGATTCGTTGTCTTTAATGTAAGTAACAATTAAACTCACAACATCTTCTTCACTTTCATTGGTAAAGAAAATTTCGTCCAAATCTTCCCAACCCGACAGTACTTCTTCATCGGCTTTCGCAATTAATGCTTGGCGTTCGGTTAAATCTGTGGTGTATTTTTTTGGAAATATCTTTACTGCATTTGCGATGATTTCGGCAGTTTTAGGAGCTTTTATTTCTTGATATGAGGTAATGATTTCCTCTACAAAGTTTCCGGCTTCCGAAGTAAAAAAGAGTTGGAATCCACCGTCTCCCATAGCTCCTTCAAAAATATCGATGAATACAAATACTTGTTCTTCATCCGTAAGTTCAGAGAAATCTTCTGTAGCTTCTTTCTTTTCCCAAATTAATGTGCCAATCGCTTCAATAATGGCTACTTCGTCTTCAAGTCGTAATATGTTGTTAATCGTTTTCATTCGTTTTTCTTTAAATTATTTTTATTATCACAGTAGTCTAAATTCACGTAACCAAGAGCCGCTTAACAGCAATACTCTTAACTCCCAACTTATAACTTATCTTGTAATGCTTTGATTTCGTCTCTTAATTTTGCGGCTTGCATAAAGTCCAATTCTTTGGCCGCTTTTTCCATTTGTTTTCGGTATTCTCGTATTTTTTTCTCGATTTCGGGTTTGGATAAATACAAGCTTTCAGGCTCAGCTGCTTTTAAGGCTTCTCTTTCAAAATAGCCGGTCGATACCGAATTACCACTTAAAGCACTGCCCAAACTTTTATTCAAGGCTTTGGGTTCCAAGTTGTTTTCGGTATTGTACCGAATTTGTTTTTCGCGTCGATACGTAGTTTCGTCAATGGTTTTTTGCATGGAAGCCGTGATTTTATCGGCATACATGATAGCCTTTCCGTTGACGTTTCGCGCGGCTCTTCCTACCGTTTGTGTCAGCGAGCGATGGCTTCGTAAAAAACCTTCTTTATCGGCATCCAAAATTGCGACTAACGAAACTTCGGGCAAATCCAAACCTTCTCGTAATAAATTTACTCCAATCAAAACGTCAAAAATGCCTTTTCGTAAATCTTGCATGATTTCCACCCGTTCGAGTGTATCAACATCAGAATGAATATAGCGACAGCGAATGGCTACTTTCGTCAAATATTTGGCCAATTCTTCTGCCATACGTTTGGTTAAAGTGGTCACTAAAACTCGTTCGTCTGCCTCGCAACGCAATTGAATTTCTTCGATCAAGTCGTCAATTTGATTGGCACTCGGACGCACTTCGATAATTGGATCTAATAATCCTGTTGGGCGAATGACTTGTTCCACATAAACCCCTTCGGTTTTTTGTAATTCATAATCCGCGGGTGTAGCCGAGACATAAATGACTTGGTTTTGTAGCCCTTCAAATTCTTCAAACTTCAACGGTCTATTGTCCATGGCTGCCGGTAATCGAAAACCGTATTCGACCAAATTTTCTTTCCGACTACGATCGCCACCATACATGGCATGTACTTGGGATATTGTGACGTGACTTTCATCGACCACCATTAAATAATCATCTGGGAAATAATCTAACAAACAGAACGGACGTGTGCCGGGTTCTCTGCCGTCAAGATAACGAGAATAGTTTTCAATTCCGGAACAGTAACCCAATTCGCGAATCATTTCTAAATCAAAATTGGTGCGTTCTTCCAAGCGTTTGGCTTCTAAATGTTTGCCGATTTCTTTGAAATAATCGACTTGTTTTACCAAATCTTGTTGGATTTCCCAAATGGCATTTTGCAGGACATCAGGTGAGGTCACAAACATATTTGCCGGGTAAATGGTCAGTTTTTCATAGCGTTCAATCACTTGAGCGGTGCGGGCATCAAACGCTTCAATCTCTTCGATTTCATCTCCAAAAAAGTGAACGCGAAAAGGTTCATCGCCGTAGCTTGGAAAAATCTCGAGGATATCTCCTTTGATACGGAAATTTCCGGGAGTAAATTCGGCTTCGGTTCGCGAATATAAACTTTGTACCAAGCTGTGCATTACTTTCGTACGGGAAATGATTTGTCCGGTTGCTAAATTGATGACATTTTTTTGAAATTCAACCGGATTTCCAATTCCATACAAACAGGAAACCGACGAAATTACAATGATATCTCTTCGTCCGGAAAGTAGGGCAGAAGTTGTGCTAAGTCGTAATTTTTCAAGTTCTTCATTGATCGATAAATCTTTTTCAATATAAGTTCCTGTAACAGGAATAAAGGCTTCGGGTTGGTAATAATCATAATACGAAACAAAATATTGCACCGAATTATTCGGAAAAAATTGTTTGAATTCTGAATACAACTGAGCTGCTAATGTTTTGTTGTGTGCTAAAACTAAGGTTGGTTTTTGCACTTCTTGCACCACATTTGCCACGGTAAATGTTTTTCCAGAACCTGTAACTCCTAATAAAGTTTGGTATTTTTCCCCATTGCTAATCCCTTTTGAAAGTTTTTCAATAGCTTGTGGTTGGTCACCAGTAGGTTTATATTCAGAGACGACTTGGAATTTCATGAAGCGTTAGGCAAAATTTGAAAAAATGTAAAGGTACAAAGTTAGGGTTTATTCGTTAGAAAAACGCCATTCCTTTTGTTGCTTTTCGCTAAGAAAGGTCCAAGCTACAAACCTACTTCTTTTTTGGCCTTGTGCCATTTCAGTTGTTTTTATTGTTACAGCTCCCACTTTATTGAGGGTTCTGTATATGGTTTTTAAATTATCTTTTTTAGACACCAAGGTCGTAAACCAAAAACATTGAAAGGGGTATTTGACACTTTCATAAATCATCTGGGTGATGAATCCGATTTCGCCACCAACACACCATAATTCGGCGTCATGTCCGCCAAAATTCAATTTTTTTTCGGCCGACTTCAATTGGTTTACTTTTCTTGAATTGGCCTTGGAAGCGGCTGTTTCGGAGGCATGAAACGGCGGATTGCAAAGCGTAAAGCTAAATTTATCTTCGGGTAAAATGATGTTTTTAAAGATATAACGCGATTCGGTTTGTAATTGCAAACTGATCGCTTCGCTTATTTGGGGATTTTGTGCAATTATTTTTTTACAATTTTGAAGCGCATTTTCGTCGATGTCAACTCCTACAAAGCTCCAATCATAACTCGAATGACCAAGTATTGGATAAATGCAATTGGCACCCACACCAATGTCTAAACCTACGATATGTTCTCCTCTTGGGAGTATTCCTTCATTGGATTCGGTTAGTAAATCGGCCAAATAGTGAATGTAATCGGCTCTTCCTGGAATAGGGGGGCATAAATAATTGGGAGGTAGGTCCCAATTGTCAATTCCATATTCTGAGAGGAGTAAGGCTTTGTTCAAAGTCTTTACAGCTTCAGCGTTACTAAAATCGATGGTGGTGTCATTTGTTAACGCATGGGTTACCACATGAACTTCTAGCTCGGGTAAGACCGCGATTAATTGCTGAAAATCATATCTAAATCGATGCGGATTTCTAGGATGCAGGTTGCTTTTTTCGGTGGGAACAGTTTTGCTTTTCATGAAAATAATTGGCTAGCCAAATGTAGTATTTTTTGGAGAGGTGTACAAGGTCAAATGGGTTGTTAGTCCCAACATTCCATGAGTAATAAATCACCAGATTGATGTTCGATGGTAACAATACCATCAGCGAGTACTTGATTGCTTGTTCCTGTTCGGTACCCCAATTCAAGTGTTTCATTGTGTAGGGTATACATCAGATTTTGGGTGCTAATACCGCTTACTTTTCCTACTGGAATTAGGGAGAGGGTAGTCTTAGCAGTATACCATTTATCAAATTTTTTGGGGAGTAAAAATACTTTTGAGTGATCGTCTAAGACCACAATCTTGAGTTGGTTGCGGTATTGAACAATTGTTGTCATATTAGTCAATGTGTGGTCCGCACGTTTGCCTGTGGCCCAAATGACATTAACGGCTTTATGTCCTTTCTCGATGAGGTACTCAAACGCTTTTTCTAAATCGGTTTTGTCTTGATCTGGCGCATGTATGATCTCCAAAGGATATTGTTTTTCTAAATAGAATTGGGGATCAAAATCTCGGTCAAAATCGCCCAAAACGACATCTACTTTAATGCCTAAATCCGCCACACGTTCAATAGCTGAATCCAATGCAATTATGCGAGGAGACCATTCCAGTAATTGCCCCATGAGTTCTTGGCTACAAGCCGCACCATTAGCAATGATTAATGCCGGTTCTTGGTCGTCGCGAACAATGTGATGAGAGGACATGGACTTGGGTTTAAACTATTGAATGATATATGTTTGTTGATCGATTTCTGAAACACTAAAAAAGCCAAGTGCAAAGTTATTAAAATTTGTTTGGTTGATAATGTTTCCTCTTACCGTTGCAGGTGGCGTTTGAAACGGACTCCCGCTATTGGTTCCTGCCACGCTTAATAGAATATTCAAATAATTAAAATAGCGTTGGGAAATACCGTGTAAGGTAAATTGGATCTCATCAGCTACTTTTAATCGGTCACTGGCATACAACCCAAATATTTGATTGCCTTGAAAAAAAGCATCATCAATTACGTCATATTCCGGCATCACACTGTAGGGTGTTTGAAATTGAATTAAGTAGAAGTTGGGGGTATTTGCAGGGTCCTGAAATAAGAATTTAACCTCAATTTCATTTCCAGTCAAACCGCCATTATTGTTTTGTTCTACTGTGTCGATCTGTGGAACAGCTTTTAACTGTTCGCTTGCTGTATAGGTTTGTCCTTCATAGATTACAGTTAAAACATATGTTTGTCCGATCTCGGGAATAAAATTAGAGCAACTATAATTTCCGGTGCCGGGAGTTTCAATAAAATCAAATCGCACGTTATTGCCATTGGTTACAAAGACTGTTGCCCCTGATGCAGGTGGTACTGCCGATGCGTAGAAATCGGTGGTGGTGGTTAAGGTTATGGTTTGCTGGTTTCCAGGCGTGCCTTTTTTCCATTTCAGTGGGGCATCTATAACGAGTTTTGCAGGAGCTGTATCTAAATCGATCTCAACAACATCTTCGCAAGAGCTAAAAAATACAACACACAATAAGGTTATTAATTTTAATGTAGTTTTCATGAGATTAAAATTTAAAGTTATACGTTACACTGGGAACCATTCCAAAAATAGACAAACGAACCGCCTCGTTGTTACCCGAATCTTGGTTTTGTCTAAAGCTAATAGAGGCTGCATTTTTACGGCTGTATACATTGTAAATTCCAAACACCCATTCGCCTTGCCAATTTCTGTTTTTATTTTTATTGGGAAGTAATGAAGCCGAAATATCCAATCGGTGGTAGGTTGGTAGACGGTTTTCATTGCGCAATCCATACGTTGGAATAGTAATGCCTTGGTATTGGTATTGACCATTTGGATAGGTTACAGGTTGCCCCGATTGCAGAGTGAAAATACTACTAAAACTCCATTTTTCATTCCATTTGTACATGCTTGTAACCGACAAGTTGTGCAATTTATCCCAACCTGTTTTGTACCAAGCACCGTTGTTAATTCCAGATTCTAAAGAAGTTCTGCCGGGTGTTTGTTGTTCAGAACGAGAAACGGTGTACGAAAGCCAGCCGTTAAATTTCCCTTCATTTTTTCGAACCAAAACTTCCAGACCATAGGCTCTGGCGTTCCCATTTAAAACCACTTGTTCGATCGCATTATTGGCGATTAAATCGGCGCCATCAATATAATCCAAACGGTTTTTTATTTTTTTATAAAAGGATTCAATTTCTAAGCTGTATTTTCCATTTTTGAGTTCGGCAAAATAACCAACAGCCATTTGATCTAGGATTTGAGGTTTTAAAAAGTTGTCACTCGGTGCCCAAACATCAAGGGGGGTTGGCGATTGCGTATTCGAAATTAAATGCAGGTATTGCGACATTCGGTTGTAGCTCATTTTTATCGATTGGTTGTCGTTTAATAGGTATGCAAGGGCTATACGAGGTTCCAAATTGCTAAATTTTGCAATGGTTTCATTTGATCCGTAGTACGTGCTTCCTGTTGGCGTTGCCTTTTCATAGATCTGTTGTTCCGAATTAAAAACGACGGCTTGATTATTCGCATAGGTATTGATTTTTTGTTCGCCCAAGCGGTAAAAAAGACTGTAACGTAACCCATAATTGATGGATAATTTATCGGAAAGTTGTTGTTCTACATCAAGATATACGGCAGGTTCAAAAGCGTATTTTTTATCCAATTGATCCGGATTGATCCCAGAATTTACATTTGAAGGGACTATTTTTCCGGGATTAAAATCATAATAAACGGTATTTACACCATAAAACAATTTGGTTCGATCGTTAATATAGTGTTTCAAGTCGTATTTGAAATTGTAGTTTTTAATGCCACTGTCCCAGTTAAATCCTACAAAGTCAAGCGTCAATCCGTAATAATAATCACTATAAATTAAGGATGTGTTCGAAAAGAGTTTATCCGAAAATAAATGATTCCAACGCAGATTGAAAACGGTATTTCCGTAGGTATTGATGAAGTTATTGTTTAGGCTAAATACATCCCGTCCAAAATAACCCGAAAGATACAGGTTGTTGTTGTCGTTTAATTTGTAGCTCAATTTGGTGTTGAGGTCATAAAAATAAGCCGAATTTTTATTGTCGGTTAATTTTAGAAATAAATGGGCATACGAACTACGGCCTGCTACTAAAAATGATCCTTTGTCTTTTACAAGTGGTCCTTCGGCCATTAATCTACTGGAGATGAGTCCGATGCCTCCCGTTACATTAAAAGATTTACTGTTTCCTTCCTTTTGATAAATATCAAGAACGGAGGCTACTCTTCCGCCAAATCGGGCCGGAATACCGCCTTTATATAATTTCAAATCCTTGATGGCATCCGCATTAAATATGGAAAAGAATCCGAATAAGTGAGACGAATTGAAAACGGTAGCTTCGTCTAACAAGATGAGATTTTGATCGGCTGCACCACCGCGAACATTAAATCCGGATTGGCCTTCACCCGCATTGGTAACACCCGGTAGCGTGGTAATAGATTTTAAAATGTCGATTTCTCCTAAAATCGCCGGCATTTTTTTTATGGTACTTAATGCAATTTTATTGACACTCATTTCGGGTTTATGAATGTTCATACGGTATGGATTTTTGGAAACTACAACGGCTTCCAATTCTTTTGCATTGGCAGAAATTTCCAGTGTGATTTTACTGTTTTCTAGTAATGAAATTCTTGTAGTTGTAGTTACATATCCAATTGTACTGGCTTGTATTTCATAGGAACCGGTTGGAACCGTTAGGGAAAAAAACCCGTATTCATTTGTAAAGGTGCTGATATTTAATTGGGGAATTGCTACTAATACGCCGATGAGTGTTTCATTGTTGTTGCTGTCGATAACCTTTCCGCTTACGGTAACTTTTTCTTGAGAAAATCCCAAAACGGTAAAGAAGGTAATCCACAAAACGAGCAGTCGCTTTTTCATAAAGTTGGCATGAATGTTAGACTGCAAATTTGAGGATTATTGTTGGCAAAAGTTTTAAAACTTATGTTAATTTATGTTTAATACTCAATTTATAGTTTAAATTTACACTTTAAAGGAATGATTGCCCATGATTTTTAAAGTGCTACTTACGGTTTTTATGTTTATTTCTGCGTTGGGATGGTCGCAAAAAGACTCACCCTTTAAATCGCCAAAATTTAAATTAAATTGGGATGTTCCAACGAAGAGTGAGACCAAATCAAATACAATTACGTTGCCTTTTAAGAGTATTTTAGATAAAGACGATTCCTATTTGAAACGGTATTCTATTTTAAAGAAAGAGAAAGGACAAGAAAGTGTGTTGGTTGAAAAGAACAAGTTTAAAAATCCGGGAGAAGACTTAAAAAACAAATTGAACAATCAAGATAAGGCGATCCAACCCGAGTACCGTAGCAATCAATTTTTGGGTGAGTTCAAGACCAAAGCCAAATACGTTAAAATCATTTGTAGAGATCATGAATATCCCGATGGTGATCGTGTAAAATTGATGCTAAACGACCGAACAATTATTCATGAAATTCTTTTAGAAGCCACGGTCAAAGAGTATTATATTGACATTACCAACGGATTCAATAAATTGGATTTTGAAGCGCTAAATCAAGGCACATCAGGTCCTAATACTGCGGCTTTTAGTGTGTATGATGATTCTGGTAATTTAATTACTTCCAACGAATGGAATTTAACTACAGGTATTAAAGCAACCATAGTAGTTGTGAAAGAAGAAGATAAGAAATAACTAAAAAGCGCTCCAATTGGAGCGCTTTTTTATAGTTTGGGAGATCGTACGGATTAAGCTAATCGCTGATCTAAATTTACTTTTAATGTTTGAAGGAAATCTTCTGTAGTTAAATAGTCTGCATCGGTTAATCCTTCTGGTTTAACTAACATAGCTAAGTCTTTTGTCATTTTTCCACTTTCCACGGTTTCGATACATACTTGTTCTAACTTGTGACAGAAATCAATTAATTCTTGGTTACCGTCTAATTTACCTCTATGTTCTAAACCTCTAGTCCAAGCGAAAATCGATGCAATTGGATTGGTCGATGTTTTCTTACCTTGTTGGTGTTGGCGGTAGTGACGGGTTACAGTTCCGTGAGCTGCTTCGGCTTCTACAGTTTTTCCATCTGGAGTAACCAATACAGAAGTCATAAGACCTAACGAACCAAATCCTTGTGCAACAGTATCTGATTGTACATCACCGTCGTAGTTTTTACAAGCCCATACAAATCCACCGTTCCATTTCATACACGAAGCAACCATATCGTCAATCAAACGGTGCTCATAGATAATTCCGTTCGCTTCAAAATCAGCTTTATAATGTTCTTGATATACTTCTTCAAAAATATCTTTAAATCTTCCATCATAGGCCTTTAAAATGGTGTTTTTTGTAGAAAGGTATAAAGGCCATTTTTTGGTTAATGCCATTTGGAAAGAAGAGTGCGCAAACCCATAAATACTTTCGTCGGTATTGTACATCGACATGGCAACACCATCCCCTTTAAAATCATATACATTCCAAGTCGTTGTTTCGCCAGCCTCATTGGTAAATGACATGGTTAACGTTCCTTTTCCTTTGATCACTTTATCAGTGGCTTTGTATTGATCTCCAAATGCATGACGGCCAATAACGATTGGTTTTGTCCAGCCTTGAACATAACGGGGTACATTGCTCATGATGATTGGTTCACGGAAAACCGTTCCACCTACGATATTACGAATGGTGCCATTTGGCGATTTCCACATTTCAGAAAGTCCAAATTCTTTTACACGTTCTTCATCAGGTGTAATGGTGGCACATTTGATACCCACATTGTATTTTTTAATGGCTTCAGCAGAATCAATGGTGATTTGATCTTTAGTTGCTTCTCTGCTTTCGATACCTAAATCATAATATTTGATATCCAAATCTAAATAAGGAAGAATTAATTGTTCTTTAATAAAGCTCCAAATAATTCGAGTCATTTCATCGCCATCCAATTCAACAACTGGATTAGCTACTTTAATTTTTGCCATATTGTAATTTTTGTTTCGTCTCGTGCTAAGAATTCAACGACGCGACGCGTATTATTTTGTTTGTTAAAATGCGGTCACAAATATAATAAATTCACTTCAATTGCTGGTAAAACCTAAGCGAAATCGTTTGAATTATTAATTTGATATTTTTTAACCTTAAAATTGTTAATTTGATACTATTTGATCGGCTATTTTGTTAGAACTTTAAATTTACAGCGGGTAATAACTTGCTGCTTACTTCTCCAAACCCAACTCTCACTTTGTCGTTTTGGCAAAATCCTCGTATAATCACCGTATCATTATCATTGATGAATTTGCGTTCGCTGCCATCTTTCATAGAAATCGGTTTTTGTCCGCCCCAAGTCAATTCAAGCATAGATCCGTATGAATCTTCTGTTGCTCCCGAAATGGTGCCACTTCCCATCATATCTCCTGAATTAACCCTACAACCATTGATCGTGTGGTGTGCCAATTGCTGAGCCATTGACCAATACATGTATTTAAAATTAGAACGCGATACTATCGTTTCCTCTGTGTGTTCGGGTTTAATTGCAACTTCTAGGTTGATGTCAAATGCTTTGGCTCCTTTTTGTTGCAAATACGGAAGAGGAGTAGGTGATTGCTCAGGTCCTTTAACTCTAAAAGGTTCTAGTGCATCCATGGTTACTATCCACGGAGATATCGATGAAGCAAAGTTTTTCGCTAAGAAAGGTCCGAGCGGCACATATTCCCATTTTTGAATATCACGGGCACTCCAGTCGTTGAATAAAACCATTCCAAAAATATGATTTTCTGCTTCTTCTACCGGAATGGGTTCGCCCATTAAATTGGCATCGGTCGTAATAAATGCGGTTTCCAATTCGAAGTCTACTAATCGAGACGGACCGAAAACCGGAGTTGATTCGCCATTAGGTAACGTTTGTCCGTAAGGTCTATGAACGGGAATGCCTGAAGGAACAATGGTAGAACTTCTGCCGTGGTAACCCACCGGAATGTGAAGCCAGTTGGGCAACAATGCATTTTCAGGATCGCGGAACATTTTACCTACGTTTGTAGCGTGCTCTTTCGAACTGTAAAAATCGGTATAATCTCCAATTTGAACCGGTAGTAACATTTCAATGTCTTCCACTTTGAAGATGATGGTGTCTCGATGTGTTTTGTTGTCTCTCAGTTTTGGATTGTTTTCATCGAAAAGTTCGGCCAATCGATTGCGTACTAAGCGCCATGTTTTTTTTCCGTCAGAGATAAAGTCATTTAAGGTATCCTGCATGAACATATCGTCGGTCAATTCAATACCTTCAAAATAGCCGAGTTGTTGTAAAGCTCCCATATCAATAGCGCAGTTTCCAATTCGCGTGCCTATGGTAATTACATCTTCTTTGGTGATGAACACTCCAAACGGAATATTTTGTATCGGGAAATCACTATTTTCGGGAACAGTAATCCATGATTTTCTGTTCGGATCATTGGCAATATTAGGCATATTTATATTGTTAGTTTGTTGTTGAAAAATTATGAATCAAATATAAAATTATCTCGCAATCTAACAAACCTTTTTTGTAATTTTGACCTAATTTTAACGAAATAACTTTCACAATGCAACGCGACGAACAAATTTTTGACCTTATTTTAGACGAACAGGATAGACAAATTCATGGAATTGAATTAATTGCTTCCGAAAACTTTGTCAGCGACCAAGTAATGGAAGCTGCAGGTTCTTGTTTAACCAATAAATATGCCGAAGGCTACCCTGGTAAACGATACTATGGTGGGTGTGAAGTGGTAGATATTGTGGAGCAAATTGCTATCGACAGAGCAAAAGCTTTATTTGGTGCCGATTATGTAAATGTACAACCGCATTCGGGTTCTCAAGCCAATACGGCTGTTTTTGCGGCATGTTTGAAACCAGGTGATACTATTTTAGGATTTGATTTGGCTCATGGTGGACACTTGACACACGGGTCTCCGGTAAATTTTTCGGGTAAATTATACAATCCTGTTTTTTATGGTGTTGATGAAGAAACAGGGGTTTTGAATTATGATAAAATTCAAGAAATTGCTTTGGCCAACAAACCCAAAATGATTATTGCGGGTGCTTCTGCGTATTCTAGAGATATGGATTTTAAACGTTTCCGTGAAATTGCAGATAGTGTAGGGGCTTTGTTATTAGCTGATATTTCGCATCCAGCGGGATTGATCGCAAAGGGATTGTTAAATGATCCTATTCCGCATTGTCATATTGTAACCACTACGACTCATAAAACTTTACGCGGACCTAGAGGAGGGATGATCATGATGGGTAAAGATTTTGAAAATCCATGGGGATTGACAACACCAAAAGGGGAAATTAGAATGATGTCTCATATTTTGGATATGTCGGTTTTTCCTGGAAATCAAGGTGGACCTTTGATGCATATTATTGCGGCTAAAGCTGTGGCTTTTGGCGAATGTTTAACTGACGAGTTTTTCCGTTATGCGATGCAAGTAAAAAGCAATGCACAAGCAATGGCAGCGGCTTTTAATAAAAGAGGGTATAAGTTAATCTCTGGAGGAACCGATAACCATATGATGTTGATCGATTTGCGCAACAAAAACATTTCGGGTAAAGACGCTGAAAATGCTTTGGTAAAAGCGGAAATTACAGTAAACAAAAATATGGTGCCTTTTGATGACAAATCACCTTTTGTAACTTCTGGAATTCGTGTAGGAACTCCTGCGATTACGACACGCGGTTTAGTAGAAGAGGATATGGAAACCGTAGTTGCTTTAATTGATAAAGTATTGATGAATTATACTGATGAAGCCGTTCTAGAACAGGTTGCAACTGAAGTTAACGAGTTAATGGGCGAACGCGCCATGTTTGTTTTTTAATACAACTCAAATATAACATCAAAAAGCAGTGTGTAGACACTGCTTTTTTTATGTGGTAATACTAAAAAAAAAATCCCGCAATTGCGGGATTTTTTATACTTGAGAAAGGAACTACTAGTTTTTGTATCTTCTTTCTTTGATTTTTGCTTTTTTACCAGTAAGTTCTCTAAAGTAGTAGATACGAGCTCTACGAACTTTACCTCTTTGGTTCACTTCAATTTTTTGTAATGCAGGTAAGTTTACTGGAAAAATACGCTCCACTCCAACTGCTCCTGACATTTTACGAATTGTAAAAGTTTCAGTAGCTCCAGTTCCTCTTCTTTGGATTACAACTCCTTTGAAGAACTGTGTTCTTGTTTTTTCACCCTCTTTAATTTCATAGTACACTGTGATTGTATCACCTGCACCAAATTCTGGGAAATCTTTTCTGGTTACAAATTCGTTATTAACGAAATCAACTAAATTTGACATAGTTTAAAAATAAAATAATTTGGATTCAAAGCAACATACACGTCTTTCGCCAGAGGTTGATTCAAAGTGGGTGCAAAAGTATAAAAAAAATTTGGATAAACAAATTTGAAGTTCCAAAATAGTTGAAAATCGGATTTTTAGATTTTCAGATAATGGATCTTCAGATTTTCAGATAATGGATTTTTAGATTCTTAGATAATAGATTTTCAGAACATCAAAACATCAGAACATCAAAATTAATTAATCATTTTCCAATAAATCGGGTCTTCTGTTTTTTGTGTGTTCGTAGGCTTTGTCCTCACGCCATTTTTCGATTTTTGGAAAATTACCACTAAGTAGTATTTCAGGTACCTTCCATCCGTTATAATCGGCGGGTCTAGTGTAGATAGGTGGCGATAATAAATTATCTTGAAAACTATCGGTTAATGCTGAGGTTTCATCGCTTAAGACGCCTGGAATCAATCGAATGATCGCATCACAAAAGACAATTGCGCCAATTTCTCCTCCACTTAATACATAATCGCCAATTGAAATTTCACGGGTAATGTGCATGTCGCGCACCCGTTGATCTACACCTTTATAATGACCACAAAGAATTAAGATATTCTCATACATCGAAATGGAATTGGCCATTTTTTGGTTCAAAGTTTCCCCATCGGGCGTCATGTAGATGATTTCGTCGTACGTCCTTTCGGTTTTAAGTTTCGAAATGCACGCATCAATAGGTTGTACCGTCATCACCATGCCAGCGCCACCGCCAAATTGATAATCATCAACGCTTTTTTGTTTGTTGGTGGTATAGTCTCTCAAGTTATGGAAATGAACGTCTACCAATTCTTTTTCAATGGCACGTTTCATAATAGAAGCTTCAAATGGGCTTCGCATCAATTCGGGTAAAACGGTAATAATATCAATTCGCATGGGACAAAGATAGTAGATTATTTTTTAGTGGCCGATAGGGAATACACCATTGGAATTTTATTTTTTAGATGTTTGATGCGAAATTTATGGGGAGCAAATTCTTCGGTTTCATGGAAACAATTATATGGGGAATAATCATATTCGTTGAAACAATTCAATTCTAATCCATTTGAAATCAATGCGTTTATGAGTTCCGATGTTGGGTGATTCCAAGTGATTGTTTGGTTTGAAATTTCTGCTTCTCGATCGGCATAAGTTCCAGATTCTTCTTCTATAATGGCTTCGGTATTGAAATAATGGTATAATACGCCTTTAAAATCGTTGTCAAACATCCAAACGACCGGATGAAAATCAGCCATAATGAATTGGCCACCCGGGCACAATACCTTCGAAATTACTTCGGCCCATTTGTTCAAATCGGGAAACCACCCAATCGTACCATAGCTGGTAAATACAAGGTCAAATTTTTCGTGGATATAATTGGGAGTGTCATAAATGTCGCAACACACAAACTGAGCCTTCAAATGTAACGTTTGTGCAAGTGCTTTGGCTTTTACAATCGCTTTTTCTGAAAAGTCTACTCCGGTTACTTCGGCTCCCATTCTGGAAAGCGAGAGCGTATCTTGCCCAAAATGGCATTGAAGATGCAGTATTTTTTTACCGGTAACGTCACCTAATAATTCTAATTCGATTTCGTTTAGTGTTGATTTTCCATTTAGAAAGCCATCCATATCATAAAAATCGGAAGCCATATGAACATCAACTTTATCATTCCAAGTTGATTTATTGATAGCGGTATAATCGTTGGTTTGGGACATAATTAGTGATTTAAACGCCAAATTGTCTCAAGTGGTGATCCACATGTTTCCACATTAAGGTATCCCAATCTTCAAAAGTCATGTTGCCCCAAAAAGGGTGTTTTTTTATTTTTATCGCAGCGGTTCCTTCTTGCGCAAACCGACTAAATTTTTCGATAAGTTCGTTTTTAGCCAATTCAAAATCGTAGGTTTCCATAAAAACAAATTCTTTAGCGGTTGGACTATTGTGTAAGAATTCATTAGAAAACACTCTCTTTTTTGCCACTCTTCCCAGTACTTTCATCAAAAAGCTAACGTTTACTTCTTTTTGTCCAAAGGCTACATCTACGGCAGCACTACAATGCTTTAGCATTTGATCTACATTCATTAAACCCCACAAACCTTGCGATTCGGGCGTGAGTTGTTGGATACGTGCAATAATGGCCTCGTTTGATGCTTTGTCGTAAATAGAATTCATAAATTAGGGTTTAATTACTTTCAAAAATACAATTTTTCTCCGATTAATGTATTAATTTTGCACTTTCAAATTAAAATTCAAAACGATGGAAAACGGAATATACGCTAAATTTAACACGGCAAAAGGGGCTATTTTAGTAAAATTAACACACGATTTAACGCCAGGAACAGTGGGTAACTTCGTAGGATTAGCAGAAGGTCAATTGGAAAATTCGGCACGTCCAATGGGGAAACCGTATTATGACGGATTAAAATTTCACCGCGTTATCCCTGATTTTATGATTCAAGGAGGATGTCCGCAAGGTCAAGGAACGGGTGGTCCAGGGTATAACTTTGACGATGAATTTCATCCCAGTTTAAAACATGATAAACCAGGAGTGTTGTCTATGGCAAATGCAGGACCAGGTACAAATGGTTCTCAATTTTTTATTACTCACGTACCTACCAATTGGTTGGATGGAAAACATACTGTTTTTGGACATGTTATTGAAGGACAAGATGTGGTAGATGCTGTTGAAGGAGATGATGCATTAGAAAGTATCGAAATCATTAGAGTGGGTGAGGCGGCAGAAAAATGGAATGCTATTGAAGCGTTCAGAACTTTTGAAGGGTCTCGTGCCAAACGTATCGAAGAACAAAAAAGAATGGCAGAAGAAGCGTTAGAAAAATTAGCAGCTGGTTTTCAAAAAACCGAAAGTGGATTACGTTACCAAATCATTCAAAAAGGGAATGGAACTGCTGCAGAAAAAGGTAAAAAAGTATCGGTTCATTATCAAGGTGCTTTAGAGAACGGACAAGTTTTTGATTCTTCTTATAAAAGAAAACAGCCTATTGATTTCACATTAGGTATTGGTCAGGTTATCGAAGGATGGGACGAAGGTATTGCCTTATTACAAGTAGGAGACAAAGCACGTTTTGTAATCCCTTCTTATTTAGGATACGGTTCTAGAGGAGCAGGTGGTGTAATTCCTCCAGATGCTACTTTAGTATTTGATGTCGAATTGATGGATGTTAAGTAAATAGAACAAAATAGTTAAAAAAAATCCTGAGCTTTTGTCTTGGGATTTTTTTATATATTTAACCCAATAAACCAATATCCATGAAAATCAAATTATTCCTAGTAGTTCCATTCCTGAGTTTACTTTCTTGTGTGAGTAAAAAGCAAGTTACCGCAACAGCGCAAACTGCTGAGGTAGTAGCCGTAAACACAGAAGACCCTGGAAAGGGACTTTTTCAAAAGCAATGTGCAGCTTGTCATGATTTGTATTCGCCAAATGCATATACTGCCCAACAATGGGAGCCGATTGTATTTGAAATGCAGAAAAAAGGGAATATCCCTAACGATGAAACGTATATCATTTTAGATTATTTGAAAAAAAATGCGAAACCGCAATAAATGAAAATACTTTCTTTTTTCTTTCTTTTTTTTACTTTGATCACAGTGGGGCAAGTGCCGCATTGTGGGTTTGATTTTACGTCCTATTTGGTCGTAAAAGCACATGAAGATGGAAAATCAGAAAATGTTCCGGATTTAAAAATTACACTGGTCAATGAAAAAGGGGTTGAAGTAATCAATGAAAACAATAAATACAGTTGGAAAAACGCGAATCAAGCGCTAATTTTTACCCGAAATTACCACATTAGTAAATCCAACGAACCTGAAAAATGGTTTTTCCCCTATGCCGGAGATACCTATTTATTGTCGGTCACCAATACCTTCCCTGCAGAAGATTTTTACCTTAAAATTCAAGATACTAAAGGGGTTTTTCAAGAGCAATTGGTGCAATTGCAGGCGTTCAATATGTATATTTTGTGTTCGAGTGAAAACGAACGCCAAGCCAGAACTTTTGGACCACGAACCAATAGTCCAATAGAAGTAGTGCTCCTGCCCAAAACAAAGTAGCCAACATAACGCCTCAATTCTTTTTTTTTGGAGGTCATTTTCTTACTTTTGCAAGACAACACTATCAATCATGTATAAATTAATCATACGACCATTATTTTTCTGTTTTGATCCAGAAAGAATACATTATTTTACCTTTTCAGCCATTCGATTTCTGAACAAAATTCCGGGTTTTTCGGGTTTATGTAAAGCACTCTACGGAGTAAATGACCCGCGTTTAGAACGGGAAGTATTCGGGATAAAATTTAAAAATCCTGTCGGATTGGCCGCTGGATTTGATAAAGACGCAAAATTATATCAAGAGTTATCCAATTTTGGTTTTGGTTTTATAGAAATAGGAACCCTAACACCAGTTGGGCAGGACGGAAATCCGAAAAAACGATTGTTTCGATTAAAAGAAGATAATGCGATCATCAACCGTATGGGTTTCAATAATGGTGGCGTGCAAGAAGCGGTTACTCGCTTGAAAAAAAATAATGGGGTATTAATTGGTGGAAACATCGGTAAAAACAAAGTGACACCCAACGAAGATGCAGTCAACGATTACGAAATTTGTTTTGAAGCGTTGTTTCCGTATGTTGATTATTTTGTAGTAAATGTAAGTTCTCCAAACACACCCAATTTGCGCGAATTGCAAGAAAAAGAACCACTAAAGAAATTGTTGCAAACTTTAGAAAACAATACACTACAAACTACAAACCATAAACCAATTCTGTTAAAAATCGCACCCGATTTGACCGATGACCAATTAATCGACATTATAGAAATTGTAAACGAAACGAAAATTGCAGGCGTAATTGCCACGAATACTACAATTTCTCGTGAAGGGTTAGAGTCGGAAAACAAAGCAGAAATGGGCGGTTTGTCGGGTAAACCATTAGCTAAACGTGCAACAGAAGTGATTCGTTTTCTAGCTGAAAAAAGCAATAATTCGTTTCCAATTATTGGAGTTGGCGGGATTCATTCGGCTGAGGATGCAATGGAAAAACTAAACGCAGGCGCTAGTTTGGTTCAATTATACACAGGATTTATTTATGAAGGTCCGGCTTTGGTGAAAGCGATTAATAAAAAGATTTTAGCACAATCCTAAAATGGCTATCTTTGAAGCAATGAACGAAATCAAAATCATAGAATGTCCGCGCGATGCCATGCAAGGCATTAAGCCTTTTATACCTACAGCACAAAAGGTGAAGTACTTGCAAGCGCTTTTGCGAGTGGGATTTGATACGATAGATTTCGGAAGTTTTGTTTCGGCAAAAGCCATTCCGCAAATGCAAGATACGGCTGAGGTTTTGGCCCAATTGGATTTGTCGCAAACCCGCAGTAAATTATTGGCCATTGTAGCCAATACGCAAGGCGCTCAACAAGCAGCCTTGCATCCAGAAATTCAGTATTTGGGCTTTCCTTTTTCGATTTCGGAGAATTTCCAAATGCGAAATACCCACAAAACCATTGCGGAAAGTTTGGTAACGCTGGAAGAAATTTTAGCCCTAGCCGCAGACAGCAACAAAGAAGTAGTAACCTATATTTCTATGGGATTTGGAAATCCGTATGGCGATCCTTGGAATGTCGAAATTGTTGGAGAATGGACCGAAATTCTAGCGCAAAAAGGCGTGAAAATTCTTTCGCTTTCGGATACCGTTGGGAGTTCAACCCCCGAAGTGATTACCTATTTATTTTCCCATTTGATTCCTAAATATCCTTCAATTGAATTTGGAGCTCATTTGCATACCACGCCCGATAAGTGGTTTGAAAAAATAGATGCGGCTTATCATGCCGGTTGTCGCCGCTTTGACGGCGCCATACAAGGTTTTGGTGGTTGTCCAATGGCAAAAGACGAATTGACAGGCAATATGCCGACGGAAAAGTTATTGTCGTATTTTACCACCCAAAGAGAAAATACCCACACCAGCCCGATGAGTTTTGAAAGTGCTTACAATGAAGCTACAAAGTTGTTTGGGGAGTTTCATTAAGTCAAGTTGTTTTTCGGTTTGGATTTTAGCCTTCTTTTATTCAAATAAAACTATTCAATAAATACACAAACTATTCACTTTTTTTCGTATATTTGCATGCAATTTAACAGCTACAACAAATTGCACCATGAAAGCACATACTACTAAGATCGTTGGCGAAGGCCTTACCTATGACGATGTATTGTTGATCCCAAATTATTCAGAAGTATTACCGCGTGAAGTAAATATCCAATCGAAATTTTCGAGAAATATTACCTTGAATGTCCCTATTGTTTCGGCAGCTATGGATACGGTAACTGAAAGTGCTATGGCAATTGCTATGGCGCAAGAGGGTGGAATTGGAGTGTTGCACAAGAACATGACGATTGCCCAACAAGCAGCAAAAGTTAAAAAGGTAAAGCGTGCCGAAAGTGGCATGATCATCGATCCGGTGACCTTACCTTTGACAGCTACTGTTGGCGATGCTAAATCAGCCATGAAAGAATTCAGTATTGGAGGTATTCCCGTAGTGGATGAAAATGGTATTTTAAAAGGTATTGTAACCAATAGAGATTTACGTTTTGAGAAAGTGAATTCGCGTTCTATTTTAGAAGTAATGACTTCTGAAAAACTGGTTACAGCGGCTCAAGGCACTACACTACAAGAAGCCGAAGGTATTTTACAAGAAAATAAAATTGAGAAATTACCCGTAGTTGATAACCATAATAAATTAGTAGGTTTAATCACCTTTAGAGATATTACAAAACTGACGCAAAAACCAATTGCAAACAAAGATCGCTTTGGTCGTCTTCGTGTTGCAGCTGCCTTAGGGGTAACTGCCGATGCGGTGGAACGTGCTTCCGCTTTAGTTAATGCCGGAGTAGATGCTGTGATTATTGATACTGCACACGGACATACCAAAGGGGTGGTAGATGTATTGAAAGCCGTAAAAGCGAAATTTCCAGAATTAGACGTAGTAGTGGGCAATATTGCAACGCCAGAAGCTGCTTTGTATTTGGCTCAAAATGGTGCCGATGCGGTGAAAGTTGGTATTGGTCCGGGATCCATCTGTACGACTAGAGTTGTGGCGGGTGTTGGTTTTCCTCAATTTTCAGCTGTATTAGAAGTGGCTGCTGCTTTAAAAGGAACTGGTGTTCCCGTTATTGCCGATGGTGGTATTCGTTACACGGGAGATATTCCTAAAGCCATTGCTGCCGGTGCCGATTGTGTAATGTTGGGTTCACTTTTAGCTGGAACAAAAGAATCACCGGGAGAAACCATTATTTTTGAAGGAAGAAAATTCAAATCGTACCGCGGAATGGGTTCAGTAGAAGCCATGCAAGAAGGGTCAAAAGACCGTTATTTCCAAGATGTAGAAGACGATGTGAAGAAATTAGTACCCGAAGGAATTGTAGGTCGTGTGCCTTATAAAGGTGAACTAAACGAAAGCATGCAACAATTCATAGGTGGTTTAAGAGCCGGAATGGGGTACTGCGGTTCAAAAGACATACAAACCTTACAAGAAAGCAGTCGTTTTATTCGAATTACAGCGAGTGGTATTGGCGAAAGTCATCCACACAATGTTACGATTACAAAAGAAGCTCCAAATTATTCGAGATAGATTTTGAGTTCTCATTAATCAGTGTATTTTATTTCACACAACGTTTGTCATTCCTTAGGAATCACACACAATTTAATTAAAAAAACCTGATAAGCTTCAAAAGCTTATCGGGTTTTTTATTCACTTAAAAAGGAAGCAATTTTCTTTTTATCACCTGCAATCCATAGAGTATCATCAGCTTCTAAAATGAGGTGTGATTCAGGATTCAAGATACGTTTACCGTTCCGTTCGATACCCACAATGATACCGTGAGTTTTTTCTCTAATTTGCGATTCCCGTATTGTTTTCCCTATGCAAATTCTATTTTTTAATTCGAGTTGCTGTAAAATAATCTCATCTTCAAATACTTCTTCAGGAAGGTCGATTTCATTTTGATCTAAATAGTTTTTAAATGCAACAACCTGTTCATCCGTACCAATAACACTTATTTCATCACCAGGAAATAATCGCTCAGAGCGTGAAGGAATATTAATAATAATTGTACCACGTTTAATGGTGGCTATATTTATTCCAAAATGTTCTCTAATTCTTAATTCTTCTAAGGTTTTTCCAATGATGTTTGAAGCTAAAGCAATATTAAAATTAGCCATGTGACCATCCCATGGAGAAAGCACATTTTGGCGTTTATTGGTTTTTGCAATTTCCCTTCCATGATAATTTTTAAGAAAATGGCCTTCAATTTTGTTGTAAAAGGCATGCAGTTTTTTTGGAAATAAAACATAGGAAACAACAGCTATTACTAAAGCAATAAAAGCAATAATGGGAGAAAAAAACGTGTTTAAAATAAACCCAATATAAAACAAAGAAAGCACTATTCTAAAAAAGACTAAAACTATTATTGGTCCTTGGTATTTTCGTACTTGCATTAATTCTTGCACTTGTTTTGTGGCAACTCTTCGTAGTGATAAAGCCCATAAAAAAGGAGATAACAATACAATAGTGATTAATGCAGCAATGGCATTTCCAAAACGAGAGTCTTGTACTAGAGGTAAAATATATTTTGAAGAAAGCGAAATAATAGCCACTATGATAATAGAATGTATTACAACTTGGGTTAAGTAAGCGCGAAGTACAATTTGCCATGTACTTACGGATTTTATCGCTTCGGTATTTGCACTATAGCGTTCAATTCGTTTTACCCATCGGCGTGGTAATTTTTTCTCAAGATAAATTGAAAATGGGGTTGAAAATTTTACCATAAATGGAGTGGTAAATGTTGTAATGGCCGAAACAGCTACTATTATTGGATATAAAAAATCACTAGTAACATTCAACGTCATTCCTAATGTGGCTATGATAAATGAAAATTCACCAATTTGTGATAAACTCATTCCCGTTTGTATCGATTGCTTTAGAGGTTGCCCTGAAAATAGCGCTCCAATAGTAGATAAAAATGATTGTCCAAGAATCACAGAAAAGGTTAAAATTCCAACAGGGACAGCATATTTTACTAACATTTCGGGATTTATTAACATTCCGACCGATACAAAGAAAACAGCACCAAATAAATCTTTAACCGGTTTGACCAAATGTTCGATATGTTCGGCTTGAGTAGTTTCAGCTATTATCGAACCCATGATAAACGCGCCAAGAGCTGGTGAAAATCCTACATTAGCAGCAAATAAAACCATTAAAAGACATAAAGCTAATGAAACTATAAGCAGCATTTCATCGGTTAATAGATGTTTTGCTTTCTTTAAAAGTGTTGGAATAAAGAAAATTCCTGCCACAAACCAAATGGTTAAAAAGAAAATTAATTTCAATACCGATTGCATTAATTCGCCTCCCGAGAATTGCTGACTTACCGCAACAGTAGACAACATCACCATCATTAAAATAGCTAAAATATCCTGAACGATTAGTGCTCCAATTACATTTCCTGCAAATTTTTGTGTCTTAACACCTAATTCATCAAAGGTTTTTAGAATAATTGTCGTGGAAGAAATAGATAAAATGACACCTAAAAATAAGCTATTCATCTTACCCCAATCCATAAGTTGTCCTATAAAATACCCTATAATGACCATGCCGACAATTTGGGTAATTGCAGTTATTGAGGCAGTTCCGCCCACTTTCATTAGCTTTTTAAAACTAAATTCGAGTCCTAAACTAAATAAAAGAAATATCACACCAATCTCTGCCCAAACTTTGACACTGTCCATGTCTTTTACAGTTGGAAAAAAATCAAATTGGCTACTCGCTAAAAATCCAGCCACTAAATAGCCTAAAACAAGAGGCTGTTTTAATTTTCTAAATAGTAATACAGCAATAGCCGCAGTAACAAGGATTAATCCCAAGTCGCTAATTAAATTAGGCAAATGCACAGTTGAAGCCGATAGAATTACCATTGATTTGAATTTTTACTAAAATAGTGAAAAGGATTTGTAATACAAAAAAACCTCGTATTTTTTTATTACGAGGTTAGTATATAAAATTAGTGTTGTTAAATCCCTAAATAATTACTTGGTGTAATTTGCATCAATTCAGCTCTAACTTCTTCAGAAACTTTTAAGGTTCCAATGAAATGATGAATCGCCTCTTTGTTGATTACGGTATTGGTACGCGTTAAATCTTTCAAGGCTTCATAAGGATTAGGATAGCCTTCTCTGCGAAGAATGGTTTGAATGGCTTCGGCAACAACGGCCCAGTTTTTCTCCAAATCTTCTGCAAATTTTTCTTCGTTCAATAACAATTTATTCAATCCTTTGATCGTAGCTTCAAAGGCAATTAAGGTATGGCCCATTGGGACACCAATATTACGCAAAACCGTACTGTCCGTCAAATCACGTTGCAATCTCGATAGGGGTAATTTGGCCGAAAGATGTTCGAAAATGGCATTGGCAATTCCTAAATTTCCTTCCGAATTTTCAAAATCAATGGGGTTTACTTTATGAGGCATCGCCGACGATCCAATTTCGCCCGCTTTGATTTTTTGTTTGAAATAATCCATAGACACATAGGTCCAAATATCTCTATCCAAGTCGATTAATATGGTGTTGATGCGTTTTAAAGCGTCAAAAAAGGCAGCAAAATGATCGTAATGTTCAATTTGTGTCGTAGGAAACGAATGGTGTAATCCCAAACTATTTTCAACGAACTCGGTACCAAATTTCTTCCAATCGGTTGTAGGATACGCTACTTTGTGTGCGTTGTAATTACCGGTTGCACCTCCAAATTTAGCGGCAAAAGGCACATTAAACAACAAACGCATTTGCTCTTCCAAACGTTCTACGAATACTAGAATTTCTTTTCCTAAACGAGTAGGGGAAGCTGGTTGTCCATGGGTTCGGGCAAGCATTGGTATGTCGGACCACTCCATGCCTAATTCTTTTAATTTTGCAATTACACTTACCAAACTCGGTAGGTATACTTTTTCAAACGCTTCTTTGGTAGACAATGGGATCGCCGTATTGTTGATGTCTTGTGAAGTCAGTCCAAAATGGATGAATTCTTTATAAGCTTGTAAACCCAATCCGTCAAACTTGGATTTGATGAAATATTCTACCGCTTTTACATCGTGGTTGGTTGTTTTTTCAGTTTCTTTAATCCAAAGGGCGTCTTCGGTAGAAAAGTTTTCATAGATGGCTCGTAACGAATTGTAAATGGATTTGTCTATTGCGGCCAATTGAGGTAAATCGGCTTCGCGTAGTGCAATAAAGTATTCAACTTCTACTAAAACACGGTATTTAATTAAGGCTTCTTCTGAAAAAAAAGGAGCTAATGATGCGGTTTTACTTCTATAACGACCATCGATTGGTGAAATAGCATTTAATTCGGTTAATTGCATGTTGTTGTGTGTTGTTTAACGAAGTGCAAATTTAGTAATTAGTGATTAGTTATGCGTCATTAGTTTGGAGTTTTTTACGTTAAATGTAAAAGTTCTTCTTTCACTACTTTCATTCCTTCAACAGCTGTTAGCGGAATGACTTTCAACGGGTTGGCTAAATCATAAATGGAGGCAGGTTTGGGATCAATATAATAGACCGGAACATTGGGTTGGATGTAATGCATCAATCCCGCAGCGGGGTATACTTGTAAAGAAGTTCCAATGATAAGGAGTACTTCTGCAGTTCCCACAATTTCAATGGCTTTGTCTAATAAAGGAACCGCTTCGCCAAACCAAACAATATGCGGGCGCAATGGATGTCCTTGTTGATCGGTAGCGCCAATGTGCAAGTCGGTTTTCCAGTCCAATACACAGGCCTCATCGGCTACACTGCGTACTTTTAATAATTCGCCGTGCAAGTGCAATATATTCGAACTACCGGCTCTTTCGTGTAAATCATCTACGTTTTGTGTAATAATTTGAAGGGAAAAGTGTTGCTCCAATTCGGCTAAAATTTCGTGGGCTGAATTGGGTTGTACGGTCAGGAGTTGGGCCCTGCGTTTGTTGTAAAAATCGAGCACTAATTCCGGATTTTTTTTCCATCCTGCTGGAGAAGCCACCTCCATGATATCATGTCCTTCCCATAAACCATCAGCATCTCGAAAGGTCTTAATGCCGCTTTCTGCACTGATGCCGGCACCCGTTAATACAACTATTTTTTTCATACCACAATTTTCATTTTCTTTGTAGTAAATTTATAAAAAATGGATGTAAAGGATCACGCTCTTTTAAATTATTTAGAAGGGTTCCTAACCGAAAACAGGAAAGAAGGATTTTTGCGGGTATTGCAAAACCGAACCAAGCATTTTACCATTGCGATGGAAGACGTGTATCAATTGCACAATACCAGTGCGGTGATGCGCAGTTGTGAAGTTTTTGGGATACAGGAATTGAACGTGATCGAACAAAAATTTGGCAAGCGTATCGATTCAGAAATTGCCATGGGCGCCCAAAAATGGGTCGATGTGTTTCGCTACAATTCGGTACAGAGTTGTTTGGATACCATGCGGGAAAAAGGCTATCAAATCATTGCTACGACCCCACATGATGATTCTTGTTTCCTACACGAGTTTGATATAACTAAACCTTCAGCTTTATTTTTCGGAACCGAACGCGATGGTTTGTCGGAAGAGGTTATGCAACAAGCAGATGGTTTTTTGAAAATCCCGATGGTAGGGTATACCGAGAGTTTGAACATATCCGTTTCGGCAGCGATTATTATTCAAGATATTACGAATCGGTTGCGGCAATCCAAATTAAATTGGCAATTAACCCCTGATGAAGTGTTGGATAAGCGATTGGATTGGACTCGAAAATCAATCAAAGACATTGAGTTTATCGAGAGAAAATATTGGGAAGCACTACAAGAGCAGTAGTCTTATTTGTTTTTCTTTAAAATTTTATATTCTTCATAACACAGGCTAATAGCATCCATAATTTGGAGGTCGTTAGCGGTTTGTATAAAATATTCAGAATAATTGCAGTTTTCTAAGATTTGAGGGATATCATCTTTGTCGATTTCCAAAAGTGCGGCTAATGTTTCGCGATCAAATTTGGTAGCCAGTAGGTTGCGAACCGTGTCGTCTTTTTTCATTTCTTTCAGCTTCTTCATTTCATTCGGACGTTTTCCAAATACATTGTAGAGGAAATCAGTCGGATTAAAAATGGAACGCATTACTTTAGAAACGGCGCTCGGCGATTTATCGCCTGCTTCATACCCAGCGTTTAATCCAGATATACTGTAACGATACCCGTCATTAGCTACAGGAATGAGTTGGGTATCAACTTCAACATAACCTGTTAATTGGTATTGCTGAATGACAACTTCGTCAAGCACATAGGCTTTTTCAGTTAGGTAAATTTTAGTGGGATTATTTTTGATCCAGTCGTTGGTTACTTTTACTTTAACGGTTTCATAACCAATATAGGAAAAGAGTAGGGTATCGTTTAGTTTGGTTGCAATTTCAAAAGTGCCACTCCCTGTTGTTGCAGTGCCCGTAACACGCGTTGCATTGATGACGTTTACATTGCTTAGGGGTAACTTAGTAGTATTATTAACAACAGTACCTTTGATATTTACTAAGGTGTCTTTTTGTGACCAAACGGAAGTGGTCATAAGTGCAAATAAAAAAACTACAAAATATCTCATTCTTTTTTATAATGATTCAAAAATACGAATCTAAAGATGATATTTTGTAGTTTTTGGTAATTTTATAAGAAAATTAACGAATTGGTGTTAACTTCTTCTTGGTCTTCTTGGTCTAGAAGTATCTCCAGAGCTTTCTGCACGTCGCGGTGCTCTGTCAGAAAATCCACCTTCTCTTCGAGGAGCAGCACTGCTTCTTTCTCCTCTAAATCCGCCTTCTCTTCTTGGAGCCGAACTGTTGCGATCGCTTCTGAATCCGCCGTCACGACTACCTTCTCTTCGAGGGGCACTTCCGCTTCTTTCTCCTCTAAAACCACCTTCGCGTCTTCCGCCTCCGAAACCACCACCTGAATTTCTTCCGTTATGATCGCGTCTTCCACCGCCGTCGTTTTTAGAAATTTCCACGTTGATGCGTCTACCGTTCATGTCATAGCCGTTTAAAACAGACATTACTTTATCGGTATGTTCTCCGTCGGTATTGAAGAAAGAAAACCCTTCTTTAACGTCTACTTTGAATACATCATCTCTACCTAAATCTAAGGTTTCTTTGATGAAATCTTTCAATTGCATCCAATCAAAATCATCTCTTGTTCCAATGTTGATGAAATAACGTACAGGATCTCCTGCTCTAATTTCTCTTGGTTCAGCGCTTCTTTCACGATCATTACTTCTTTCGCCGGTAATGTCGCGTTTTGATTTATAGTAATTGATGAAACGGTTGAATTCAACCGAAACCATTTTTTTAATCAATTCTTCTTTTGATAAGCCGTCCAATACTTCATTGATTGCCGGTAAGTAGTTGTCAATTTCGTGATCTACTTCGGTATCTTTAATTTTATTGGCCAAGTGTAACAACTGAATTTCGCAAATTTCTATTCCGGATGGAATGGTTTTTTCTTGAAATTTTTGTTGGATAATACGTTCAATAGAATGTATTTTTCTGATTTCACTTTTGGTAATAATTACAATAGAAGTTCCTAATTTTCCAGCTCTACCAGTTCTTCCAGAACGGTGGTTGTAGGTTTCTATTTCGTCGGGCAATTGATAGTTTACAACGTGTGTAATGTTATCTACGTCAATTCCACGGGCCGCTACGTCTGTTGCTACCAACATTTGAATTTGACGCCCTCTAAACGATTTCATTACGCCATCACGTTGTGCTTGCGATAAATCTCCATGAAGCGCGGCTGCATTATAACCATCTTCGATTAATTTTTCAGCTACAGCTTGTGTGTCTCTTTTGGTTCTACAAAAAACCACTGAAAAAATATCAGGGTTAGCATCTGCCAAACGTTTCAAAGCTTCATAACGGTCACGCGCATTCACACAATAGTATTCGTGTGATACGGTTGCCGAACCTGAGTTTTTACTTCCTACGGTAATTTCTACAGGATCAGCCATAAATTTCTTTGCAATACGCGCTACTTCAGCAGGCATTGTGGCCGAAAATAGCCAAGTGTTTTTCTCATCGGGCGTATCCGATAGTATGGAACAAATATCTTCGTAGAATCCCATGTTTAACATTTCATCTGCCTCATCAAGGATACAAAAATCAATGTTTTTAATGTTTACAAGACCTCTGTTGATCATGTCTTGCATTCTACCAGGTGTAGCCACAATAATTTGTGCACCACGTTTTACTTCTCTAGCTTGTTCAGTAATGCTTGCACCACCATAAACAGCTACCGTATGTAACCCCTTTATGTATTTTGAGTATAATTTAATCTCATTTGTGATTTGTAAGCATAATTCTC
>JACCDH011471521.1_pt1 | contig 45374 bp, 52 predicted proteins | sample 7442481 | NCBI WGS metagenome assembly JACCDH01 (sample SAMN15323433, study PRJNA562643) | freshwater metagenome | isolation source: river surface water | place: USA:Blue River Watershed | collected 2017-08-15 | reverse complement strand
GCATCACTTGGGAAACTTTTTGATCCTTCCGAAGTCTCTCATCTATTTTTTTAAGATAAGAAAGTTTGTAGCGTGCATCCACTTCTCGATCAGCGATTGTTGGAATTTTCGGATACTTTAAGGTTTCAAAATTAATCGTCTGATTCCCGACCCCCTTCGTTCCAATCTGCGCTCCGAGGAGAGTTGTGATTCTTAAAAGCTCATCTCGGTCAGTAAGGTTTGTATAACCATACAAGGCCTGCTCTCCATGAATAAGTCGTATACCTATTCCAAAAATTGTCCCGGACTGAATGTCTTCGGCTTTGGAGTTCTTAAAAAGAATCCCCTCTGAATGAGTTCTTTCAATGAAAATATCAACGAAATCGGCCCCCATGGAGAGACCGTGAAAAATAATATCCTGGGCGAGACTGGGTGATAGTAATTGCATAAGTACCTCTCAAAACTAAAGTATAGAAAAGAAAACCAGGATTGACATCCACCGATGAAGTTGCCTCTTTTAGTCGGAAGTCGTTATTTTTTCCTGAGCCAGAATTTGAGGCGCTCTAACCCATCATCAAGTTCTTTGGGATTAAGACCAACTTTTTTAAGGAGACTACTCGCATCTAATCTTTCAACACGCATGATTTGAAAGATTTTTTGAACCTTTGGGGACAATTCTTCGATTACGATGTCGTGATTCTTCAAGCGATCAAGTTCACTGTAAACGTCTCGGATATAAAAATCGATGGGATCAACCGGTTTGGATGTTCTCACTTCGAGCGGTTTTGATTCTATCGGCCCGAGTAGAGCTTCCATTTGCTTAAACCGGCCTAGTTGGAGCTTATAGTCTTCCTCAAACATAAGCTCACTCACTCCTCCAAGGTCTATCAAAACTCCTCTCAAACGAGAGAGAAGCTCTATAAGATAAGAAACCTGAAAAGGATTCGTTTCTAAGTAAGGAACATTCTCTAAGCACACTGAACTTTTACACTGCAAAAAATAGTCTTTTTGCTCGATTTCTCTTTTGGGATCAGCATAAAAATCATCAAACGAAAGTTCATTCAAAACGGGTTGTACGTATACTGCAGCAATAGAATCAATCAAATTCTCGAAACGAAGAAGTTCATCATCGGAAAAAAGATCTTCGAGTGAATTGTTAAATTCTTTTTGATGACTTGATACGATTAACTCAAGATCAATGAGAGTGTATTTGGTGTAGAGATAAAGATTATTTGCCATAGATCACAGTGAGGGGTTTATCACAACCCCTCACTGTTCTTAATTTAGAAAAATTAGTTTAGATGCTTACCTAGAAGACCAGTTAATTCAAACATAGTCACTTCATCTTTACCAAAAACTTTCACAAGTTTTGCGTCAGCAAGGATATTTCTTTTGTTCGCAGGATTTTGAAGATTATTTGATTTGATGTAATCCCAAATAAGTTTTACTGCTTCAGTTCGTGCGATCGGATTAGCACCGATGACAGCAGCAAGATCAGCAGATGGTGTAAGTGTTTTCATAAATGCAGCGTTTGGTTTACGAGCAGATTTCTTGACAGTTTCTGTATTTTCCATAAAACCTCCATATGTATGAAATATAGTCTTATTGATTAATCACCGGAAATCAACCTTTTAAATCTTAACTTTTGCAAACAGCTTCCAAATTTGATACCGAAAGGTATGACAAGAGCGCGATCTAAAATTAAATTTATTTCTTTCTTTACTCTCATCGCAGTTTTTTTATCTGCTTCTGTCAGTGCCAATCAATATAAGCTCCAAGGTCTCTCGAGGGAAAAAAACCATCAAGGCTTACCTTGGTTTCGAATGGTGGCGGAAGAAAAAGTGAACTCGGTGACCACTTCTTTTATCGCTAGTGACGGCCGAGTACTATCCCAAGAAAAGGTTCTTCACTCCAATGATCGTACTGAGTACTTTTGGGTCCAGAATCAAATAAACAAAAAAGTCACACTCACTCTTTTAAAAGATAAGGTTATCTTCAATCAAACAGATGAAATAGCTATTTCGAAAAAAGATCAGGCTAAAACTGTTCTACCTCCAATGATTTTTAGCTTTTTGCAAAAAAACATAAAGGCCAGGCCAATGGCCACATCATTTCCCATCACAATCGTTATTCCGGATAAAGAAATTCTGGTGGACTTTACCTTCCAGAAAGAAGATAGGTTCTGGATCCTGAAGGCAGATCAGTTTTTCATCCGACTCGTAATCAAACCTGTGAAGTTTCTCCTCGGCGATGAAGGTCAACTCAAAGAGATCCAAGACATCTTACCTCCTGTGCAGTTTGAGACAAAAAGCAAAGCACTTGAAACCAAGATTACCGATATTCTTTTCTTTTAGAGGCTCAAATGACTGTTTTAGTCATTACTTTTGATCATGGACTTTTAGCAAAATATTCAACTAGAATGGAAAAATGAAACAAGCTCAAAAACTAAGCATTCTCCTCGTTGAAAATATCCACCCAATTGCTAAAGAGTTCCTTGAGCAAGATGGATTCCATGTCGATCTTCTGACTCATGCTCCTTCTGAAGATGAGATGATTTCTCTGGTTCCTAAGTACTCAGCTTTGGGGATTAGATCAAAAACAGAAATCACGCCCAAAATATTAGCTCACGCCACCGATACTTTGGCCATTGGCTGCTTCTGTATCGGAACAAATCAAGTCGATCTTCTTAAGGCAAGACAAGAAGGGATTGCGGTCTTTAATGCCCCTCACTCCAATACTCGAAGCGTGGCCGAACTTGTTATTGCTGAAATGATTGCGCTTTCACGTCAACTTGGCGACCGGAACATGAAGGCCCATCGAGGTGAATGGGTAAAATCGGCCGAAGGTTCAAAAGAAGTTCGCGGTAAGACACTTGGGATTGTGGGATACGGCCACATTGGTAGCCAGGTTAGTATTTTGGCTGAAAGCATGGGACTTAATGTTCTCTTTTATGACTCTATAAAAAAACTTCCTCTCGGAAACGCAAAAGCAACTCAGTCTTTGGGAGAGCTCCTCTCCTTGTCTGACTTTGTGACCCTACACGTACCAGAAATTCCTGAAACAATGAATATGATTGGTGCAAAGGAACTCTCTTTAATGAAAAAAGGTAGTTGCCTTATTAATGCCAGCCGTGGAACTGTCGTTGTTATAGAAGCATTAGTTGAGGCCCTTAAGAGTAATCATCTTGCAGGATGTGCGGTAGATGTTTTTCCTGTTGAACCTGCTTCAAATAAAGAGAAGTTTGTCTCTCCTCTGCAAGGCCTATCAAATGTGATTTTAACTCCTCACATTGGTGGAAGCACTGAAGAAGCTCAAAAAGCTATCGGGATTGAAGTGGCCGAAAGTTTTAGACGCTTTTTAAAAATTGGTTCTTCGTCTGGCGCAGTAAATTTTCCGAATGTCGATCTTCCAATAAAAAAAGGGACATCAAGAATTTTGAATGTTCACAGAAACGAGCCAGGTGTTCTTGGTGAAATTAACACTATTATTTCAAGTACCGGGGCAAACATTGAGGGCCAGTACCTTTCAACTGATAATGAGATTGGGTACCTCGTGATGGATGTTCATTCTCATCACGTCGATTTGATCGCAGAAAATATTAAAAAACTAGATCGGTCGATCAGAACAAGAGTTGTTTATTGAGAACTACATGGAGTTCATCATATTAACTCCATGTTTCATGATCTCTTTTAAAGAGCCATAATCCCAATGCCAATCATCTAATAGAGACAATTAATAGCGAGAAAAGGTCATAATCTAATGAGCAATACCTGTAAAACATGCCGGAAACCAAAGGCGAATTTCGACTGCGGCATCTGTCATGAGCATACCTGCAAATCATGCACACAATTTTTGGCCGAAGGAACTTTTTCTTTTCTTCCAAAGATTCCAACTGAATTAACTTTTTCTAGCTATTGCGTGAACTGTTTTGATGACAAAGTCAGCGTACCACTTGCAGATTACGAGGCGTTAATGGAGAAGGCAAAAAACGTCATGATGTTTACTAAAGATCAAACGAAAATGACAGGCCATCTGAAACGTAAAGAAGATCCAATTTCTATTCAAGACTGTGAAGACGAAGAAGAAGTGATTCTAAGACTGGCATTCCTCGCTGCGAAGGAAGGATTCAATTGCATCCTCGATGTAAACATCAAGAGCAGGAAAATCATTTCTGGATCTCACAAGAAGACCATTTTCTCAGCTACGGCAATCCCGATCACGATTGAGCCTAGTGCTGTAAGAGAAAGCTTCTAGAGAAGTTTCATGGCACCTTGTCCAGACGTATTGGCCTGGGCCATAACTGCAACGTTTGCGGAGTTTAGAATCGAGAGTCTAGCATTATTCGAAGATTCAACTGCGAAATCAACGTCCCGAATGCGCGAATTAGCAGCACTCATATTTTCATTGTAAGCTTCTAGATTATTCGAGCTTGTCATTAATCTATTTTGGATCGAACCAATGACAGAGCGCTGCTCTGAAATTTTATTAATCGCATGATCTAATTTGGCCAAGCTCTGCTGGGCCTCTACTTTAGAAGAGATCATAACATCAGAAACCCCTAGGGATTGCGCATCGGCATTGACTCTATTTGCTTGGAAAGAGATGACATCATCCACCGAATGCGATCCTACCCCAACTTGAAAATCAAGCTGTGGCCCTGATCCATTAAGAATTTTCCGTCCATTGAATTCAGTGGACTGAGCAATACGGTCTAATTCATTTCTAAGCTGCTGATACTCCATGCTCGACTTTGCCCGATCAGTGTCATCTAATGTATCTGATGAAGCCTGCATCGCTAGCTCACGCATCCGGTTCAAAATATTTGATGATTCATTAAGCCCACCCTCAGCAGTCTGAACAAGTGAGATACCATCGTTAGCGTTTCGACCGGCCTGCTTTGATGATCTAATTTCTGCTTTCATTTTTTCTGAGATCGCGAGCCCTGCCGCATCATCAGCGGCCTTAGCAATTCTCTGGCCGCTACTCAACTTGGCAAAGCTATCCACAGTCTCTCGAGTGACTATTTTCCCAGTAGTTTGGGCCTGGAGCGAGCTCATATTGGTGTTGATGCGAAAACTCATGCAAAACTACTCATCGGAGAGAAAAACTAAAAAATAAGGGAGAATTAGCCTGACTAAACTGATCTAAAGTTGATTTTTGTCAAAAAAAAAGGCCAGCAGCTAAACGCTGCTGGCCCTATGAAGAAACAGACTACTTAAGGTGTTTGCCGATAAGTGAAGCAAGTTCGAACATAGTAACTTCTTTCTTACCGAAAACTTTTGCAAGTTTGTCATCAGCAAGGATGTTTCTTTTGTTCTTAGGGTTTTGAAGATTGTGCTTCTTGATATATGCCCAAAGCTTCTTAACAACTTCAGTACGAGCAGCAGCAGCAGCGCCGATTACAGCAGCAAGGTCAGCTGATGGTGTGAAAGCTTTCATGAAAGCAGCATTTGGTTTACGAGCTGTTTTCTTCTTAGGAGCAGCAGCTTTTTTAACTGTAGCTTTCTTAGCAGGAGCAGCTTTTTTAGCTGTAGCTTTCTTAGCAGGAGCAGCTTTTTTAGCTGTAGCTTTTTTAGCAGGAGCAGCTTTTTTTGTAGTCTTCTTAGCCATGGTTATCCTCCAGAGGATGTTAAGTTGATAATTATACTTTTGACCATTAAGAATAGAATTACAAATAAAAAATAATCATATCTCGCTTTCCGAGCGAAAAATGCATAAAAAATGATGTTTTTGTAAGGAAAAGTTAATTATTCCCCTCGAAAAACACCCTTGAGAGGGATTTTGATTCCATTTTCTCGAGGGAAAATCTTGCTCAGAACCTAATCCCAGGCAGGAAAGATCTGCATTTCAAGCTCATCAAACTCTAGATCTTGGACGATCTTAACGAGATTGAAGCCTAAAAACATATCACCTTCATCAGACTGGATTCTTTTAAATAGATCCATTGCTCTTTGGAAATGTTCAAAGGCCAAGGTCTTTTGGTTGAGGCGGAGCTTTACCCCTGCAGCCGAGAGTTTAATCATGCCCTTAAAAAAATCGGCTGCGGACCCTACTCTATTATGAGCGTTCCATAAGGCCTCGAAATAAACATGGGCCTCCCAAAAGTACCCGTGGTTATAGAGATCCAGGGCATACCTCAGAACAAGACTGTCTTGAGGGAGTAAGAGATCAAGAGGATCGGTATGAGGATCGGCCTCACCTTCCATATGCCCTCCTTTTTTCTTGGGGTGTGGATTTATCCCAGGACTGAAAGCATAAGGAGGAAAAGGCCAAGACGGAATAAGACGCTTCAATGATTAAACAACTTCGACTTCATAAACTGTTTCATCGATAAGCTTGTCGTCATCATAAACTCTTCGCATAATTTTCTGCCCATAGAAATTATAGAAGTTCGACTCTCCGTTAAGACTTCCATGGTCATCATAAGAAATCTCACTTTGAATACGCCCGTTTTCGTAGAAAGTCCGGATAATCCCGGTAGGAATTGTCCAGGCCCAATTGCTCGGTGTATTTCCATACATCCCGATATGAGCAATATTCCCATTCTCAAAATAATCTGTTCTTTTCGAGTAAGTGCGGCCTTTTTTTTCAATAAAGACGACATCCGTTTTTAATTTATTCATAAGAAAGAATTATAGCAAAGACATTAAAAATGCTGTTAGCTTTTTAATTTCGATCAATCTAGACCAGTTTGAGGTGATCTAAAGATCTCATTTTTAATAAAAAATATTTAAAATCCTCAAAAAGTTGTCACCCATTCAGAAATCTTCCCAAAATCCCAGAAGTCTTAAGAATTGCTCAGTTATACCGATAAGACAGTAAATTAAGGATTTTATGAAACCGCTCATAATGAAAGACCTCCTAGAGAAAACTTTTAAGTTTTCTCTATCATTTAAAAATCTAACCAGTGAAACATCGGTTGATCGAGGTGTTCTTCTGACCAATTGTTATGCTGATGGGTGTACAATTACAATCCCTCCTAAAAGCACTGTAACTGGTCATCACGTATTATTGCACTTCAACTTACCAGGACCCACGAAAGTGAGAGTTAAGATGCAAATTACAGGTAAAGTTCTAGAAGTCCAACCTGTCAGTGCCAAAAAATCAGAAGTTACAATTCACTTTAATCAATTCGTAAAAGAGGAATGGTACGCATTCCTTAACCGATTAGACTTTGAGCAAGAAGTGATAAATACCGTGGTCAAGAAACTTAAGCAAATATGAGTAATTTACTTAAAAATGGCCATATTCTCCTTGTTAGCTCTCAAACCTCTCATCGATCAGGTTTGAGAAAAACACTTTGTGATCTTGGTGCTGACAATAAGAATATTGAAGTTGCTGCAGATTTTAATCAGGCCAAGGAAAGACTGTCGCATGGGACAATCAATCTCATCATTTCCGATGATGAGATTGGCGAAAAAGAAAGTGGAATTGATTTAATCGAACTTCACGAAAAAAATAATCCTGTATCAAGAACGCGAATTTTTATTTTGATGACTTCTCAAGCTTCTCCCTTTCTTATGGCCGACTTCACCCTGAGAGGCGGCGACACCCTTATCAGTAAGCCTTTTAAAAATGATACTTTTATTAAGTCGCTGCAGGCGAGTCTTTTGGAAAAAGATAATGTCTCCGTTGAAGAAGGGACTCTTTGGGATATTCAGGATGCAATCCGTGGAGAAAATATCGATAAGGCACTAGAACTTATAACGACCTTTAAGAATGCGACGTCCGTAGAAGCGAATCTCTCACGTGCTATTATTTATCAGGCCAAGAAAGATTTAGATCTGGCCTACGAGATGTATGACAAGGTCCTGACTAAAAAAGTGAATTTCAAAGCTCTCGTGAATATCTTAAAAATTGGTGCTGCTTCCAAAAAATATGAAGAGCTTTTGAAATACATCGAAATCTGGCTGAAAAATTTCCCTCTTCATCATGATTCTTTGCCCGATATCACACGAGTGATTATTGCCAATAAGAAGTTTGGACTCTTGGATGAACTTTTTGATTTATTTTCCCAGCATAAAACGGAGGATCAGTTTGCGAAAATTCCTCTTGCCGCCGGATTTGTGATGGCCTCAAGAAATCATCTGGAGAACAGTCAAAATGACAAGGCCAAAAGCTACGCATTGAAGGGCGTTGAGTATTCTTGCAGTAAGTTTCAAATTATGTCCCGGGCCCTGGAAATTTTGATGATACTGGGGGCCAAAGAAGAAGCTGAGCGAGCTTACACTGAATCCCTTGCAGATCTTAATACAAACGAAGAAAAAATCTTTGATCTAAGACTTAAAAGTATCATTTATCCAAGACCTAAAGTTTTAATCGATTGCCAAAAACTCCTATCTGAAAAGATCGTTGATCCAGATTTATACCAAATCACCATCACCTGTCTTAAAGAAATTGGAAAAGATCCGGAAGAAATCATAGGTCTTGCCAGAAGACATTATCCAAATCTCGAACTTAAAGCCTAGTACACGACCATTTAACTCGGTCCTGTTTTGACCACGCTATCTTATATTCTCTAACCTCAGAACATCCTTCTTTGACAGGCCATTTAGAGTCATCCTAAGATTTTTCCATCCAAGGACGGTTTTATGAAAAAGTTTCTCTGCTTTATGGCCCTCGCTGTTACGACCACAAATCTTTATGCTTGGGGTGTTGATGGTCATAAAATTATTGCTCAAATCGCTGAAGAAAAACTTGATCCTGAGGCCAAGAGACAATTACACATACTCTTAGACGGTCAAAGCCTTGCATCCGTTGCGGCCTGGGCCGACACAATCAAGGCCAATCCATCTTGGGCGCACACTAAGCCGTGGCACTTCGCAGACGTTCCAGACGGTGAAGACTATCACGACGAAGGACCTCATACTGAAGGAAACATCGTCACTGCTATTTCCGAGATGGTCAAAATTCTTAAAGATCCAAATGCCAATTTAGAAGATCAAAAAAATGCTGCTAAATTTGTGATCCATTTTGTGGGTGATATCCATCAACCTCTTCATGTCGGAAGACCTGATGACCATGGTGGAAATACTCTTAATGTTATTTTCAATGGTAAGAAAATGACTCTCCATTCTCTGTGGGATACGGCGATGATCACGCTTCAGAAAATGGATTATTTAAGCTACGCTCGCTCTCTCCAAGGACACAGTTTTATTTCTGCTCCATATGACATTCCAGAGTTTCCCTTCAGTACTGTCATACAAGAGGATATGAAGTCACGTCAAAGTATCTACAATTTTAAAGCACAAGGAAGCGAGGCCATTAAGCTTGATAAATCCTATATGGATGCGAACTTACAGACGATGAACTCACGCTTACTCGCTGGTGGAGAAAGGCTCGCTCATCTTCTGAACTCTATCTACAAGTAGCTAGCTACGGATAAAAATAAAGAAATAAAGGGCCGCAAAAATCATCCGGTAAATCCCGCAGACAATAAAAGTTTTGTGATTAAGCCACTTAAGAAAAACCTTAATCGTTATGAATCCAAAAACAAAAGATGAAATAAGTCCTACAGCAAGGTAGGAGATTTCGTCTGAAGTAATTGGATGAGAAACTTTTAAAAGCGAATAGGCCGAAGCGGCCAGGATTGTAGGAATCGCTAGTAGGAATGAGAATTTCACAGCTTCTTCCCTACCTGCCCCAAGAAGTCTTCCTCCTAAGATGGTCGCTGCCGATCTTGAAACGCCTGGAATAAAAGCAAGACATTGAAACAGGCCAAGAAAAAAATAGTGCTTATAAGTTAAGTCCTTCTTTTTAATTCCTGAGGTGAGGTTTTCTAAAAAAAGTAAAACGATACCGCCGATGAATAAGGCAGAACAAACCACAACTGGCGTAAAAAGATACTGCTTAACGATTTTATGTACCAAAAGACCTAAAACAGCAGTTGGAATAAAAGCAACACCAATTTTTACAACATAAAGTCGATCCGCTAATAAGTCTTTCCAGTAGATAAAGATAACGGCAAGAATCGCACCCGTTTGAATGACAATTTCAAACAATTTTAAAAATTCATTGTTCTCAATCCCGAGAGCATTTGAAGCAAGAATGAGATGCCCCGTAGAAGACACCGGTAAAAACTCTGTCATCCCCTCAACAAACCCTAAAATAAGGGAAGTAAGAAAGTTCATTAAATTTTCTCCCCACACTCAAGCATCGATTTTCCATAGTACGGGTTTCTTAAGGCCCCATTTTTCTGAATCCAATTCGCTGCTGCCATCGGACAAGTCGCTTTCATGAGGCCTTTCATTTCTTTTGGACTCCCATTCTTCAAGTAAACTTCTGAAAGAACTTTAAATGACTCTCTCAACTCTTCGATGGATTTGAACTTTTTTGAACAGTCTTTGTATTTGTCTTTGAAAGAAGCAATTTCTTTCCCACAAATAACCTGGTGAACCTTAAGCGCATCCGCCATATTGTCGGCCGCGAGGCTCTCTTGCATTTTTACATAATTGCCTAAACTGAGTTCCGCACCAAAGGCCGACGATACGACTAAAAACAGAACTGCTATGAAGGTTTTCATTTGGAACTCCTCTTTTTTATAGGCACATTTATACCACATCTTTAATCTTTCTCAAAGACATGCTTCGGGGTATATAAAGCTCGAGGTTATTATGCAAATAGATAAACATTTTGACATCCAAGGTATGACCTGTGCTTCTTGTGTAAACAGAGTTGAAAGAGTGCTTAAAAAAAAGTCCGGTGTACTCGCTGTTTCTGTTAACCTCGCAACAGAAAAGGCCAAAGTTTCTTTTGAAAATTCGACCCTCACTACCCAGGACATTATCTCTCTCATTCAACAAGCGGGCTATGAAGCACAAGAGACTGCGCTCGTCAAAAAGCAGGATAAAAAAGCAGAATTACAAACAACTAAACGGCTCATTATTGTTTCTTCTCTACTTTCATTTCCACTTCTCGTCCCCATGCTACTCATGCCTTTTGGCGTACATTTTATGTTGCCCGGTTGGCTTCAATTTCTTTTAAGTACCCCTGTGCAGTTTTTTGCAGGGATGAGATTTTATCAATCAGGTTGGAGTGCTTTAAAGGCACTTTCTGGCAACATGGAACTCTTAGTGGCGATCGGAACCAGTGCTGCGTACTTTTTGAGTCTCTATCTTTGGATAAAAAATCCGAATGCTCATCTTTATTTTGAAAGTTCCTCGACTGTGATCACTCTCGTTTTATTAGGAAAATACCTTGAGTCAAAGGCAAAGCAACAAACCACAGCTTCTATCGAAGCTCTTCAAAAACTACAGCCGAATACAGCAAGAGTCTTAAGAGATGAGATTGAACTTGAAATTCCCCTCACCCAACTTAAACAAGGTGATGTTGTCATTGTAAAACCCGGGGAGAGCATTCCTGTTGATGGAATTATCATTAAAGGATCTTCACAAATAAATGAATCGCTTCTTACCGGTGAGAGTATGCCCGTAGAGAAAACTCTGTCTGACAAAGTCATGGGCGGATCTATCAATGGCGATGGACTTATTCAATTAGAGACACTCGCTCTAGGATCCGAAACTGTTTTGGCGCGGATTATTCGTCTGGTGGAAGAGGCACAAACGGTCAAGGCCCCTATTCAGCGCCTAGTGGATAAAATAAGTGCTTACTTTGTACCAGTTGTTTTAGTCATCGCTGTTCTAACCATTATCGTAACTGGTCTGATAACTAGTGAGTGGGAAACGGCCATTATTCATGGTGTCGCCGTAATGGTGATCGCTTGTCCATGTGCTCTTGGGCTCGCAACTCCGACCTCAATTATGGTGGGAACAGGAATGGCCGCCAAGGCAGGCATTCTTATAAAAGATGCTGAGGCCTTAGAGGCTGCTCATTCAATGACCACGATAGCATTTGATAAGACGGGAACACTCACTGAAGGCAATCCTTATTTGAGTCAGATAAAGGCCTTTGATGTATCTGAAAAAGAGCTTCTCCAAATTCTGGGATCGATTCAAAACGGCAGTGAGCATCCACTCGCGAAGGCCATCGTCCATGAAGTCCAACTAAGACATCTCCCTCTTCATCAGGCCACTCATATCAAAGCAGTTCCAGGCAAAGGTGTAGAAGCAGAAGTGGAAGGAATAAGATACTTCTTAGGAAGCAAAAAAGTACTCGCTGATTACGGCCTAAACACGACACTCGCTCAAGAATGGGAAGCTCTAGGAGAAACAGTCTCATTTTTAATTGATGAACATCACAAAAAGCTCGTAGGAATGATGAGCTTTCAAGACAGGATTCGCCCAAACGCAAAAAAAATAATCTCTGAACTAAAACTTTTAGGGATTAAACCTCTCATGCTTACGGGTGACAATCTAGGCAGTGCTCAGCGTGTGGCCCAGGAAATTGGGATTGAGGTCGTGAAAGCTGAACTTCTGCCTCAGGAAAAACTTGCGATCATTCAAGAGCTGAAATCTCAAGGTGAAATTGTGGGTATGTTAGGGGATGGGATCAACGATGCTCCGGCACTGGCCATCGCCAATATTGGAATGGCAATGTCCACAGGAACTGACGTGGCCATGCATTCGGCAGGAATTACTCTTATGCATGGAGATCCTCTCTTAGTGATTGATGCTATACACCTTTCAAGAAAAACATACTCCAAAATAAAACAAAACTTATTCTGGGCCTTTATCTACAATGTGGTAGGAATTCCACTGGCGGCCCTAGGACATTTAAATCCAATGGTTGCAGGTGCTGCGATGGCCATGAGTTCAGTGAGTGTTGTGACAAATTCTCTTCTCCTTAAAAATTGGAGAAGAGAATAGTTTTAGAGTCCGAAGAAAGCCTTGATCTTTGCGATGAATCCCACTGGTTGAGGTTTTACCACTTCAACAGGGATTTCCTTTTGAGCTGATGATTGTTTTTGTTCTTTGTGATCTAGAGGCCTAGGAGATGGCCGATTTGCTTGAGGTCCTGGATTTCTTGGCCCGCGCGGATGATTCTCTCTTGGTCGTCTGTCATGAGGACGATCTTCAGAAGGTGCATTTTTATCTGGAACTGGAACTCCTCTGAGTTTTCCAATTGCCTGAATTGATTTGTCGTCCTTACCAGGAATAGCAAAAGTGCTCGCCATACCCGTTTGACCGCGCCGACCAGTTCTTCCAATTCGGTGAATATAATCGGCCGGCTCTCTTGGGACATCATAATTCACAACATGGGCCACATCATCAACATCAATTCCTCGCCCCATGACATCGGTAGCGATGATGACTCGAAATTTTCCAGCTTTAAAATCCGCAACGGCCTGCTCTCGTGCCTCTTGCGGCAGATCCGAGTGAATGTAAGTGACGCTCTCAAAGCCAGCATTCTGAAGAGAACGCCAGACTTGATAGGCACGCTCTTTCGCCTTAACGAAAACAAACATCGTGCCTTTTTCATAACGAAGTATTTTTAAAAGTTGAGAAAGTTTTTTGTCTTCAGAAATCCAAAAAAGACGTTGATCAATTTTCGGAGCAGACTCTGCTGTTCTTTCGATCACGATTTCTTTCGGAGAATTCATCGCTTTTCTTGCAAGCTTTTCAACACTCGGAGAAAAGGTGGCCGAGAACATGAGAGTTTGACGCTCTTTAGGGATCTGCTCCGTAATCGTTTCGATCTGTTTTGCAAATCCCATATCAAGCATACGATCGGCTTCATCCAAGATAAGACACTGGATAAAATCTAACCACACGTGCCCTCGCTCCAGGTGATCGCACAATCTTCCAGGAGTTGCGACTATGATATGGGGAGAAGCCGACAAAGCTTCTTTTTCAACAGGAATAGAAGCTCCGCCAATACACACGGCAACTTTCATTCCGTATTTCTGAGCGAATGTTTCAAAGACAGCGCCAGTCTGCTGCGCAATCTCTCTTGTAGGAGAGAGTGCTAGAATGTAGGTGCCGTTTTTACCTTTAAATCTTTCTACTGCAGGGATAACAAAACTCGCTGTTTTGCCGCTTCCTGTTTGCGAAGACGCAAGCACGTCATGACCTTCCATAATGAATGGGATTGACTGTGATTGAATTGCTGACGGGGCCTTAAAACCAACTGCTTCAATTTGCTCAAGCATATCCTGCGAGAGACCTAATTCCGACCAAGATAGTAATTTTTCATTTTCCATGGTGATAATGCTATCACAGCTGTGTTCAGTATGCGATAATCGATTCTAAATAATCCCGTTTCTTTTACCCAAGTCCCTTTTATCAATCTGTTTACCAAGAGGAGAAATCATGAAAAATGATTCTAAATCCCTATGGCCCGCGGTAGTTGATGTCACAAAGGTTAAATTTTCGAAAGAAAAGGATCTCGGAATTGATTTTAGGAATGAAATTGATGCTTGGTCCAAGATGGAATTTAAGTCTCGTCAGCAAGTTCAACAGCTCAAGAGTAATACGACTCTTGCCAGAGAGCCTAAGACACTCAATGATCTTAAGTCCCTGTTTTATTCTGTCCGCGAAAAAATTGATTAGGTGAAAGCTTAGTGAATACAGTTCATTTGTATTCACTAAGCTCTCCTTCGTTAGTCAAGAGCACTTTTCTAGAAGGAAATCTCTTCATACTTTAAATCGAATCGTTTAAGATCAGCTTATTCAAGCGAGAACTACCATGAACTTATTAAACACTTTATTAGAACGTGCTCATTCAAAATGCGAACTTTGCTCAAGGTCTGAGAATGTTTCTATCTACGAGACCCTTCCTCTAAAAAAATCAGATGAAGAAAACTGTTTAATTCTTTGTGACTTATGTCAGAAAGAAATCATGGAAATTGGAAAAACGGACGCCGTTCACTGGCAGTGCTTAAAAGACAGTATGTGGTCAGAGTACAGGCCGGTGCAGGTCATGGCCTATCGAATTTTGTGGCAACTACAAAATCAATCATGGGCCCAGGAACTTCTTGAGCAACTCTACCTTGAGGACTCAGTTCTTGAACACGCTAAAACCAACCTCTCTGCAACTGTCTCTAGTCAAGAAGCCGATGCGCCGACTCTTGATAGTAATGGAACCAAACTCGCAGAGGGAGACTCGGTGACCCTGATCAAAGATCTTGAAGTTAAGGGCGGAGGGTTCACTGCTAAACGAGGAACGCTTGTGAAGAACATCTCCCTCACAAGTAATACAAAACATGTCGAAGGTAAGGTTAACGGAATTCAAATTGTGCTGGTTTCCGCTTACCTAAAGAAAGTTTAACCTTTCCCCGCTTCTATGACATTTTTGAATCGAAGATTTTTTATCTCAATATAAACTTCATTCGTTCTGTGTGAATTAACTTTCCATCGCTCTCTTTCTTCTGGTGTAACTCCACCTTTTTTAGCAGCAAAATGTTTGTGTTCGATCTTCAAAGTTGCGAGTTCATTTTTTAACTCTTCCATTTTAATTCTATCTTCATTGTTCAAAAAATGACCGTCTTCCACATTACCCACCTTAATTTAGTTTTTGAGAGAAACTCTCGTTATTTTTGTGTCCTGAGATACTGACCTTAAAACAGGCACCGATGTCAGTTGGAACTAAATCTAAATCCCCGCCTAAACGAGAGAGGATGGTCTTCGTTAACCTAAGCCCTAAACCATTATAAAAGTCTTTTGATTCTCTACCTGCTTCAAAATGCGTGAGCGACTCGAAGCTATTTAAGTCTAGACCTTCGCCATTGTCATGAATATAAATGGCAACATGGCCATCAGTGAGGGCTTCGGACCAGATCCGAATGGTAGGACTGGACTTCTTAGACTTTATAAGGGCCTTAATCGCATTGTGGTAGAGGTTGTAGAAGAAGTGCATGCCATTTAATCGGGACACGTTCAGCGTCAGACTGTCCGTCTCCGGAGAGAGCTCGAACTGGATTCGCTGAAAATCACTACCAAAAAACTGCGTTTTCAAAAGATCTAAAAGATGAAAATGAATTTCTTGGAACTGACAGATCTGGTCTTTGCCATCACCACGCAAATAGGCATTAAGCGTGTTACTAAATGAGAATGCCAGATCGAGGTTTTTTCTAAGAATTTGATAATATTTTTCTTTTTCGGCCCCATCTATTGATGGGTCTTCAATCATCTGTAAACTCATTTCCATCACATGCATCGGAGTCTTCATGTCATGGGCAACGAGTGCCGCCACTTCCCCAAGAGCTCTCAGGTGAAACTGCTCGGATTCATGTTTTAACCAATGGTTAATCTCCTCTTCTCTTACTTTCAACTTGAGGCCGAGTTGGTTGAATGCATATTCAAAGTTAGCAAGCATCGGAGAAGTATGGAGTGGAACTGCTTCCGAGTCTTTCCTTAAGAAGTTTTGCTGATAGCTATCAAACATCGTTTTGAGACCGTCTTGAAAAAACCGTTGAAACTTAAGTTGAATGCCACCGATGCAGATGATGGCACTTCCAAAAAGTAATACGAGACCAAGTGTCGACTGAATAGGTGAAATGCTGGTTGAGAATAAAAAAAGCAGCAAAAGATTTGCTAACATCACAACGAGGATTGCATTTTGAATAAATGAAAAATAATCTGTCGTTTTGTGCAACTTCAAGGATCTATAATTTTCGACCCAACCATCCACACTTCTCAACCCTTGCATCATCGACGAAGTCGTTTTATGCAACTCTATGAATAAAATACTTGTCCCATAAATTAAAATCAGAGCGTCCGCAAAATAAAAAAGAGAGATCTTAAAGAGAAAACTCTCTGTGTTCGTAGAGAAATACGCAATATAGATTCCAACAGGGAGAACCTTTATGAGACTCGCAAAAAACAAATAGACGGATCTCGTCAGTGGATAAGAAGAAAGAAGTTCAAAGAGTTCATTTTGCCGGAAGAGCGAATTTTTAGCTTCTTTCACAGATTCTTCGAAGTGCTTAACTTTCAAGTAGTGAGGATTAACTAGGTAGAAAATCCTTTTCTCAATAGGATGAACAATTAAATGAGAGACCGCATCAATTGCCATGATAAAAAGGATATCAAGCCACGACATCTTAAAGAGAAAAACACTGATGGAGATTGCGTAAATATACACAAAATATATGTTGTCTCTTGGATATACGTCCTCAATATTTTCTTTCTTCATAAACTCGCCGAAGGTTAAACTATCGGGTGTGGTATATCATATCTATATGTGAAATTATAAGTTTCTCTTGGGGCCTTACCAAAAAAGAGCGGGATTGCATCCTCAGAGACAGCTTTGATAACACTGAAATCACGATTCCAGTGAGTTGGAGTTAAATCGATATAAGAGACACTACGCACCGAATCTCTTCTTGATTCATTTCTCTTGGATGGATTCAGAGTCAACCAATTCCAAAGAATCATGTGATTTTCTGGTTTAAGATAAAAATCTTGATGAAAAAGCGGAGAACAACTCACCTCTGTTGCGTATGTCTCATGAGGATCTTGTTCCCATAAAAAACCAAAACGCGTGAAAAACTCTTTTTGAGCTTTCGTGAAAGCTGACTGTAGATCGTCCCCACAGCCAAACCCGTATGATAAATTCAGTCCCGTCTCATTTGGGAAAGCAAAGATGCCAATAACTTTGATTCTTTCATCTGTCGAAAAGTTTACAATCTTTAATCGATACTTCGCTAACATCTCTTTTGGAAATAAACCATACAGGTCTATTTTGATCTCTTCAATCGGAGTGTTGTAGTACCATGACTTCAAAATCTCATGTCTTTCAAAAAGTTCGTATTTGGCACTAAGCTTAGCGAGCTCAACACTAGAGTGAAGAGCAACTCCGTTTGACAAAGACAGAGCGAAAGATTTGTCTTTGGATTCATTCTTTTTATCTTTTAACACAACGAATCTTTCTAGGCACTCATAAGCTGCGAGCTCCAGCACAGATGACTTTGTACTTGAACTTGAAGCAAAAACTTCAGGCCCATCGTGAATCTGCACAGCAACACCTGATATGTTTAACTTAAGCCCTAAAGCATCTAAAAATTCATTCTCACAATATAATAGATCATGTGGCGGCAGATAATTTGTTAAAAACTTCTCTACTTGTGACTGATTCATGGACCTCACCTGCTAAGGAATTAAAGAATGCATTGTATTTAATTGAAAGTTCTCTATAAAAATCACAAACGCCGGACTTTTCAGTTTCTGAAAAATTTAACTGGTCTACAAATTCTCCAACCTCTCTATAGTGATCGACATCAAGATCGATATGATGAGTAAGAGCAGTGACGTCTTCTTTTCTTGCATCAAGATTTTGGTGTAAAAGATCCATCCAAATTGGGCCAAGAATGATTGTCATATACTCAGCAAAGTACAGATAGCACAGATAACAATGAGGTGCCGTCTGCATTGTTTGAGTTAAAAATGATGTCAGCTCCCTCATTTCTGCACACACCGCTGATGAAGCGTCGATTTTCTTCAAATCGTTTCTCGCCCAAGCATCATGTCCTCGTTCTTCAATCCATTTATTTTTAAAGAATGCACTGATCAGAGTTTTACCTTCATAAAGAAGAGAAGCGCGATGAAGATCTTGCGCATTTTGCCCAAAAAGAAATTCTAAATTTTTTAAATAAGCGGCGAGATGATACTTAGTGATTCCATTTCGACGGCCTAGTTCAAACAGCTTGGAATTTTCTATAAAATCGTCACAAAACTCGTTTACCATTTCTTTTAATTTTTCACTGAACATAAAATATCCTTCTCCCTTCTCCGGAGAAAAAAAGGAGAAGGATTTCTAATTAAGACTAAACTGTACCTAGTGCAAACTTCTTCTTCATTTGATACTCCTTATCAATTTAGTTATGCCGTCTGTGGCGTTCTGTATTTCTCTGTATAAAAAATTTGAGTGAAATTTTTATTGTAGGCCTTCCAGGATTCATCCTTAAGAAACTTTGTCAGCCGAAGGTTCGCACCGAACCTCTCACTTAATACGTTGCCTGTGTAAACATAACCGGCCTGACTCATGCGAGAAACCTGACTAAGATTTGCTGGAGAGACATCACAAGTGATCTTTTCTATCTTAAATTCTTTAACCACATTTTCAATGACTCGCACAAATTCAAGAGTGAGATTATTGTTTCGATGGTGTGGGTTGATTGTGATGTAGCGGAGATAGTAAGTGGTCCAATCATTGACTTCGCAGATCGCTGTACCGACCACCTCGGTCCCTTTTTTGAACACAAAAAAATCACAAGCGTGTCGTAAATAGCGGTCTTTTAATTCCGAGTTGATATCTTTCACAAAACTGTCTTCGGAGGTTTCTGATGTCAGGATAAAACTTTGAGAGGATTTTTTTAACTGATAGAATTCATCCGCTGTTGAGGCGTGGAGATGGTATTGCCCTATCGATAAAGGGAGATAATTGCGCCAATCAAGACCTAAAATAATTTCGCTAAGTCGTTTAGCATTTAAGTTCATCGAGAAATCCTTTCTCTAAAATCAGATAAACTTATGCTGTCATAGTTTTAATTTATTACCGGTTAAGATTTCTTTACTTTTGAGTGTCACGCTTTTTTAAGCGCCATCCACGCTCACTGTCGTTGTCGATCGTCCAAGAGGAGTTCACTAATTTTTTACGGAGATTTGAGAGGTGAACATCTAAAGTCTTAGGCGAGACCGCCACTTTTTTCCAAATCCCCTTGAGAATAACTTCCCGCGAAACAGCATCTCCCATATTTTTAAGGAAGAACTGGAAAATTTTATTTTCAATGGCCGTGAGTTCGTCTTGGATAGAGTCTGTTGTTCCCATAAATGAGTTCACAACATAAGTTCGCTGGGCCTTTTTAACTTTTGCCTGGAGTTCAGAAATCCTGAAAGGCTTTATCAGATAGTCAGTGGCACCCCACTGAAATGAAGTGTCTAAGACTTCATAATCTTCACTCGAGGAGACGATAATTGTGGGAAACTGCTCCATCAGTGTTGAGCGAGTCCGAGTTATCCAGTCAAGGAAGTGCCCATCAGAGAGTTTTAAATCTGAGATGACAAGATCAAAAGAAAGTCCGTTTGTGGTGGCCAAGAAATGATCTAACTCCTTTAACTCCTTAACGATTGTAAGCTCGTGGCCATTTTTAAATAAATCTTTGTAGAGGGTGATACAATCGTCATTATCTTCAATAATTAAAAATTTTATTGTCATGAAGCAAATCCTAGCACGATCACCTACAGCTTGAGCAGATTTATAACCCTCAAAATATAACAAATCGAGTTTGTAATTTGAAATAAAGATTTTTGAACTTGTCTCTCTGTTGCATAATAGAGGTTAAAGTTTCGTTATTAAAGAGAGGATGTAATGCTGAAATTACTGGCAATTGTTGGAATACTAATCGTGCAAAATGCCTTGGCCATCGACCTAACAGGTTACCGCTTCACTGATAGTTACAGATATTCTCTCATCGAGGATGGCTACAGTGAAAAGTTTCCAGGAAAATGGGTTTTCACAGGAAGTTATTCCCATGTTGATTCACCGGTCTACTACACAGACAGTCGTTCTACGACGTATAACGGAAAGCTCATTGATTACAATAATGTTCTCACCTTTGGATTAGGGCACTATCTCACCAGTCGACTCCAAGTTGGAATTGAAACCCAGGCCGTTCAAACAAAAGTTGTCACTAACGACACTTACAATGCTTTTGGAGATACCACGCTAAAGGGAAAGTGGAGATTCTGGTCTGACAAGGAAGGTATGACTCTTGCCTTAAATCCTCGCCTCGTTCTCCCTACAGGAAAAGAAAAGAGCTTTACGACGGTAAAAACAGTGGCCGGCAGTTTATCGGCCGTTTTAGAAAAACACTGGGGAGCATGGCATGGTTTGGCCTCTCTAGGATATTTCTCTGGAGGACACAATAAACTTGATGTCATCGATTACAGAAATCTCATTCTCACCCAACTTGGTATCTCCTATGATATCAACCAAGCGTGGACAGCAAACTTTGAAACCATTAGAAACTTCACAGTTGTTTCTGATAAGCGTCAAGATGAGGGAGACTACTTCTTTACGTTCAAAAACAAAACGACTGAAAATGTAAGTCTCTTTGCTGGTGCCGGCATCGCTGGACCAAGTAGTCCCGAAAGTTATAACAAAACATATTTTGTGGGTCTAAAAATTCATGAAGCTTGGCAGAAGCCAAGACCTGAAGCCGTTATGGCACCAGCACCTCGAAAAGTAGTGATTGCAAAGCCAAAGTCGAGATCCGAAGAAGCCAAAATTGGTCAACTATTCAAGACTGAGAATATTTACTTCGATAATAATGTCCACACAGTCCTTACAAATGAGATGAGTAAGATCCATAAAATAATACAGTTTTATAGAGAGTCTGAGAATAATATCAAACTCATCATCGTTGAGGGGTATGCTAGTAAACTTGGAAATCCGGCCCACAACATGGCCCTTTCTGAGAAGCGGGCACAGGAAGTAAAATCTCACCTCGTGGCCGGCGGTATTCCTGACGAGAAAGTTCACATTGTTTTCTACGGCGATAACATCAAAAATCCTGACCCGCTCTTCGCCAAAGACCGTCGGGTTGAATTCAGAATTTATCAGTAAATCTTAAGACACCGTAGCACGACTAGGTGCTGCGGTCTTAATGACAACTCATTTTGTGTTCACCCTGCTTCTCGTGATGACTACTCTCAAAACGTACAACTCTAAAACTTACCGTTAACACCCCAATTGCAATAAGACTGATTGCAAAAGTCTTAGGAAGTTTCGATTTAAGTGGTCGGATGATTCTTTGAATTAAGTGGGGAGCAACAACCATACTGGGAACTGTCCCAAGCCAGAAAAAAAACATCGCAAAAAACACTTCATGAATATGTTGAAAAGCAACAGTCCCAAGAACAACACCGTAAAGTAAACCACAGGGTAAAAAAATTGAAATGAGTCCGATGAAAAAAGATTTTGTAAAATTTCTATTTTTTTGCACAAAAAGAGGCCAGAGTTTAGAGTAAAGGCCACCTAAGAATCGGGCACCTGGAAGTTCCGCTTTCTTTCCATATAAATTCTGAATTCCCCAGTAGATAAAAAGAACTCCTATAAAAATTGCTGGTACCAATGAGAACAAAGGATGAGCATTTTTAACTGACAAGAATTGACCTAATCCTCCAGCAACTCCCCCCAAGATGAGGTAGCCTATCAGCCTTCCGAACTGGTACCTGAAAACATCTCCTGACTTCTCACAACTTGCTGTCACGAGCCCCCCGCACATACCAGCGCAGTGAAGACTTCCGCCGAGTCCAGCGATGAATGAGACCCAGGGGAGGAATGATTTTATTTCACTAAACCAATTAACGAGATGGGCCAACAAGCACAACCTCCTTTGTCGCAACAACTTGACTTGTTAATTCATCAAAAACTTCAACATTCACTTTTCGAGTTCCTTGGACAAGGATGTTTTGCGGAAACTTGAAGAAAATAATTATTTTTTTATTGGCCTGTTTTATCACCGTCGGACGAACCGGAGTGATGACGGTGATCTTGTCTTTAAATTCAGGATTTTTTATCGAGAAATTAACCTTAAACTCTCGATCCCCTTGGTGAGTTAGTTTAAGCGTGAAGTGGTTCATCACAAGAGAAGATTCAACGATCTGAAAGGGATTATGATCCCGTAAGAAGACTAACTGAAGTTTCGTGCTCACATTTAAAAAATAGATGAACGCAGTGATGAGAGAGAAAAAAATTGAAGCATAAACGACTGACCGCGGAGTTAGAATTTTTCTTCGTTTTCCACTGAGCTCGTTCTCAGAACTATAACGAATGAGTCCCTTCGGTTTTTTTAACTTCTGCATGATATCGTCGCAAGCATCGATACACTGAGTGCAAGCAATGCACTCAAGCTGTGTCCCGCGCCGGATGTCGATTCCAGTGGGACACACTTTGACACAGTTATAGCAGTTGATACAATCTCCTTCGGCTTCCCGAAGAACGCCCTCGGATCCTCTTCTAGGCTCCCCTCTTTTGGCGTCATAAGAAATAACTAAACTGTTCTCATCCATCATCACGGACTGCATACGACCGTAGGGACAGGCGATGATACAAAATTGCTCTCGAAACCAGCCGAAGTCTAGAAGGATGATGAGAGAGCTAATCATAGTGGCCATGAAGAGACCAATATTTTCAGAGGGGGCATGAAGAGAGATATTAAAGAGTTCTCTCGGGCCGACAAAATACCCAATGAAAGTGTGCGAGATGTGCAGGGCCATTAAAATAAAGACTCCCCACTTCAACGTTTTCCTTACGAGCTTATTCAGCGTAAGTGGAGACTCATCCAGAACTTTTCTGGCCCTGGCCTTTCCCTCAATCAAAGACTCCACTTTCATGAAAATCGTTTGAATGAAAACTGTTTGAGGACAGGCCCACCCGCACCAAACACGACCTAATAAGCTTGTCATGAAAGCAATAAAAAAAAGCCCACTGGCCAGAATGATGAAAAAGAGAACAGGCTCTATCCCATGAAGAGTCTGACCGAGAACAGTGAACTCTCGGTTCATAAGATCAATCATCAAGGCCGGTTTTCCGTTGATGTAAAACCAAGGAAGAACGAGATAAATACCAATTAAAAACCAGTATAAAATCGTTCTCCGCTTCTTCCAAATACCTTTCACATCCTCAGGATAAAGGTAAACTCGGTGGCCATGCTCATCTGTCGTCGCTAATCTTTCTGGATCTAGCTCAAACTGGTTCTTAGTCTTCAATCAGTTCACCTTGTGGTGGCTTGCCACCTTTTTGGAAAGTATTCTTCAAACTCGAAACATATGAGACTGCATGATAAATTTCTTCCGAAGTCAGGACCTCGGCCCAAGGTGGCATTCCGTTTTCTTCACTACCATTAAAGACCACATTATAAATTGTTTCCGGTGTACTCTTAGCAACAAGCCAGTGCTTATCAGTTAAGTTCGGACCAATATCTCCCCGCCCCTTTTCAGCATGACACGGAAGACAGTTATTCGTGAACACTTCCTCACCTTTTTTAATATTCTCAGGTGTCGCGGCCACAGCATAGAGTTCTGGTTTAAAAGCGCTATTCTGTTTTTTGAATTCTGCCTGTAGTGCAAGCACTTCCGAATAGTCTTTATTGAACTCTTCTCGAAGACTAGGCCCACTCAAAAACTGGTAATAAATAAAATAACCAAACGAATAAATGATCGCCGTATAGAAAATAAAATTCCACCACGACGGAAGCGGATGATTAAGTTCCTGGATTCCGTCATAATTGTGTTCTAAGAGGAGATGCTTTTCATCTGGCTCTACATGAAGTGTGGTCTCTTCCTTTTTCATAGTAAATTCCTTTCAACTTTTGCTGCATCCTCCAAAGGGATACGAGAGACATGCTGATAAAATGATTTGTTTTCTTTTCTAAAAGTCCAATAGGTATAGAGTGCAAAACAAGTCACAAATAAAATCAACCCAGTGATCGGTATCCACGGCATGTCAAATTGACTTAATACTAGTTGTTTCATTTTGCTTCCTCCTCGACTGATGAAAAGTCCACTCCGATGCGTTGAATGTAGGCAATCAGAGCAACAATATCTTTATCTCCAATTTTTGCGGGCACACCACTTTCAACAAGACCATTAGTAATTTTTAGGGCCTGGGCCTGGGCATCGGCAACACCTGTTTGAATCTCAGCATCGGTATAAGGAACACCAAGGGCCTGCATGACACGCATTTTTTTAGGAAGAGTGTTGTATTCAATCTTGCTATCAAAAAGCCAAGTGTAGCGAGGCATGATCGACCCTGCTGTCACTTCTCTTGGCTCATAGAAATGGCGGTAGTGCCACATATCTGGATATTTCCCACCAACACGTGCTAGATCGGGTCCTGTTCTTTTTGATCCCCACTGGAACGGATGATCATAAACAAACTCTGATGCATCCGAGGCCTTCCCATAACGAATCACTTCATGAGTCATCGGACGAACAGTCTGCGAGTGACAAAGATAACAGCCTTCTTTGATGTAGATGTCACGTCCAAGAAGTTCAAGAGGTGAATATGGTTTAATCGCCCCGACTTTCATAATGTATTTATCTGAAAGAAGAGATGGCAAAATTTCAATGGCCGATCCAACTAAAATCGCAAGTAGTGAAAGAACGGCAAAAATCATCGGCCATCCTTCAAGTTTTCTGTGAGCATCAGCATCTTTTTCAATCGAAGACTCATCTAAAGCAAACGCCTCAAAAACTTCTTCTTTCCCAACTCTACCTTGCTTCGCAGTCTTATAAAGGTTGTACATCATGATGAAGAAAGAAATGAGCACTAGAGTTCCACCGATGGCCCGTACCCAGTACATCGGAACAATCTTAATGACTGTTTCAATGAAATTTGGATACATGAGTCTGCCGGCACTATCCATCGCTCTCCACATGAGTGACTGAGTGATACCGGCCACGAGCATGGAGACGATGTAAAAAACAAGTCCAATCGTTGCAAGCCAGAACTGGTAATTTGCCAGGCGCTTCGAGTAAAGTTCTGTGTTCCAGAGTTTAGGCACAAGGTAGAAAAAAATCCCGGAGATGATCATGTAGTTCCAGCCAATTGTTCCTGAGTGAACGTGGCCCGGAATCCAGTCAGTAAAGTGAGCAATGGCATTGATTGATTTGATAGAGAGAAGTGGACCTTCAAATGTTGACATCCCGTAAAAGGTCAGCGACGTCGCCATAAATCGGAGACCTGGTTCAGTCCGAACCTTGTGCCAAACACCTCTTAATGTCATGAGTCCGTTAATCATTCCTCCCCAGCTTGGCATCCAGAGTGAAATCGAGAAAATCATTCCTAACGTTTGGGCCCATTCCGGCAGCGTTGTATAAAGAAGATGGTGAGGTCCGGCCCAGATATAGATAAACACCAGTGACCAAAAGTGAATGATCGACAGACGGTATGAATAGACGGGGCGATTAGCGGCCTTAGGAATAAAAAAATACATGAGACCAAGAAAAGGAGTCGTTAAGAAAAACGCCACAGCATTATGTCCGTACCACCACTGAACAAGAGCGTCCTGAACTCCGGCATACATAGAGTATGACTTAAGGAAACTAACTGGAAGCTCCATGGAGTTTACGATGTGAAGAACGGCCACCGTGATGATCGTTGCAATATAAAACCAAATCGCAACGTAAATGTGGCGCTCTCGTCTACGGATGATGGTCCCGAAAAAATTAATCGCAAACACCACCCAGATACAGGTGATGAGAATATCTATAGGCCACTCAAGCTCTGCGTACTCTTTACCAGTTGTAATACCAAAAGGAAGAGTGATCGCTGCGCTGATGATGATAAGCTGCCAACCCCAAAAATGGATTTTCGACAGGAGATCATTAAATAATCGTGCCTTTAGGAGGCGCTGGTGGGAGTAATAAATCCCTGCAAAAATGGCATTCCCACAAAAAGCAAAAATGGCCGCATTCGTGTGAAGTGGGCGCAAGCGACCGAAGGTCGTCCAAGGTAGACCGAGGTTCAGTCTAAAGTCTGCTAACTGGAAAGCAATCGTAACTCCCAGAAGCATGGCCACTGCTCCCCAAATAACTGCTGCGATGACAAACCATCTAACGATTTGATCATCATAAGAAAACGTTTCGAGCCTTCGATTTGTCGAAGGAGCATGCACTGCCGGAGAACTCATTTGCTGTCCTTTGAAATATTTTTATCGTCTAAAAGCATTCTGAATCTAGGTGTTTCAACATCATCGTACTGGCCTTTTTTAACAGACCAAATAAAAGCAAAAATAAAAAAACCTCCAAGAAAAATCGCTAGGGGGAGGAGAACCCAAATTATTTCCATAAAGACCTCAACTTCTTAGTCCCCACTAAGCTCGAGATAAGAACTGTGAGTGAACTAAGGGGCATAATGATCGCTGCAATTAAAGGGTTGATGACACCCATGAAAACGGCAAAGACTGAGAGAGAGTTATAAAGTAAAGACAATACCAAATTGCGTTTAATGACCTTCATGGTTTCTTGAGACATCGTTAGGAGTTGCTCGACCGCCGCAAGTCCGGGCACTGAGAGGTAGACGTCTGCTGCCCTTAAAGAAATGTCCATCGCTCCTAAGACCGCAACACCAACATCTGATTTTTTCAAGGCCATCGCATCATTGGCCCCATCGCCGACCATCATGGAATACGGTGTAGACTCTACGATGTGAAGCTTGTTTTCCGGACTAAGTCCTGCAAGGGCCTCACTCGAATCCATCCCTACCTCGGAGGCAATTTGCTGAACGACCTCTTGGCGATCTCCAGAGAGAACTTTAACGACTAGCTCTTGAGCTTTTAATTTTTGTACGATGTCTTTCGCGTCTGGCCGGACGACATCAAGGACTTTGAAAGTCGCAACGATCTTTCCATTCTCGAAGATTCCTTTCTGGTTGATTTCATAAAAGTTTCCAAAAATTGTTCCTGAAACACCTCTTCCCAGCGTCTCAGAAAAATCCACAACAGAGAGGTCCTGCGACTTTTTATCCTTCATGAAGTCCATCAACGCCATCGCTATCGGGTGACGTGACTTCTTCTCAAGATTATAAATGATATCCTGTATTTCAGTCTTAGTTTGATCCAGGACAACGAAATCAGAAATGCTCATTTTTCCAAAAGTCACAGTGCCTGTTTTATCTAAAAAGACAGTTTTAACTTTTGAAAGTTTTTCAATCACCTGATCACTCTTGATGATAATCCCAGCTCTGGAAGCTCTTGAGAGTGCCCGAGTAAATGTCAACGGAGTCGACAGAGCGAGAGCACAGGGGCATGTCACAATCAGAAGAGTCATTGCTCTTTCGAAGGCGTCCTTGAAATTCTCAGTTCGCCAGAAATGAAAAAAGACGATGACCGCGAGGATGAAAACAGCAAGGGTAAAGTATTTTGAAACTCTCCCCGTAAGATCTACTATCTCAGAACTGTGGGCCCAGCCATTTTCTATATTTTTGAGGATTGAACCAAGGCGAGTATCATCTTTGATGCTTTCAGTTTTTATCACAAGGTCTTGCTCAAGGTTTTGAGTCCCAGAAAAAACCTGATCCTGGACTCCGACTCTAACTGGAACTGACTCACCAGTCAGGAGTGAATTATTGAGTTTTGATGTCCCCTGAATGACGACACCATCTACCGGAATAAAATCTCCTGGACGTATTTTTAAAAGATCACCAACTTTAATAAACTTCGAGTGCACCTCTTTATAATCCACTAAGCTTTCATCTTCTGCTTTCAGCACACTTTCGCTGAGATAAAAAAAATGAAGATCTTGAGAAGTGAGCCCCTTTTCTTGAATCTTTTGTAAAAAATATCTGGAAAGAAGCAGAAGAAAGACTAGCGCGGTCAACGAATCAAAGTAGTTCTCGGTGGTACCCGAGATGAGATTGTAAACTCCCATCACGCCGCCCATGATGAGAGCGAGAGAAATAGGAATATCGATTGAAAGTGTCTTGTTAACTAAAGCGTTCCAGGCATTTTGGTAAAACGGAAACGCGCAGTAAGTCAGTACAGGAATAGCAAAAAGAACAGTGAGGAAATTGAATAAACTTGCATACGTATCAGAAGCGCCACCATAAAGTGACACGGCATACATCATGATGTTACCGGCCGCGGCTCCTGCCAGGCCAATTCGAATCAGAGCTGAACGCTCTGCCTGTTGTTTTAAATTAAAAGCGTCCTGGCTTCTTTTAAGTGGATGAGGTTTATACCCTAAGTTGTTAAGCTCTCGCGCCACTTCGGAGAACTTCCCTCCTTCACTAAGAACGACCGTCACCACTGAACGCTCAAGGTCTAGCTTCGAAGTCACCACCGATGCTAAATATTCAGGTAGTTTTTCAATCAACCATAAACAAGCAAGGCAATGGATCCCCTCAAGGTAGAACTCCATCGTTTGACCACTTGTCTGATTTTTATAGCTGTACTGTTCTAAAAATTCTGAATCATCTAAAAACTGAAACTTTTGATGACTGATCTCAACGGGAGAGCGTCTTTTATAAATACCGGAGTCTCTTTTGATCGAATAGTAGGACTCAAGACCTTTCTTATGAAGAATATTGTAAACTGTTAAGCATCCAAAACAGCAAAACGGATGAAGCTCTTCAACATCACTGTCGTCGAATAATGCAGCGAGGACGGTTTCATCACAATGAGCACAAGTTGCCATTTTACACCAATTTTATTAATTCCTTACGAGGACAATCCTAACATCTCTGCCGGGAGTATTTTATGTCCTACGTCATGTTTCCAGGTGATTTGAGCCGTATACAGGTTTTGATTGACACCCACACCTCCACCAGCGAAGAATTATCGCCTATAAACTATTCTTCAAAAGAAAACCGCTATGATGAAAATCCTCATTCTTTGGTTAGTTCTCCTTCCTATTCTCTCTTTTGCGAAAATTGAAAAACCCAAACTCATTGTCGTGATTTCAATTGATCAATTCCGGGCCGATTATCTTCAAAAACTCTCCAGCCACTTTATTCCAGCAACCGATGGAAAAACAGTCGGTGGATTTAAGTATCTGATGGATCAGGGGGCCTATTTTTCCCACGCAGAATACGGACTCCTTCAAAACATGACTGGCCCAGGGCATGCTACAATTCTGACAGGCTCTTTTGCCTATCAAAATGGAATTCCAAACAACGACTGGCACGATCAAGAAACACAAAAATTCATGTACTGTACGGAAGACCAGAGTCATAAAACGATTGGGGCCAGGCCTTCGAATCCGCATGTTGGAACTTCTCCGAAAAATCTCATTGGAACAACTTTTGGTGATGAGCTTAAGACAGCTTACGGTGACTCACGAGTCATATCCATGGCACTCAAAGACCGCTCATCCATCCTCATGGGTGGACACCGGGCCGATCTTGCTCTCTGGTTTGATGCGGAATCATTTAATTGGGTCACAAGCGATTACTATGTAAAGTCTAACGAACTCCCTAAGTGGGTTGCTGATATTAATCTTGATCTTCAGAAGAAAAAAGGGAGCGATCAGTTTTGGGATAAGAAACTTGATCGAGTCACAATTCCAAACACTCATGTTCCTGAATCAAAATACTCTCAAGACATGGGACTCTCTTTCCCTCACAAGGCGAAAATTGGCGGAGTCTCGAGTCTCTTGTTTCCGATGGCGGTGGAGATGCCCGTTGAACTCGCTCAAAAGGCGATTGAAAATTTGAAACTTGGCCAAAGAAATGCCACCGATGTTTTGGCGATCAGTTTCTCCAATCACGACTATGTCGGTCATCAATTTGGTCCAGAGAGTGATGAAATAAAAGAAACCACGGTCCTCGAGGATAAAACTATTTCAAAGCTTCTCAATTATATTAACCAAACCGTTCCTGGAGGACTTAAGAATACCTGGGTCGTTCTAACGGCGGATCATGGAGTGGCAGGGAACGCGCGACACTTGAGTGCCAATAAAATTCCAGCGGGATATATTAATCAACTAGCTATCATGAATGAAATTGAAAATTTTCTCACAAAAAAATATGGTGACTCTGGTAGCCGCTGGAATCTCGAGCCTTCTGAGTTGAATTTCTATTTCAGTAAAAATGTTTTAAAAGAAAAGAAACTAGAGCTCTCTCAAGTCCAAGATGAAGTTGCAAAACATCTCTCTACCAGAAAAGATCTACTTCATGGAATTTCGCAAATTTTTACTGGTGCAGATGTTCGAAGAAGAACTCTTCCCCCAGGTCTTCACGAAAAACAAATCCTCCGGACTTACTTTGAAGGCAGAAGTGGTGATCTGATGATGATCCCTCTTCCGAATTTCTCACTAGCTTACGGAGCAACGACTCATATGACTGGCTACTCGTATGATCGATATGTTCCCATTATTTTTAAGGGGACACCTTTCAAAGCTGGGCTCTATGCCGGTGGACATGTAGTAGATATTGCTCCCACACTTTCTTTTCTCATGGGAATCATTCCTCCATCAAACTCAGAGGGCAAGATTCTTGAAAAGGCCTTAATTTTAAAATGATTTTTTGGAACATTTAAAAAAATCGGAAATCTTCTGACAAAAGGTTTCCTTTTCAGAACTTTCCTCAAGGAAAAAGATCTGGTCCATGGGTGTTTTTAGAGCATAGGAAATTTTAAGTGCAATCTCTACCGAGGGTTTCTTTTTTCCAGTTTCAATTGAAATAATAGTTTGGCGAGAACAACCCACTATGTCTGCAAGTTGCTGCTGGGACATATCATTATGTCTCGCTCGTAAAAGCTTAATGGTGTTAGAAAGTTCCATAAAACATATGTAAACTATACTTTACACAAAGTAAACTAAAGTTTACCCTTCTTTTCATGAAAACAATTTCTAAATTACTAAAACTTAGTCGTAGTGAATGGCCCCTACTCGTGTGGGGACTCATCTTTTTAGCGGTGAGCTCGGCTTCCCTTCTTGCTTATCCCCATGCCATCAAAAAGATTATTGATGAGGCCATCGCTCACAAAAATCGCTCAGAACTAAACACTGCGGCCTTACTGGCCTTTGCAGTTTTCACTCTCCAATCTGTGACATCTGCCCTTCGGTATTATTTCTTCACCCTGGCCGGAGAAAAAACTGTCAAAAGATTACGAGAGAAATTATTCGGTCAAATTGTAGGCCAGAACATTACATTCTTTGACCAACAAAAAACCGGAGAGCTTTTGGGGAGGCTATCAAGTGATACGGCAGTTCTTCAAAATGCCCTAAGTGTTAACATCTCCATGCTCGTGAGAAGTTTAGTCCAGGCCCTTGGTGGTATTGGAATGCTTTTTATGACATCGGCCAAACTCACGATGTTCATCCTGATCATTATTCCTCCGCTTGGTTTCCTTGCTGCAAGATTTGGTAGAAAAGTTAAGTCTATTTCAAAACGCGCCCAAGACGCACTCGCTGATTCTTCAGGTGTCGCGGAAGAAGGCATCAGTGGAGTAAGAACAGTCAAGGCCTTTGCTCAAGAAAAGTTTGAAAAACACCGCTATCACGACCGCCTCGAGGCTTCTTTTCTTTTATCAAAAGAAAAAATCGCCGAGATCGCTCGCTTCACGAATCTCGTTTCCATCGTTGGGCTCACGGCCGTCGTTTTCATTGTCTGGTTTGGAGGAACACTAGTCATCGATGGGGAAATGATTATCAGTACTCTGACCTCATTTATTTTATACGTCATCACAGTGGCCTTTTCTGTTGGGATGCTTGGGAGTTTATGGACTGACTTTATGTCGGCCTATGGAGCAAGCGGACGAATTTTTGAACTTTTGGAAAAACCCATCGAGGATTTAGAAGCAGGAAAAAGCTCAGTCTTAATCGGGAAAGTTGAATTTAAAAATATCACGTTTTCTTATCCCGCAAGACCAGAGTTTCCCATTCTGAAAGGTATCAGCTTTACTATTAGTCCTCAAGAAACTGTGGCCATCGTTGGGCCTTCAGGATCTGGGAAATCAACCATCGTTCAGCTTTTGATGAATTTTTATACCCCCCTCTCTGGTGAGATCTTAATTGATGATGAAAATATTCAAGCCTACTCTCTGAAAGGACTTCGAGAATCGATTGGACTTGTTTCCCAAGAACCTATCCTCGTTTCTGAGTCTCTGTTTGAAAATATCCGCTACGGTCGACAAGAATCATCAGAGGCAGAGGTTTTCGATGCTTCGAAAAAAGCGTTCGCCCATGACTTCATTTCTAGTTTCCCAGATGGCTACAAAACTCTCATCGGTGAACGTGGAGTGCAGCTCTCAGGAGGTCAAAAACAAAGAGTCGCGATTGCGAGGGCCCTGATTAAAAATCCTCGTATTTTAATCCTAGATGAGGCCACAAGTTCGCTCGACTCAGAGAGTGAGCACCTGGTTCAAAAAGCCTTAGATGATCAAATTGGAAAATGTGCCACTTTGGTGATTGCCCATAGGCTTTCAACAGTCAAGAGAGCTGATAAAATCCTCGTCCTTCAGGATGGGAAAATTATCCAAGTGGGAACACACAACGAACTTTATAAAGATGAACACGGTCTCTATCACAAACTAGTAGAGAGACAATTTAATACCTCTGAGGAGATCTTATGACACGTCAATTACTGTCCCCTGATAAACTTCTACCTGAAGCACTTGAGACAATTTCTAACTACCATTCCCAAACAATTAAAGAGGTATCAACGGCCATTGAATCAAACAAAGTTGTCGTGATCGGAATGGCCCATAATCCATTCGTCGCCAAGGCGAGAAAAGCACTTAAAGAAGCTGGTGTGGATTTCAAGTACATTGAGTATGGGAACTACTTTAGTTCCTGGAGACCACGACTTGCAATAAAGTTATGGAGTGGATGGCCAACGTTTCCTCAAGTGTTTGTTGAAGGGAAACTTTTAGGAGGATTTCAAGAAACAAAGAAGGCTCTGGAGAACGGTAAAATTAAATAAACTAATTGGCACTCAACCTTATTAGAGTTGAGTGCCAGTATTCTTATCTACTACGTGGCGTAGGTCTTTCCATCATTAAAAGATGATCAGCAAAAAATTGGTTATCAGGGTTTGAACTTACGATAGAGCCAACTTTTTCAACTGTTTCAAGAGTGTTCTTAAGTCTCAAGCTTTCAATCTTTTTAATATCTTTTTTGATAATCTTAATTCTTTTTTGATTAACTTTTGCGGCAAAAAGTTCTTTCACAAGAACAGTTCTAAGCTTGTAAGACTCCTCAGAGAGATCGTAAGCTTTTTGCTTATTGGCCGCAAAAATTGCATTAAGCTCAGCCTTTTGAGCGTCGCTTAACGTTTTTGAAGAGCTAATGAGCTCGTGGATTGTTTTACCAAGGCTATCTTTGTCAGCAGCCCCAGTTTCTTGAGAAACTTTTTGCTGAACAATTTTTTCTTCTTGCTTGTAAGAAGAACAGCCGGTCAAGACCATAAAAAGAAACAGGAAAGGAATTAATTTCATAAAATCTCCATGGATTTATTTGTATCGGAATATCATGAACATTATAGGTTTTTCCGACAAAATCACAGCATGAATCTCAAATAACGCTTCACACATCTGAAATCATTGTTCTTTTTGCCTGACAAATATCATCATGTTTTGCACCATAAGATAAAAGATTATTCAGGAGTCATCAATTGGAAAAAAGAAAATTAGCTGAACTCAAGGCCACCAATCCCTACCTACGCCTGGGGACTGATGTCACTGATCTAGAAAAATCAATTGGGACGCTTGGTCTTATTGCACCACTAGTCATTTCTGAAGAAAACATTATTCTCGCTGGTGCTCGTAGGTACCAGGCCCTTTTAAATCTTGGACATACTGAAGCCGAGGTTGTGGTTGTTAAAGGAAATGAGCTTGAAAGAGAACTCGTCTCAATCGACGAAAATCTTGTGAGAAAAGATCTGAGTAAAATAGAGGTCGAGTCTCACCTTAGACGGGCCAAAGAGATTTATCAAAGTTTTAATCAAGATGAAGAAATTGTAATGCCTGAAGTAGGCGAAGAAGAGAACTCGAAAAAAACGATTTTACCTGCAGAAAAGTTTCTTCATATGGTTTCAGAGAAAACCGGTCTTTCTCCCAGACAAATCCACGAGGCAATAAATCGTGATGAGATGGCCTCTCAAGTTGTGAAAGAGGCCCGAAAGAACGGAGAGCTCTCGCTTAGCCAGACAAATGAAATTGTGAAACTCAAAAAAGATGATCAAAAAAAGGCGATTGATCACGTCAAAGACCTCCCGGTCCGTGAGATCAAAAAGTTCGTGAAACTTGCAAACACGGAAGGTGTCGAAAAGGCGATTACGAAAACTCCACACAGGCCTCACCAAAGAGAATTTCAGGAAATTGATCAGAGCTTAAAAAAACTCATCAAGAAGATGAAGCAACTTCAGATCGAAGGAATTGAATACTTGGATTTACCGGCCGAGACCGTCCAGCTGTTCAGTGAACTCTTGCAAATTACGGGAGACAAGCACCCGTCTCCTCATCACAGAACAGAAAATGATCACCAACAGTATGACCACTAAAATCTGTCCGGCCTTCAACGGATCTCTAACGGAGACTTCAAGAGCTTTAATTATTGATTATTTAGTATTATAGTTTTTGAAAGTTTGACTCACAAAGAAAGCACATGAACTTAAGAACACTCATTCAAGAACGTCTTCAACGACCTTTCAAGATCTACAACACTGAGGGAGTATTAATCCCTCAGGAAAAAATTCTTAAAGACTATGAGGCCATAAAAAATCATTTTGATGATAACGACGTGGTGGCCATAAAGCTGCCGAAAGATTATCATTACTTCCTGTGTATGCTGGCCTGTATGGAGCGAGGGATCTGCTACATTCCATTTAAAGAGGATTATCCTGAAGCCCGGATCCAACAAGTGCAGGAACTCGCTAAATTTACTGTTTTATTAACTGAAGAAAAACTTCATGAAATACTAAACAACACGAGCACTCCTAAAAAACTCCGCTCTATTGAAAAAATGGATCCAGTTTATATCATGTTCACCTCTGGGACTACGGGTATGCCGAAAGGAGTGACCATTCCTCAAGGTGCCCTCGAAAATTTCTACAGCTGGATCAAGAGTATCCAAGGAATCGATGCAAAACATAGAATCCTTCAGGTCACTGAATTTACTTTCGATATTTCCTTAGTGGACCTCGGACTCTTTTTGGTTCATGACGCCGAAATTTATTTTTCTAAATTTGAGAAGAGCATTTTTCAACTGGCCCTAGAGATTGAAGAGTATGGAATCACCATTCTCAACACTGTCCCGAATAATCTGAATATGCTACTCAATCCGGCCGTGGTGGAGAGAGCGAATCTACAAACTCTGAAAGAGCTCTTTATTGCCGGTGCACGGTTTTCACATGGACTCTATAAACTGTGCGTGCAACACCTTCCCTCTTCCAATATAAGAAACTTATATGGCCCAACGGAATGTACGGTTTATTCTCACGGGAAAGATCTCACCCTGAATGAGAAACTTGATACAGACAACGGCAATGTCTCTATTGGAACATGTCTTCCTGGAGTCGAGGCCCGAATCGTTGACAAAGAACTTCTCCTTGGAGGCGTTCAGCTGATGAAAGGATACGCAAACTGTCCTGAATTAACGAAACAGGCCTTAATTGAAATCGAAGGAAAAACCTATTACAAGACGGGTGATCTTTGCTTTGAAAATGAGCGAGGTGAATACTTTATCGTTGGCCGCAAGGATGACACCATAAAGAGTCGAGGTTTCAGAATTAATCTTCTTGATATCGATTCCTACATTGCAACGATGCCCTATGTTCAAGACTGCGCTACCATCGCGATCCCGAATGAACTCATCGAAAACGAAATCGTTTCGTTTCTCATCCTAAAAGAAAATAAAACGACGCAAGAAATACTAGATGACATGCGGAAGATCCTTCTAGAGCATCAAATCCCAGGAAAGCTCATCATCACGGATCATTTTCCTACCAACACCAGCGGGAAAGTTTCTCGAAGTGAACTTAAAGATCAATACTTAAAAAAGAGCTCTCATCATGAAAATTGATACGAATAATTATATGACTCCCGAGCAATTAGAAGAGATTGAGAAAAAGCTTAAAGAAACGAAGATGAAGCTAGAGCAACTAGTGAAAGAGTATCCTTTAACGAGTGTCGCCCTCGCTTTTGCTGGAGGCTACCTCCTTTCAAAACTCATCAATAAAGGTAGATCATGAATTTTTTAGACATTATCTTAAAAATATTCATGGGCCACAACCAATCGAGCATGAATCCGTCAGAAATCGGCAATCAGATTCTTTTGCAACTAAAGAAAATACTTAAATCACTCATCATTCTCTTTATTGGAAGTGTGCTTTTTTGTCTCCTCATGAGTTACCTCATTGAAAGGATCTTGTTTCTCATGGATCAGGGAAATCTTCACTTTTCAAACTCAATTATTTTCCTTCTCGCTCTGATTAGTTTAAATCTCATCACCATCGCTTGGGCACTTAAGATTGCGACAGCAAAAGATGGAAGCAGTAAGGAAAGTACACAACAACCCGCGGTCCCTACCACATCTCCTATTGAAACTGCAGTTGCCGCCTTAATATTTGACTTTATTAAAGACCAAGAACGAAAACGAGAACATCAAAATGAGAATCACCAACCTCCAGGATCTAGTACTTAAGAACGGTCTTAAACTAGCTTTTGCTTTAACAATTCTTATTGCGTTTGCTTATGTGCTAAGCCCATTTGTTATCCCTGTTCTTCTGGGTGGGATCCTTGCCATGGCCTTTAGCCCGTTCGTTGGCTTTTTCATGAGAAGAGGTTTCACAAGACGCTCCTCCATGCGGATCCTTACTTTTATTATCTTTCTTATCGGAGTGATTCCAACGACTCTTTTTTTTGTGAGAGGATCTCGAGTCATGACGGAGATGGTGAAGGACAAGAATAATATCCTGAATTCTGATTACCTTATTACCAGAGTAGAAACTCTGATCAATAAAGTGTCAAAGCTCTACGGGCTACCGGCAGAAACTTTAACCGAACAGTTCCATAAAGGTGTTGATGCCTCTTCAAACTTTCTTGTGGATATTTTTAGCGGATTATTCTCCCAGCTCCTCGACCTGGGCCTTATTGCCATTATTACTATTTTCTCAATCTACTTTTTTCTTCGAAATGAGGAGAAAATCAGAATTCTTTTTAACCACTATTTCTTTTTCACTCCGGCCAATGGAGATCGTTTCGTTAAGATGATGAGATCGAGCTGTAGAGAAGTTTTCTTTTCTAACGTTCTCACAGGGATTATCCAATCATTAGTCGTCTCTGTTGGTGCCTTAATCGCCGGAATCGGTGACTTCTTTCTCACCTTCTTCATCACCTTTATTTTCTCATTCATCCCAGTCCTAGGTGCGGGCCCTGTGGCCTTGCTCCTTTCCTGTTATGCTTTTCTAGTTGGTAATATTGGTGGAGGCATTATTCTCTTGGTTGTCACAGTCGTTGCCGGAGTTTCTGACAATCTCGTTCGTCCTTATTTGGCCTCTTTAGGAAACGTTGAAGTTCCTCCATTCATTGGTTTTATGGCCGTTATTGGTGGAGTTATTCTTTTAGGTCTCCCAGGGTTATTCCTAGCACCACTTATCGCGTCTATTGCTTTTGGTATGATGCCGATCTTTTTTGATGAGTACTTTAAGAAATCCGATAGGCAATAGTCGTAAACCGGGATTCTCTAAGTACTCACTGTGGGATACGCCGTGAGGTAACTTAAGTAAATATTCCAGGCCTCAAGAGTCTTATTAAATTCCACTCTTGCCTCAAGCATCTTCTTTTTGATCTCACGAGTTTTGGTTGCTTTGTACTGATCTTTTAGTTCATGAAAGTGTTGCAAGGACTCCATCACTTTGAGCTTTAGTAACTCTACTTCGCTTGCAAACTTCTCATTAGAGCTAATCTTTAGTTTAAGCTCCTTCACCTTCATTTGCATGCGTGCAGTGAGAATTTTCTCATCAGGCGTGAGCTTTAACCGGAAGGCCAGACCAAATTTATTCAAAGTCCAAATAAGCCACTTCGTTGGGTCGAACTGATACCAACGGATTCCGTTTCTATAATCCACTTGAAAGTAATGATGGAAATTATGATATCCCTCACCAAACGTAAAAAGTGCCATCACCCAGCTGTCTTTGGCAGAATTCGTATCTGTGTAAGGAGTTGTTCCTACGCAGTGGCAAAGAGAATTAATAAAAAATGTACAGTGATGAACAAGAACAATCCGGGCAAATCCTCCCAAGGCAAGCCCTCCAATCCACGAGCTAAAGAAAACCTCGCCTAGTATCGCTGGGAAAATAATTCCGACAAAAACCGCGATAGGAATATAGAACCTGTGTTGCCACATGACGAGCTTATCAGAAAGAAAATCCTTGGCGTACTTAGTTTTGATGTCACTATTCTTCTTCAAAAAAATCCACCCCATATGGGCATAGAAAAAACCTTCTTTGATACAGTAAGGATCTTCTTCAGTGTCAACTTTCGTGTGATGAAGTCGATGATCACTTCCCCACTTAAGAACACTGTTCTGAAAAGCTGCTGCTCCAAAAAGAAGAAAAATGAGTTTAACCACAGGATTAGCAGAATAAGTCTTATGCGCAAATAAGCGGTGATAACCGGCCGTGATGGAAATACCACTCACTAAATAAAAAAGAATTCCAACAACGACCTGCCCCAACTGAAAACCTGTTGTTGTTAGCCACAACTGAGTAAAATAAACCGCCCCCACAGGAGTGAGTAAAAGAAACAAGAAATTAATAACATCAACGTTTTTTAACTGATACTTATTCAATGGAAACCTCAAAATAGTCTGTCTCAAAATTATGATACGAGTTCTCTTTCAGACTAGAAAGAACATTTTTTGATTGTGGTCTTTGGATTTATCTTTTTGAATTCTGCTAGCCATGGTTCGATTTTTTCCTTCAGGAATTGATTACAGAAATGAAGCTCCTTAAGTTTTTTTAACGGTTTCAAGTCTGGAAGGACATGGAAACTCATCTTCTCCATTTTGAGAATTTGTAAGTTCTTAAAATTGTCCCAAAAATTAGGATCTAATGACTTAATAGGATTTTGAGAAATATCCAAAGAAACAAGATTTTCTGAAAGCTTTGAATCTACGATAAAATCGAGGTTACGAAAAAGATTCAATCCCAGATCAAGCACCTTAAGCGAACTCGGTCCACTTAATACACCTTTACCGATGGTTTCAATGTTCATGTCCCTCAAGTAGAGATTCGTAAGACCAACTTCAGTGCCAAAAACACCCGGATAAAAATATGTCTTCTTCCTAGGAGATCGACCGGTTCCATTATACGACAAATCAAGTGTGTTCGTTTGAGAAGTTCCTCGACTGAAAATCCCACAAATCGCATCACGAGAGTACTCGGTGATATGATTGTAGCTAAGGTCTAAGAGTTCAAGCTTTGGAGAATGAATGAGGATCTGGCATGGAACATTCTCCATCTTGTTTCGAGGGAGTCTCACTGTTTTTAATACAGAGATGTTTTGGAAACTTTCAGATCCAAGAACTAGTGGTGCGCGGTCAGTGTTTTCGATATGAATATGTTGAACTCCATTTAACCCACTAAAATCTTGTGGATATAAAAAGGAATTGGCCCCTTCATCGCCGATGAGCTTAACTTCTTTTACATCTTTAAGCTCACTCTCCTCGATTAAGTCACAATTTAGAGCAAAATGTCTTTGAAGAAAATCTCCCATTAAAGGCGATTTTCCACAAATCCCACTGGCATCAGGAAGACTCAGTCCGAAAGATCGGATAATTGAGGCCAGAACCTCATTCGGAATAAAAAGAATTTCTTTCGTCATCATCAAAGAAGTTAAATTTGCCCGATCTTCAAGTACGGGATTAAAAAGATGAAAAAAATTAGCGACGAGTACAAAGTTCTTCTGTAAATCCGAGAGTCTAATTTCTTCAAACAATTTCTCGTCGTATTCAAAAAGGTTTATTGAACCGAGTTTTGAGTAACGAATGATCTCAAAGACTGTTGCTTTCCCATTTGTAAAACATGAAGGATCCAAATCCAACTGGCCTTTCACAATCTCTCGCGCAGGGAAGCCAAGTTGTGTTTTTTTCCATAAGAACTCTTCTTTTGTGTTCCCTTCGTTCAAAATATTTTGAATATAACTTCCGGCGACCTGCTTATAGAATGGAAAAGTTCTTTGAATCGTTGAAAGAAAATGTGTGGCAAGAATGATCGTTCCATTTCCAATTTGACCTTCAGAAAAAAGACTTGCTCCTCCAATCGGAGAATTTCCCTTATTAACTAGGTACTCTAAGGAATAGAGCTTGCCGCCACAACGAACAACTTCGACTCCCCAACTATTTAGAGAGACTAGCATGAGAAGAAATGAGAGGAATCTAGTTTTACTTTGCATAACTCTCCAGGACTTTTTTAGCGAGAATGGCCGTTTCAGGTCTCACTTTGGAAGAATTTGCCACAAGTTTTACCATAGGAATAACTTCCGGAGTTTTTACCTGCATGAACGCAAGCAACGCGAGCGTCAAAGGACCATCTGTGTAAGTGATCTTGAGCATTGGTTTTAGCTCAGAAATCAGCGGACGGATTTCATCTGGGATTGTCTTCGTCTGAAGAATTTTAGTCAGTGCTTCTTGGCAAAATAAGTTCTCTCTAAAGTTAAAAAGTGTTCCAAAAATTCCGAGTTGCGGGAATCGGGTAAACACTTTGCAAGCACTATTGTGTAGTGACAGGTCTGTATTAAACTCGCTAAAAACTCTTTCTAAGATTATTGTCTTTTGTTTATTTATAAAAAATTCTGCATCTTTTTTATTCAAAATTGTATCCAGCCCAGGATCTGGAAGGTACCCGACTTTTGTAATAAGGGCATAAGTAAGACCTGCGGCCGAATTCAAACTATTTAGAACCTTGAGTAGAACATCATGGGCCGGACGACTATACTCCTGGAAGTCATGCATTTGAAGTAAGAGATCTGCGATAAATTCTTCATTGGTGAACTTCAAAATCTGCGTATAAATTGCGTAAGAGTTCTCAATGGCAAAATCCCTTAAATTTCGGTCAAGGAATTCTCCATCATAAAGAAATCTATTCTGGAGCGCTTCAAGTGCTTTCAGGCTCGGATATGCTGCGAGCATCCTTATCGCAAACATTCTTGCATCCATCTCATCATTATTCATTCGAGAGTGAACATACAGGCCTTCCTGGGCTTTTTCTTCATACTCCTCTATAACTTCCAAGAATGAATTTCCGCTGAAGTCCTGTTTGTAGAATTTATCAAAATGAATTTCAGACCATCTTACAAGGATAGGACCATTAAAATAGAATTTTAATTCAGTGATCTCTGAGTACTTCATAGGCCCTAGGGGCATGTAGATTTTTGTTCCTAAAGAATTGTAAAATCCACTATCGCAGGCAAGCTTATAGGTAGTACTAGTGCCATTTAACTTGACTTCAATCTTAATTTCTTTTGATTCTTTTGCACAATCAGCGAACACATACATTCCTGTGACAGTCTTGTCGTTAAGCTTCACTTTCGACCAGTAGTCATAGGACCCTTTCATATCTAAGACGTCAGGTTTTTTAATGATGGCACGATGAAGATTTCCTACAAAGCTTTGAGAGTGGCCCATAAGTGGAGAAAGAAGTAACGAGATGCAGAGCATGATGTTTTTCATATTTTTAGCAGGTATCACGGTGGTAAAAGGTTAACAATACCAAAATGTTAGGTAGAGAGATTTCATATGTTTAAACTGTTACTTTTTCTTTTTTTAAGCATCAATTTAAAAGCCTTTGGGCAAGGAAATACCGTTGGCAAAGGCGGTGATACGATTAAGTGTGATCCAAGTGGTTTAAATGACTTTCGAGGGTATTACACACTTGATTATCTTCTTGAATACAACTCTTCTGAGTTCAGAATCGCCAGAGAAATAGACTTTGAAAAAACTGTTCAAAGATTACTCAAATATCTTGAGGATGATCAACCTGAGTTAAGAGATTCGCTCATTACTTTCTCCCAAAGTCTTTACAAACAAGATGTAAAAAGTGGTCGAATATGGAGAAAATCAGAAACTCCCCTCTACGACATTAAAGATGAAGAAATTGTGAAAAGAATTCCGGAAAACTGCCTGGTACTACGAAACGGGACCTATGTTCTGGAACTAAGACAAACAGTGATCAGACAGGCAAGGCCAGATTACATTGAATACAACTTTGATCAAGATATACTCAGTCTCCAAAAGCTTGAAAATCCGCTCCAGTACAGTTTCTTTATGACTCATGAGTGGCTCTGGGATTTTACTCGAAACATTGAGGCATTGAGAAAACTAAACTGGCTTTTCCATAGCTCACAACTTGAAAAAATGTCTAAAGATGAGTTCAGATTCTTTCTCGAAAAAACGAATATCGGTGTGATTGATCTCAGCGTGTGTGAAAGAAGCAAAAACATAAGAAACCTTTTCGCGAAAAAGTGTGAAGACATTTCAAAAAGAGACTTACTTGTTATTAGGGATCTCGACATTGATTACTCATCAGTGCCACCGCGTCCAGGTGATCTCTACGGGCTTAGTAAGATTAAGACGCTTAAACTCAGAGGAGTCACTTCGATCCCTCCAAGATTCTTCAATTCTTTATATCAATTAGAAGAACTAGACTTAAGCTCCTCACAACTAACCACCATCAGTGCAATGACACTCGCAGATCTCAAGTATCTTAAAAAGCTCTACCTCAACTCTGCTTTGTCTAAAGATCCTAGGCAGCTTAATTTGATTAAGTCTACTTTGCACCAAACTGAGATAAAAGCTATCGAATGAGTATCTTTGACCAAGACGATTATAGAGACATACTTAAGCAAGAGCTCTCCAAACGTCAGAAGAATAATCCGAGCTATTCCTTAAGAGCGTTTGGAAGAGACATCGAACTTGCCCCTTCTAAGCTCTCAGAGATCATTTCAGGGAAACAAGGAATGTCTCAGGCTTCTGGGAAAAAAGTTGTCGAAAAACTAAGGCTGAATCAAGAAGAAAGAGAATAATTTTTACTCTTGATCGAACACAAGCACGCAAGATCAAAACAGGCCCGAGAACTCGCAAAAGTTAAACTCCGAAAATTTTCACTCCTAGAAGTTACTCAAATGAGGAATGATCTCTTCCAGCTCATCTCTTCCTGGGAGCACCTTGCGATCATGGAAGTTCTTCAGTTAACAAACGCAAAATCCACCCCACGTTGGATTTCAGAAAATCTTGCCATACCATTGAGTAAGGTAAAAATTTGCATCACGAGACTTCTGCGCACTGGCCTCATCATTAGAGATGGTAAAAAACTCAAGCGCGCGACTCTTCACCATTACAACTGGGGTGAAAACGTGCCGAGTGCTTCAATCAAGGAATTTCACAAACAAGTTCTCTTAAGATCCATCCAATCACTTTACGCTACTCCCTTTGAAAAAAGAGATTTTCGAGCAACCATTTTATCTATCAGTGAAGATGATATTCCGATGGTCGAAGAGCGTATCCAGAAGACCACACTCGAAATTAATAAAATGCTTTATAAGTCAAAGAAGAAAGATAGAGTCTATGTCTACTCTTGCCAGTTTTTTCCAGTCGATGCAGGTTAATGGCCGCCAATTTCTTGACGGCCAGAATATTATTTCTTAACGTTCGCTACTCTTCCCTCGAGATCAAGACAGGCCGTATTATCGTAGATTTTGACATCCACAATGGCATCTGCTTTATATTTCATTTGCGTCTGATAAATGATTTCATCAAAGAGATAATTTGCATCTCTTTCAGGATGGAGTCTTGAGTGAATCAAGCAGTGTTGAGTTGTGACTCTCTCCCCCGGAATAAGGACTGGATTTTTCGTCAGATCAATGGTCATCGAAACAGCTTTAGCTTCTAAGTGTTTTTTTGATGACATCTTATTGGTAGCACAGCTCACGAAAGAAGCTAGAACAATAACTAGAAATAGGTTACTGAATCGCATAGTAATCTCCTTGAATCTTCATGCAATAACGGCCAACTCCGTAAATCCCATACCCTGTATGAGTAATTTTCAAATCGTTAACCGCAAAAATTTTTGGATCATTATCTCTCAAGATTTGCTCTACAGAGAACTTATCGTACGGGCCCACAATCCCTAGAGAGATCGCCCAGTTACAATCCTCAAATTCTTTATTACCAATTTTTTGTCCAACACCATCAGTGATTTTTACACTTTTAATCGATAGCGCCCTCTGGCTTGAGCAGGATACAAGTAATGCCGCAGCCGAGAGCAGAATGAGATTTTTCATATTTTTTCCTTATTGTTTTTATCTACAATCAACGACGTCAACATAGCCTTCAATTTGGTAATCAGAATCATCAATATCAAAGAGAATTCCAAGAGCTGTAATCACACCCTCTCGCATCTTGTACTGGTACTCAAAACTTGGAGATGATAGATACCTTGATCTTTCTTGGTCAAAGAAATTAATGTATTGATCATATTCATTTTCATTACCTGAAATTACTTTTGCGATAGTTACATAGATCCCTTTTTGAGTTGAAAGAACTGATTGGCAAGGATCACTACTATTTTTAGATGTGATCACAAAACTTAAAGCTGGACGGTCAAAGATTTCGGCATCATTCATGATCGCCACAGCTCCATCCCACTTATCTCCCGTGTGCATCCCACTCATTTTTATGTCTCTGAGATTTTCTTGTCTGGACTCAGGAGCACTCGTGGGATTATTCGCACTTCCACTTCCTCCACATGAAACAAGAATCAAACTCGTTGCAATCAATAAAATTGCCTTCACCAATACTCCTTTGTTGAGTTGTTTTTCCAACCTTATCGAAGTCTGATTCCACTAGACAATATGAGGGCCTGATATAGTGTTCACGAGTGTTCTGTGAAAAATTAAATGATGTATGTTAACTGGAATGTCTGCTACGAGACGCTAAAGCATCTCATTGAAATAGAGGCGTTGTGAATTTCTTCGAATTCAAACTTAATTTCATCACTCTGGGATGCTAGTCCTGTAATGTACTGAAGCGGATAATAGTGCTCCATCGTTGGAACGG
>JACCDH010216284.1_pt1 | contig 45412 bp, 37 predicted proteins | sample 7442481 | NCBI WGS metagenome assembly JACCDH01 (sample SAMN15323433, study PRJNA562643) | freshwater metagenome | isolation source: river surface water | place: USA:Blue River Watershed | collected 2017-08-15 | reverse complement strand
GCCGGTATCTTAACCGTTAAAGGTGGTACTGGTGCTATCGTTGAATATTTTGGTGAAGGTGCTACTTCTATGAGTTGCACAGGTAAAGGTACTATCTGTAACATGGGTGCTGAAATCGGTGCTACTACTTCTACTTTCGGTTACGACGAAAGTATGGAGCGTTACCTGAGAGCTACCGGCAGAGCTGAAGTAGCTGATATGGCTAATGCCGTAAAAGCACACTTAACCGCCGACCCTGAGTGCTACGCTAATCCGGAAGCCTACTTCGATCAGGTAATTGAAATTAACTTGTCAGAGTTAGAGCCACATATCAACGGTCCGTTTACGCCAGACTTAGCAACACCAATTTCTAAAATGAAAGAAGTGGCTGCTGCCAACGGTTGGCCTTTAAGCGTTGAAGTTGGTCTGATTGGTTCTTGTACCAACAGTAGCTACGAGGATATCTCCAGAGCTGCCAGTTTGGCCAAACAAGTTGCTGCCAAAAACTTAAAAACCAAAGCCGAGTTTACCATTACGCCTGGTAGTGAATTGGTAAGATACACCATCGAAAGAGACGGCTTTATTGATACTTTCCATAAAATTGGTGCTACGGTGTTTGCAAATGCTTGCGGACCGTGTATCGGTATGTGGACCAGAATGGGTGCTGAGAAAAAAGAGAAAAACTCTATCATCCACTCTTTCAACAGAAACTTTGCCGCCAGACAAGATGGTAACCCAAATACGCACGCCTTCGTAGCCAGTCCCGAGATTACTACAGCATTGGCTATTGCCGGTCGCCTCGACTTCAACCCATTGACCGATGCATTGGTGAATGAGAACGGCGAGTCTGTGATGCTGGATGAACCAACAGGTATGGAATTACCACAAAAAGGTTTTGATGTGGAGGATGCAGGTTACCAAGCACCGGCTGCAGACGGATCAGGTGTACAGGTCAATGTATCACCTGAAAGCAAACGTTTACAGTTGTTAGCACCATTCTCAGCTTGGGAAGGCACTGATCTGATGGGCTTAAAACTTCTGATCAAAGCAAAAGGTAAGTGTACCACCGACCATATCAGTATGGCTGGTCCATGGCTCAAATTCAGAGGTCACCTCGACAACATCAGTAACAATATGCTGATTGGGGCTGTGAACTTCTTTAACGAGAAAACCAATTTGGTGAAGAACCAAATGAACGAAGTATACGACGAAGTGCCAAAAGTTCAAAGAGCATACAAAGCCGCCGGCATTGGCAGTATAGTAGTAGGTGATGAGAACTATGGTGAAGGATCAAGCAGAGAGCACGCTGCAATGGAACCTAGACATCTGGGTGTAAGAGTAGTGCTTACCAAGTCGTTTGCCCGTATTCACGAAACCAACTTAAAGAAACAAGGTATGTTGGCATTAACCTTTGCCGATAAAGCCGACTACGATAAGATTCAGGAAGACGATAACATTGATGTAATAGGATTAACCACCTTTGCGCCTAATGTGCCGTTAAAACTGGTATTAACCCATAAAGATGGCAGTTCAGACACAATAGTATGTAACCATACTTACAACGAGCAGCAGATTGAGTGGTTTAAAGCCGGTGGTGCCTTAAACATCATCAGAAGAAGCGTCCAGTAAGCTGAACACATTCAAGATTATAAAAATCCCGCTAAAAAGGCGGGATTTTTTATGTTTTAGGGGTTGGGAGCGATAAATAGGGAAGGCGCGGGGAAAGTGTGAGGTTTATTTATAAAGTGTTGAATGATAATAGATTGAGTAATTATCTTCAAAAAAATGACCGTGATTTTTTTAGAATTAGAAGAATTCGGCATCATATTTTAAAAAAAGGTTTGCATTTTAAAGTTTAATCCATATTTTTGCACTCCCAAAATTTATACACACCATGGATTTAATAAAGTTTGTAGAAAAAGAATATTTAAAGGCAGATTTGCCAGATTTTAAAGCAGGTGACAGAGTCACAGTGCACTACAAAATCAAAGAAGGAAATAAAGAGAGAATTCAGCTTTTCCAGGGTGATGTCATCCAGCGCAGAAATGCTGGTCTAAACGCCATGTTCACTGTAAGAAAAATTTCTAACGGTGTAGGCGTTGAAAGAATTTTCCCATTACACTCACCAAATATCGACAAGATTGAAGTGAACAAAATCGGTAAAGTTCGCAGAGCCAGAATCTTCTACTTAAGAGGATTAAGCGGTAAAGCTGCGAGAATTGCCGAAAAACGCTAATTATTAAAGAGAGGTTAATAGTTTTCATAGGTAACAAAAAGGTCAGTTCTAAAGCTGGCCTTTTTTGTTGCCTGTAATTTTAAGATAGAAGTCGCCGTATTGATGGCGCATAAAAAATCCCGGTCATTGTTATACGACCGGGATTTGTGTTGTAGTGTTAATGGGTCGATTAGTGTTTGCTCAGGTAATCAGCCACGCCGTTGAAAGTAGCGTTCATGGCATCATCGCCTTTTTCCCAGTTAGCCGGACAAACTTCGCCGTGTGTTTCAACGTGTTGAAGTGCATCTACTAAACGCAGGGTTTCGTCAACGCTTCTACCGATTGGAAGGTGGTTAACAGTTTGGTGCATCACGATACCGTTTTTGTCGATTAAGAACAGGCCACGGAAAGCGATCATCGGACCGTTAGCGAACAATTCGCCATTGTCGTTATAGTCGTAGTTGCCAAACAATACATCGTAGTTGGTAGCGATGGTTTTGGTGGTGTCTGCAACGATTGGGTAAGTAATACCCTGGATGCCGCCTTTGTCTTTTGGCATTTGCAACCAGCTAAAGTGACTTTCTTCTGTGTCGGTGCTGCATGCTACTACTTTAACGCCTCTTTTCTCGAACTCTCCTAATTGCGCCTGAAAAGCATGAAGCTCTGTAGGGCATACAAAGGTGAAATCTTTCGGGTAGAAAAACAGGATCACGTGGTTTTTACCAAGGTACTGATCTAAACTGAAGTTTTCTACAATCTCTTCTCCGTTGATAACGGCCGGAGCACTGAAATGCGGTGCTTTTTTTCCTACTAATACTGACATAATGGGTGCAAAGTTGTGGTTATTTTTGGTATTTTTTAAATAGAACTTTATAATTTTATTATATATTTCATCTATATAATATCGATTAATTATAGATTTTGTTTAATGGTGTGGGTATAAAAAAAGTGGCCTGATTAACAAGCCACTTTTTAAGGTTTTTTATATTAGGCTTTACCCATTTCCTTCAGATGACGGATATGAGAGGCAACAGCCAATCTTACTTTTGGGTACTCGATGTACGGAATATTGTACTCTTTACAAACTTGTTTTACAATCTCAGAAATCGCAGGGTAGTGGATGTGAGAGATATGTGGGAACAAGTGGTGTTCAACCTGGAAGTTAAGGCCGCCTGTAAACCATGAAACAATTTTGTTTTTAGTAGCAAAGTTAGCGGTGGTTTTTAACTGGTGTACAGCCCATTCGTCTTCTACTTTGCCAGTTGTGGCATCTGGAGTAGGGAAGTGGGTGTCAGATACTGTGTGTGCTAACTGGAACACCAAACTTAAAACGATACCAGCAAATAAACCGTAAGTTAAGAAACCAATTACCCAGGCAGTAAAGCCAACAGTGTAGATCGGAATAACAACGAATAATACCAGGTGTAAAGCTTTAAAGCCCCAGAAAGTGAAATGCTCTTGCATGCTCATTTTCTTGATTGGCATTTCGCCTACTTTTTTAGTGAAGTATTTTTTGTAGTCGGTGAAGAAAATCCAGTAGATGTATAAAAGAGAGTAGGCCAACAAGAAATAGATATGTTGGAATCTGTGGATTTTGTAGTGTTTTTGAGTGTCGCAAAGACGGAGGAAAGGTTTGGCATTGATGTCATCGTCCATACCTTCGATGTTGGTGAAGGTGTGGTGCACAACATTGTGCTTGGTTTTCCACATGAATACATTGGCTCCCAAAACATTGAGCGATAAACCGGCTAGTTCGTTCAGCCATTTTTGCTGACTGAAACTACCGTGAGCACCGTCGTGCATGATATTAAATCCGATGGCAGAGGTAAGTACCCCTAAAAGCAGGCACTCGAACAAACTGATGTAAATAATTGGCGAGGTGAAGAAAATTAAGTGGACATAAACAGCAATGAAACTGGTCACCAGAATAATAGCTTTTGAATAAAGCTTGAAGTTTCCGGTAGGTTTTGCCTTAATCTCAACAAAGTAGTCATTAATGCGTTTTCTTAGTTCAGCGTGAAATGAGTTAGTTGGGTTTAAGAATTTAGGAATTATCATGAATAAATTTCAATATTAATGGAGCAAAGGTACAAGTTTTACTTTAATATTTGACTCGTTGGTATATCGAAATACTAAATACTGATATAAGTCATAGATAATCAAACCCTTGCAAACGCATGCTTTCAGCGTTTAAAACCTTGATTTTGATCGATTTTACTAGGTAAAAATAGGGGCTTTTTCCGTATCTTTGCGGCAGTAATGCCATATAAGAAAAAAACAGGAGACGATCAGAGAAAAAGCGGCCCATATAAAGCCGGCGGAAGATCTCCTAAAAGTAATGACGGGTTCAAGGGTAAGCGCAACGATCGCACAGGTGATTCTCCTCGTAAGGAGGGGTTTAAATCCAGAAACTCTGAATTTGACACCTTTGACAAAGATGAGTTAGCTGCACCTCGCTTTCTTCCACCAAAACGTACTGGTGGTTCTGGACCGCGTCCGTATGGCAAAGACAGTTTTAGGAAAGACGGACCTTCTCGCGATTCTAAGCCGCGAGATGGCTACCGCAAAAGTGCTGACGGCGACCGTCGCGATGATCGTGGTCGCAAACCATACGGCGATAAACGCGAAGGTGGTTTCAGCAAGCCATATGGCGAAAAACGTGATGAAGGCTTCCGTAAACCTTATGGTGAAAAACGCGAAGAAGGTTTCCGTAAAAGTCCGGGTGCCTATGGCAAACGCGAGGATGGTTTTAAAAAGCGCGATGATGGTTTCAAAAAACGTGGCGACTCAGATTTCAGAGACCGCAACGATGCCGGTGATCGCCGTAAACCGCGTCCGTATGGCGAAGACAGACCAGGTAGCAGAGGTCCGAAACGCGACAACTTCGACAGCAAAGACAATGGCTTCGATAGAGATAAAAAGCCATACCGTCCAAAATACGATCCTGAAATTAAAGTTAAAAAGTCGTTTAAAGAACGCAAGCAGGAATTGCTCGGACCAGATAATGACAGCGGTGATTTACGCTTGAATAAATACATTGCTAATGCCGGTATTTGCAGCAGAAGAGAAGCCGACGAACTCATCAAGCAAGGTCTCGTAACCATCAATAATGTGGTGGTAACAGAGATGGGGTATAAAGTGAAAAAAGATGATGTGGTGAAATATGATGGTCGTAAAATTCTGCCAGAACCTTTCGTCTACATCCTGATGAACAAACCGAAAGATTTTATTACCACTACCGAAGACGATAAAGGTCGCAAAACCGTTATGGATCTTTTGGCCGATAAAATTCCTCAAAGGGTTTATCCCATTGGCAGACTCGACAGAAATACCACTGGTGTTCTGTTGCTGACCAATGATGGTGAAGTATCTCAGGCCTTAACACACCCAAGCTTCCAGATTAAGAAAGTTTACCACGTAGTTTTAGATAAGAAAGTATCAGGAACAGATTTAGATAAATTGGTAGAGGGTGTCGACCTTGAAGATGGTCACGTTCATGCCGATGCTGTTTCTTTTGTTGAATCTGAAGACCGTCGTCATGTTGGCGTTGAAATTCACAGTGGCAGAAACCGTGTTGTCAGAAGAATGTTTGAAGCCTTGGGTTACGAGGTTGAAAAGCTGGATCGTGTTAGCATGGGTATCTTTACTAAGAAGGACCTGCCAAGAGGCAAATGGCGTCACCTCAACCAATCAGAAATTGGGTTTCTGATGAAGTTGAAAGCCAAATTGCACTAAGCGCAGTTGGATGGCAATAATGTCATTTTTCTGTAAAATTTCTTTGTAAAAAAGTAGCCTTTCATTTGCTGAAAGTAGCGCTTAAAAAAATATTCTCCCTTTCTGTTTTTTTGCAAATTTCGCTTCTTTAATCTTGCTCTGATATGTGGCAATACTGGCGAGAAGTGTTATTGGATAATCTGTTCCCGCGATTGTGTTCAGGCTGTGCACTGCCCTTGCAGTCGAACGAGGAATGCTTGTGCCTGTTTTGTCTGACAAATTTGCCCCGAACGCAATTCGAATGTGCAAGCAATAATCCCATGGAAAAACTATTTCAGGGTCGATTGCCAATCGTTTCGGCCAATGCCTTTATGCAGTTCAGAAAGGGCGGTTTGGCGCAAACTTTAATGCACGAGCTTAAGTACAATGGCGACCAGGCCTTAGGTCGTGTGTTGGGGCGATTGTTTGGTTTGTCGCTGCAGCAGCAAGCCAATTGGCGTAAGCCTGATGTCATTACCTGTGTGCCTTTGCATCCTTTGAAAGAGCGTAAGCGTGGATTTAATCAAAGTGTCTTGATAGGACAGGGGATGGCCGATATTTTACAGATACCATTTATTCCAAAACTGCTGGTCAGACCAGGCGTAACCGACACCCAAACCTTAAAGAAGCGCTACGAACGTTGGGAGAATATGCAAGCAGGTTTTGTGCAGGGTGAGGTACATACATTCGCCCATATTGGAATAGTGGATGATGTTGTAACAACCGGCGCCACAATGGAGGCTTGTGCCTCGGTTTTGCAGGCCGATAGGAATACAAAAATCAGTCTCTTTGCGCTGTGTATATCAATCAGATAAATTGCATATATTTGCAAAAAAAGATACAAATGAAAGTCAATAAAATTACTATTTTGATGTTGGCAATGTTCGCTACACTTACCGCTCAGGCCCAAAAGCCTAGTATCGGTCAGGTGATTGGGGAGCGTGTGCCTCAGTTCTGTGGATCTACTGGTTCTTCCGGCGCAGATTCTACCAGATTGCCTATTATGTTTCAGGCCAGAATTACTGGTTTGAATCCAGGTGCCCGTTACAAGTATTTTGCCCGATTTATTAGTTTAGCCGATACGGCCAGTTCTACTACAACTGGCGTTGGTATTCCGGTAGTTGTAAGACAGAATGGAACTTGGGCTACTATCAGCAGTCCTGATATCTCCAATGCTGGTGGTCATGATACCATCTCTTTGCCATTGGGTATGGGCGATTATCTCGGTTGGTTTGGTGCAATTTACACCAATGATGCCCGATTTACACCAGGAAACTATATCTATCCAATGATTGTCATTGAGGAAATTGGAACAGGTACGCCAATGACCATGAAATACTATATCAATGATTCCATTAAAGTATTGGCTTTTTCTCAGGCCGGTAACAGCAACAGTGGTACTGCCATTTATGGTAATTCTTTTGCGCCTGGTAAAAGCATTGTGGCGCTGTACGATGATGTCAATGGTATGACCAATCGCCCAATTTCAATCTCATACACAGAGAGCGAGTCACTTTCGTTTTCGAATATGCCATATTGGTATAGTAACAAAGTGAATGGCAATGCTGGTGCCTGGGGTGCTATCATCCCTAACGACTTGTCTTCAGGAATTCAAAGAATTGAAAGTCGTGATCCTGGTTTTGATACCATCATCTTTGCGAATAAAGAAAACGATGCGATCTGGGGTAACGATTCTACCATGGATAGACGAGGTGGTGCTAAAAGAGCCGTTGTTATCAAAAGTGATTATGCGCCTTTGGTTAAACCAGAATTTGAATTTGCAGTCAACACCACCAATATTATAGAATCTAATGCTATTGTTAAAGCAGTTGTTAGAAGACGATATGGAAATGCCGATTCCAGCAAAGTTAGCGCTTTCGTAACGGCCGGAACTGCAACCAATGGCGTTGATTACAGTATTTTATCAACTTTCCCTTTTACATTCAAGCCATATGGTGAAGCTACTGATACAATTCGTGTCAGAATCTTTGATGACTTTGCCAGTGAGCCAACAGAAAACGTCGCCATTCGTTTGAATAACCCGGTAAATGCTAAGGTTGGTTTCCAAACCACACACTCTATCAATATTACCGACAACGATTTGCCAGTTGTAACTTTTGCAAAGAAATCTGCCATTGCTAAAGAAAATGGAGGTATCTTAAAAGTTAAACTAAGAATTAATAATGGTTCCTCTTCTGCTACCAATGTTCGAGTAGCCGTTAAAACCAAATCAGATAGTACTTTCATTCCTATGGATTTCAAAATGGGTAGTAACAATGTTGATACTACTGTTCGTTTCCCAGGTAATAAAGTAATCGATAGCTTAGAATTTAATGTTTATCTGCAAAACGATACCAGAAGTGAAGATCGCAATGATACTGTTGTACTTGTTCTTCGTAATCCAACTTCGCCTGCTACAGTTGGTGCCGACTCATTAATGACTTTAATTATCGAAGACGACGATGCACCATCTCTGTTCAGATTTGCTAACAATAAAATTACGGTTAGCGAAGGTGTAGGTTCTGTCAAACTCAGAATCAACAGAACGCTCGGTAATATCTTCCAAAGTGATATCATTTTGTCTTATGACAATGATCCAAAGAATGCTCAGGCTGGTAGCGACTTCACGTTCAGTCCTCAACTTCTGTCATTCGACGCTTCTGATCCTGATAGCTTAATCATCAACGTTCCTATCATCAACGATAACATGAGTGAGTTGAGAGAGGATGCTGTATTCGTTATCAGAAACTCTTTCAATGCGCGTATTGCCCGTCCGGATACTTTCAGAGTTTCCATTATTGATAATGACTTACCAGAATATAAAATCGTAAAGATTAACACAGCAAAATCTCCTAACTTTATATTGGATAGTTTAAATGTGCATTGTGTTCTCAGAGGTGTCGTATATGGTGTAAATATGGGGCCAACACCTAATGGTACTTCATTCACTTTGATGGATAACACCGGCGGCATTCAAGTAATCAACACCAGCAGTGCTAAAGGTTACACTGTCACAGAAGGTGATAGTGTTCAGGTGTATGGTCGCATTGCTCAGGTTAATGGTATGAGCGCCATTTCCAGTTTAGATACCATCATCAAATTGGGTTCTGGCAGAACATTAAAAAATGCCAAAGTGGTAACAGCTGTGGCTGAAACTACTGAATCGGATTTAGTGAAATTCAACCTTGTAAAATTGGCAAATCCAGCTGAATGGCCAAGTGCGGCAATGGCACCAAATACAACAGCGAATGTTACCATTCAAACTTCATCTGGTACTTTCACCGCTGTAATTGACAGCGAAACTGATATCGATGGTAAACCTGCGCCAACAGGTTTCTTTAACCTTATAGGGATTGGTGCTCAAATTGATAATTCAGCGCCATATACTGCTGGTTATGTATTGGTACCAAGAAGAATGTCAGATTTCAATAATTTAATAGTGCCAGTGTTTAGTTTCACCACCACTACTTCTACCAGTAAAGAAAACAGAGACAGTACAGAAGCATTTACTTTACAATGTGCTAATATCACAGCGCCACAACAAATCGAGTTGTTTATTAAAGGTGGAACTGCCGGAAGAAACACCGATTACCAGTCTAATGCTTCACGCTTGTTCATCCTGTCTCCTTCAAATCCAAGTGTAGTGGTTAAATCTAAAATCAACGACGACTTAACACCGGAGTTGAACGAGACCATCATCTGGGTAATTAAAAACAACCCTTGGGGTACTTTAATTGGTGCAGACAGTGTTCATACGGTTACCATCATTGATGATGAAACCAATAGCATTGATGATATTGGTTTATCCGGTCAGATAAAATTGTATCCTAATCCGGCCAGTGGTATGGTGAACCTGAAATCAGCGGAAGCCATGATTCTGTCAGTAGAAATTACCGATCTTAACGGTCGTGTAATTATGCATACTGAAGGTGTGGATGCTCTGGAAACCAAACTCAACATCGAGGGTTTGAGTAAAGGTATGTACAACATTACTTTAACAACAGATAAAGGTATCGCCAGAAAAATTCTGAGCGTGCTCTAATCAAGATACCATATTTTAAAAAGCGCCTTAAAAGGGCGCTTTTTTTTATTACAATAAGTAAGAGCCTATGAAGCAAATATTTTTTACAGAAGAGTTCCTAGTCTTTTTTATGGAGCTGGCGCCCAATAACAACAAAGATTGGTTTGATGCCAACAGACAACGGTATTTAAAACATGTTAAAGCGCCTTTCGAGGCCTTTGTCGATCATCTTATCAGTAGGATGAGTAAGGATTACCCATTAGGCGATTTAAAGGCCTCTGATTGCATTTTCAGAATTAATAAAGATATCAGGTTTAGCAAAGATAAGTCGCCCTACAAACTTCAATGTTCGGCATTGATTAAGAAGGGCGGAAAAAAAGCGATGCATGAGGCGGGACTGTACATAGAAATCGGTCCTGAACACCTTCATATATACACAGGCGTTTACATGCCAGAGAAAGATCAGTTGCAGGCAATTCGCGAGGCCATTGCCGCGAAACCTAAGGATTTTCATGCAATTATCAACAAAGCCGACTTCAAACAATATTTCGGAGCGCCACAAGGTGAGCGTTCTAAAATACTTCCGGCAACGCTTAAGGCATCTGCACAGCTCAGTCCGTATATCTACAACAAACAATTTTATCTGCAGCACACTATAGATGCCGAAAAGATTTTAGAACCTGGTTTAGATGAATATATTTTAAAGGTGTTTAATGCTGCTAAAGCCTATAATGCGTTTATTGAACCGAAGTAAGAGGGTTTTATCCTAATTTTGCAAGATGTTTGACTTGAAAGAAATACTAACGGTGACCTTCACATTGTTTGCTGTCATTGATATTATTGGGTCTATTCCGATAATTATTACACTGCGCGAAAAACTTGGGCATATTCAATCGGAGATGGCTACCTTGGTAGCAGGGTTGCTCATGACTTTGTTTTTTTTGGTGGGAGAGGAGTTTTTGAACCTGTTAGGACTAGACATTCATTCGTTTGCATTGGCCGGTTCTATTGTGATTTTTATTATCGGATTGGAGATGATTTTAGGTCGCGATTTATTCAAAACCGATCCCGATGCTAAATCCGGCAGCATTGTGCCTATAGCCTTTCCAATTATAGCCGGAAGCGGCACTCTTACAACCATCATGTCTTTGAAATCAGAGTTCGCAGGTGTCAATATTTACATTGGTATCCTCATCAATTTGGTATTTATCTATACCGTTTTGAAATTGACAGGTAGAATAGAAAAGATTTTGGGTAAAGGAGGCTTGTTGGTGATTAGAAAGTTTTTTGGTGTGATATTGATAGCTATCGCTGTTAAAATTTTTAAATCGAATCTATTTGTATAGGTTAGATGGTATAAGACATAAAAAAAGCCCGTATTGACACGGGCTTTTTTTATGTTAATATTATTTAAAGAGAATCCAGTTTTCTTGCAACTGAAGTTTCTTCGAAAATTTCTAGGTTGTCGCCAACATGGATGTCCTGGAAGTTTTTCAGGGATATACCACATTCGAAACCTCTCACCACATCTTTTACATCGTCTTTGAAACGTTTCAGCGCATCAATAGCACCTTGGTGAACCACCACGCCATCTCTGATCACGCGCACTTTAGAGTTTCTGGTTACGCGACCGTCTGTAACATAACAACCGGCAACGGTACCCACTTTAGTGATTTTGAAGACATCTCTAACTTCCACATTACCGATAATGGTCTCCTTAATTTCGGGACTCAGCATGCCTTCGATAGCAGATTTGATTTCGTCGATGGCCTGGTAAATAATAGAGTAGTGTCTGATATCGATTTGTTCTGTCTCTGCAATTTTCTTAGCACTATTAGAAGGACGCACCTGGAAACCAATGATGATGGCATCAGAAGCAGAAGCGAGCAATACGTCACTTTCTGTAATCTGACCAACACCTTTATGAATCACTTTCACCATTACCTCTTTATTAGAAAGGTTCAACAATGAATCGCTGAGGGCTTCTACCGAACCATTCACATCACCTTTGATAATGAGGTTAAGTTCTTTAAAGTTACCGATAGCCAAACGTCTGCCAATTTCTTCGAGGGTGATGTGCTTAGTGGTACGGATACCTTGTTCGCGCATCAATTGTTCGCGTTTGTTGGCGAGTTCTTTTGCTTCATCTTCTGTACCTAATACAAACAGTGGATCACCTGCAGAAGGCGTCTCAGAGAAACCAAGCATACTAACTGGCGTTGATGGTCCTGCTTCTTCCACTCTTTGGTTTCTCTCATTAAATAAGGCTTTTACTTTCGCGTAATGTGCCCCAGCCACTAAATGGTCGCCTATTCTTAATGTACCCGTTTGTACAAGCACACTGGCTACCACACCGCGACCTTTGTCAAGGCGGGCTTCAACGATAGTGCCTTTTGCCTTTCTGGTTGGATCGGCCTTGAGTTCGAGCAATTCAGCTTCCAAGAGAATTTTCTCCAGGAGTTTGTCAACGTTTAAACCTTTTTTAGCCGATATTTCTTGTGACTGGAACTTACCGCCCCATTCTTCCACAAGGATATTCATAGCAGAGAGTTCTTCTCTGATTTTTTCTGGATTGGCACCATCTTTATCAATTTTGTTGATGGCGAAAATCATTGGAACGTTTGCTGCTTGCGCGTGACTGATAGCCTCGCGTGTTTGAGGCATGATGCTATCATCTGCAGCAATAACAATAACGGCAATATCTGTTACTTTAGCACCACGGGCACGCATAGCGGTAAAGGCTTCGTGACCAGGCGTGTCAAGGAATGTGATTTTCTGTCCGCTTGGTAATTTTACCTCGTAGGCACCGATGTGCTGAGTGATACCGCCCGCTTCACCAGCAATTACATTGGCTTTACGAACATAATCGAGCAAGGAAGTTTTACCATGGTCGACGTGACCCATGACAGTCACAATAGGAGGGCGAGAAATTGATTTTTCAGGATCGTCTAGTTCTTCAGTGAACTGAATCGTTTCCTGAGCATCTACGAATTCAACTTCAAAGCCAAACTCATCCGCCACCAAAGTAATGGTTTCTGCGTCTAAACGCTGATTGATAGACACCATAATACCCAAAGAGAAACAGGTTGAGATAACCGAAGTAACCGGCACATCCATCATTTTAGCGAGGTCGTTTGCCGTTAAGAATTCAGTCACCTTTAAAATCATGCCTTCCTGCTCCATTCTCTCGTTTTGTTCTTTACGAGATTGGTAGTGTTCATCACGTTTCTGACGTTTGAATTTAGATTTAGAAGTTTTACCTCTACCCGAAGAATCAATCTTATTCAGCGTTTTCTTCAGTTTATCTTGAATCTCTTTTTGAGAGATCTCTTTCTTAGGTTCGTTTTTGTTTTGGTGGGTATTGCGATTAACTTTAATTTCCTGTTGGATGTTTACTTTCTGAGCACCTGATTTGCGTTTGCGTTTTTCGCGGTTGGCTTTGTCAGGGGCCTGGAATTTAGATTTGATAACAGGCTCAGGTTTTAATTCGATTTTACCTTTGATGGTTAAACCATCCAATTCAACCAGATTGGCTTTTACCAATTCTCTTTCGTCGTCGATTTCTTCAACAACAGGAGCAACTGGTTCTGGCGTAGCAACAACAATTGGTTGAACAGGTTCTGGTTCCGGAGCTTTAGGCGCTTCTTGTTTAGGCTTTTCAGCTGGAACTTCTTTTTTCTTTTTATTTTGTCCGTCAAGGTCAATTTTACCTTTAACTTTCAAACCGCCTACTTCTGGTTTTGGCGTTTCTACCGGTTTAACTTCTACCACAGGCTCTTTTTCAAGCACAGGCTTTTCCTCTTTGGCTGGCGCTTTGGGCTTTTCTTCCACCACCACGTTTTTGATGAAAACTTCAGTTTCCGGTTCTTTTTCAACCGGTTTTTCTTCCTGTTTTTTCTTCAGGGTAGACTCATCCGCCTTTATGGTGGTCTCTTCGCGTTTTTTGAGTTTGCTACTCAATCCCGCAGATTTGGATTGCTCTTTTACTTCTTTGTCAGAAGAAAAAAGGCTGGAAATGTAGTTGTACATTTCCTCGTTTAATTTCGCAGTCGGCTTGTTTTCTATGGCAAAACCTTTCTTCTGCAAACTTTCAATAATTGTTTGCGTACTGACGTTGAATTCCGATGCTGCTTTTCCTAATCTAATTTCTGCCATTTAATCTTTAATAGTGCTTTATTTGACAACTGTTTGCCAAACGTGCAAAGGTAAGGTTTTATCGCAATTTTTGCAAATAAATAAAGAAAGTGTGCGTTTTTAGGGCATTTTTACCTCAAACACTTGAAGTAATCAAACGGTTCCAAACAGTCTTTGCAACGGTATAAAGCTTTGCAAGCTGTGCTACCAAACTGACTGATCATTTCTGTGTTTTTGCCATTGCAATGAGGACATTCAATCTGCTCTGGTTTGCCAAATAAGGTATGGATGCTAATGTCTTCATCCTGAGGAGGTGCAATGCCGTATGCTTTTAGTTTTTGCTTGCCTTTTTCACTCATCCAGTCTGTTGTCCAGGCCGGTGATAAAACCAGTTTAACGTCATTATTAATGCCTTGCTCAAGCAAGGCCCCTCTGATCTCCATTTCTATCATATTCATGGCCGGACAACCACTGTAGGTAGGGGTAATGTGCACCGTGACTTTGTCGTCATGCGGAATCACTTCTCTTACTACTCCTAAGTCTACTATAGATAAAACCGGTATCTCCGGATCGCTCACCGTTTCCAGTATTTCCCAAACTTTACTTGTGTCTACCATGTTAATGCAATTCGCAAATATACCTGTTTTCGCTTGTTTTAGTCGAGTAATCGTCCCAGTATTTTATGACATTGCTCATATTCGTATCCTTTTGATACCAGGTGTTTAAGGGCTTTTTGTTTCAATTGCCAGGCGGGACCGCCTTTGTGGGTGGCCAGATATTTTTCGGCTTGCTCTCGCAAGGTGTCTTCATAATCATCGTCCCCAATTTCCTTCATCGCTTTTTTAATGCAATAGTCGCTAATACCCCGAAATTTTAATTCGCGTATAATTTTATCGCGGCCCCAGCTTTTTTGTCTGAATTTGCCGCCGGCAAAGGCAATAGCAAATCGTTCTTCGTTCAAAAATCCTGCCTTTACCAGATGGGTCAAAACTTCACCTACCTCATCCGTCGTTAAACCATAATCATACAGTTTGTTGCTCACTTCTTTATGACAGCGTTCCTGGTAAGCGCAATAGTACTCAATCTTCGGAATTGCTTCTTGCTTGCTCAGTCGTTTTTGTCTCGAACTCCACTCTTCCATAACTTACAATTTGTTGATGATTTGTCTGAAACAACCTCTTGGGCTTTTGATTTCTGTGTAATATATACCACTTTTGATATCTATTAATGACCATGATTCGCCTGTGAAGGTCAATGGAATTATTCGGCCAGATAAGTCAATTAAGTTGACGGATTGTATAATCTCTTCACTTTCTATCCAGAGTTCTGAAGTGGCTGGAACAGGGTAAATGTTATAAGATTTAAGTGGATGATTGGTTAGGTGGTTGTTGCGACTTTTATATCGCGAAATTACCGGAAAATGGTCGCTACAAGTGCTGGCATAATTGCTAATATATTCATCGATTCGCCATGCAAAAGCCGAGTCTTTGGTATGGTAACCATACAATCTGCCGGAGACAAACTGATGATCGATCGCATCCGGATATGAGGCAGTTGTTGCGATGTGGTAAGTACTTAATCTCTGGGTGATAAATTGACCGCCATTGCTTGCGTTTTTCAAGGCCAGTAAAGATGATGGTAACTGATTGTAAATCGATACATCCAAATCATCATTCCAGTCGCCGGCAATAATATATTTTCTTAGGTCACTCTGACTGTAAGTATAAGCTTTTAGCCACTCTGCAGAGCGTTTTCTGCTATTGTAAGCCACATTTTTTAATGAGTCGCTTCCTGTATTCGCTTTTAGATGAACGGCAATGACATCGATGGTGTCAAATGGATAGGAATTTTTTCCGGTTAAAGTGGCTTTGAGCGGATATCTGCCTGTGCTAAAGCTGTCTCTGTTGTTGAGGCCTAAGAGTTGGGAGCTGATACAATTAAACAAAGCATTTCTGTACAAGACTGCTGTTTTTTGTTCTGAAAAATAATTGGCCAGAACACCAGAGTATTCGGGCATTTGGCGCATTAAACGGCCATAAGCTCCAGTGTCAGAGACTTCACACAATACCCAAATATCGATATCAGATGCCTGGAGTACAGTTTTAACAAGGCGTTGTTGCATACTGTCGTTCGCCGGACCGAATCCTGGGGTAGTTTTACCGAACCATTCTATGTTCCAATTGCCTATTTCCAGTTCATTAGCACGCCCAATAGCAGGAACCTTTTGTGCTTTGGTATGGCTCAAAAAGAATATTAGGCAAGCTAACAGACAAATAGGTTTATTCAGATTTAGCAAAGTATTTAAGCGTAACGGTTCTGATTAACCATGCAAAAATAAAGGTGCTAAAAAATGTAAGCATGGCATGGACGATGGCAGGTTTTTGCATGCCGGCATTATTAAGAATATTGCCACCAATATATAAGGCCATGGCGGTATTATGCAATCCTGCTTCTACCATTATGGTCATTCTGTTTTCAAGTTTTACTTTAAACAGCCAGCTGAGGATATAGCCCAGGAACATTCCTGAAAAATTCAATATTAAGACCCAAACAGATTGTTGAATCAACTCTTCTCTGCTCAATGCAACTCCGCCATTTTCTGCAGGTGCAAAAATTTTAACGGTAAATATAATCAGCAAAAGAGCAGGTAAAAGGTATTTGAGAATCGGGCGCAAAGTATCTGCAATTTTAGGAAAACGGCTTCTGATGAATACCCCAACTGCAGCCGGAATTGCCGTAATTAAAGCAATGTGTGCAATGGTAGAAAGTATTGGAAGTTCAATAGCAGAACTTGTATTGACAAAAAAGTTCAGGGAAGCATTGGTAAGGAATGGTATAGTAAACATGCACAAAATGCCATTGAGCACTGTTAGTGAAATACTTAGAGCTACATTGGCTTTGAGGATGTAATTAACCAAATTGGAAGTGACGCCACCAGGACAAAATGAAATAATCATAAAGCCAACTTTAACTTCAGGGGAGAAGTTGGATAAAAGCATCAAAATGAAAGTAGCCAGAGGCAAAACAATCATCTGAGCAATGAGTCCGATTGTTAAAGGTTTTGGAAAGGCAAAAATATTGCTAAAATCATTTCGGGTTAGGTTTAATCCCAAACTGGCTGTAATGAATGCCAAGACAATGTTAATCAGCAAGTCGATGTTCTGTAATAGGATTTCCGGCATTCCGTTTTTCTATGATTCAACAAATCTAATAATTTATTTTGACATATTCACGGATGGTTTTTTGCATTTTAAAGCTTGTCGATTAATAGTTTCTTAATTCGTTGAGTGTTGCTTAAATTTGCAGTATGTCAAAATGGATGTTTGCCGCATTTATATGTTTATTAACGGCCTGTAGTGAAGAAGGAAAGATAGCTGATCAGGTGCGTGAGATCCCCGGAAATACATGGAAATATGATCAGATTCCGGAGTTTCCGTTTCTGATTGATAACCCTAAAATGACGTATGATTTTTATCTGAAGTTGCGAATTCAGAAATCTTACCCCTACGAAAATCTTTATTTGCTGACACATATCAGAACGCCTGAGGGTAAGATAAAAACAGAAAGAAAAAATTTTACATTAACGGATGATTTGGGTCGCCCGCTTGGTAAGTCTACAGGCAATTCCATTGATTATGAATTGCCTATGATGATGAGCCGCAAAATGGAGGGTCCTGGTCAGTTTGCTATTGCATTGGAGCAAAATCTCCGCGATAGCGTGGTAAAAGGGATTGAAAGTATAGGCGTTAAAATTAAACAAGGACACCCAGTTTTTTAATGACGGATTCTGTGGTGTTTTTTGATGGTGTTTGTAACCTTTGCAACAACTACGTGCAATGGCTGATTCGCCGTGATAAAAACAATCATCTCCGCTATGCTTCTCTTCAAAGTCAGTATGCCGACAGAACAATTACCGAGCCTTCTATTCGCAACACTGATTCCATCGTGTTGTATAAGAACCATAAATTTTATACTAAGAGTACTGCTGTTATACATATTTTGCGCGCTCTTGGATTTCCATATTATTTGTCGATGGTTTTTTTAATCGTGCCCAGGTTTTTACGCGATTGGGTGTATGATCTTGTCGCACGCAACCGATACAATTGGTTTGGTAAGCGCGATCAATGTATGATGCCAGATCCTTCTTTAAAAAATAAGTTTTTGGAATGAGGAAGTTGTTGTTAATGTTTTTGCTGGCCATTGTTTTTAGCGGTCAGGCTCAAATTAAATTGTGTATAGATAGTACCCTGAAAGTGGCCTACACCAAACGTTATGGCTTTAGCGATGGCCTGATGTGTATGCCTTTTTACTGCGATCCTTTTTGCTTGCCTGCCTACAAAAAGGGTGATACGGTCGGTTTGTGTGGTAAGTTTGTATTTGTAGACAAAAATTTCATTGTTAAAATTAAGCCTGGTTTTGAAATCCCCTGTGGCTTCGAGCCCCGATTCAGTGAGGGTTTGTGTGCGGTTAGTTTAAACAACCAATTGTGTTTTATTGACACACTTGGCAAGGTAGTTATCAATACCGGTTTGCCAGCCTGTTCCAATCACAAGAATCGCATTGTGCCTTTTAGAAATGGTCGCGCCAAAATTTATAAAGGCAGCGGAACATTAAAGAATTTTTATGATGTTTATTACATTGATAAAGCGGGCAATAGAATTCGCGAACCTTTGTTGGTGCATGTTAAACCCAAACCAAAGCCAAAGCCCAAGTCAGACCCCATTGCCGGTGCAATAAAGGACAGTACAGTTCGTGTGGCCATTGTGGATGATTTTGAAGAGCCGGAATTGTTGTCTGAAGACTTTTTTGAGATGCCTCGGAGTATTCCTAAAGGCAAATATCCAATGCCTGATGCTGATTACAAGATGTATATGAAGAATATGCCACATCACGATAACCGTATGTTGATTTATTACGAATGCGGTCAGTATCAGATAGAAAATATGGCAGAGGAAGATACTATATACTGTGGTAAGTTTGTTTTTACGGACACATTTTTAAATGTAAAAATTGCCGGGGGATTCAGTCTGCCTTGTGGATTCGAGCCAGAATTCAGAGAAGGACTTTGTGCGGTGTCTAAAGACAACTATATTGTCTATATAGATACCAATGGACGGGTAGTCATCAATACCGGTTTAAAGGCCTGCGATACGGCATTAAATAAAGCGTCTACATTTAAAAACGGAATTGCCACTTTGTATGTTGGCGATAAAAGAACCAAGGGCTATTATACCACTGTAGCTATTAATAACAAGGGCGAGCGTGTGCGTTTATTGGAGTTTGATGATTTGGATCTGGCTGAAAAAAGTGTCGGCAAATTTAAAAACCTGACATTGGAAGAATGTGCCAATTGCTTTATCGGTCGCGGTAAAACTAACGGCCTCTGGTTTCTCGTAGAAAAGAGTGGAAAGGTTAGGAAGAAGCTTGATCTGAAATAAGCTCAGGTTTACTGAAAGCCAGTCCCCACGCAATAAAAACACTAAAGGCGGCAACACTGGCTTGTCTCTCTAGGATACTCTCAAAGCATGATGCAATTAAAAGTAATAGTATTAATGCTGCCGAAAGAGGTGTTTTCTTTAAGCCGTTTACTAAGCCAAACAACATCATCAATAACAATAAAACCAAGGCGGGTAAACCACTTTGTACGGCCGATTCCAATAACTGGAAATGAGGATTTTTGCGATTGTCTTTTTCTATGATAGGATTGAAGATAGCAAAGTTATCTTGAAGTGTTTTTTCTGCATCGCCAATGCCAACGCCGCTAAATGGATGTTTGCGAATAACATCCACTGCGTTTTTCCAGGCTTCTACGCGCATTGCAAACGAATAGTCGTTAGGATTGGCTTTCTGCATCACCACATTAAAATCTTTAACCGAATTGCTGATTCTGTTGCGCAGGGATGTGCTGATACTAACCATCATAACAGGCAATAGAATACCTATTGCAATTGTGGTAATAAACGCGCTTTTGCTGGCTTTCCTCAGTGTAACGATGGCCAGTATAATGAGTCCGGCATAGCAACTCAATAAGCCTGTGCGTGCGCTTAAGATATGGATGATGATGAGGTTAAGTACTGTCAGGCTTGCAATGCTTACAAAGTCGAAACTTTTTTTATTGCTGTAATTGGTGATGCAATAATAGGTGCCACAAACAATTGCGATGGCCAGTAGGATAGAAAATTGGATGTGGTAAATGCCATAGCCAAATTCTACGGGGAGTGGTTTAGATTCGAGTATGAGTTGATCGAAAAGTCTTTTGTTAATGAAGTAATTATAAACGCTAACGATGCCTGGGAAATAAACAGAATAACTAAAAATTAACAATAGTTGGCTTTTGATAGCGCTTTGTTTTTTGAAGGCGACTATAATAAAAGGTAACAGTAGCAGTGGAAGTTTAAGGATGATTTTTCTTTGAGCTTCATCGGCGTTTTCAGAATAGAAGTAGGAGAGCGTACCTGATAGAAAAAATAGAACAGAGGCTATGGAGAGAATCTTTTCGCCGCGACTAAGCGTTAGTGTTCTAAAGTCAAGAATACCGAGCAGCGCAATGAGTCCGAGGCCAATACTGATCAAGGCCGGCGAGAGGGTCATGCCGAAACAGAATCCCAGCCAAAGCAGTAAAAACAGCAGCTGCTTTGGAGTGTACTTCATGCTTATTTTGCGTAACTGAGTTTAACCTGAATATTGTCGTTAACCCCTAATTTGTTAGCGACGGTTTTGCTCATTTTCAAGATGGTGCCAGAATCGCATTTGCAATTGGCAACCACTCTGGCAAATACTGTGTTGTTGTTGGTGGTGTTAGTAATCATCACAATGGTGCCAACTTTAGCACTTGGGTGCATGATGAAACTTCTTTCCTGGTTAAGTTCGCCTTCAGAGGAGATAATGGCAGTGCCACTTTCAGAGATTTCATCACCATCATCGGTAGAGTAGGTGTTCACAACCTGACTTTGTTTGTCGTTGCTTTCGGAAGCTTCAGATTTGTTGGTTACAACCACATTGTTGTTGCTAACAACCGGAGGTGCTACTACAGCATCCGGAGTTTTTACAACAGGTTCCGGTTTAGGTTCTGGTTTTGGCGTTTCAACTACTGGTTTAGGCGCTACATCTGCCACTTTTGTTGCTGATTCAGCAACAATCAATTTTTGTCCCAGTGCGATATTGTCTGATTTTAGATTGTTCAGAGATTTGATTTCTGCCACTGTGGTGTTGTATTTTCTGGCAATGAAAGAGAGCGTTTGTCCAGCTGCAACTGTGTGGTAGGTTTTTTCAGTTTTTGTATTACCTTTTGATGCAGCAGGGTTACCCTGAGGGTCGCCAGATCCTGAGCCCGATCCAGTTTTGCTTGCCATGCTCAGGCCACTTTTTGGCACCAATAAAATTTGGTCAATCTTAATGGTGGTTTTAGAGCCTTCGTTAGCAGCAAAAATATCTGCTGCTGGTACGCCATATTTTTTGGCGATGCCATATACACCCTCACCTTTGCTCACTTTGTGCATGATGTAGGATTTGCCATCTACTACTTTCACGCCAATGGAGTCTGTAGGCATGGCAAAAGCGTTTACGCTAATTGCCAGAAAGCAAAGTAAAATTAGGTTTTTCATTGTCGTTTGCGTCTAAAAGTACAAAGTACGACCAAATTCAATGGTTTCAATTGCTTTTAAGTCTGATAATTGTCAACACGCTGCCGTGTTTTTGATGTATTATTTAGACAGTGATTGAAGCTTAACTTCGTTTAATAAAACATCAATATCAGATGGAATATGTTCTATCTTTAAAAAATTACCTCGACCAAACTGCGAAAGTTTCTTTAAAAAATCAAAGGCTTTTTCGTCATTTCCAAAGCCAATAGTAGAGAGTTTAACACCATGGAATAACTGGTATTTAGCAGACAGTTTGTATAGGTCGTCATTGCTGATTTTAGAACTGTTAAATAGTCCGTCTGTGGCTAAAAATATTTGGTTGTTGCCACCTTTGATGTAATACTGTTTTGCCAGATCGTATGCCATCTGTAAACTATGGGCTCCATTGCTGCCGCCTTTCGCACTTAAGGTGTCTATAGCCTTCATCATCGCTTGCCTGTCGGCACCGCTGTAGTTCTCAAAAATCACCCTCACTTTCGAGTTGTAGGTGATCAGGGTGATATGGTCTTGCACTCTAACACTACCAATCAATTTACTCATCGATTGTTTGAGGTAATAGAGTTTGGTGCTATCTTTCATGCTCCCACTAACATCAATGATGAAAATTAAGTGGTTCGGTTTGTATCTGAAAGAATTGAATCCAGAATCGGCAACAGAAGATGGGACATAAACATACTCTGGAAGTTTGGTCGCAGTATCTTTTTTCTCTACCGGAATTTGAGGTTCTTTTTTCCAGGGTTTATCGGGTTCTTTTTTAGGAACTTCTTTAACAATAACAGGCTCCGGAATTTCAGTTTGCATTATGGTGTCTAATGGCTCATCTAATTTAACAAGTTCGATGATACAAGTGTAATTAACGGCATCGTAACGGTAGTCGACCGTCTTGGTTTCATAACCACTTTTTTCTGCGGTAATACGTAAGAAACCATAGTCGGTTTTGCATTTATAAGTCTTAGATTGAAAGCCTGTAACACATTGGCATATTTTGTTTTTGTTGATTAAAGAAACATTAACCTTATCTAATATTTCTTGTGTGATTGCATCTTTCACAACAACTGATAAAGGCACTTGCCCTGCTTGTAAAGGTTTAGAGTTTTCAATAGATGGGCAAGTGGTAAGTGCGGTGGGTAAGATGGATTTGATATTGCCTTTAACTTCCAGTTGTATGGGGGTGCTTAGGTGACTAAAATAGAGGGGTACTTTAATATTGAATTTCCCTTTGGTGCCGGTATAGTAGATGACTGCAATGGTCCATGTAGCACCTGTTTCAATGGTTTTACCCGGTGTTAGAATTTCGTAGTCATCGGCAGGTTGTGTACTTAACAAGTAAACGGTTTTACTGCTGTTGTTGGTAAATGTAAACCAGGCTGTATCGTTATTGAATTTTTCAATATTACCATGGTCGTACACTGATTTTGAAACAGAAAACTGAGCTTTTAGTTGAAAAGGCAATAACAATATCCATACAATCCAGATGCGCATATTAAGAATGAAACGAAAATCGTACCAAAAGAATTGTGTGTGGTCTAATCATTGAAGTTGAACGATTTTTGCCGGATTGGCGGTGCCATATTCAAAGAAACAGTATAAGATGATGCATAAGACGATACTTGAAAAAATGGCGTTTATGATGGCAAATTTCTTTTGTCTTTTAAGCTGCATTAAAACGGTTTCAGAATACTGGTTTGTTAAACTTTGGTACAATCTGTTATCTTTGTCCGTTAGATACAAGGCAATTAGTCCGAAAATGAAACCAATGAGGAGTGGTGCTGTAATAAAAGCCAGCCAATTCATCCATTTAATGGTGAAGGTATAAGGTAAAGTATTTAGCCGTATATCCTGATCTTTCATGTCAAGGGCAATAGTTTGTAAAATTAAGGGTTAATATAGTTTAATACCAAATTTAGGAAGAAATTTGATCGAACACAACTACTATCAATTGATGGAAATCGAGCAATATGCCGATGCTGCCGTGGTTAAACGTCGTTACCGCGAGTTGGCCTTGTTGTATCATCCAGACAAAAATCCCAATAACAAAGTTGCAGAAGAGTATTTTAAAGTATTAACCCAAGGCTATAACATCTTAAGTGAGCCTGATAAAAAGGAGGAGTACGATCAATTACTTAAGCAATATTATACCAGAAAGTCGACCGATGGTGAGGCTGGTAGACCCCCTAATAAGCAAGCCGATCTTAGAGAGAAGTTAAGAAAGCATGCAGAATTGCAACGACGACGTATTATTGTTGAGTATGAAGATTCTGAGGAGAATTTGTCTCATACAAAACGATACCGTTTGTCTATTTTGGTCTTTGTTACCGGAATATTGATTTGCTACAACAATTGGTTTTTGAATTTCCTAAACTTTAAAATTATGTACATTGTTGTCGGTAGTTTTTTATTCGGCTTAGGCGCCTACATGGTTGCGAATATTCGATATAAAAACAGGATTTATCAGGCAGCGATGTCGGGACAGGATATCAATAAAGTTACCGGTCCGGTCCGATTATTCGTGGTTTTATTTTTGATAACTCCTGTGTTTTTTTTGATGTTGATGCAATTAACAAAGGCGGTGCATCTCAATTATTTTTATGAGGTAACTGTGGTCGACAGAGTAGGGCATTATAATGATATGGTGACCTATAATTATGTTGTTGATGGAGAGGAGATATCAAGACAAACCGACGCCATTCCTTATTACGACTATTCGGATAAATCGCATTTGCGGGTTAAATACTCGCGCATCAATCCCAATATATCAGAACTGGTAAGTACCAGTCAGTTGATTATTGAAGCACAATAGTTTTGTGCCAGGTTTGTTGATTGTCCAGCTCAATGCTCAGAATCAAGATGCCTTTGTAATCGCAGCTGTAAAAGTTCCCATTTTGTATGATGTCTATGGTGTGTCCATTAGTGTTTTGAGCTGTCAAGCTGATTATTTGGTGGTCTTTTGCGCTAACCCAAAAGCTTGATGAACAAGGGTTCGGATACAGTTGGATGGATGGAATGGCTATCTCGGGGGTGCTTAAACCTTTGCCCCCTCTGTTAGTCGTGCGTAAAATGGTGCCTCCATCACCCACTACTAAACCGTTGTTGTTTTGGAAATCGATTTTATTGAGGGCCGAAGCGGTGCCAGTGAGTTGTTGACTTCTGTAATTGAAAATCTGAAAGGATTTAGAGATGATGCCATTGGTGCCACAAATAAAACCGGTGTCGCTGTCTTGAAACCAAGAGGAATAAATGGTTTTTAATTCAGGTAAAGTGGTGCTTAACCAAGATTGGCCGGCATCGGATGAATACAATAGGATGTTGTAATGTTTGCCAACCTGAGCTGTGTCGGGCATGCCACCAGTAATGATAATGGTGGAATCGCCGATGCATGAAACACTTGTAAGGTTGATCATGCTACCTGAATTTACCTGGGTCCATTTTTTTTCGCTGAGGTGTTTCTTAAAAATAAAGCCACTATCACCTACCGCCCAGCAATGGCCAGCGGGAGAGATGGCTACACTGTTAAGTTGCTTTCTTATCAGAGGCGTTGTGTCTACAGTCCATGTTTCTCCGGCATCATTAGAGCTGATAGCCAACAGATCTTTACCTACTGCAATGCCATTGTTGCCATTAAATGTCATATCGTAGGTGTAAGCAGCGGTACGAACGTACTTCTGAGTCCATGTTTTGCCGCCATTATATGTTTTCTGAATACGGGCATTTTCGCCACTAACCATTCCGGTTAATGAATCGAAGAAGTAAACTGTTCGGAGGTTGGAGGGAATGGTGAGGCTGAGTTTCTTCCAGGATTTTCCGGAATCAGCGGATTTTAATACCGTGCTACCCTGTCCGGCTGCATATATCATACCGGGAGCCTGATATACATCAAACAAATCGTTGCTGATGCCCGTATAGATTTTCTTCCATTGGGCAGATAGAGAAAAGGTGCTGATCAGGCAGATGAATAACAAAAAATGCAGTGGGCGAAACATGAGACAAATATAAACAATTTCAATATAAGAATCCGTTTTCAAAGTCATAGATTTGCGGGATGAATAAAGCCTCTGAGCAAAGCGATTACTACTTTAATGAAGCAGGTTTGCTGGTGTTTACAGAGGCATATCATTTGAAGCGGGGGTATTGTTGCGGTTGTGCCTGCAAACATTGTCCTTATCAACATGTTAATGTAAAAGGGAAACAAGGCCATGCAGCAAGACAGACTAAGTAAATTATCGGAAAAAATTATCGGACTTTTGATTTTTGAGGAGCGTTTTGAGCACATACTCGAAGAGATAAAAGGCGAAAAACACAGTCATATAGCCGATGAGTTGAAGCAATTAATTGCCAAAGACATGGTTCGTCCCTGTCGCGATTTGGAAACAGAAAAGGCATCCGGGATTTTATATGATTCTGATAGTTTGAAGGATTACAGTTTTACACTGACCAGTAAAGGCTTGAGCTATCTGGAAACTTTTATTAAATAATTGCTAAGAAATCAGAACTTTTAGTTTTTTCCTGAATCCTGATTTAAATTATTATTAATCCTGATTTTGTGCCTTTTTTCTTGGAAAAATATTGGTAATATTGTGCCCGACTCAAATACATAAAATCAGATGAAATTCGGAGCAATTGATATAGGTTCTAATGGGGTTCGACTCCTTATTTCACGACCACTTCAGGAGGATAGTTTAAAGCCTGAGTGGAAGAAAGTAGAATTTACCCGTCTGCCAATTCGTTTAGGCGATGATGTGTTTGGCACCAAAGAGATCAGTAAAAAGAAAATGGATCTGTTGCTGAAAGCAGTCAAGGCTTTTAGTTTATTGTTGGATATTTACAATGTGGATTTTTACAGAGCCTGCGCCACAAGTGCCATGCGTGATGCCAAGAATTCAGATAAAATTATCAAACTTATTAAGAAGGAAACCGGCATTACCATTGATGTGATCAATGGAAATGTAGAGAGTAAGTTAATTATGAATGCTTTCTTACATCTTTTGCCGGCAGAGGATACTTTTCTGCACGTGGATGTAGGGGGTGGTAGTACTGAGTTGACTCTGATTCAGAATAATAAACCACTTGTAACCAAGAGTTTTAATATTGGCACCGTAAGAGCCAGAGAGCGCAAAGTAAAGCCGGAAGAGTTTGATAAGTTACATGCGTGGATTAAAGAAAATGTGGCTTGGGTGCCTAAACTCAAAGGAATTGGTACGGGTGGTAATATTCATAAGTATGGCGAATTGGCCAATGTACCACAAGGCGGCTATTTGAAGTTGAAGAAATTGGAACAATTAACAGAGGACATTGAGTCTATCGATTTGCACGAGCGTATTTACCATTTGAAATTGAACCCTGACCGGGCAGAGGTAATTGATGTGGCAGGTAGAATTTATCTGGATATTTTTAAACGGACCAGTATCACAGAAATCATGACACCTTATCACGGACTCAAAGACGGAATTGTTCAAGATCTTTGGGAAAGGTATTTTGCCAAGCAAAAAGACTAATTGTCTCGAATTTGACAGCCTTCTGACAAAATAGCTAAAATACCCGCTCAAATTCGCGGTAATTCTATTTTTCTTAACGATAAATTCACTAATTTTGCACCCGTTTTAAAATAAGTAATATCAATGACCACCAACAGAACTTTTACAATGATCAAACCGGATGCGGTTGCTAATGCTCACACAGGAAAAATCATCGACGATATCCTGAACGCCGGATTTAAAATTGTTTCAATGAAATATATTCACCTGACCCAAGCTCAGGCAGAAGGTTTTTATGCTGTACACAGCGAGCGTCCATTCTTCAGAGACCTGGTTAACTTTATGATCAGTGGTCCGATTGTGGCTGCTATCCTCGAGAAAGACAATGCAGTTGAAGATTTTAGAAAATTAATCGGTGCTACCAATCCTGCTAATGCAGAAGAAGGTACTATTCGTAAGAAATATGCTAAAAGCATAGACGCTAACGCCATCCATGGTAGTGACAGCGACGAGAACGCCGCGATCGAAGGTAATTACTTCTTCTCTCAGTTCGAACGTTTCTAATTTCAAAAATCCTATTCCAAAAAGCCTTGCATACAGCAGGGCTTTTTTTATGCCCTTAACTCTAAGTGCACTTGCTGTTTTTATTTTAGGGCATTAAGCGTTAAATTTGTAAAGTGATTCAAAAATGGGTCACCATCTTAACCCCAACACCCGATGAAGATTGGTTTATACGCCAAGGTAATCAGTACCCCGAAACAACTTAAGTTAATTGAGGAAATTATTCAGTTTCTGCAAATAGAGAAAGTGGAAGTGATGCTGCATCAACAGTTGGCTTCAACTATTAATCATCAGTTCCGTTTGCCGGAGTTTGACAAGTTGTGCAAACGCGAACCAATTATCGATTATCTTATTTGTATTGGAGGTGATGGCACCATTCTGGATGCTGTTGAAATTACAGGCGATAGTCAAGTGCCTATCATTGGCGTCAATACTGGTCGACTAGGCTTCCTGGCCAATGTATCTACAGATGGGTTTAAAAATGCCTTCAGTGAATTAAAAATTGGTTCTTTTAGTATAGATAAGCGTTCGCTCTTACAATTAGAAAGCAATACAGATTTATTTGGCTTTAATTATGCCCTGAATGATTTTGTATTACATAAAAAGGAGACCAGTAGTATGATCATCGTGCATGCCTTTGTGAACGGAGAGCCATTAAACTCATATTGGGCCGATGGTTTGATTATTGCCACCCCAACCGGGTCATCTGGATACTCGCTTAGTTGTGGTGGTCCAATTCTATTTCCAAAATCTTCAAACCTGGTGGTAACCCCTATCGCGCCGCACAACTTAAATGTACGCCCAATTATCATTCCTGATGATCAGGTACTAAGCTTCGAAATCGAAGGTCGCAGTAACCAGTTCCTGGCCACGCTCGACAGCCGCTCGGTAACGGTCGATCAAACTGTACAAATCGCCATACGAAAAGCGGATTTCAGTATCAACCTCGTGAGATTTGAGGGCGATACCTTCTTAAAAACCCTAAGAAATAAAATGCTTTGGGGTATGGATAATCGCAATTAATTGAACTTGTAAAAGTCTTCTATCCGGATTCTGTTATTTCGGAGACACGTTTTGTGGAAAAAAATAGCACATTAGGGGATTTAAATATCTGATACGTGGGAAAAAACGCCAAAATAACCATTTGTAAAGTATTGATATTCAGTAAGATGATTTAATATTCTATTTTTTGAATGTTTTTAAATCAAAAAAGAACATCTAAGTGTTTTTACTTACTTTTTATCTGATTTTTTGTTTAAGTAGTATATTCAAAATTCTTTAAATTTTTAAACAAAAAGGGTGATTTGCTGGATTAAAAATTGAAATTTTAAAGGTCTAATTTGTTATTTATCAAGGCTTATAAAAACTATTTTCTTTAAAAGTAAAAAAAATCTTGCAAAGCATATTGGCCTCAGCCTATATTTGCCACCAAGGTAATTAAGTATTTATACTCATGGTAAAAACACTTAATTTTGAGAAGATGATTTACACGCACAATACACAAAATAATGACACAAACATCCAAAGGCTTAATGGCATTGCCATCTATCGGAGCATCTAAGGTTTCCGACGCCAAAAAAATCGACTACAGAGAATTTGTTTTTTTAACCCTGCTGATGTTCAGCAAGCGCATGCAGCGTTTTGGACTTAGACAAAATTAGTACTCTATAGATTTAGACTTTTACACGCACAAATTTTTTTGAACCAATGTCTGGCGTGAGCCATGCATAGGACCCATTCAAAGACAAAAACGCACAACACAAATACACACGAAAAGAAAATCACAAACGCACAATGAAAATTCTACTTAGCACCGTTCTGTTGGCTATATGCTTGCCTCTGAGCGCCTATTACAATCCCAAAATGCGCAACAATTTTGGGGCAAACCATGCCATCCTGCGTCTCAATGCAGGTTATTACAACAATGTCTACCAGCTGAACAAACCTGTAAAAGAGGGTGCATCTTCTGCTGTTCCTGTTAGTATGATGGACAATATGCGCCTGAGTGCAGAAGCCATGGTGATGCTTAATAACCGCTACGGTTTTAGCGAATCTGTTAGCCGTTCACGCCCTAAGTTTCTTCATGCCAAAGCGCAATACGATGGCATCAGTAAAACGACATTATTGAGCGCAGGTTACGCTCATGGTTTAAAATGTCGAGCCGGTTTCTTATTCTTTGGTCAGGTAAAAGGCTATTTCAGTTTGGGTGCTGCTGCCATCATTAATAACGATATGAGTTTGCCAGCTGAACAACACACTACACAAATGGGCGCACGGATGGGATATAACGTTTACAACAGAAGTTCGGCATTCCAATTTGAAACGTATGCTTTCAAAAATAAAATGATAGTAACTGCTATGGCTTATAAAAAATTGGGTGAAAACTTCTTGATTCAAGGCGGTGTCGAAATGAACCAGCCAAAATTCGGACTCTCTGCCCTGATCGGGTCTTGCCGTCTGAGTGCCACTACTCAACTAAACAAAAACAATTTGCAGTCAGGGGTCAACATGACTGTCAATTTCTAAGATATCATGTGTGTGTAATAAACACTAATAAATCAACAAAAAAAGTGTGAAACTAGGTCAACTTGGTTGACCAAAAAATGAGTCCTCTGATGGTGGTTGTGTACTGTCAGGGGATTTTTTTTATTCAAACAGGGGCAATTCACATTGATAAGTGATATTCAATTTTCCTCCTTCCATGCGGAGTTCTGCGCCCGGATAATGTTCGTCGATTCCTGATATGGTGTGTTGCTGCCCCTTGGCATAAACAACAAACGAATCATTAGAATTTATGGCGATATCAAATTCAAGATCCAGGATATCTGTGTTCATTGGTCGAAGGTATTGATTCTTGAAGAGTATCCCATCTATTCCTGATCCACTGCGGGCATAAAAGCTATTGCTCTTGTAGGTCGTCTCAGTAGGGCACATCGGCACGATGGTTTCAGTGCTTAAGTGAGTCTGGCAAGCTGTCAGGATAACTGCAGATATTAGTATGAAGTGTCTCATACTTTAGTGGCGATGATGGGTGTGTCTTCGGTATTGTTGATGGTTTCGTTGAGCCAGGCTTGTTCTTGTCCCGGTGCGATGATGACAGGCATTCGGTGTTTGCTGTTATGGATTTCTGCCATCAAACCTTTAGCTTCGGTGGTAAGAATAGCGTATGTGGTAAGCCGTTCGCCGGTCTCCTTGTCGGTCCACTGACTCCACAGACCACCTAAAGCAAAAGCCTCGTGGTTGGTCAGTCCGATTTCGTATTTCTGCTTCGACTTGCCTGCCGGGTCTAGCCATTGCCATTCATAAAAGCCATCTACCAAAACCAGACATCTTTGGTGGACCACCTGTCTGAAAGATGGTTTTTCGGCGATGGTTTCTATGCGTGCATTCAGGGTGTTTTTGCGGATCTCTTTGTCTTTGGCCCAATGCGGTAATAATCCCCAGTGCAGCATGCGTATCAATTCCGGTTTGTCGTTGGTGATGACAGGCGTTTGCGGAAATTGAAAGCCATTAAAGATGGAGGGTTGATATGCTTCTGGTTTTTCGAAACGGGCTCTGAAGCGGTGTTCGAGTTCGACAGCTTTTTTGGTTTGTTTGGAGTGGAAACACATTAGCTATTTACGGTTATGATATCAGAGAGACGGGTGGTGTAGCCGGGGGATAATTGTTCTTGTTTCATACGCCATATTCTGCCACTGGCTTGTTTGGCTAATCGAAGTTTCTGTTGACCAAATCTGGCGTTTAACTGATCCATTGCGGCCATCAGTGGAATATGCCTTGGATTGCGGTTCTCAAAAAGTTTGATTTGCTCTTGCTTATCGGGTGTGAAATCCATGACAATCACGCCGGCCTTTTTGTAGTGGTAACCGGTTTTAAAGATCTTGTTTAAAGCCTCCAAGGCAAAACGGCTCAGTTCGATGGCGGAGTTGCTCGGAAAGGGGAGTTTGATTAAGATGTTCTTGCTGTATTGAGGCAAGTCGTGGCGGTGACCGTTGGTATGGATAAACACCATCATGGTATTGCAGCACTGTTGTTGTCGGCGTAATTTTTCGGCACAAGAGACGGCAAATGTAGCCACGCGCTCTTCGAGTTGAGGTAATTCGGTGATATTGCCATCAAAAGATCGGGTAGTGGCGATGTTCTTTTTGTCTTTAACCTCGTCGAGTTGTAGAGTGGGAATGCCTTGTAGGTCGTGTTTTAAACGCAGTCCCACTATGCTCATTTGTTTCTGAACATAGGCATCACTAAGTTCTGTAAATTGCCAGGCATTTGTCACGCCTATGCTTTTGAGTCGCTTGGCGTGAGCACTACCGATGCCCCAGACATCCTCTATCTTGGTCCATTTAAGGGCCTTGATTCTTTTTTCATCTGAGTTGATGCTGTAAGAAGACTGGGTTTCGTTAGGGTATTTTTTAGCGATGCGGTTAGCGATTTTGGCCAAAGCTTTGGTTGGCGCCATGCCGATACTAATGGGAATGCCCGTGCATTTATGAATGCGTCGGCGCATGGTTTTGCCAAGCTCTGAGAGTTGTTCATCTGAAAAACCTTTCATTTGTAAGAAGGCCTCGTCTATGCTGTAGATTTCCATGTCGTCGCAATAGTCGGACAGCAATTGCATGACACGTTGCGACATGTCGCCGTATAGCGCGAAGTTGGCAGAAAATACTTTTACCTGGTGTTTTTGAAAGAGGGTCTCGTATTCGAATGCCGGTGCGCCCATCGGAATGCCAAGTGCTTTGGCCTCGTTGCTTCTGGCAATAGCGCAACCATCGTTATTAGAGAGTACCACTACTGGCTGTCCGTTAAGATCAGGGCGAAACACCCGTTCGCAGGACACGTAGAAGTTATTGCAATCAACGAGGGCAAACATCAGGACATTTTTTTAATGACATGGGTAACGATGCCCCAGATCAGGAAATCGTTGTCTTCAGTAACTTTTATGGGTTGGTAGGCTTCGTTAGCTGGCATTAGCCAACAGCAGTCTTTTTCAAAGCGAATGCGTTTAAGGGTAAACTCACCATCGATATAGCAGACAGCAATTTTATCGTCTGCCGGGTCTAAACTTTTATCGATCACCAAAAGGTCGCCATCGTGTATACCGGCATCTATCATGGAGTTGCCTTTCACGCGACCATAGAAGGTGGATGAAGGGTGTTTGATGAGGTGTCGGTTGAGGTCGATACTCAGGTCGATGAAATCCAAAGCAGGCGAAGGGAATCCTGCGCTTATGCCTGCACTGATAAAAGGCAGTTCGAGCTCCGAATCGGTATTGGCCGAGAAGATATCCAGGTTATCAGAGTGGTGCAGCATAATGGCGTTCATGCCTGACAAAATTACGATTATTTTATGGGAAACAGAAAAACAGGATATAGGAAATAGGCGATAGGAAAAAGGGGGCTGACGCAGGCTGGATATGAGAGCGAGAATGAGAAGGAGAGCGACGTCGAGAATGCAACAGGGCTGGGATTTATTATGGGATTAGTTTCACTGAGCTCGGCAAAGCCTCGGTTACTGGGATTAAAATTATAGCCGTCGGAGCTGCGCTCCACGGTGAGATACCCTGCCACCCTTCTACAACCAATCGTTGTCGGGTTCGTATTTTTTGAGTTTGTTTTTTAGAAGCCTGTTTTCTTCTTTAAGGGATCGGATAATATCCAGCAAGGTAGACATATCGTCGCTGTCGCCTGTCATTCGCGAAACCGTCTGAGGCGCTTTTGCACCTGTTTTTTCATTGTTCTTTTCACTCTCGGCATTGAGTGTGTTGAGTACTTCGTCGGAATTAAATTCCAAAAGCACTGAGCGACTAACATTCAGTATTTCAGCAATTTGGGTGATTCGAGATAAGTTAATGTCAGAATCGCTGCGTTCGATTTTGCCATAACCGCTCACACTTAGGCCCAACTGATCGGCCATATACTCCTGTGTATAGTTTCTCAGCTCCCTGATTTTTCTGATATTTTCTCTTAGTAACTTCACTTACCCTAAAAGTAACATTTTGGTACAAATTACGGCATATTAGTCGGTTTAGTCAAGCAAGTTGTTCGTTTACCATCAATAAATTTGTAAAAAAAATAATCGCTTATGAAAAAAATCTACCAAGTGTTCAAGTACAATGTCTCAGTTTTGAGGTATTTGCTACTCTTTCAAATCGTGTTTTCTGCTCTTGTGGTCAATGCTTTTAACGGTGGGGTCTATACAATCAACCCAGGCATTGCTGCTTCTTCAGTTAATTATCTTTCAGTAACTGCTTTTGTCAACGACCTGCGCAATATCACCAGAGGTGATGGCGGTCCGGCTAACTACAATGTTGGCGGAGCAGGTGTGCAAGGCGCTATTACCGTTAATATCGCTTCCGGTACAGGACCTTACAACCAACAAATTAGTATTCCTGCTATTTTGGGGATGAGTGCTACCCGTACAGTGACTATCAATGGCAATGGGAATACATTAAGTTTTACGCCAACTTCTACCGCTGCTGGTGCAGTATTGGATATGAATGGCGCCGACTTCTTCGTATTCAACGATTTGACAATAGTGAATAATGCTACCTTAGGGTATTGCCTGTGGATGAGAAATGCTGCCGACTTCAACGTGTTCAGGAACTGCAGTTTCAGATGCCCAAATATGCCGGGTTCCTCTTCAGGTACTGCTTATATTTGGATTTCAAATGGAACGACTTCTCCTTTTAGTTATTCCAACTCAGCCAATAATAATTTGTTTGAAAATAATAACTTAAGAACAGCCAACTCCAATGGTCCGTATTATGGTATTGTTATGGTAGGTCCTACTACATCCAATCTTAATAATGCTACATCCGGCAATCGATTCATTGGAAATAATATCCAGAACTGGCGTTATTGTGGTTTCTATATTTCGTATTGCTCAAACACTGAGTTTACTGCTAATACTGTTCACAATACCGACTATACAGTAACTTCTCTGAAATACGGATTGTACCTTAATTACGCCACAGGTGTTTTCGAGCGCAATCGTCTCTACAACCTGGATGGATCGAATGTTACAGGTAATACACAGTATCCTGTATACTTCTATAATTTTAACAATACCACCAGAAGCAGTTCGTTTAGCAACAACAGTATTCACTGCCGTACCACTGGATTCAATTACAACTATATTTACAATTATGCTACTCTGTTGGGAGCAGGTTTAAGTATGCTTAACAATACTTTTGCTCACGTTTCTGGTACGGTGGTTAATAATAATTCTACCACTTATGTTGTGTATGGTGGCTACTGGAGCGAGTTTAGGAACAATATTATGTCTTGCGATTTTCAAGGCACAGGTACTAAATATTTGTACTACGATTTTTCTGGTGCTTCGCCAGCTGCTTTCACCAATAATAATTTCGACCTTCGCGCGGGAGGTAATGCTTATGTCGGTTATGTTTCTGGTGCCATCCGTTCTGCAATGAGCGATATGTACCAGGTAGGGTTCAATGCTACCAATATTAGTACTGATCCTTTATATATCAACGAGAACGCAGCATCTGATTTGCATCCAACATCCATCCCGATGTGTAATAAAGGTGTTCGTTCTACAGCCATTACTGTCGATCAAAGAGGTGTCTCACGTAACGGACAAACACCTGATGTTGGCGCTATCGAATATACCATAGATGTTAGAGTTGAAGCTATGTATCTGCCACTCAATTCAACAGTTTGCGCTGGGAATACCAGCATGTTGAGAGGTAGAATCAGAAACAATTCGGCTTTCCCTATTACTGGTATTCAGATGGGTACAAGGTTAAATACCGGTGGTAAAACCATCCTTCGTCTCAATTCTGTATTAAACCCTGGTGACACAGCTTTGGTGTCATTCCCTGATCCATTCATCTTCAGTCGCGCTGGCGCCAACATCATGCGTTTGTTTTCTGATTTCCCAGATGACGTTCCTCAGAACGACTCTCAACAAGTTTCTTTCAATGTTATACCTTCTCCAGGAGGAGCAGATATCAATTTTGTCAATGCCTCTCAGGGTATTTTCGACTATCAGAACCGCGGATACAGTGTTAATCCTGTTGACGAGCCTTTTGTGTTCGAAATGGGGGCTCCAAGAAAATATGAAATGAGTGACTATGGCACTTTATGGACCAATCAACTTTGGGTATCTGGTATTAATGGTAATATTATCCCAGGTAATACAATCACTTATGATCACGTGAACAATGGCCGCGTTAGCTTCATCGCTCCTTCTTCTTTATTGGATAGTACAGTTGTGCTTTACATTCGTGTGACAGATCTTCAAACTGGTTGCGACACTTTATACCAAAGACGTTTAATCATCGCTCCTAAAGGTCAGCTCAGTTTTGTATTACCTTCAGTACTGTGCGATGGGTCTGAAATATACTTCGAAAACAATTCTACTGTGTCTTCAGGTAATCTTTTGTTCCAGTGGGATTTTGGTGATGGAACGCCAATTGATGATGCCACTAATCCTGTGCACCAGTTTCCTGCATTTGGCAACTACACGGTAAAAATGCGCAGCATTACTGCTCCCTATGGATTTATTAAAGATACGTCCTTTATGGTAGAAATTAACGAAGTGCCAAATGTGAAGTTTAAAGTCAGCAATGCTTGTATTGGAACAGCAGTTAGATTCATTAATTTAACCAGTATTGGTAATGGCTTAATTCAATACGAATGGGATATGGGTGACGGTAGAGGTACGTCTTCTGCTGCACAACCTACATACATGTATGCCAACTCAGGTGGGTATCGTGTTACCTTAAAGGCCTCCTCAAACGGTTGTGTGAGTACATATTCAAGAAATGCTTATGCTTTGCCTCGTCCAACTGCCAATTTCACATTTGCCAAAAATACTTTTTGTGAAAACGAAGCAGTAGCATTTACCAATACCTCAACGCTAAGTCTCGGAACGCTTGGTAGTATTTGGGATTTCTCTGAATCAGGAAATGTATCAACCGTAAAGAATCCTGTTTACGACTTCCTTTCTGCAGGTGTTAAACAAATTCGCTTAAAAGCCGTAACTGAATTCGGGTGCGCCGACTCAATTAACCGAACCCTTGAAATCTTGCCTGCGCCAGGAGCTGCATTTACAACCGATTTCACTTGTAATTTAACACCTTCACGTTTGCAAAATGCTACCAATATTCCTGCTGGTCAATCTGCTTTCTATCAATGGAATTTGGCTGATGGAATTGGTAATGCCACTGAAGCTTCTCCGCTGGTAAGATGGAGGAGTGCAGGTGAACGTACAGTTAGCTTGAAAGTGCAGTTGAGCAATGGTTGCTCTGATATGATCAGCAAGCGTGTTGTGGTAGCAGAAGAACCAATAGCTGCTTTCGAAGCAGAAGATAAGTGCGCCAACGAGAACGTGGTGTTTGTGAACCAATCTCGCTGGAGTCAAGGTAATATTGCCTATCAGTGGGCCTTTGGTGATGGATTTACTTCAAATATTGCTAATCCTGTACATGTCTATAACAATATAGGAACAAGTTCTTATACGGTCAGTTTGATTGCCACAATAATGGGTGGTTGCTCTGATACTTTTGTCAAAGTGGTAACCATCAATCCACTGCCTAATAGTTGCGATTTTGACATTAAAAGAGATTATACAAAAGGCTTAAAGAGCTACGACTTAGTGCCTCAGGCATCTAATCAGAGAATTACCTACACCTGGTTAATGGGTGACGGGAATAAGGTGATTACAAATGATGCCGGTGTGAGTTATAGCTATATGCAAAACAAAAAGTACTGCATCACCATGATTGCTACTAACGAGACTGGTTGCGAATGCAGACAAACAAAATGTGTCACCATCAACACCGATATCAATAGCAATAAAATTGCAGAAGCAGCTATCGATTTGTATCCTAATCCAGGTTCAGGATTGTTCAATATTAGCAATAGTTCTGAGTTGACCATTGACAGGGTAGAAATCATGGATGCACAAGGCAAAGTAATAAAAGCGATGAGCGATGTGGCAGAAACCATAGACTTGCGCGGATTTGCTGATGGTATTTATATGGTGAGCCTTGAAATAGGCGGACAAAAAGTTGTAAAACGAGTGAGTGTTATAAATTAATATTATCCAAATGTTGAACCCGGCAGATGTTTCAGACCCGCTTTGGAACATCTGCCTTTTTTGAAAGAAAATTATTTAAGTATGTCAGATAAAAATGAGTCATTTCACCTTGTAAAAGGTCAGTTTTCCCCGGAAGAAGCTCGGGAAGTGTTGTTGTCTTTGATCAACAGTAAAATACAGTTTCACGAACTGCAGATCATGAGAAAAAAGGCAAGGGGAGAAGGGGGTATCGATGTCTCATTGCAACGTATTGTCTCTCTCATGAAAAGCAGAGAACAAATTCTGGAACTTACCTCTATGTACGATTCATTGGGGTGCGAACTGGAACTCGAAGCCGAAGTAGTGTTAAGTTTAGTTATAAAAAAGGCCCTTGTTTAGTTGAATTAGGGGGGCTGATTCTTTGATTGATCCCGATACTCTGTTACTTCATGGCAGGGTATCGGGATTTTTGTTTTGTGTAGGTAGGGTTCAATAAAAGCGTTGATGGGGTTTAGATTTTTTTTAAAAAACTTGTTTGTCAGATGAATGTATTACATTTGTTTTAAACAATTCTTCAAAACCCTCGAATTTACCCTATGAAAAAATTTCTACTCTTCTTGATCCTGTTGGGTCTCTGTCAGCTTAAAGCACAAAATACCCTCGATTTTGATGGCAGTAACGATTATATCGATTGTGGCAACGACACTTCTTTACAGGTAGCAGGTAAAAATATTACGCTTGAAGCCTGGATTTATGCCACGGCATGGAAGACCAATGCCTATGATGGTAATGTGATTTGTAAGGAGTATAACGCCAGTAATTATGGCTATATGCTCCGTGTTGGTGCTGGAGGTAAGTTAAATTTTGCTTTAGGAGATGGAGCCTGGCACGAGATTACTACTACGGCGCTTATGTCTTTAAATACCTGGTACCATATTGCCGGAACATACGATGGCATAAAGATGCGTGTTTATATAGATGGTGTTAATGTTGATTCGCTGTCATACACTGGCAATATTTCCAAAACACCCAATAATAATTTGACCCTGGGCGCTCATCTTACCTATAGTAGGTATTTTCAGGGGCAGATAGACGAGGTCCGTATATGGAGCATTTGCAAGACGCAAGCTCAGATTGCAGCAGGAAGAAATAGCGAATTGTGTGCTGCTCAGTCGGGTTTACGAGCTTATTTTAAATTCAATCATGGGAAGGCATCGCAAAGCAATACCAATGTTAAAAAACTGACCGATTTAAGTGGCTATGGCAATACCGGTACATTGTATAATTTTGCCCTCAATGGCAGTACTTCTAATTGGTTAAAAGGACAGTCGCTGAGCAAAGGCGTTTTTAATGCCAGCGATACAGTGTCAGTATGTGATAGATACATTAGTCCTTCTCGTAGATTTACATGGACCAATTCAGGTGTATACAACGATACCATTCCAACGTATTATGGGTGTGATAGTGCTATTAAAGTGGTACTGACCATTAGGAAAACTACTTATGGGGCTTTTAGTGCGCATGCCTGTGACAGTTTTATTTCTCCAAGTAAATTGTATGTATGGAAAACATCCGGGGTGTATACAGATAGGTTGAAAAACAAAGCAGGTTGCGATAGTATCATAACTGTAACATTAAAGATTGGGGGTAACAGAGATACCATTTTCCCAGTTGTATGTCAATCGTATACAGTACCAAGTGGAAAGAGAACCTATAGTGTTTCCGGTAATTATTTCGACACCTTGGTTGACTATCGTCAATGCGACAGTATAATTGATATTCGATTAACTGTTAACCAATCTGCAACATCCAATATTATTTTAAGTGGTTGTAGTTCTGTCAAGAGTCCGAGTAACAAATATATCTGGACCCAGAATGGCATTTACAGAGATACTATAAAAACTAAGAAAGGTTGCGACAGTTTTATCAATGTGCAAGTAAAGATTAAAAACAGTTCATCTTATTACAAAGTGTCTGCTTGTAAAACTTATACATCACCAGATGGCAGGCGTACCTATACCAGTAGTGGTATTTACAAGGATACTTTGTATAATATGGCTTTTTGTGATAGTTTTATTACCTATGATGTAACGATATTGCAAACAACTTATGGTAGTATGAGTGTTCAGAATTGTAGATCCTTTATCAGTCCTGGAAAGAAGCGTAAGTTTGTACGCTCGGGTATTTACACCGATACTTTGAAGAACACGAGAGGTTGTGATAGTATATTGACTATACATTTGACAATTCCACAAACCAATATTGGTGTCACTCAAAATGGCAAACATCTAAGGGCTTTGTCTCCAAGCGGAACTTTTCAATGGTTGAATTGCAATGCTTTTGTGCCTGTTAATGGCGCAACAAATGCCTTGTATACTGCAACCGTTATTGGCAGTTATGCGGTAGAGGTAAGTGATAGTGGCTGTGTGGATACGTCTGCCTGTTATTTGGTGACTTCTGTAGGTGTGGCAGATATAAATAGAATTAAGTATTTGCGACTATCTCCGAATCCTGTAGAGGATAGATTGTATGTCTATTTAGAAAGTTCGTTAACAAATGCCACAGTTCAGATTACAGACATCAATGGCAAAATCTTGAAAGTGCAAAAGTTTGATGCCTTGAAAGAAGTTTGTTTAGAATTTGATTTTGTGGCAGGAACTTATTTTGTGGAGTTGCAAGCGGAGGGCATTCGCGAAGTACAGGCTATTGTCAAGCGACAATAGTTTTTATGCGGTTCTCTTGCCAAGAATCTCAACGAGCTTTTCTTTAGTTAAGGGCTTGGTGAGATAGTCATTGACGTTTTCATTGCTTTTTGCGCGTTCCATATCATGGGCAGAAATGGAAGAAGAGAACATGTATAGTTGAATCTGTTTGCGGATGTCTTGAGGTATTTTGGCGTATTCTTCCAAGAACTCCCATCCATCCATTACTGGCATGCTGATATCCAAAAAAATCACATCAGGCAAAGTGGCATCAGCGTTGAAGTTTTTCTTGAAAAAATCTATTGCTTCTAAACCGTCGCCATATTCAGAAATCTCGATAGACTCATCGTGAGATTTGATCAGTTTCTTGGTGAGGAAAATGAGGATTTTATCGTCGTCGATGATGCAGATTTTTTTATTACTCATGTTGATTTTATAGCTGATTGATGAATGTGATGATAAATGTTGTTCCTTTGTCTGGTTCGCTTTCTACTTCTATAGAGCCTCCCATAGCTTCAATTTGTGTTTTGGTCATGAATAAGCCATAACCTTTGGAATTTTGTGTTTTATGAAACACTTTGCCAATTTTGAACATATTGTGTCCGTTTTTGCTGAGGTCGATTCCAAGACCGTTATCAGTGAATTTTAAAATAATATTCTTGTCTTGTTTCTGCGTAGAAACATAGATGCAAGGTTGTCGTTCAGGAGAACGGTATTTGATGGCATTGCTAATTAGATTGCTCAATATGCTGTTCAAATATTTACCTGGGAAATTAAGTGTGTCTGCCTGGTCAAAATCTGTGATTAGTTGGATGTTGTATTTAGTGGTTTCTATGCTAAATCCAGTCATTATTTTATCCAATGTGTCTTGTATTTTAATGGGAGCAGATTGAACTTCTACATCTTGTTTAATTTGAATAGACTCTACCAATTCGTTAAAACTTCCGTGAAGGTTGTCTATCACCGGACTGAGTTTGCTAATCAGTTCTTTTTGTTCTTCACGGTCCTCACAGGTTTCTATAAAAGTAACCAACATAGACATATTTACCAGCGGAGCTCTTAAGTTATGTGAAACAATATTGCAGAAGTCGACGAGTTGTGTGTTTTGAAAAGACAGTTGTTTGACGAGTTCTGCCTGTTTGGTCTCCAGAGTTTTTCTGTCTGTTATGTCAAGGCCGTATCCTATCAACATACTGAGTTCGTTGTTTTCGTCAGGCACCGGAAAAAACCTTCTGAGTTTGATTTTCGAGGAGCCATCAGGAGATACAACAGTGTCTTCCCATTCAACTTCCTTGAGGGTTGATTTGGCTAATTCAAATTTCTCACGCCTGAATTTAGCAAGTTCGGTGCTTCTTCCTGTTTGCTCAAAATATTCAAAATCGTTTTTACCTATAGCAAATTGTCTTAATTCTTCTTTGCTGATAGCGCCTGGATTGACAAACAGATAACGCTGGTCTTTGTCAACAACTGCTATATCCGTAGGAATGTTGTTGAGTACTGTTTCATAAAAATGTTTTTGTTTGTTGAGGTTTTCTGTGATAGAATGCTCTATTGTTATATCTTTAATATAACAATTAAATTGTAAGTCGTCATTCTGTCGCGATGGTGAAATTCCCATGGTGATGAAAACTGGTTTGCCGTATTTGCTTACAGATTCAATCTCCAGTGTGTGGGTATTGACATGTTCGCCATTTACTAGGTTTAAACTATTAATGGTGGCCAGATAGGCTTTCTTGAGTTTTTCTGGGATGATAACTTCATGAAAGAGTTTTCCGACGACTTCATCGGCATCCCAACCAAAGATTTTCTCAGCAGCTGGATTCCATCGGATGATATGACATTCCTTAGTTAAAATAACAATGGCGTCAATTGAGTTATCGAATATATTATTTACAAGTAAAGCATTTTTGTTGGCTTTCTCTTCTGCCGCTTTCAGTTTATTGATCTTAAGTCTGAGTTTAAGAAGTGTCTCAACTTGGTTGCCAAGTATCTTTAGATTTTTGAGTTGTAATTCGCTCAGTTGCTTTGGTTGATAGTCGAATACGCTTAAATAGCCAATCACAATGTTGTCTTGAGATTTGATTGGAATGCCAGCATAAAACCTAAAGCCATTCTCCATGTTCACCATGGTATTGTTGGCATACAAGGGATGGTTGAGGCAGTCTTCTACCACCAATGCCTCGCTCGAGCTCAAGCCTGCCGCACAAAAAGATTGACTTAATGGAATGTAATCTTGGTCTACACCAACTTTGGCTTTGATCCAAGAGCGTGTCTGATCCAGAAAGGTGATGGTGGCAACTTTAACTTCGCAGATCTGAGCCGCTAAAGCCACAATGTCATCAAAGTCTTGTTCAGGCGCCGTGTCCAGAATCTGGTAATCTGCCAGAGCTTTAAGGCGGTCGACTTCAAGTTGCATGATGCTCATCTCTAAAGTTTTACTTTTTTACAGGGATTGGTTGAAGTTGTTTTTTTCTGAATTTTAAGAAGTCGATTAACATGTCCAAGAAACGAGCTGCCATTTCTCTGAAATAATGATTGCCGAATTTTTTATAGGTGTTTTTCATGTTTTGAAGCGTACGAAATTATACATATAATATCGTTTTTTGTTTGTCGTTAAGGAACCTGCTTATGTGGTTTTTGTGAGTTCTTACTGTGTTAAAAATCAGTAATTCAGTTAGTTGTAGTTTATTTGTTTTTCTTATTAATTCTCGAAAGTTTATAAAAATTTCCTGAAACGCTATAAATATTAAACGAAAATTTGAAAATATTCGTTGTAACATTAGTAAAAAATTTGTCAAAATAAAAATACTTGTTGTTTCAAGAAAAATACTGCACTAATTGTCAGAACCTTAAATTATTTAATTATGCATTGTAATCCTTTTATCGATAAGGATTTAGTCAAGTTGTGTGACAATTTTGCGTTAGTAAGCCTGTCTCCAAAGTCTTTTGCTTCAGTTTTTTAAGCATCTAATTTGCTTTAAGTTTGATAATTAATTGGAGCTTAAATCGCTATGAATCAATTTGTCTAAACAGATAAATTTTCATTCGTTTAAGGCCACTTATTTACACAATTTACATGAGCAAAATACACTTAATTTACTACACCGATCCGCTTTGTTCGAGCTGTTGGTTGTCAGAACCTTTTTTAAACCGGTTATTGCTGGAGTACGGTCAGTACATTCGGCTTGAAGTAAGGATGGGAGGACTTTTGCCCTCCTGGGATTTATACAAGCCTTCAAAGTCGAATATGCCTAAAGACAAGTACCTGTCTTCGATGTGGAATGCATTGGGGAAAAAGTATGGTGTTTGTATCGATGGTGAAATTTGGCTAAAGAGTCCCGTGCAATCATCTGTACCTGCCTGTGTGGCCTACTATGCCGCACTCAATCAAGGAGAGAAAGTTGCTTTAGATTTTTTACATATTTTGCGGGAAAAGGTGTTTCTTCAACACAAAGATATCAGTCGCGATCATCACATTATCAGTGCCGCAATTCAAGGTAAACTTGATTTAGAGTTATTTGTACGTGATTTTGCTGGATGGGAGGCTCAGATGGCCTTTAAGCGCGATTTGGATGAGATGGCTAAATGGGATATCCATTCGTTTCCAACCCTTGTTTTCACGAATGAAGAAACTGGTGCTACGGTAAAGTATGATCGCCACATGAATATGGAAACAGGCGGAGAAGTGATATATAAAGAATGGGAGTGTATTCTTCGTGATTTGTTTGGGGATGATCTACAGAAAAAGCATTCTGTTGTTTGTAGTTCATGTGTGTTGAAAGACCATCGGGGATTGACCACCAGTGAAATTGTCTCAATTAATCAACAATCATTTGAGGAGGCGAATAAAGAACTGGAGTTGGATTATCAAAAAGGTTTGTTGATTAAGGAGCAAAATCCGATGTTTGATTATTGGTCGCTGAACAATACCAAGTATGCGATCAACAAGTCTGGCTTTAAAATTAAGAATGCTACCATTGTTGGCGGCGGTGTGGCGGGTCAGTTTTTGGCTTTGTTGCTCAAACGAAACAATATTCCTTATCAACTATACGAACGCACCAATTTGCCGGCTCCCGGAGGCTTAGGATTTCTTTTGGTGGAAAATGGTTTGGAGGCGCTTCGCTTAATGGGTTTGAAAAACCAAATTCTAAAAAAGTCTAATACTTTGAATTTCTTCAAAGCCATCGATACCAGGGGTAATGTTATTTATAAGCGCATCCTCGAAGAATGTGTAGCAATTAGTCGCGAAACGTTTTTTGAAGTAGTGGGAGCAGAGTTGGATGCCAGTATGCATCATCATGGCAGAACGGTCACCGGTATTGTTCGCAACGATGAAGGTAAGGTAGATGGTTTACGTTTAGACGATGGTACAGTGGTTCAATCTGATATTTATTTTGGTGTAGATGGTATTAACAGTGTGCTACGTTCTGCTATTCACCCTGAAAGTCGCTTAGAAGAAGTTATGGAAGGCGAATTGGTATGCATGGTTAATATTAAAGATTCAGGTCTGCAACAAGATGAGTTTTTAAAAATATTTGATAAAGAAAATGGGAAATTTATGGGCTTAATTCCCTTGGGTAATGATATGTTTATTTGGTTCATTCAGTTCAATAGAGCGAATGAAAGTGGTTTGACAAGAGATCCCGAGGTTTTAAAAGCTTTTGCGGTAGAAGCCGTAAAAAATTACCCATACAGTATTCGCAAAATTGTGGAGGAATCTTGTTATTCAAAAGCGGTTTTATGGAGTGCCAGACGTATGGATATCTTACCTTCATTTCATGATGATAAAATTGTTTTGGCAGGCGATGCTGCCCATCCGTTTTTAGCCTTTACCAGTCAGGGCTCTAATTCCGCACTCGAAGATATCGTCTGCTTGATGTCACATTTGT